>Ga0302276_10003855_pt1 | contig 12778 bp, 7 predicted proteins | sample III_Bog_N2_3_FD_198768 | JGI IMG/M metagenome (GOLD analysis project Ga0302276, IMG submission 198768) | Peat permafrost microbial communities from Stordalen Mire near Abisko, Sweden - III_Bog_N2_3 | ecosystem: Environmental > Terrestrial > Soil > Wetlands > Peat | place: Sweden: Abisko... | reverse complement strand
AGGATGCCGCTGATCGAATCTCTCGCGTGAACTTGAGTGGCATTCAGGATGCCGGGATGGGCAGCATAATGACGCCGGCCGAGGAGCGAATACCAGCCTTATGATGTGGATTGTCCGGCTCGCGCTAAGGCGGCCTTACACTTTCGTCGTCTTTGGTCTTCTGATTCTGATTCTTGGCGTCTTCAGCATTGAATCGATGCCGACGGACATCTTCCCCAACATCGATATCCCGGTGGTCACGGTGGTGTGGCAGTATCAGGGTCTGTCGGCCGACCAGATCGCCAACCGCATTGTGACCAACGCCGAACGCGGCATGACCACCACGGTCAACGATATTGAGCACATCGAGTCGCAGTCGCTGGTGGGCGTAGGCATCATCAAGATCTTTTTCCAGCCGCACGTGAACGTAGCCCAGGCGGTTGCCCAGGTATCGGCCATCAGCCAGGTGCAATTGCGCTCGCTTCCGCCGGGTACAACGCCGCCCTTCATCATCCAGTACAACGCATCGAGCGTGCCCATCATGCAGTTGGGGCTGTCTGGGCAGGGCCTGAACGAAACGCAATTGAATGACATTGCCACAACCACCATCCGCGTTCAGATGGCCACGGTTGAGGGCGCGCAGATGCCGTTTCCATATGGCGGCAAGCAGCGGCAGATTCAGGTGGACCTTGACCCGGAAGCGCTGCAGGCGCGGGGAATGTCGCCAACCGACGTGGTTACGGCCATCAGCAACCAAAACGTGATCGCGCCTTCGGGCACAGTCAAGTTCGACAGGTTTGAGTACGAGGTTGAAACCAACTCGGCGCCGTCGCTGGTTGATGCCCTGAACAACCTGCCCATCAAGGCAGTGAATGGCACGGTAGTCTACATCCGCGATGTGGCTCACGTGCGCGACGGCAACCCGCCGCAGACCAACATTGTGCACGTGAATGGGCGTCGCGGCGTGATTATGAACCTGATGAAGGTTGGCTCGGCTTCAACGCTCGACATCATCAAGAATGTCCGCAGCATTCTGGCCGACCCCAGCTTCAAGGGCCAGTTACCGCCCTCCATGCGCGTCGACACGCTGGTTGACCAGTCGATTTTTGTGCGCGCGGCAATCGGGGGCGTGGTGCGGGAAGCGATTATCGCGGCGTGCCTGACGGCCGTGATGATTCTCATTTTTCTGGGCAGTTGGCGATCGACCCTGATCATCGCGGTTTCGATTCCGCTCTCAATCCTTTGCTCGCTGATACTGCTTTACGCCCTGCACGAAACCGTCAATATCATGACGCTGGGCGGCCTGGCGCTGGCCGTGGGCATCCTGGTGGACGATGCCACCGTCGAAATCGAAAACATCAATCGCAACCTGGAGTCGGGCAAGGAAATTGAGCAGGCGATTCTGGACGGGGCCGCGCAGATTGCTACACCGGCGCTGGTGTCAACGCTCTCGATCTGCATTGTGTTTGTGCCCATGTTCCTGCTGAGCGGCGTGGCGCGCTACCTGTTTGTGCCGTTAGCCGAGGCGGTGGTTTTCGCCATGCTTGCCAGCTACCTGCTCTCGCGCACCGTGGTGCCCACCATGGCCCGCTACCTGCTGAAGGAGCACGACGAAGTCGAGGCTGAAAACAAGCGCCGCAGCCGTAATCCCTTCATCCAATTTCAGCTCGCGTTCGAGCGCGGCTTTGAGAACCTGCGCCATTTTTACGTTCGCGTGCTCACTTTGTGCGTCGACAACGCGGCCGTGTTCATGATTTTGTTCTTCGTTTTTGCTCTGGGATCTCTTTTTTTGACCCCCGAGCTCGGGCAGGACTTTTTCCCGGCGGTCGATTCGGGCGAGTTCATCCTTCACGTTCGCGCCCACACCGGCACGCGCATTGAAGAGACGGCCGCGCTGTGCGATCACGTGGAGCAGACGATACGCGATGTGATACCAGCCGACCAGCTAACCACCATTACCGACAATATCGGCCTGCCCTATTCATCGCTGAATCTCTCTTATTCGACTTCGGCACCGGTCGGCCCTTCAGACGCCGATATCCAGGTCACGATGGCCCCCAAGCATCGCCCCACCGAGAAGTATCTGAACCAGCTGCGCGAAGTGCTGGCCCGCGAATATCCCGGCGTGACCTTTTATTCGGTGCCGTCAGACATCGTGACCCAGATTCTGAACTTCGGACTGTCGTCGCCGATCGACGTGCAGATTGTGGGTCCCAACCTCTACGCCAACCGTGCAATCGCCGAGAAGATATTGAATGAAGTTCGCTACGTGCCGGGCGCGGTGGACTCGCGGATTCAGCAGCCTTTCAATTATCCCAATTTCACGGTGAATGTGGACCGCACCCGCGCGGCAACGGTGGGACTGACCCAGGCTAACGTAGCCCAGAGCCTGCTGGTAACGCTGAGCGGCAGCTTTCAAACCAGTCCCAGCTTTTACCTCGACCCGCGCAATGGCGTCTCATATAACGTCGCCATCTCGGCCCCGCAATACCGGGTCGATACGATGTCTGAGCTCGCGAGCCTGCCGGTCACGAGCGGCGCAACCATCGCGGCGCCGGGTAATGCGCCGTCGACGCAGGCTCCGGGCGCATCAGGCTATGCGGGGCCGGGAGCGGCGTTCACCATGGCGCCGGGCGCGTCAGACAAACCCATAGAGGTGCTGGGAAACCTGGCCAACATTGTGCCGGGAGCCGAACAGGGGCTGGTGAGCCACTACGATGTGCAACCCGTGATCGACATCTACACCAACGTTTCAGGAACCGATCTGGGCAGCGTGACGCGACGGATTCAGGCGATTGTAGACCGCTACAAGAAGCAGTTGCCTCGCGGGTCGCACTTTATATTGCGCGGACAGAGCGAGACCATGCGGACTTCGTATTTCGGCCTGCTGACGGGCCTCGCGTTCTCGATTCTGCTGGTTTACCTGCTCGTGGTGGTGAACTTTCAATCGTGGCTCGATCCGTTTTTGATTATTGCCGCGCTGCCCGCCGCGCTGGCAGGAATTGTGTGGTTCCTGTTTCTGACGCATACGCGATTGAGCGTGCCGGCGCTTACGGGATCGATTATGTGCATGGGCGTGGCCACGGCAAATTCCATCCTGGTGGTGAGCTTTGCGCGCGAGCAGCTTGAAGTTCTGGTGGGCGATGCACGGCGGGCCGCGCTGAATGCCGGCTTTGTGCGACTGCGGCCGGTGGTGATGACTGCGCTGGCAATGATTATCGGCATGGTGCCCATGGCGCTGGGACTGGGCGACGGCGGCGAGCAGAATGCGCCGCTGGGACGCGCCGTGATTGGCGGCCTGCTGGTGGCGACGCTGGCAACGCTGTTTTTTGTACCGGTCTTCTTCTCAGTGGTTCATAGCTGGCTTGAGCGGCACAAACAGACCCGCGGCGAAAGAAAGAGAACCGAGTCTGACAACTTTTGGGAGAGAGTGGAGTAATCCGCAATGACGAATGAAGTGCCGAATGAATCGAAACCTGACAACGCGAAAGCGGAGCATCACGATACCCACGCGCCGGAGCAGGAAAAAATTGCGCCGTACAAGGCGATTATCGCGCTGGTGATTGTAGCCGTTGCGCTCGGCGCAATCGCGCTTTTCGGTTACCTTGACCGCAGGCACGTGAGCAGTGTGCTGGCCGAAGAAACGCAGAAGTACGCCGCTCCCACGGTGGAGATTGCGCAGGCCAATCAGGCTCCGCCGGTGGACAATTTTGTGCTGCCGGGCAATGTAACGGCATACACTGACTCACCCATTTACGCGCGCACCGACGGCTACCTGACCAAGTGGTATTACGACATTGGCGCACGTGTGAAGAAGGGCGATCTGTTGGCGGAGATTGCGACCCCTGAACTCGACCAGCAACTGGCGCAGGCCGAGGCGGACCTGACAACCGCGGAGACCAACGCAGGCAACGCCAAAGCGCAGGCCGAGCGTTACAAGGGATTGGTGGAGAGCAATGCGGTATCGAAGTTCGATACCGACACGTATGTGACGCAGGCGGCTTCAACGTCGTCGGCGGTAAAGTCAGCGCAGGCGAATGTGCAGCGGCTCAGGGAACTGCAGTCGTTTGAAAAAGTGTATGCCCCGTTTGACGGCGTGGTGACGGCGCGCAATGTGGACACGGGCCAGTTGATCGCCCAGGGAGCGAGCGTTGAGCTCTTCCACCTGCAGGCGCTCTCGACTCTACGCGTGTATACCAATTTGCCGCAGGTCTACTCCGCGGCCATCAGGCGCGGCGCGAAGGTCCCGCTGACGTTTCCTGAATATCCCGGAAAGACATTTGAGGGCACGCTGGTGCGAACCGCTGCCGCGATCGATCCGGCAAGCCGCACTTTGCTGGTTGAAGTGGACGTGGACAACCGCGACGGCAAGTTGATGCCGGGCTCGCTGGCGCAGGTGCACTTCAAGACGCCGCAGAGTGTGTCGACGTTTATTGTGCCCACCGCGGCGCTCATCTTCCGCCGCGATGGATTGCAGGTTGGCACGGTGGTCGACAGCAAGGATGGAACCGTGGCGCACCTTGTGCCAATCACGATTGGGCAGGATGACGGCGCAACAGCCCAGGTGATAAGCGGCCTTACGGCAAACGACCAGGTGATCCAGGATCCGCCGGACTCGATTATCGAAGGTGAAAAGGTGACGGTAGTGAAACCGGGAGACGACAGCCAGCCCAATGGAGGAGGCAAGTAGTGCGGCGTCCACGGACCACAGCAATCGAACCCGCGAATCACGACGAGAGACCGGGTGCCCCATCCATTTCGCAGGTTTTATCGCGAAATGGGTGGGAGACCGACATACCATTTGCGGTCTGGATCATTAGCGATGCCGAAAACACGCCAAAAACTTCCAGGGCTTCACAGGATGCGGAAAAACTCGTTCCGGTACAGGCAAAGGGAGCTTTGTGTCAGGGCACGACTGCAGTCGTGCCGATAAAGCCATCAAAATTCGGTGGGGTTTTAACCCCTGAGGGATGCTTTGCAGAAACATCGCCGGGCTTGATGAGTTTTTCCGCAGCCTCTTCAGCCCAGGATGTCTCCGGCCCCGGAGGGGCCGTCGATTATAGCCCAGCGTGGAGTTTTCGTTCGCACAAGCGAACGGAAGCGGAACGCTGGGAAAGCCGCTCCACCACGAATCCGCCGCCCCGGAGGGCCGGCGCGAAAACCGCCGCACTTCTGCCCCTCTGCGCCCTCATTCTCCTTGCCGGCTGCAAGCCGGTTGGCCCCAACTACAATCGGCCCGGCTACACTGCGCCCGTTGCATACAAAGAGACCGGAGCGGCCACGGTTGTGCCGCCGCAGAATCCCGCGGGTGGCGCGTGGCAGCCTGCCAACCCATCTGACGGAATGCTCAAGGGCAAGTGGTGGGAAATCTACCAGGACCCGCAACTGAACAGCCTTGAAGCCCGCGTAGATTCGACCAACGTGCAGTTGAAGCAGGCGTTGGAAACCTACCAGGCGGCGCGCGACCAGGTAGCGTCGGCGCGCGCCAGTCTCTTCCCCACGTTGAGCGGCAGCGTTGGAGCCACTCCGCAGCAATATTCGAAAAATGCGCCGCTGTTTAACAAGGCCAACGCAACAATTTATAACGACCTGACGCTGGGTGCGCAGGCAAGCTGGGAGCCGGACTTCTGGGGTCGAGTGCGTCGTACCGTGGAGCAGGCACGCGCCAATGCGCAGGCCAGCGCGGCCGAAGCGGCTAACCTCGCGCTCATGCTGCATGCAGAGCTTGCAGCCGACTATTTTGCGTTGCGCGGGCTCGACTCGCAAAACAAACTGCTGACCGACACCGTGACCGATCTTGAGAAGCAACTGCAGTTGACTCAGAACCGGTTGAAGGGCGGCGTGGCAACCGAGGTTGATGTGGACCAGGCACAAACGCAGCTCGAAACCATTCGCGCACAGCTTGTGGATTTGGGTGTGGCCCGGGCGCAGTACGAGCACGCCATCGGGACCATCGCCAACTACGATCTTTCGCAGTTCTCCATTCCACCGTCGCCCCTGGACGGGCAACTGCCGAAGATTCCCATCGGCGTTCCTTCCCAATTACTGGAACGCCGACCCGACATTGCCGCCTCCGAGCGCCAGGCGGCGGCCGCAAATGCGCAGATCGGCATTGCCGTTGCCGCCTTCTACCCCAACATACCGCTAACCGGAACAGCGGGCTTCCAGAGCGTCAATTTCGGCACCTGGCTTCAGGGACCGAGCACGTTTTGGACGCTGGGCGCGCAAGCCGCGGAGTTGCTGTTTGACGCGGGGCAGCGTCGCGCCGTGACTGACCAGGCCCGCCACACGTACGAGGCACAGGCCGATGCCTACCGCAACACGATCTTTCAGGCGTTCGAGGACGTGGAAGACCAGTTGGCTGCGCTGCGCATACTGGAGCAGGAGTCGACGGTGGAGCAAGGCGCAATTGCGGCAGCGCAGCGGTCATTCGATATTTCGAGTTCGCGCTACAAGGGCGGCGTAACCAGCTACCTTGAGGTGCTGACGGCTGAGCAGACGCTGCTACAGAACCAGGTAACGGCAATCAATATTGAGAACCGGCAGTACGCGGCCAGCGTAGGGCTGGTGCGGTCTTTGGGCGGCGGATGGGATGTAACCGAGCTGCCGAAATAGCAGCTCAACGCGAGTAGGCCTTCGAGGGCACATCAACCAGCGCGGAGTTTGGCGCTTGCAACATCAGGCGCGGGGCCTGGTTCGAGGCCGAGTGCAGGCCCTCAATGTGGATGGCGTGTTTACCGGCACGCAGGCCGAGCGAGCCAACCGCGAAACGCATTGCGTTCCCCGGCGATCCGCAGACCTGCGCAAACGGCGGGCCGGTCTTCGCCACTTCCCTGCCGTCAATCACAAGCCGTGCGCCATCGGGATCGAGAATGTAGAAGTTGTAGCCACCGTCGGCGGGAATATCGATTAAGCCTTCCCATGCAGCGGCGTAGCGCGTGAATCCCTTGGCGTCAGCATCGAGGCTGAGTGATTCGCCTGCGAGCGCGGGTTTGAGAGTTGAGAGATCGGGTAACTCAGTCCACTCGCCGGGATAAATGCCGTAAGCGAGGCCGGGCTGCGTGGTGGCGGCGCTGGATGCCGCAGGTTGCAATCGGTCGGCGACGACAACGTCCTGCTCGGCCCAGTCCTGGTGGCCGGCCTTGTTTTCAACATGCAGCAGAACGCGGTATCGACCAGCGCCGTTTGTTCCGTCAAGCTCGGTTCCAAGCGCATCTGCAAAGCGATGACGGACGCGCCGGCCGTGTCCTTCAGTTCCATCTCCGAAGAGCCAGGTGTACCGTGCGTTGGGTGCTAGCTGCGCGGTGAATTCGATGGGCTTCTGCGGCACGGCTACGGCCGGCGCAACGGTGAACGCAGCGGTTGGCGTGTGGGTCGCGATGAACTTCGGTTGCGGCGCGCCGCCAGAAACAGTGAGCGGTAGAGCGGCGGCGGAGTCAACTTGCGACTGGCCGTATTTCACGTTGTCGAAGATCACTCCCGACACATCGCCGGTGATGGTTGAAGTTGCGAGCGGCGGCTGGCCCAGGGCCCAGATGTTTCGAAAGACGAAATTCGAGAGCGATGGCTGCTCCTGCTCGAGTTGCGCGAGCGAGTACCAGTTGTCGAGAAACAAATTCTCAAATGTGTAGCCCTGATGGATGCCTTTTGCGCCGTTCGCGCCCCAGAAGCCGATAAGCGCAAACGTTTGCTCGCAGGCGCCGATGCCCGCATGCAGAATGTCGGAGTTGCGCAGGGTGAAATTAGTAGAGTTGAAGATCTTTTGCGGCCAGCCGGCGCGCACAATGTTTGAAATGGATGTGGAAAGCTCAGTGTTTTCGACCAGAATGTTGCGCACATCGTGGCCGGGACGCAAGAGGTCGTCCTGGGTATAGCCGTCCCAGTTGCCCTGCATGGCGAGGTCGTCGTCAGAGGCGCGGAAGAATGAGTTGCGGACAACGGCGTCGCCGCCGCCCAGCCAATCCATACCGTCTTGATTGGCGTTGCCGGGATTGCCGCCCACGACGCGCAGGTCGTCGTAGGTGAAACCGGTTGAATCTTTCATCTGGATTGACCAGGTTCGCGAGCGGATGACGCAGGTGAGGCCGTGGATCTCGACGTTGCGCGACTGGTATGCGCCGATGCAGTGCCAATCGGGCTTCTGCATCCAGCCCTCGTCAGCGCTGGGATCTTGCGGGCCATCGTAAACAATGGTGCCGCGGCCCAGCACTTTTACATTTTCGACATTCAAAAGGTTGAGGCTGCCGTAGATAAACGCGCCGGGCTCGATATAGATGGTGTCGCCTGATTTGGGGTTGAGGCTCTGGCGGTGCAGACCCGCGGGAACGATGGTGACATTGGGGCCGGAGGGCGGCGGCGGGGGCGGCGAACCGGCGAAGAGAAATAGCATACGGGCGCGATTAAGAAAGTCGCCAGGCCGCGAAATGGCGAGTTTGACCGGCCCGACGATGCGGAAGCGAATGGTTTGCCCTTTGCGCGTAGCATGCAGGCCAAGGCGCCAAGGCTCAATGTCTACGCCATGGTCCCAGAAACCGGTTTCGGCGGCGGTGACGGTGATTTCAGCGGGGCCGTCGACGTCGAAGCTGGCGAACTGAAAATTGGCGGCGGCATGAGCTACGTCGACGCGGACGCCGTTGACGGTGATGGCGAAGAAATACGAGCGCATTTCATCAGGGACCGGCGCGGCCTGAAGGCGAGTGGCTGCGTGAAGCGTAGGCGCGATGGCGACAACCGCAGCGAGCGAAAGGGAAAGCAGATGAGGCAACGCGCGAAAACCCGGCAACAGGCGCAACTCCGGCAAGAGAATTTGGAAAGATTAGTGTAGCGCCGGGAATGCAGGGCACTCCCGGCCATTACTGGTAATAATATGGTTAATGGCTTCGCGATTAAGACCCCTCGCCCTTCTCTTTTTCATTTTCGGAATCAGACTATACGCCGCGCCCTGCGAAATGAACCCGAGCGGGCCCGCGCAGCGCGTGTTTGCACAGGTTGATGCGCGCCAGCCATGGACCGAATTCAAGAACATTGAAGCAGTGCCAAAATTGACTTCCGGCGAAGGTGTCTCGGCGGAGGTCTGGAAGGATGCGAGCGGTTCACTTCTGGTTAAGACAAGCGCGCCGGCCAAAGACTTGGTGGCGTACACCGAATCATGCTACTCGAAGGCAGGATACCTCGACTCAATCCAGTTTGAACTGCGCACCGATTGGGGATGGTATTACAAGGCGGAGGGTCCGTTTGTAATGAATCGATTTCACCGGTCGACGGAGCAGTACTTCGACTCGAAGAGCAATCAGCCACTTGTGGTGCGACCACAGCAGCCCGATGATTTTCCGCAGATGCTGGTCCCGGCGCTTTATAAGCGAACCAAGTTCTTGCCGTTCGCTGACTTGCTTCAGAAGCGGCCGTAGAGGCGCGACGCGATTTTGCCAATCAGCTCCGATGGGAGCATACTGCATTCACGGTTGAGATGACCGCTCTCCCTCGTCCCGCACGTCTAAAAAAATCCCCGGCTGAAGCACAAGCAGCCGGCTGCACCCGAGCAATACAGGAGCCCCGATGCCTGCCGCACACACGCTTCCCCAAACGCTGGGGGAACTGAGGAAGAGTTCCCTTTTTTCTGAGCCGCGTCTGAAGAGCCGCAGCGTGAAAGATGAGATGCGCGCCAATTTGATAGCAAGCATCAAGACGCGCGAAACCATTTTTCCCGGCATTGTGGGATACGAAGATACGGTGGTGCCGCAGATTGTGAATGCGGTGCTGTCGAAACAGAACTTTATTCTGCTTGGTTTGCGCGGCCAGGCCAAGAGCCGCATTTTGCGCGCGCTGACTGCGTTGCTCGACGAGCAGTCGCCCTACGTGGCAGGGTGCGAAATTCGTGACAATCCTTATGCGCCGCTGTGTCGGCGCTGCCGCGACCTGATTGCCGAAAAAGGCGACGCGACGCCGATTGCCTACCTGGGCCGCGATGCGCGTTACGTTGAAAAGCTGGCGACGCCTGATGTGACGGTCGCCGATTTGGTGGGTGACCTTGACCCCATCAAAGCGGCGCGCGGTGGCGAGCATTTGGCGAGTGAACTCACCATGCACTACGGGCTGCTGCCGAGAGCGAATCGCGGCATTTTTGCTATCAACGAACTGCCTGATTTGGCCGGCAAGATCCAGGTGGCGCTGTTCAACATAATGCAGGAAGGCGATGTGCAGATTAAGGGCTACCCGGTGCGGCTGGAGCTGGATGTGGCGCTGGTGTTCAGCGCCAACCCTGAAGACTACACGGCGCGCGGCAAGATTATTACGCCGCTGAAAGACCGCATCGGATCGGAGATTCGCACGCACTATCCCGAGACGCTGGAAGAAGGCATTGCCATTACCGCGCAGGAGGCGTGGGCTGAGCGCGGCGCTACGCCGATCGAGATTCCGCAATATGTGCGCGAGATTGTGGAGCAGGTGGCCTTTAGCGCGCGCGAAGACAAGAAAGTTGACAAGCGCAGCGGCGTAAGCCAGCGGCTGCCGATTTCAACCATGGAGCTGGTGATTTCAAACGCGGAGCGGCGCGCGCTGATTGCCGGCGAGAGCCTGGTGCTGCCGCGCGTAGGCGATATTTACGCAGCGCTGCCGGGCATCACCGGCAAGTTGGAGCTTGAGTACGAGGGCGAGATGAAGGGCGCCGACACGGTGGTGCAGGAGTTGATCCGCGTAGCCGTGGCTAAGATTTACGACTGCTACTTTGAGGGCGAAGACACTGCCCAAATTGAGGAGTGGTTCAACCTGGGCGGCACGTTCAAGATGGATGACAATCAGGCGGCTGCGGACGCGCTCAAGGATTTGAAGCAGATTCAAGGGCTAATGGAGAGGTTGAAGCCGCTGGAAGTGAAGGCCTCGGACCCGGCCCCGCGCGTTGTGGCGGCGGCCGAGTTTCTGCTGGAAGGAATGGCGGCGCATCGTAAGCTAAGCCGCAGCCAGGAGCATGGCTTTGCCGCGCAGGAGAAACAGCGCCGGCGCGAGCGCGACGAGTTTGCTCCGCCTCGCGAAGAGATAGAAATGGATTTCGAGGATTGGCAGAGGTCGCGGAAGACGCGCAGAGGCGGACTGAATTGAAGTAGGGACAGGCTGCGGTGTAGCGCCGGTCTCCTGACCGGCTGTAGCGTGGGTCTCCTGACCCGCGCCCACCCAAAAAGAGGCAGAGCGCCTGGTAATAGGGAGTAGGAATGAAGCGGGTTCGGTACACCAAATATACGGGCGATTTGGCGTCGGAGATTGACCTTGAAGAATTGCTCAAGGGCCTCTCCGACTATTTGCTCGACTCGGGCTACTACAATCCGTGGGGCGATTTTCAAGACCTGCAACACAATATGGATGACCTGCGCGAGGCGCTGCGCCGCTTGCTGTTGAAGGGTGATTTTCTTGAGCAACAGATGCGCGACCAGTTGCAGCAGATGGAGGCCGAGGGCACGCTTGATGAACTGCTCGACCGCCTGATGGAGCGCATGGAGGCGGAGAACTACATCAATCGCCAGGCGATGAAAGGACCGTCGCGCGCTTCGAGTGTGGACGGGCAAGTGGGCGAGCCGGAGGGCCGGGTGCGGTTTGAAGTGACCGACAAGAGCATGGATTTTCTGGGCTTCAAGACTCTGCGCGATTTGATGGGGACACTGGGCAAGTCGAGCTACGGGCGGCACGACACGCGGCACTGGGCCACGGGCATTGAGACGAGCGGCGGATCGCGGCGCTACGAATTCGGCGACACGCTGAACCTGGATGCGACGGCTACGCTGAGTTCGGCCATTGCGCGCGAAGGCATCGGGCTGCCGCTGAATATGGAGTACGAGGATTTGCAGGTTCACCAGTGCGAATATCAAAGCTCGTGCGCGACGGTGGTGATGCTGGATTGCTCGCACTCCATGATTTTGTACGGCGAGGACCGATTCACGCCGGCCAAGCGCGTGGCAATGGCGTTGTCGCATTTGATTAGCACGCAGTATCCCGGCGACTCGCTCTCGCTGGTGCTCTTTCACGACTCGGCAGAAGAGCTGCCTGTGTCGCAACTGGCGCGCGTGAAGGTGGGGCCTTGGCACACCAATACGCGCGAGGGGCTGCGCGTGGCGCAGCGCATTCTGGCGCGGCAGCGCAAAGACATGAAGCAAATTGTGATGATCACCGACGGCAAACCAAGCGCGCTTACGCTGCCTGACGGGCGCATCTACAAGAACCCCTACGGGCTCGATCCGCTGGTGGTGAGCGAGACGCTTGAAGAAGTGGCGCGCTGCAAGCGCTCGAACGTAATGATCAACACGTTCATGCTGGCGCAGGATTCCGGGCTGGTCGAGTTTGTGCATAAGGTGAGTGAGATGTGCCGCGGCAAAGCGTATTTCACTACGCCTGACACGCTGGGGCAATACCTGTTGCGCGACTATATGCAGCGCAAGTCGAAGATGATTCACTAAGGCAGTGAGTCACCAACCATCAAGTCAGCGACCTGACCATGCGCCTCACTCTCGACCCGAAAACCGGTCCTGTCAGCACCTGGGCTTGAAAATAGTTACAAATAGTTTGCAGATAATTTCGGCCCTCTGCGCTACATTTGAATCTGTTGAATTGGTTTCGCGGCGTAGACGGCCTTGAGCATCAATCTCCGATGACCGGGGCCCCCGCATAAGTAACTTATCTTCAGTTATTTGCCGTGAATGACGACAAAATCGCAGCATAAGCTATTTGATTTCAATTATTTAAAAACAAGCCCAGCATTTCCATATATTCAGAGGATTCTGTCCCGTCCAAACCCTTGAAAACAGGATTTTTATGG
>Ga0302276_10003853_pt1 | contig 12779 bp, 8 predicted proteins | sample III_Bog_N2_3_FD_198768 | JGI IMG/M metagenome (GOLD analysis project Ga0302276, IMG submission 198768) | Peat permafrost microbial communities from Stordalen Mire near Abisko, Sweden - III_Bog_N2_3 | ecosystem: Environmental > Terrestrial > Soil > Wetlands > Peat | place: Sweden: Abisko... | reverse complement strand
CGGCACCGGCGTGGTCGCCGCGGCCTCGACCTACATGATCGACGGCGAGCAGTACGTTTCCGTCGCGGTCGGCTGGGGCGGCGTGTTCGGCATTACCCAGCGCGTCACCGACAAGGAAGGACCGGGCACGGTCTACACTTTCGCGGTCGGCGGCAAGGCGCCGCTGCCGGAATTCACCAAATACCAGATCGGTAACCTGCTCTCCGGCGTGAAATACGATCCGAAGGATGTTGCGGATGGAACGGCGATTTATGTCCAGGCCTGCGCCACCTGTCATGGCGTGCCCGGCGTCGACAAAGGAGGCAACGTCAAGAACCTGGGCTATAGCTCGACCGAGAACATTGCGAACCTCAAGGACATCGTGTTCAAGGGACCGTTCAGGGATCAGGGCATGCCGGACTTCACCGGCAAACTGAACGATGAGGACGTGGTGAAAATCCAAGCCTTCATTCAGGGCACCGCGGACGCGGTGCGTCCGAAGTAGTGAGCCTTGGCTGCGCGCGCGAGTCGGACGCTCGCGCGCGCAGTTGGCGCGGATCGATATTCGGTTCCTCATTTGATCGGCGCGGGGTCACGACGCTGATCGGCATGCTAACTAAGCTAACCCGCTGGTTGGACGCGCAAGCCGCAAGGGGGAGAGGATCAGAAGCGTGCGCCACCTCAACTTAAACGATCATGCGCTGGACCAAGCAAATCGACAAAAAGGCGGCGGACCAGATGCCCGCCGCCGCCTTGATGATTGATCGTCTTCAGGAACTGCCAGCCAACTGGCCGGCATCCGGATTATTTGCCCTTGGTGTCAACCTTTTGCTTTTCGTCTTCGTTCATTTTCTTGACTGTCGGATCCTGGCTGGTTTCGCCGGTGGTCTGGTCTGTGGTAGCCGGCGCGCTGGCGCTGGGGACCGAAGTTTGCGCCGCCGGCGTCTTCGCCGGCCGCGTTGCCGTGGTGTCGGGTGGCGCGGTAGTCTGCGCGGCCAGCTCTTGAACGTTCGCGATCAGCAGGCCCGAGACCAACGCCGCGAGCGCCATCAGTTTTGTGTTCATGGTCCGTCCTTTCTCAGCAGCAGAACGCGCGAGCCGGCACTAGGTTTCAAGCTGCTTGCCGATCGGAAGGGCCCGGATGCGTTTGCCGGTCGCGGCGAAGATGGCGTTGACCAGGGCCGGTGCAAACGGAGGCACGCCGGGCTCGCCGACGCCGCTGGGCGGGGTATCGGCCGCGACGGGGACGATATGCACGTTGGTCACCAGCGGCGCCTCGTCGATCCTGATCACGGGGAAGTCGTCAAAATTGCCCTGCTGGACCTTGCCGTCCTTGAAGCTGATCTCGCCGTATCTGGCCAGGCTGAGGCCCATGATCGCGGCGCCCTCCATCTGCGACTGGATCCTTTCGGGATTGACGTAAGTGCCGCAGTCGATCGCGGTGTCGACCTGATGCACGGTCAGCTTGCCCTTGTCGCCGACCGACACCTCGACGATGGTGGCGATATAGCTGACAAAGCTGCGGTGGACGGCGATCCCGAGCCCGTGGCCCTTGGGGACCGCGCGCCCCCAGCCGCCTTTTTCCGCGACCACCTCGACGACGCGGCGAAGCCGCGCGGTATCGATCGGGTAGCTGGCGGAGGGCTCGCCATAATTCCAGGGGTCCTTCACCGACGCGAGGCTGACGATCCGCGGCGACCCGATCAATTCCAGCAGCATGTCCTTCTGATCACGGTTCGTGGCATGGGCGAGTTCGCCGACCATCGACTGGACCGCGAAGGCGCGAGGGATGTTCGATACCGAACGGAACCAGCCGATCCGTGTATGCGCGGCGGCTTCCGGATTCTCGCATTGAATATTGGCGATCTCGAACGGCATGTCGATCAGCCCCATGCCGAGTTCGAAGGGCGCTGCATGCACCGCGTTGGCGGCAAATGTCGAGGCGATGGTCGGGGCGACGCTGCGGTGCCGCCAGGCGATCACCTTGCCGTTTTTGTCGAGGCCGGCCTCGATCCGTTCCGCCGAGACGGTGTGGAGGAAGTCGTGACGCACGTCATCCTCCCGGGTCCATTGCAGTTTTACCGGCGCGCCCAGCGCCTTTGAAAGCAACGCCGCCTCGAGCGCGAAGTCGCACTTCGATTTGCGCCCGAATCCGCCGCCGAGCAGGGTGACGTTGACGGTGACGTCGTCCTCGGGAATTCCCAGCGTCTTGGCGACGTCTTCACGGGTCCCGCCGGGACTCTGCACCGGCGCCCAGATCTCGGCCTTGCCGTCCCTTACATTGGCGACCGCGACCGGCGGCTCCATGCTGACATGCGCCAGATGAGGCAGGTAGTATTCGCCGACGATCACCTTGTCGGCCGCCTTGAGGGCGGCGTCGACGTCGCCTTCCTTGCGCACCACCAGGCCCGGCTTGCGCGCGGCGTCCTCGAGCTCGCTCCGATAGGCCGCCGAGTCGTATTTGGCATTGGCGCCGTCGTCCCAGACGATCTTCAGCGCGTCCCGTCCCTTGATCGCAGCCCCGGTGTTGCGGGCGATCACGGCGACGCCGCCGAGCGGCTGGAATTTGGACGGCCACGGCCAGCCCTGGACCTCCATGACCTTTTCGACGCCGGAGACCTTCATCGCGTCGGCGCCGTCGAACGATACCAGTTTGCCGCCGGTCACCGGCGGCCGCGCGATCACGGCGTATTTCATGCCGGGAAGGCGGGTATCGCCGCCATAGGCGGCGGCGCCGGTGGTGATATCGCGAAGGTCGACGATGCTGACCTCGCCCTTGCCGAGATAGCGAAACTCCTTCGGGTCCTTTAATTTCAGGCCGGCCACGCCCGGCACCGGTTGCTTGCCCGCATCGGCCGCCAGCTCGCCGAAGCCGAGACGGCGGCCGCTTGCGGAATGAACCACCTCATGGTTGACGGCCTTGACCTCGCCGGCCGGCACGCCCCAGCTCTTGGCGGCGGCGGCCTCGAGCATGATGCGCGCCATGGCGCCGATCTGGCGCATCGGAATCAGATAGTGCCGCGTGCTGCGCGACCCGTCGGTGTCCTGATTGCCGTATTTGGTCTCGTCGCCATGCGCCTGCGCCACCTTCACCCGCGACCAGTCGGCCTCCATTTCCTCGGCCACGATCAGCGGCAGGCTGGTTCGGACCCCCGTTCCCATCTCGGAGCGGTGCGCCACGATGGTGACGGTCCCGTCGGAGGCGACGGCGACGAAGACGCGCGGATCGACCACGGTGCCGTGCGGCATGTTCGCAGCACCGGTCTGGTAGTCGGCAAATGCCTGGCGCGACATCACCGGCGCGGCCAGCACCAGTCCGCCGGTGATGCCGAGCCCCTTGAGAAGGCTGCGACGCGAGACGTTTTCGATGCCGTTGCGGCGTTCGAAGCCGCGGAGTGGCGCGGGATGGGCGATGATGTTCATGTCAGACCCCCGTCGATGCGAGATGAACAGCGTTTTCGATGCGCTGGTAGCAGCCGCAGCGGCAGATGTTGCCCGACATCGCTTCGCGGATCTGATCGTGCGTGGGTTTTGGATTTTCCGTGAGCAGGGCCGCGGCCTGCATGATCTGGCCGGCCTCGCAGTATCCGCATTGCGGCACGTTGACCTGGCGCCAGGCCTTCTGGACCGGGTGATCCCCGGTGGGATGAAGGCCCTCGATGGTGGTGACCTCGCGATCGACAACGTCGGAGACCGAGGTGATGCAGGACCGCACGGCCTGCTTGTCGACCATCACGGTGCAGGCGCCGCAGAGGGCCTGGCCGCAGCCGAATTTGGTGCCCGTCAAGCCGACTTCATCACGCAGAAACCAGAGCAGTGGAAGATCCGGGTCGCCGTCCCAGCTTTGTTCGTGGCCGTTAATCTTCACCTTGATCATGATCGTTCCTCGCTCTTCATAAGCTGTGATCATTGGACTGTGGATGATTGTCCGGCCTGAGCGAGAACATGTTTCTTTGCCGCTCAACACCGTCGCTCTTTTGGCTGCCAGCGCGGCGCAGAACCGCAGCGCTACGCCGTATCACCTGCCCGAAATTCCGCGCGGTGGTGTTCCTCCTGTCGTTGGCGTCGTTGTTGCTTTCATGGCTGGCCATCGGGCCGATGCGACGAACGCTCTTGTAACGCCCGAGCGTGATGCGCGGCGGTGGTCGTCCATTTGCTCGTCTGCCCGCACGCCGCCTGCTTGCGGCGACCGGCGAAACCCGTGCCTGGGGCGCGCCGCAGCAAACATCATGCTCTACCAGAAAGCCGCGCAACGCGACTTCACAACGCGTTGTCCGGGATTTATCTTCGGCGAAAGACTGGGCCGGCGGCGCGGATCCTTCGCTATTGGTCAATAGCCCTTACGCAGTAGCTTCCGAGGTGGAAGGCTTTGCAGGCACCGGAGCGCGGCATTCGCGGTCACTGCCGAAATTGGCAGCAGTTCGCTCGGACCCCGGGCAGTCTCGCTCGCCCGGATTTTGCGAGGCGGATGGAACCGATCCGCTTCCGGCGGATTTCGTTCCCTGGCTGAACAGCAGCACCCGCCGGGGCGACCCACCATTCCAGTAGCATTCTCCGTGATCGACATCACTCCGTAGGGCCGATCCAATTCTGCCAGGGTGCCGTTACAGGTGAGAGGGCGAGAAATGCACCGTGCGAGACTGCCGTTCTGCCTGCTGGCCGCAGTGTTTGCCATCGGTGCCACCAGTCCGGGTCGGGCGCAGTCTCCCGCGAGCCCGCCGCCGGCGGTCGGCGTGGTGGAAGCCACCAGGCGGCCGATTACCGAAACCAGCGAATTTCTCGGCAGGATAGAGTCTGTGAACCGGGTCAACGTGGTGGCACGTGTAACCGCGTTTCTGGAAAAGAGGATGTTCGTGGAGGGCGCCGAGCTCAAGGCGGGAGACGAACTCTACAAGCTCGAGCGCGGACCGTTCGAGGCCGATCTCGAGACCAAGAAGGCGCAGGTGGCTCAACTGCAGGCGACGCTTGAAAACGCCAAACTGACCACCGCGCGCGCGCAGTCGCTGCTTGGCGGTCCGGCCGGGCAGCAATCGACGTACGACGCGGCGATCGCCACCCAGCGCAGCCTGGAGGCGCAGGTCCAGGCCGCCCAGGCCCAGGTGCAACTCTCCCAGATCAACCTCGATTATACCGACATCCGCTCGCCGATCGACGGCAAGGTCGGCCGCACCGCGGTGACCGAAGGCAACGTGGTCAGCCCAGGGTCGGGCGTGCTGACGACCATCGTCAGCCAGGATCCGATGTACGTCACCTTTCCGGTTCCGGTGCGCCAGGCGCTGGCGTTGCGCGAGCGCTATGCGACACGGGGCGGCTTCAAGGCGGTGGTCATCAAGCTCCGGCTGCCGGATGGCCGGACCTACGGCCAGACCGGCCAGTTGAACTTCGTCAACAACACCATCGCGCAGAATACCGACACCATCATGCTGCGCGGCGGCATCCCCAATCCCCCGCTGTTTGATCCGGCCACCACCGGCGGGGCGGTGCGCGAACTCACCGACGGTGAATTTGTCACGGTGCTGCTCGAGGGTGTAGAGCCGGTCGAGGTGCTGGCGGTACCGCGCGCCGCCGTGTTGTCCGACCAGCAGGGCGACTATGTCTTTGTGGTCGGCGCCGACAACAAGGCCGAGCAGCGCCGGATTCAGCTCGGGCAGTCGACCACCACGGTCGCCTCGGTGATCCATGGGCTGGCGCCCGGCGACAAGGTGATCGTCGAGGGACTGCAGCGGGTGCGTCCGGGCCAGCAGGTCGCGCCCGGCCCGGCGAGCGCGCTGATCCAGGCGAGCATGAAGCCCTCCGCCACCGACGCCGGGCCCCAGATCGACGGCAGCGTCCCCGGTGCGGCGAAGCCGGTGGGCAAAACTCCATGATCTCATCGGTTTTCGTCGACCGTCCGCGGCTCGCGATCGTCATTGCCTTCGTCATCACCATCGCCGGCGCGCTGGCGTTGCTGCAGATTCCGGTCGCGCAGTTTCCCGACATCGTGCCGCCGCAGGTCACCGTCACCGGCGTGTTTCCGGGCGCCTCCGCCGAGGTGGTCGAGACCAGCGTTGCCCAGCCGCTCGAGGCGCAGGTCGTCGGCGTCGACCGCGCGCTCTACATGAAATCGACCAGCGGCAATGACGGCAGCTACACGCTGACGGTGTCGTTCGCGCTCGGCACCAATCCCGACATCAATACCGTCAACGTCAACAACCGCGTCCAGAGCGCGTTGGCGCAACTGCCGCCCGAGGTGCAGGCGCAGGGCCTGGTGGTGCAGAAAAAATCCTCGGCAATCCTGCAGTTTATCGTTCTTTACAGCGCCAACGGCGAGCAGGATCCGCTGTTCATCACCAACTACGCCATCATCAACGTGCTGGACGCGATCTCCCGAACGCCAGGAGTCGGCCAGGCCAGCCTGTTCGCGAAAATGAACTACTCGATGCGGATCTGGTTCGATTCGCAGCGCCTCACCAGCCTCAGCCTCGCCCCATCGGACGTCATCGCCGCGATCCGCGCCCAGAGCGTCCAGGCCCCTGTCGGTCGCATCGGCGCCCGGCCGATCAGCGACCAGCAGCAGTTCCAGTTCAACGTGCAGACGCAGGGCAGGCTGACCACGCCCGAGCAGTTCGGCAACATCGTGCTGCGGGCCAACCCGGACGGCTCGGTGCTGCGGATCAGCGATGTCGCCCGGGTCGAGATCGGCGCGCAGAACCTCGACAGCGAGTCACGGATCGACGGCCGCGCCGGGGTGCCGATCGGCATCTACCTCGCGCCGGGCGCCAATGCGGTGACCACGGCGAAGGCGGTACAGGCGACACTGCAGAAATTGTCGCAGCGTTTTCCGGCGGGCCTGACCTATCTCGTGCAATACGATTCGACCACCTTCGTCAGCGACACCATCGCCGAGGTGCTGAAGACGCTCGGCGAGGCCTTCGTCCTGGTGGTGATCGTGGTGTTCCTGTTCCTCGGCAACCTGCGCGCCACGGTGATCCCGGCGGTGGCGGTTCCGGTCAGCCTGATCGGCGCGTTCGCCGTGCTGCTGGTGCTCGGCTATTCGGCCAACACGGTCTCGTTGCTGGCGATGGTGCTGGCGATCGGCATCGTGGTCGACGACGCCATCGTCGTGGTCGAGAACGTCGAACGCGTGATGGAGGAGGAGCCGGATCTCTCGCCGGCCGACGCCACCAAGAAAGCCATGACCCAGATCACCGCGCCGATCATCGCGATCACGCTGGTGCTGCTGTCGGTGTTCGTGCCGATCGCCTTCATCCCGGGAATTTCCGGCACGCTGTTCCGCCAGTTCGCGGTGACGATCAGCGCGGCGATGGTGATCTCGGCCCTGAACGCGCTGACCTTGTCGCCGGCATTGTGCGCGGTGTTCCTGCGCCATACCGGGCCACGGCACGGCATCCTCGGCCGCGTGCTCGGCGGCATCGACTGGGTGCGCGACCGCTACGCCGGCGGGGTACGCCGATTGCTGCGCAGGGCGGCATTTTCGCTCGCCGCCGTGGCGGTATTCGCGGCCGGCATTTTCGGCGTGTCGCGGGTGACGCCGACCGGCTTCCTGCCGGAGGAAGACCAGGGCGCCTTCTTCATCTCGGTGCAATTGCCCGACGGCGCCTCGGTGGCACGCACCAGCGAGGTGACGAAGCAGGTCGAAGCGCTGCTGAAGCAGATGCCGGCGGTCGAGCACACGCTCTCGATCATCGGGTTTTCGCTGCTCGACGGCGCCTCCGAGCCGAACAACGCCTTCATGGTGGCGCGGCTGAAGCCGTTCGCGGACCGCAAGGCCGCCAGCGATTCGGCGCAGGCGCTGATCCGGCGCACCTTCGCCGCCGGCGCCCAGATCCGGCAGGCCAACGTGCTGCCGTTCAACCTGCCGCCGATCATCGGGCTTTCCACCAGCGGCGGCTTCGAATACCAGCTCGAGGCGCTGGAAGGACAGGAGCCGGCCGCGATCGGCAGCGTCACCTCCGGCCTGATCAGCGCCGCCAACCGCGACCCGCGGCTTTCCCGGGTGTTCACCACCTTCACGGCGACCAATCCGTCGGTCTATCTCGACATCGACCGCTCCAAGGCACAGGCGCTCGGCCTCAACATGAGCGACGTGTTCACCGCGCTGCAGGCGACGCTCGGCGGCATCTACGTCAACAACTTCAACCTTTACGGCCGTACCTGGCAGGTCAACGTGCAGGGCGAGGCCGCCGACCGCGCCGACATCTCCGACATCTGGCAGATCTATGTGCGCAACAGCAGCGGCGCGATGGTACCGATGCGCTCCATCGCCAGCCTCAAGATCGTGACCGGGCCGCAGGTGATCACCCGCTACAACAACTACCGCTCGGTGACGGTCAACGGCAGTCCGGCGGCGGGGGTGTCTTCGGGAACGGCGCTCGCCGCCATGGCGGCCATTTCCGCGTCCACGCTGCCTTCGGGTTACGCCTATGAATGGACCGGCACCGCCTACCAGGAGCACGAGGCCTCCGGCCAGACCGGCACCATCCTCGGGCTTGCGGTGCTGTTCGCCTATCTGTTCCTGGTCGGACTGTATGAAAGCTGGACGATCCCGATTCCGGTGCTGCTGTCGGTCACCGTCGGCGTGCTCGGGTCCTATCTCGGCATCAAGATCGCAGGTTTGAATCTCGATCTCTACGGCCAGATCGGTCTCGTGGTGCTGATCGCGCTGGCCGCCAAGAACGGCATCCTGATCGTCGAGTTCGCCAAGGAGCAGCGCGAACGAGGGGCCGAAATCGCCGATGCCGCGATCGCAGGCGCGCAGATGCGGTTCCGTGCCGTGATGATGACCTCGATCGCCTTCATTCTCGGCCTGCTGCCGCTGGTCATCGCCACCGGCGCCGCCCAGATCAGCCGCCGGGCCGTCGGCACCGCCGTGTTCGGCGGCATGCTGGCCGCAAGCTCGATCGGGATCTTCATGGTGCCGATGCTGTACGTGACATTCCAGCGGTTGCGCGAACGCTCCGGCAGATGGTTCGGGGGCGCCGGCAAGCCGCCTCATCCGTAGGCCGGTCGGCCGGGCCGCCTGTCTGATAGCGGGAGCCGAGCGCGCTCCGGGCGCGGGCGATCCGGTCGCTGCGGCTCAGGCAGATTGAAGCCCGGTAACGCATCGTGCTGCGGAATTGTGGCAATACGGCTTTAACTCTGCCGATCGACGCGACGGGATAATGACCCCGATTAACGATTTCGATTAACCCTCTGGCTGGGTCGGTCCCGCTATACAAGCCGCGGGATCCACGGGCATTCAGCGATGAACCAAGGCGTTGTCGAAGCATCGGCAGACCACCGGCAGCGGCGCGGCCAGCCATCGGCTGCCAAGAGCTGGCTGAAGGCCATCGAACGGACATCCGGCATCGAGGCGGAGCCCTCCAGGCTGTTTGCCGACATTGTCGAGGATTGGGCCGCGCGGCAGCCCGATCGTGCCGCCCTGATCTCCGAGACGGAGTCCTTCAGTTACCGGGCCCTGGCCGATCGGATCAACCGCTACGCGCGCTGGGCATTAACGGCGGGAATTGCGGCCGGCGATACCGTTTGCCTGTTGATGCCGAGCCGGCCGGACTACCTCGCCGCCTGGCTTGGCATCAGCAAGGTCGGCGGAGTCGTCGCGCTGATCAATACCCGGCTGGTCGGGCAATCGCTGTCGCACTGCCTCAATCTCGCCAATGCGGATCACGTGATCCTCGCTCCGGATCTCGCCGCGGTTTTCGAGAGCGCCGTGCCGTACCTGGCCCGCTCGCCGAAAATCTGGGTCCATGGCGGCGCCGGAACCGCGGCCGATCTCGACGCCGCGCTGCAGCGCATGGAGCAAGGCCCGCTGACTGCAGCCGAAAGGCGGGGTACCGCCATCGGCGATCGGGCGCTGTTGATCTACACCTCGGGCACCACCGGCCTGCCCAAGGCCGCCAGCATCAGTCACCGGCGGATCCTCAATTGGGGCGGCTGGTTTGCCGGCTTGACCGACGCCTGCACCGACGACCGCCTGTACGATTGCCTGCCGCTGTTTCACAGCGTCGGCGGCATTGTCGCGCCCTGCAGCATGCTGAGCGCGGGAGCCTCGGTGGCGCTGGCGGACAAATTCTCCGCGAGCCAGTTCTGGCGCGATGTGGTGCGCTGGGATTGCACGCTGTTTCAATATATCGGCGAGCTTTGCCGCTATCTGCTCAAGGCGCCGCGTTCCGAATTCGAAAACAGCCACCGGCTTCGGCTGGCCTGCGGCAACGGGCTGCGCGGCGATATCTGGCAAGCCTTCCAGGCGCGCTTTGCGATTCCCCGGATCCTCGAATTCTATGCCGCGACGGAAGGCAATTTCTCGCTATACAATGTCGAGGGCCGGCCAGGCGCGATCGGCCGGATTCCGCCGCTGCTGGCGCATCGTTTCCCGGCCGCGATCATCCGCCTCGACGCGGGATCCGGCAGGGCGGTCCGCGGCGAGGACGGGCTTTGCATTCGCTGCCGCCGTGGCGAGGTTGGCGAGGCGATCGGCCGCATCGGCACCGCCGACGGCGGCGGCGGCCGCTTCGAGGGCTACACCGACGCCGGCGAGACCGAGAAAAAAATCCTGCGCGATGTGCTGGTCAAGGGCGATGCCTGGTTTCGCACCGGCGACCTGATGAAACTCGACGACAGCGGCTATTTCCACTTCGTCGACCGGGTCGGCGATACCTTCCGCTGGAAGGGCGAAAACGTCGCCACCTCCGAAGTCAATCAGGCCGTGGCAGACTGCCCCGGCGTCGTCGACGCGGCGACCTATGGCGTGGAAATTCCTGGCGCCGACGGCCGCGCCGGAATGAGCGCGCTCGTGGTCGATGACGGCTTCGATCCCAAGGAATTCCAATCAGCCCTGGCGCTCCGGCTGCCGGCCTATGCCTGCCCGGTCATGGTCCGAATCTGCGCCGCGCTCGACAGCACCGAAACCTTCAAGCAGAAAAAGCATCTATTGGCGCGCGAGGGCTTCGATCCGCGCGTGGTGCAGGATCCTCTGTTCTTCAGGGATCCGAAATCCGGCTCCTACCGCCCGATCGATGCCGCGAGCCATGCGGCCATCCTGGAAGGTTCGATCCGGCTGTAGGTTTGAGCGTCGGAGCCTGCAACAGCCGGATCCACCCAAATTTCCAACTCCCGATCAATAAGCCCGGCTGCCGGCGGCTCACGCCGCCAGTGCGACGCCTTCAACCGGAATTGTGATGGTCCAGACCGTACCCTGATCGGTTTTGACGGTCGCGCTGCCGCCGACCTGTTCGACCAGTCGCCGCACCAGCCCAAGTCCATGCCGCTTGTTTTCCGCTCCAACCACAAATCCGGCACCGTCGTCTCCGATGGTCATGGTCGCGGTATCGTCGGCGGTGCGGCGCACCGATACCGTGATCGAACCCTTGCTGCCCAAGGGGAAAGCATGGTCGTAGCTGTTGGTGACCACTTCCGCGACCACGATGCCCAGCGCCGTGACCACATCGAGATCGAGGACGATGGCGTCGCTGTCGCAGGTCAGCGTAACGCTGCCGTCCGGTGCCGCCTGAATCTCCGCGAGATTGAGGCACAGCGATTTTAGATAGCCGCCGAAATCGGTGGTTCGCGTCATCTCGCTGCCGAGCAGATGATCGTAGACCTGCGCCAGGGTGGTGACCCGGCGCGAAATCGCCCTGATGCCGCGCTGCCCGGCCTGGTCCGGCGTGTCGCCCAATTGTTTGCTGAGCATGCCGTAGACCAGTTGCAGGTTGTTGCGGACCCGGTGCTGCAGCTCCTCGGCCAGCACCTTCTTCTGTTCGAGCAGCCGATCTTTCTCGGCGACCAGCATCTTCATCCGCTCGATGGTGCGTTGCAGGACGCCGGTGCGTGCGGAGGTCGCGACCGCCTCGGCAAGAACGTTGGCAAAGCCGGTCAGGAAATCGATGTCGTGCTGGTCGTAATCGTGCTGCCGGTTGTTGTCGATCTCCAGCACGCCATAGGGCTGGTCTTCGCTGCCCTTGATGACGACGTCGATGGTCGAGACGATGCCGTGCTCGGCATAGAAGGCCGGCAGCTTGAAATCGTTGTCATCGCCCAGATCGTTGCAGATCGACGGCTCCCCGGTGATGAAAGCGCGTCCCTGCGGCGAGGTCACGTCGGCCCGGGACACGACATTTCCGACGACACCCGCATGCCAGCCGTGCCCGGCTTCGATCAGCAGATCGTTTTGCTCGGCCCGGTAGCGGCACACCTTGGAAAACGGCACGCTGAGGCATTCGGCACAGACCCTCGCCGCTTCGTTCAGGACTTTCAGCAGATCGTTTTCGCGCAGCGCAAAGCTGCCGAAATGGGCAATCGCGGCCTGCTGGCGCAGAAGTTTTCGGACCTGTCCGGCATCGTCGGTCATAGGCCGATCGTCCGCGATTTGATGGCTGCCGGATGCAGCAGCTGGAAGCCGCTCGGAAACGGCGGCTGTGCCTTGCCGCTGGCCAACAGCCCGGCGACGATTTCCAGGCCGCGCAAGAGATCGGCGGATCGGTAGGGCTTGGCAAGACAGGCGTCGCCGTCGGCGGAGGTCAGCTCGAGCTGTGACATATTGCCCGTGGCATAGAGGATGCCGGGCCTGCCGGCGCCGGGAAGTTGCGCGGCGACTTCGGTTCCGAGCCCGCCATCGGCCAGCCGCAGATCGAGGATCATGAGGTTCGGCTTGCAACGCTGCGCGAGCGCGACCGCCGCAGCGACGGTGCGGGCGATGCCGCTGACCTCGTAGCCATGCTCGACCAGGATCTCTTCCATGAAATCCGCCATCATCAGGTCGTCTTCAACAATCAGGACCTTGAGCACGCCCTATCCTCCAGCCG
>Ga0302276_10003839_pt1 | contig 12799 bp, 10 predicted proteins | sample III_Bog_N2_3_FD_198768 | JGI IMG/M metagenome (GOLD analysis project Ga0302276, IMG submission 198768) | Peat permafrost microbial communities from Stordalen Mire near Abisko, Sweden - III_Bog_N2_3 | ecosystem: Environmental > Terrestrial > Soil > Wetlands > Peat | place: Sweden: Abisko... | reverse complement strand
TGTCATACAGGCTCGGATTGATGACCAGCGCCGAGTTTCCGCCCATCAGGAGCGTGTAGCCGTCGGCCGCCGCCTTGGCGACGCGCTCGGTGGCGATGTTGCTGCCGGCGCCGGCAATGTTCTCGATCACGAACGGCGTGCCCCAGACTTCAGCGAACCGGTCGGCCAGAATGCGCGCCGCGAGATCGGGCGCGGTGCCGGGTGTGAAGCCGACCAGGATTTTCACCGGCCGATTCGGAAAGCCTGACTGCGCCGAAGCCGCCGGCGCCGCGAACAGCACCAGCAGGGCGGCTAACAGGTTCGCGGCGAGTTTCATCGTTTCCCCTATCGTCCCGCACGCGCGGTCTTTGCCGCCGGACTTGACGGCAAGTGTGGCAGCGGCGGGCAGCGCCCGCAAGGCGGCCCGGACCGCGACCGGAGGCCCGCAGCCGAATCTTGCGCGCGGACGGGCCACTGTGGGGCGTTCCAATCCACATGGACGCGAGGCTTCCGTTCGGCCATAACTCCACCGCTGAAGAAGCCGCGACGCCGAGACTCCTCGCGCCATCAGCGGGCAGAAAACGGCTCGACAAGGGCCAGGTAACGGGAGGCCTGCATGCTGATTCCGATGGCGGACGTACCGCGCTGGTATGCCGATCGCAAACCGAAGGATGCGATCGCGGTCAGCCACGGCGGGGACACGCTGACCTGGGAGCAGCTGGAGCGCGGCGCCAACCGCCGCGCCCGCGCCTTCGCGGCCAAGGGGGTCAAGGCCGGCGATTTCGTCGCCATCGGCCTGCCCAACGGCAACAGCTTCTTCGAGACCAGCTTTGCGGTATGGAAACTCGGCGCCACGCCGACCTCGCTGTCCTGGCGACTGCCGCGCGGCGAGGCCGCCGCGGTGCTCGAGATTCTCAAGCCCGCGCTGGTGGTGGGCGGCGAGGCCGACTGGAACGCGCCGAATTCGCTGCCGGCGAACTTCACGCCGCAAGGCCAGTCCGACGAGCCGATGACCAGCCCGGTGGCGCGATACTGGAAGGCGATGACCAGCGGCGGCTCGACCGGACGGCCCAAGGTGATCCTCGATCACAACCCGGCGGTGGTCGATACATCGGCCGCGCCGATCCTTGGCATGCGGCAGGGCGTGCATCTGCTCAACCCCGGCCCGCTCTACCACAACGCCCCGTTCATCGTGTCGCATACCGCGCTGTTCGCCGGCGGACGCCTGACCGGGATGGTGAAGTTCGATGCCGAGGAAACCCTGCGGCTGATCGCCGCCAACGGGATCCAGTGGGTCAATTTCGTGCCGACCATGATGCACCGGATCTGGTCGCTGCCGAAGGCCGTGCGCCAATGCTACGATCTATCGAGCCTCGAGATCGTGTTCCACATGGCCGCGCCGATGCCGCCCTGGCTGAAGGAAAAATGGATCGAGTGGCTCGGCCCCGAACGGATCTGGGAGCTCTATGGGGGCACCGAGCGACAGGGCGCCACCGTGATCTCGGGCGTCGAATGGCTGGCGCACAGGGGATCGGTCGGCAAGATCGGCGAAGGCTCGGCGCTGCGCATCATCGGCGACGACGGCAACGACGTCGCGCCGGGCGAGAGCGGCGAAATCTATTTCCTCCCTAACGAAGGCGCCGGAAGTACCTATCACTATCTCGGCGCGACGCCGAAGCGCCGCCCCGACGGCTGGGAGTCGCTCGGCGATATCGGCCGGCTCGACGCCGACGGCTATCTCTATCTCGGCGACCGGCTCGCCGACATGATCCTGCGCGGCGGCGCCAACATCTATCCGGCGGAAATCGAAGCGGCCGTGATGGCGCATCCGCAGGTGCGCTCCTGCATCGCCGTCGGCCTGCCCGATCCCGAATTCGGCCAACGCGTCCACGCCATCCTCGAACTCGCCGGCGAGGCCGATGAACGATCGGTGATCGACGGCATCGGCGCTTTCCTGGCCGACCAGCTCAGCCGCTACAAGCACCCGGAAAGTTACGAGATCGTCGACGTCAGCCCGCGCGACGATTCCGGCAAGGTCCGCCGCACATTGCTGCGCGACGAACGCGCCGCCTGGCTGAACGAGGGGCGCGACTTCCGGATCGTGCCGTCGCCGGTGTCGAAAGCCGCTGAATAGAGTCCGCGCGCCGGCGGCTCCGACACTCGACGTCGGAGCCGCACGGCCCCGACGCCTCAAGATCGCCTAACGAGTGTCCGGCACCGAGGCGCCACAGCCGTGATCGCTGCGACGATATATCCGGACCTCCCGCGCGGCACGCAATGGCAATGCAACCACCAGACATACCCCGGGTTTCCATCCAGGAAGCCAATGAGTTCGTCTCCCATCCGGGCCGGAAGAAAAGTGTGCGGCAAGGAGCTGGTAACAACGGCGATATCGGACGCGAGCAATGTTCGCTCTGCGCCATCGAGCGTCCGGTCTGCCATGCCCCGCGCATCGAGGCGTATGTGCGCCTGCTCGGCATAGAGTTGAATGGCGTCCGGCGTGACCGGATAGGGGCTCGAAAAGCTGATGACCGGAACCCGTTTCGGCTGGGCGGAAGTCTCGGCACCCTGAATCAGCGAATTCTCCTGCAACAACGACCATACTTTCGCGGTCGCTGTTCTGATGTCCTGGTTCTGATCCTCGGTCAAACGCGTTGAAAGAGCGAACCCGTTCGGCAAGCACGTGACGACGAACAGAGCGCACACCGCGATCAGCGGCCCCAAGTGGACGACCGGGCCAAGCCAGCGTTGCAGAGAAGGCCTGACATGAGCGATGGCGTCGTCCAGAGCGGCGGCATTCGCGGCGAAATTCAACGTCATGGTCACGATGAAGACGCCGTAGAACATCGCTCCAAGGAAAAACGATTTAACATTCGAAACCGACGGGATCGCATAGGCAACAAGGCCGGCGGCCAGAACGGTGAAGGCCGCGCCCAAATCGCGACGATTGCCCGATATCGCAAGAAAAATGCGAAGCATGGCCAAAGCCAGGCCGATCCAGAGCCAGTAATTGAGCGCGTAGCGACCTTCGGGCCCTACCGAGTAGCGAAAAAGGCCGGCGACGAAGCTTTCGCTGCTTCGCCAAAAATCGCCGTCATAGATCAACGTGTTCAGGATGTAGTGGATGGTATTGACGAGTTCGATGCCGATAATCGACAGGGTGCTGGCAAGCAGTCCGGCAGCGAACAGCAGAAGCGCCGGGGCCCCCCGCGTGAAAACCGCGCGAAGACCACGCGCATCGGAGGTCACCAGGCACTCACCGAGCACCGGCACGCAGGCCACCAAACCGAGGCAAGCGAGGGATGCGGGAAATGCCGACGGCTTGATCGAAGAGGCAAGGCCACCCAGCACGCCGATCCAGACCAGGGACCGGGCGCTTCGCGCCAGCAGCGGCCGGTAGACGACAGCCCCGACAGCCAGCCCTAGCGCAAGTCCCCATGGCAGGTCGGGCCGCGCTTCAGTCATGGTCTGCCAGAACACGGGAACACTGGCCGCGCCGATCAGGCCGGCTGCGATATCAACGAGTGGCCGCGTCCATAGCAACCGGGCAATCCCAAGCAGAAACGCCAGAATAACCACCGCATTCATTGCGTAAGGCCCGAGATAGCCCTGGGGACGAAAATAAAAGCCAATAGCCGCCATCAGCGTCGAAAACGGTGCATGCTGGCGAAGCAGTCCCAGAATATTTGCCACCACCCCATGACCTGACGCCTGGTCCAGCCATTGGATCGCACTGACGAAATACGCGACGTCGTCATAAAGCGGCGGAACGGAAAGGCGGCCGAACTGCTCGGATAATCTGAGACTGAGCGAAGCGGCTACCGCCGTCAGCACGACCGCGAGGCCGACTACGCCAACGACACGGCCAGTCTGGCGAGGGAAATTTCTGCTGGAAACGATCAATGGGGCCACGCTCGACAGTTAGGAGGACAAACGATGACGCCAGGTAAGTAAGGCATCGGCGTTATCGCGATTCGATCGATTTGCCGAGACGAAGCGTCCTGATGGCAACGCCGAGCGCACGCGGATCATTCGGGAAATGTGTGATGGCGTTTGTTTGCATCTCGATCGAGAGCTTGTCCTGCGCTACGAAATCGCCGAGCGACATCGCCAGAGTATCGGCGGGGATGGCGCCGTTGTAGACGGTCTCACCGTTGACGGTCACCTTCAGCGCATTGCTGGACAGCGGCATCGGCCACAGTTCCAGCCGCAGGATCTTGGACGGAGCAGCCGGGTTGTTCGGCGCCTCGAAATGCGCGACCTCGGACGTCCATCGCAACGTGTCGCCCATATAGGATTCAAGACCATAGGCTCCGTCACTCGAAACGCCGGCTGCGAGTTTTGTGCCGATTTCGAGAACGCCGAGCTGCCCTTCAAGATATTCAAAAGTCGACCGGTCCTTGGCTACCCAGATCAACTTGCGGACGCGCCTCGTCGGCATGCTGGATTCGGATACGAAACAACCGAAATTTTGCCAGCCTTCCGGAAGATAGGGATCATTGTCGCCCGGCCATACGAGCGCGGCCGACGCCCACGGCACACGGAGTTCGGCCGCGGCCCGCCGCAACAACTGCATCATGAACGGATTCTCGACGGCGATGTAGACTCCGTTGCACCCCTGGATCTCCGCGGCCCAGCGCTGGTAATTCCAATCCAGCCCGGCCTTCTGATGGTTCACCAGCGCCGCCGCTGTCGGAAGGCCGGGGACGCCCGCGCCGGCAAACTGCGTAATCAAGAGCGGACGCAAAAGCCCCAACGCCAGATGCGCGAAGGCGAACGCATAGATGGCAAGACATCCGACCAATCCTGCTTTCACGACATCAGGATTTGCGACGAGCGGCGTCGTGACGAGCAGGAACAGCAGCGGCGCCGCCATCGAGAGGCCTTTCCCGGCGGCCCAATAATTTCCCGTCAGGAAGATAACGAATGGCACGACGCACCCCGCCGCGCACGCGGCGGTCATTCTGGCGGCATTCCCGGCGGGAATGGTGCGCCAAATTCGCGCGACACCGCCGGCAGCCGCTTTGATCAGAACCGCCAGGAAGCCGTACAGAGCAAGCTTCCAGATCAAGGCGGGGACGACAGGCCACGACGCGGTGGGCAACAGAAAATGCAGGCCGAGGCCGGCGATCATCGATTCGACCGGCAACGAAAAAACCGCGGCGACGATATGGCGATAGTCGCTTGCGGGATTGGCCAGAATGCCGAGATAGTTGGCCTCCCCGCCAAAAAGATACGCTGAGAAATATTTCCACCAATCGGGCGGATTGGCGGCCCGATTAGTCAGCTGCCGAACCACGAACTGCAGCGTGCCGTTCCAGAACAACAGGCCGAGCAATACGGCCACGCAGGCTCCCAATCCCAGACCGGCAACGCCAAACAGCGCTCTTCCCCGCGACCCGCGCTGGCCGATCGCGAGAAGCGCAGCCGTCGCGGCGGCGAGACCGTAGATACACATCTCTTCCGGATAAAGATAAAGCACCGCAGCCAGCAGCGCCCCCAGAACCGCTCCAAGGCGCAATATGCCAGGGATAAAACCATCCCCGAAGCGACGATCGTCAAATGCGAGCACCGTGAATGCAACGACGAGCAGATAGAGCGGCTGGGCCGAAAGTTCGGACCATGCGGCGATGTCGAAGACATATTGCTGGAAGAATCCGATCGTCAGCGCGGATGCCAACAAGAAGGATAGCCGATGGCCGGCAGAGAAGACGTTGATGAAGACAAATAGCGCGGCAAACAGAAGATTGACCTGCATCGCCGCCATGAACGGATAGAGCTTTCGGCGATGCCTTGCCGACCGATGACTGCCGCGGCCGCCTGGACAATGGATACCGCACCCCGATTGTTGAAAAACCAATTCCCCCTCGCCACGACGGAATCGGGAACGACGCGCCTGGCTTCCGCGGCCATCGACGCATAGTCGAGGTTTCGAAAAACGACCGCAGCTCCCTGATAATCCACCTGGTCGTAGACGTTGGCCTGGAATACGCGGAATTGGGACCCGCCTGTCCATGCCGGCAAGAGGCAGATCAATATGACCGCGACGGTTCCTGCGCAGAACGCCATCGTCGGCTTCGACGGCGCCGCAAGCTGTCGCGGCAGCCCTGTACACGATACATGGACGGCTCCGATCGCCAGTCCGGCGGTCGCCATCGCCAGCATCGATATCCACGGCGCAACGCCCCACATATAAAGGACGGTTCCCCCGACCGCGAACAGGCCAAAGCCAATCGGGGGCGCGATTACGAACCTTGCTGCAAAGCGGTCCTCCGGCAGAACAAGGCACAGCGGCAACCCCACCGCCGCGCATGCCAAAAGCAGGACGAGAACCGCCGCGATGTCATGCATAATCTTTTCGGTCCTTTGCCCACGACGACGATCCCGAAACCTCAACCCCTGGCTTTGCCCCAAGCAACCAGCGCCGAGATGTTTGAACCGCCCAGGCTTCGTGACGCAAGCCCCATTTCGGATGCCGCGCTCTTCCGAAAGGTCGCCGAATAGAATCAGCCGGCCGCGGCTCCAGCGCCCCGCTACGGCCGGGCCACCGAACACTGGCAATTGTGCGGCCGTGCCCCCAGATAGGGTACGAGTGAGGAGTTTCGCCATGACATCGCTTTCGATCCTCGATCTGGTCCGCGTCACGCAGGACACCGACGCGCGCGGCGCGTTCGACAATGCGCGCGATCTCGCCGCCCACGCCGAGCGGTGGGGCTATCGGCGCTACTGGGTCGCCGAGCATCACAACATGCCGGGCGTCGCCAGCGCCGCCACCGCGCTGGTCGTGAGCCATATCGCGGCGGGCACGCGCAGCATCCGCGTCGGCGCCGGCGGCATCATGCTGCCGAACCACGCCCCGATCATCATCGCCGAGCAGTTCGGGACGTTGGCGCGGCTGTACCCCGGCCGCATCGACCTCGGCCTCGGGCGGGCGCCGGGCACCGACCAGGTCACCGTCCGCGCGCTGCGCCGGACCTTGCAGAGCTCCGACAATTTCCCGCAGGACGTGCTCGAGCTGCAGGCCTTCTTCGCACCCGCAGGACCCAACCAGGTCGTGCAGGCGGTGCCGGCGGCGGGCACCGAGGTGCCGTTGTGGATATTGGGGTCCAGCACCTATGGCGCGCAGCTCGCCGCGGCGCTGGACCTGCCTTACGCCTTCGCATCGCATTTCGCGCCCGAGCAGCTGCTGCCGGCGCTCAAGCTCTATCGCAGCCGCTTCGAGCCGTCGGAGCAGCTGGCAAAACCCCACGTCATGGTCGGCGTCAACATCATCGCCGCGGAGAGCGACCGCGAGGCGAAGCGGTTGGCGACGACGCAACAGATGTCGTTCACCAACATGTTTCGCGGCAAACGCGGCCTCAGCCAGCCGCCGATCGACGACATCGAGACCTACTGGTCGCCGGCCGAGAAGGCGCAGGCGATGGGAATGCTGGCGCGCTCCATCGTCGGATCGCAGGACACCGTCAGCGCCGGGCTCTCGTCCCTGTTGCAGGAGACCGCGGCGGACGAGTTGATGGTGGTCTCGGACGTCTACGATCACCGCGCGCGCCTGCGCTCCTATGAGCTGATCGCCGCGGCTCATGCCGGCCATGCCGGCGCCTCGACCATGGGCGCCGTTGCGTAGCGCGTCTCCAGCTCTTCCGCCGAAGATAGGGTTTGAACCGACCCTCGCCTCGGATAGGGTGCGCGCGATCAACGGGGGAATGACATGAGCATGTCCGGCATTTTCGCGCGTATCGTCGCGCTGATCGGCGCTGCGGCGCTGGCGTGGCGGCGGCAGCAGGGTGCCGCGCCGGAGCCGGCCTGGGGCAGCGCGCCGGTGGTGCCCGTGGCAAAACCGCAGGGCGCGATCCCGACGCTGAAGATGCCGTCGGCCAGAGGCTGGAGCGAGGGCGAGAGGCCGGTGGCGGCGCCGGGGCTCGAGGTCAACGCGTTCGCGACCGGGCTGAAACATCCGCGCTGGATCGAGGTGCTGCCCAATGGCGACGTCCTGGTGGCCGAGTCGAACCAGATCGCGGGCCCGGTCCGGAACGTGTTCGGCTATGCCATGCAGGCCACGATGCGGCGCGCCCGTGCGCTCGGCGTCAGCGCCAATCGCATCACTCTGTTGCGCGACCGCGACGGCGACGGCGTCGCCGAAACGCGCGGGGCGTTCATGGAGGGGTTGAGCCAGCCGTTCGGCATGGCGCTGGTGGGCGACACTTTTTATGTCGGCAACACCGACGGCGTGGTCGCCTTCCCCTATGCGGCGGGCGCGGACCGCATCACCGCCAAGGGGCGCAAACTCGTGAGCTTCAAGCCCTCCGGACACTGGACGCGGAGCCTGTTGCGGAATCCCGACGGCACAAAACTCTATGTCGGGGTCGGCTCGCTCACCAACATCGCCGACAACGGCATGGAAGTGGAGCAAGGCCGCGCGGCCGTCTACGAACTCGACCTCGCCAGCGGCAATAGCCGCATCTTTGCCGGCGGGCTGCGCAACCCGGTCGGCCTCGCCTGGGAGCCGGCCACCAGCGTGCTGTGGACGGTGGTCAATGAGCGCGACGGCCTCGGCGACGAGACGCCGCCGGACTATTTGACCTCGGTGCGCGAGGGCGGCTTCTACGGCTGGCCCTATTGCTATTGGGGCCAGACGGTGGACGACAGGGTGCCGCAGGATCCGGCCGCGGTGGCAAAGGCCATCACGCCGGATTACGCGCTGGGCGGGCACACCGCGTCGCTCGGCCTGTGCTGGCTGCCGGCCGGCACGCTCCCGGGATTCCCGGACGGCATGGTGATCGGGCAGCACGGCTCCTGGAATCGGAGCACGCTGAGCGGCTACAAGGTGGTGTTCGTGCCGTTCGTCAACGGCCGCCCGGCCGGGCCGCCGCGGGATATTCTCAGCGGCTTCCTCGCGCCGGACGAACGGGAATCCTATGGACGGCCGGTCGGCGTCACCCTCGGTCCCGACGGCTCCTTGTTGGTGGCGGACGATGTCGGCGACGTGATCTGGCGCGTCACCGGCAAGCGGGCCTGACGTGACCTGTCCTCACCTCTCCCCGTTGGGGAGAGGTGAGCAGAGCACCGATCCGCGCCGGCGGCCGGCCGGTCCCGGCGCTGCACACAAATCGCGACAGGGCAGACTTTCGCCACGGACGATTGCGACATAAGATCGTGGCCGGTTTCGCGCGCCCGAACTTCGCAAGTTACTTGCGAAAACAGGGCCATGCCGGCTGGCCAGGAGAGTCTCCATGCCCTCTTTGACTGAATGGAAGGTGCCGACGGCGTTTCAGCCGCGCGCCGGCGACTACAGTTTCGATCTCGACCGTGTGCTTGCCTCGGTGGTCGGGCTGCATTCGATCATCCCCAACGACGCCTTCAGCGCGGAGACGCTGGGCACCGAGCGCGCCGGCAACGGCGTCGTGATCGACGACGGGCTGGTGCTGACCATCGGCTACCTGATCACCGAGGCCGAAGCGGTCTGGCTGCATCTCGGCGACGGCCGGGTGGTGGAAGGCCACGCGCTCGGCGTCGACTCCGCCAGCGGCTTCGGGCTGGTGCAGGCGCTCGGCCAGCTCGATCTCGAACCGGTGCCGCTCGGCTCCTCCCGCGCCACCGAACTCGGCGACCATGTGGTGGTCGGCGGCGCCGGCGGCCGCACCCGCTCGGTGGCCTGCCAGATCGCCGCCAAGCAGGAGTTCGCCGGCTACTGGGAGTATCTGCTGGACGAGGCGATCTTCACCCATCCCGCGCATCCGAACTGGGGCGGCACCGGGCTGATCTCCAATCGCGGCGAGCTGATCGGGATCGGGTCGCTGCAGCTCGAACGCGAGCGCGAGGGCAAGGCCGAGCACGTCAACATGATCGTGCCGATCGACCTGCTCAAGCCGGCGCTCGAGGATCTCAGGAAATTCGGCCGCGTCAACAAGCCGGCGCGGCCCTGGCTCGGCATGTATTCGACCGAGATCGACAACCGCGTGGTGGTGATCGGCATCTCCGCCAAGGGCCCCGCGGCGCGCGCCGAGCTGAAGGCCGGCGACGTCATCCTGGCGCTGAACGGCGAGAAGATCACCAGCCAGAGCACCTTCTACCGCAAGCTCTGGGCGCTTGGCCCCGCCGGCGTCGACGTGCCGCTCACCGTCCACCATGACGGCGTCACCTTCGACGTGGTGCTGACCTCGATCGACCGCACCCGGCTGCTCAAGGGTCCGCGGCTGCATTGAAGGGGCGCTTCGGGCGGGTCAAATCATGATCGCCAAACCGGACCTCATCCTGAGAGTCCGGCTCCAAATACGGCGAATAGTATGCGAGATTTTCAAACCGTCATTGCGAGCGTAGCGAAGCAATCCATGTTTAGAATGCGCGGGTGCATGGATTGCTTCGTCGCTTCGCTCCTCGCAATGACGAGAGAAAAGCGATGAGCGAGGCCGTGGTCGACGACATCGTGGCGGTGCTGCCGCCGCTGCTGCAATCGCTCGAAGCGCTCGGCTTCATCGCCCGCCATCTCGATCCGCCGCAATTCGGACGCGTGATGGAGGCCGCGGGCGAGCCGGACCGGGACCTGCAGGCGGTGCGGCCAAGGCTCGCCGGTTGGCCGGAGAACTTCGCGCCGGTTCAGGCCGCGCTGGAAGCCGCCAGCGACGAAGCGCTCAAGGCGTTCGCGGGATTGCGCGAGGTCGAGCGCGGCCATGGCGATCTGATCGCGGTGTTCCGCGCGCTGCGCCACGCCCCGCGCGCGCAGGAGGCGCTGTATCCGCTTGCCGCAAAACTGCCGCCGGTCAGCGGGTTCTTCACCGATCCGGCGCGGCGCGGCGACGACGCGCTGACGGCGCGGCTGACAGAACCGGCCAATGAGCACACCGGGATCTTTCACCTCGACAATGAAGCCGGCAGCCGCGGCGGCTTCTCGCTCTACGTGCCGGAATATTACACGCCCGGCCGCGCCTGGCCGCTGGTGATGGCGCTGCATGGCGGCAGCGGCAACGGCCGCGGCTTCCTGTGGAGCTGGCTGCGCGACGCGCGCAGTTTTGGCGCCATCCTGGTGGCGCCGACCGCGACCGGCGACGCCTCATCAAACAAGAGTACATCAAACAAAAGTACTTCAACCGAAAGCACTTCAAATAAAAGTACCTGGGCCCTGATGGGCGACGATACCGACTCGCCAAATCTCTCCCGCATTCTCGATTCCGTGCGCAGCCGCTGGAACGTCGACCCGTCAAAACTGCTGCTGACCGGGATGAGCGACGGCGGCACGTTCTGCTATGTCACGGGACTGGAGAGCGCCTCGCCCTTCACCCATCTGGCGCCGGTCTCCGCCACCTTCCACCCGCTGATGGCCGAGATGGCGGATGCGGAACGCTTGCGGGGCCTGCCCATCTATCTCGTGCACGGCCGGCTCGACTGGATGTTTCCGGTGCAGGTGGCCCGGCAGACGAGTGAACTGCTGGCGGCGGCCGGCGCCGACGTCACCTACCGCGAGATCGACGATCTCAGCCACTGCTATCCGCGCGAGGTCAACGCCGAGATCCTGAACTGGCTCGCCGGCGAACGTGGAACCATCACCGGCTGACCGCGTTGTCGGCCATCAATGGAGGTCGACATGCGAGTTTTTCTGGGAATGATCTTGGGCGCGCTGCTGCTGGTCGCGGGCGTCTACACCTACGATTCGATGCAGACCTCGACGGTGGCGGGCGGCGCGGTGGCGCAGACCAATCGCACCATCGTGAATTGGGACGTCGCGGCCACCGACTGGAACGCGCTGACCACGCGTGCCCATGACGACTGGATCAGGCTGTCGTCGAAATAGCCGCATCGAGCACCGCTATTTCTACGCCGCTATTTCTGCGCCGCTATTTTTTCTTGGCGGCCTTGCGCGCGTCGGCGACGGCCAGCTGGAACTGGGCCAGGGTGAGCACGCCGGGCACCCGGAACTTGCCGACGATGAAGGACGGCGTGCCGTTGAAGCCGAACGCGGTGGCCTGATCGTTGTTGCGGGCGAGAATGGCGTCGATCGCCTTGGCGTTGGTGGCGAGATCGGCCGTGGCGCGATCGACATCGATGCCGGCGCCGGCGAGCAGCTCGCGGATGCGCGGTTCGGTGAGCTTGGAATTGACGCCGATCAACGCCTCATGCGCCTGAATGAATTTGTCCTGGTATTTGCAGGCCAGCGCCAGCCGCGCGGCGATCACCGAGACCTCGCCCAGCACCGGCCAGTCCTTCTGCACCAGCCTGATCTTGCCATCGTCGTGCACCAGCTGGCGCAGCTCGGGATCGACCTTGCGGCAATAGGGACACTGGTAATCGAAATATTCGACGATCGTGATGTCGCCATTGGCATTGCCGGCCACCGGAATTTCCGGATCGCGCAACACCAGCGCCTCGGTCAGCACGTTCTCCTCGGACCCCTCTGCGAACGCCGATGGCGGCGACATCCCGAACCCGAGCACGCCGGCGCCGAGCATACCGAGCGCCTCGCGCCGGCTGCGTCCCTGACGCATCGGCGCCGGATCGATCGATTTCGTCATCTTGGGTCTCCGGGCGGCCCTAGGGCGTGCTCATCAGGATGGGGGTCAGGCTGCGCACCAACATATAGAGCGCCACCGCGATAATGACAGCGGCAAACACGACGTTCAGCGCGCCGCGCCGCGCCGCCAGCAGCCGCGCCGAACGCGTGCCGGCCAGTCCGCCGGCAATACCGCCGGCGATGAACAACCCCGCCAGCTCCCACGAGATCAATCCGGACCAGGCGTAGCTGGCCGCGGTGGTCAGGCCGAACGCCGTCACCGCGACCAGCGACGAGGAGACCGCGTTCATGATCGACATTCCCGTCGCCAGCATCAGC
>Ga0302276_10003835_pt1 | contig 12815 bp, 9 predicted proteins | sample III_Bog_N2_3_FD_198768 | JGI IMG/M metagenome (GOLD analysis project Ga0302276, IMG submission 198768) | Peat permafrost microbial communities from Stordalen Mire near Abisko, Sweden - III_Bog_N2_3 | ecosystem: Environmental > Terrestrial > Soil > Wetlands > Peat | place: Sweden: Abisko... | reverse complement strand
TTCTGCTCCATTAGGAAACGGGTAGGTCCCGGTGGGAATGCAGAGTGCGCTCGACTCGGCAATCGGTTTGCCAAGTAGTTCCACCAGCGCGTCGTTGATGCTCGGGTTGCTGATGCCAGAGGATGTGAGCAGAAATTTCATGATGCCTCCGTCAGCCACAGTACTGAGTTCGTTCTACATTGCTGGTGTCAGACGCCCGACGTGTTAGTCATGCAACCCTGCATTGGCGCGTGGCCTAAACCGTGTTAGTTCTACTCCGTGGCTGGACCCCTAGCTCCTTGAACGGTACGGGTCCAGCCTTGGCTTTGGCCAGGTGCGTTCTGCGTATTTCCGGTCGGCTGCTACTTCCTCTTCACCGTCAATTGCGGTCCCGATCCACTCGAGTTCGAGAGGTTCGTGTCCCCTGAGTAGGTGGCGCTCACCGAGTAAGTACCAACACCGAGAGCGCTGTTGGCAATGAAACAGGTGCCCGCGCCCGCGCTCAAGGTGACCATGCAACTCGTCGATCCGACCTTGACAGTGACGATCTCGCCGTTGGGCACGGTCTCGCCGTTACCGGTCTTCACGCTCACCGAGAATACGGCGGACGACTCAGCTCCCGACGTCACGCTATTGGGCGACACGGTGACCTTGGTCGTCGTCGAGTCCTTCTTCACCAGGAAGTTGTCGCCCGAGAACGCTCCCGACATCGAGGTCGTGTAGACAAAATTGGCACTGGTGGATGACACCGTCGCCGGGACGAACGTGGCCCGAACGGTCAGGTAGTTGAACGCGTTGAGTTGAGTGTTCGACGTCAACGCACACTTATAGGTCGACGTGTCGCCCGTGCCCGCAACCAGCGTCGCGCTACATAGCGGCGTGGCGCTGGGTCCGTAGGTGACGTTGACGCTGCCCTCGGGGGCGCCGTCGTTCTTCTGACCGGTCACCACCCCGTTGATGGTCTGGATCGCCTCGGCGCCGTAGGTGACGTTGCCCTTGGCGATGTTCATCGAGGTCGTCGTTGACTCGGGTCGACCCTTCACCACCACCTGCTCGTTGGCGTTGTTGTTGTCGGCGCTACTCGCGTTGTTCGCGTCCCCGGAGTACGTCGCGTTCCACTGGTACGTGCCCGTCACGGTGCCCGTCGCCGGCAGGGTGTAGCCCTTTGGCGTCGTGTAGGAGCCGTCGCCATTGACGACAGCGACCGTCTCGGTGTCGACGGTGTTGCCGTTGTTGACCAGCGTGAAAGTAATTGTGCCGGTCGGACTGTAGCCACCGGAGAGCACGGCCGTGTCGGTCAAGACCGGCGGTGTCGCCGCACTCAAAGTGATGGTGGTGACGTTCGGCGTGGTCGAGAGTGAAGTCGTGTCCTGGCTCACCACCACCGGCTCATCGCCACAGGTCGTACTCGCGGCGCTATCTCCACTATCACCGGAGAAACTGGCCACCCAGTGGTACGTGCCGGCGCTCGAGGCCGTGTAGCCGGTCGACGTGCGCGCCGAACCACTGAAGTTCGAGACCGTCTCGGTGTAGACGGGCGCGGCGCCACAGGTGGGGTCGGCGGGACCGTAAAGATTGAACGTGATCGAGCCGGTCCCGTTGTAGGCACTTAATCCCGAGGACGTGGCGCTGTCCTGGAGCGTCCCGCCCAAAATACCTGGACTCGCGCTCGTCGTGATCTGCGGTGTCGCGGGATTGACCGTGTAGGAGATTGACGCCGTACCGGTGAAACCCTCATCGCTGGTGGCGGTGACGGTGTAGGTGTTGTTGCCCACCACCCCCGTGTTGAGCCACCCCGTGCCGGTGCTCGAACTGTTGCTGTCAACGCAGCTTGCGACGCCCTCGCCGCCCGGGAAGTCGCTGCAACTGAAGGTTGTTGGAACTGACGCGTCGAACGCGTAGGTTCCACCGCCCGTCGGCAACGAGATCGACGCCGTCGGGTAGTAGGCAACAGTGCCGACGTTCGCTACCCCGAGCAGATTAAGTGAGTAGCCGTCGCCAGCGACGAAGTTGTAGGTGCTGTAATTCCTGGACTGACCAACTGAGGTCTGGTAATCGGCGTTCAGTGTAAAGACAATCTCGGTATCGGAGTACGACGAGATGAGAATTCCTACATAGTTCCCCGGAGCACCGACGTTCACGCCCGTCGAGGTGTCGCTGAAAACGAAGTTCGGGTAATCATTGCCGTTATCGCCAGAGGAGCCCGGAGGTAAGGGCGTCCCGAGGTCGGACTCGTCGCCAAAGCCCGAACCGGTGATCACGATTGTCGGCGATGAACTCGATCCTTCGAAATACACGCCGCTGACGACAAGCGACGTCCATGAAATCGCCACCGAAGGCGATGCGCTCGAGATGGCGACCACGGTCCCCGCGGGTCCGAAACTCGACCCGCCGCCGCCGCCGCTCCCATCGGTATCGCCAACGATTGCGCCGCCGCCGCCGCCGATGTAGCCGCCGCCACCGCCGCCGCCGCCGCTCGTTATATCAAAAGTATCGCCACTGGCGCCCGCACCGCCGCCCGAAGGCTGTCCGTAGTTGCCCGGTACAGATTGGGTGATTGTAGAACTGACGGAGCAACTCCCCCCGGTTCCGCCTCCGGGGCCTACGCCGCCTGGTTGACCAGGTAGGCCGTTGTCGCCAGAAGTTGCGTTGCAATCGCCACCGGCCCCAGCGCCGATCACGGTGTCGTTACCAGCGTTGCCTCCCGCACCACCTTGGGTGTAATAGGCACCGCCACCGCCACCGCCACCGCCGGCGACCACGAGACGCGGGTCGCCGGACGCACCGGTGAGGTTCTCGGCCGCCGCGGGCGTCGTTCGCACGTCCGAAGCTCCACCGCCACCACCGCCGCCGCCGCCGTAGCACCGAGACTGTCCACCGATACCGCCACCGTTGGTCCCTCCGTCACCGGCGGTGCAGTTCGCTGTCCCGCCCGTGCCGTCGGTCCCGTTTGAGCCCACCTCGACGTAGAGAGTCGAGACACTGAGGCCCGTCACCGTCGCCGAGACGTCTGCACCCGAGCCACCAAGGCCGCCGATGCCCGCGTTGTACGTTCCCCCGGCACCCCCGGCGCCGCCAATCGCCACGACGGAGACCTGCGTGACGCCCGCCGGCACGCTGAACGTGTCCTCTCCGGCCGCGGTGTACGTACAAGTAGAAACTCCGGCACTCGTGGACAGGGTCCCCGCGTTTCCGCAGGCACTCGCGGCACTGGCATCTGAGGCGACGAGGAATGAACCCCCGGACCCGATCACCGCAGCAAAGCTGACGGTGAGGCTGAACGCAACCAACGGCCTAAAGAAACGCATCTCGGTGCCCTCCGATCATCGCATTGCATTGGCGGCCTCGTGGTCGACTACATGTGAATGATTTCGCGACACTATACGACGAGAGGTGGACGTGCAAACGAAACGAATCGAATCAGTTAACGCCATAAACGCTGACGAACAGGGTAAAAATCACGAAAAGTAATTCAACGACCCCAAACTGTCGGGTTCACGTCACATAATTTGAGGGGCGTGGTGCACGGTCGGACCTTCATTCGAGAGAACCGAGTTAGCACGCTTCGTCATTTTCGTGCCGAGTGAAACCCAGCGCCTTGACCCCCAGACACTCTGCAACATCACACGGTGTCGAAGGCCGCACGCGACGGATCCGCCACCTCGACTCCGTCGAGACTTGACTCATTGGTGTGAGCAAACCCAACAGGTCCTCTCCCAATCAAGTCGTGTGACGCTCACGCGAAAGACCATCCCCTAGTCCTAAAGGAAACTCAGTTCGGCACCGAGATGTCAACGATCACCTGCTGGCGGGCATGAACGGAGGTGCCACCTCGCGGCGAAGTCGAAACGATGTGACCTACCGGAATCGAACTGCTGTGGACGTTCTGTATGACCACTCCGACGCCGAGCCCGGAGAGCTCGCCGACCGCGGTGGGTGTCACCATGCCCACAACATTTGGGAGAACGAGCGTCGTTGAGGGACACGGAATGGTGGTGATGGTCTGTGCGCCGCCCGCGCTCTCGGTGGTCACTCTCTCAGTCGTGCAAGAAAGTGACCAGGGCGATGAGCCGAGCGGAACGAAACCGATACCCGGGTACTCGTGGCCGAGCAGTGTCGTCAGGTTGCTGGCGAAGATGGGCGCGATCCGACCGAGCAGAGGATCGTTGTCGGGACCATTGGGCGCGGAGACGTAGGCCTTTGGGGTGTAGCCGATGTCGTTCGGCCCGATATAGACCGAGAGGTAGTCGGGCAGCTTGTTGTAGGCAACTCCTCTTGGCGGGCTGTACGGCATCCCGCCCTTCGTGGGGCCCGAGAGGGACAGCAGCCCGAAGCCGTTCGTGGCGAAACCGATCACGGCGACGAGTACGACGAGCGGCACACTGCTGGAGAGGAGCATCCGTCGATGCGAGGCGCGAAGTTCGCAAGACCGCACTCGCAGTGCGCTCAGGACGATGTTGAGCGATCGACCCGGCCAGAACGGTCGATCCACTATTGAATCTTCGAGCAGGGCGACGAATTCTTCTTCGTGGGTTTCGCGCCACGAACGCGGATACCAGCTCAGCAGGCGCCGAGCACGTCGTTCAGTCGCCGTCACGGCGTCTCCCACGCGCCGGCGAGACGACCGAGGCCGGTTTCGGTGACGCGACGCTGTGCCTGCAGATGTGCCATGAGGGCTGTCGCTCCCAGGGCGGTGATCTTGTAGGGACGTCGCCGGCCCACGGCCTCGAGTCCTTCAATCAGCCCGCCTTCAACGAGTCGGTCGAGGGCGGCGTACAGAGTCCCCGGCGCGAGGTGGATACCCGCGAAATGTTCGACGTCCTTGGTCAACGCGTAGCCGTGCTTGGGACCGTCAGCGAGACTCGAAAGCACCAGGGTGGCCGGTCCCGTGTAGCGGCCCAGAGCAGAGAGTTCGTCTGACATACCACAACTCTACTCCGCCATACGGTATACAGTCAGGAGGAGTAACCAGAATTCAATGGTTCACGGGCGGTGTCGAAGGCCCGTGAGGAATGTCGCCGTGCGCTGGACATTGTTTGGCTGAAGCTCGTATCAAAGAGGCGGACTAAGACGTCGCCACCAGGACGGCGGTTCGGGCGTCGCCGGTCGCCTCGAGAAACAATGGCAATTTCATCGTGTCCAACATCTTCACCATTCCGTCCCCGACGTGATGCGCGACCACACCCTCGACGTGGTTCTGACGCAGGAACCGAGCGACGCGAGCGTGGTGTTGGGCTGATGTCCCCTCGTCGTGCGGCCGATCCCAGGACACCTCAATCTCTTGCCAACTTTCAATCTCGCCGTTTTCGATGTTGACCACGGCGATCGACTCCGCGCGGCCCCAGCGGTGATCGACCATTCCGTCACTGGTTACGGGCACACAAACGATCATGTCAGCAGGGTACCGTCTCGGATCTTCGGTCGGGCACGTCTCCTTAAGCGCTCTGACATCATGTGTGTATCACAGCACCTGCGGGTTCAGACGGTCGACGAGTTTGTCCGGCGTCACGTTAAGCGCAAGAATGCATTGATGATCGTAAACCTGCCCGATGGCGCGGTTGTGTTCGCCCAGGGGAGGCTCGGGCTTGTTCCGCCTAGTCGATCACCTCAGCCTGATTATGCGGTGTATCTGGATGAACGGTGGGCCGCCGATCCCGAAGTCACGTGGCCGTGTCGAATGATCTCGTGGCCCGACTTCGGACTTCCGAAAGACGTGAGCGAACTCTTCGATGTCATCTGGGATATTCATGCTCGAGCTAAAACAGGCGAAGTCGTGCAGATCGCGTGTTACGGCGGGCTTGGTAGGACGGGAACTGTTCTCTCGTGCCTGGCAGTCTGCGCTGGCGTGCAATTCAGTGATGCCGTGGAGTGGGTTCGAGCTAACTACGACCGAAGAGCGGTTGAAACCGACGAACAGGTTCAACTCGTCGAAACGTTTGCACGTTCATTCTGAATGAGTCGGATTGGAGGTATCGCAGATAGTTGGTGTCGCAGTCCCGACGCGACACAAATCCAACCTCGCACCGGCGATTGGTGACAAGGCGGCGAGGGCAACGCGCGTCCGTACACCCCGGGGCCGCTGGGCAACCTCACCCGCTACATCATTCGCCCGTCATTACAGGTCGTTGCCCGCGTAGGAAAGATTGAAACTCTTGTTGACGAGCGGAAAGTCCGGCACGATGGTGTCACTCAACGCGAGGGGCAACGCGGGCCACGCGAAGAACGAGGGATCGACGATCTTGACCCGGGACAAAATCCCGCCGGGACCAAAGTGGACGCGGTGCACAACCGCTCCGCGCCACCCTTCTGCGATGCCCGTGCCGTGACCCTCTCGAATTTCGACCTCATCGCCACGAACGTCGAGCGGTCCTTCGCGCGACACGAGGTCGGCGAGCAGACGAAGCGACACGTCGACCTCGTCACATCGGACCTCGAACCTCGAGAGCACGTCCCCGACGTCGCGTGTCACGCGGTGAAAACTGGCGGGCAACTCGACGAACGGTTGGGACACCCGGGCGTCGTCATGAAGACCCGATGCCCGCGCGACGACCCCGAGTACGCCCAGGTCACGGGCCTGGTCGATCGTGAGCACCCCGGTGCCCGTGAAACGGTCCATCACGATGCTGTTGGAGCGCGCCAGAGCGACCAACTCGTGGAACTGCGTCGCGATATCTTCGAGCTCCTCTCGGGTTGGCAACGTCCGCAGCGTCGCGCCACCGTAGTGCACCCCGCCGCGCAACAGACGATGCCCGGTCACCGAGTCATTGAGCGTCAAGAGTCGTTCGCGCAGCGTCAGGGCGCGCGCGTTCGCGAGGCCGAAGCCGACGTCGTTGCACAACGCGCCCACGTCGGCCACGTGGTTGTACAGGCGTTCGAGTTCGAGCAGCACCGCGCGCAGTTCGTTGGCGCGCGGGCCGACTTCGACACCGAGGGCCTCTTCGACGGCCTGGACGAACGCGAGGCTGTGGCTGACGGCGCTGTCGCCGGAGATCTTCTCCGCGAGGTTCAACGCGAAGTCGAGGTCCCGGCCCTCGAAGAGCCGCTCAATGCCCTTGTGCACGAACCAGAGGCGGGCCTTCATGCGCACGATGGTCTCGCCGAGCACCCAGAAACGAAAGTGCCCCGGCTCAATCACGCCCGCGTGCACCGGGCCGACCGGAATCTCGTAGATCCCGGGACCCTCGACCGGGGCGAAGGGAAAGGCGTCGGCGTCGGCGTTCATGGAGGGTTGGGGTCCCGCGTCGTGACGCATGGGGTGCCATCCGCGGGGCCAGTGCTGGTGCAACACGAGTCGGCGAAGCTGGGGGTGACCAATCGGTTGGACGCCAAAGAGGTCGTACATCTCACGTTCGAATCGACTGGCGGAGTAATTCAGGTGCGCGATCGAAGGAATTCGCGGCTGGCGCGCATCGAGCAACACCCGCAGTTCGATTCGTTGGTCGGGCGGACCGTCGACGAACAAGTAGACGATTTCAATTACTGCTTCGTCGTGGCGCGCACCGACGAGCGCCAGACGGAATCCGGCTTCGAGCAACCGCGCAACCGATTCGATGAGCTCGTCGCTGCCGCACTCGAGCACCGCGCGACGTGGCCGCTCGCTGAGGAGGCGCGTCATGTTCAGCTCGTGGGACATCACTTCACGACCACCATCGCGGCCGCGCGCAAGAGCGTGTCGAGCGGCCACGCGAGCACCCCGATCGCGCCGCACGCCACCAGCCCGCCAATCAGGGGAACACTGACGTTCAACGGGCTCTTATGGGCCACCTCCCCGTCGGGCCGTGCGCCAAAGAGCATGTGACGACCGTGGGACATCACTGAACCGAAGATCACCGCCATCAGCACGAGCGAGATCGCGGCGACCCATCCCAGACCAACGTGCACCTCGGCGCGCAGCATGTTGAGCTCGCTGATGAACAAGCTGAAGGGCGGTAGGCCGAGCAGGGTGACCAGCCCGAAGGCGAAGACGCCGCCGAGGGCCGGACGACGAGCGAGCAACGCCTTCACCTGGTCGATCTCGGTCGTGCCCTCGACGATGAGGATCTCGCCGGAGGCGAGAAACAAAACGGCCTTCGCGAGCCCGTGGCCGAGCACGTGCAGCAGTACCGCGGCGATGGCGAGTGGGGTTCCGGCAGCCGCGCCCAAGGCGATGAGACCCATGTGCTCGACGCTGTGGTACGCGAGCATGCGCTTGTAGTCGCGTTGGCTCAACAGCAGCGACGCGGCGACGGCCAGCGACAGCAATCCCGCGGTCACGAACAGCATCCTCGAGAATCCCACGCCCAGGGCCCCGTCGGCGACGGCCTTGAAGCGCAGCAGCACGTAGAACGCCACAGTCAAGAGCACACCGGACATCAGCGCCGACACCGGGGCCGGCGCCTGGCTGTGGGCGTCCGGCAGCCAGCTGTGCATGGGGGCGAGGCCCACCTTGGTGCCGTAGCCGAGCACGAGTAACGCCAACGCCAGGCGCATCACCCCCGGGTCGAGATGGTGTGCGACACTCATGAGCGACGTCCACTGCAGCGATACGTGAGTGACGCCTCCGGCGTGCAACGCGGCCAGGTAGACGAGGACGGTGCCGAGGAACGCGAGCGCGATACCGACCGAGCAGATGATGACGTACTTCCACGACGCCTCGAGGGCTTCCCTCGTGCGCCGGTACCCGACGAGGAACGTGGTGATGATCGTGGTCGCCTCGACGGCCACCCACATGACACCCACGTTGCCGGCGACGACCGCGAGCAGCATGGCCGTGATGAAGCCCTGGACGAGCACCGAGTAGAGCGTCGCGCGACGCGCGCTCGAGCGACCCGAGGAGACCTCACGCTCGAGGTAGCGCACGCTCTGACACACGGCCAAGAGTCCAATCGCGCCGATGACGATCACCATGAAGGCGCTCAGCGCGTCGACGCGTAGGACTCCGCCGAACGCGGACAGTGCCGGTCGATGTACGACGAGGACGGCGAGCACGACGCCCGTGACCAGTACGAAGCCGAGTGACGCCGTGCACAGCCACCCGATCCAGCGCCGCCACGGGGTCGCCGCCGCCACGCAGCCGGTCGCGGCCGGGATGAGCAGGAGTACGAAGGCGAGCATCAGTCGTGCAGTTCCTGGAGTTGATCGAGGTCGAGCACCGCGAACTTGGACCAGAGTTGCACCGCCAGTACGCGCAGCACCACGACCACCAAGAGGACATCCAGTGACGCTCCTAACTCGACCAACAACGGCACGCCGGCCGTGGCGAGGAAGGCGACGAGCGCGATGCCGTTATCGACGAGCAAGAGACCCACGATCTGGGACACGGCCTTGCGCCGAACGACCATCGAGAAGAATCCAATGAGCAGCGTCGCGACTCCGAGGGGAATAAGCCGTCCGGCACTCGTCGAGACGAGCGCGACGACCGGGCGAGTCGCGCCGTAGGCGAGGAACGTGAGCGCCCCGGCGCCCACCAGTGACGACGGCACGTTCACGAGCGGAGAGGTTTCGCGGCTCATCGGTTCATTCGCCAGCACGCGGCGCACGAGCGTCGGAATCGCAAGTCCCTTGGCGAGCACGACGAGACATCCCACAACGATGAGCACGACGTCGCGGCGGTGGACGCCGAGCACGATCGCGACCACGCCGAGGGCCATCCCCTGGACCGCCAAGGTGCGCACGATCGCGCGAAGCGATCGACGCCACAACGTGACGAAGGCGCACAGGATCACCAGTCCGGCCGCGATTTCGAGGAAGCTTGAGTACGTGGCGCCGTTCATCGCACCACCGCGGTCAGCGCACCAAGCAGCGCCAGCACGAAGCCGCCCGCCAACAGTTCCGGCAGCCGAAAGAGACGCAGCTTGGCCGTGAAGACCTCAAAGACCGCGATCGTGGCGCCGACGGCACAGACCTTGGCCACGAGTGCGAGCAACCCCAGGCCGACAAACAGCACCCCCGGCCGGTCGGCGACTCCCCACGGAACGAACAGGTTCACGAACAGTCCCAGCAAGAACACCAGGCGCATCGATTCGCCCAGAATGATGAGGCCCAAGTCGGCGCCGGAATATTCGAGGACCATGGCCTCGTGGATCATCGTGAGTTCCAGGTGCGTACTGGGATTGTCGACCGGCAGTCGACCGCTCTCGGCGAGGATCACCACCAGGAACGACGCCAGCGCCAGGATTCGCGCGGGACTCGCGATGACCGCCGGATGACTGATACCGACACGCACGAGGGCGGGCAGGTTTGACGTGCGAGCGGCGATCGCCATCGCGAGGATCGCCACCAACAAGGCCGGCTCACAGAGTGCCCCGATGGTCATGGACCGGCTCGAACCCATTCCGCCAAACGCCGTCCCGGTATCGAGGGCGCTGAGCGCGAGCAGGACCGAACCGAGCAGCAGTACGAAGACGACCGCGAAGAAATCAGAACTCTGCCCGAGCGGAGGACTGGCCGACACCAGCGGCGACACCGCCGTGACCGCGACGACCGTCGCGACGAGCACGACGGGACCGGCGCCAAAGACCCAACTCGAATCGCGCGGACGCATACGTTGTTTGGCGAAGAGTTTGCGCAGGTCGAGCAGGGGCTGATGGATCGGTGCGCCGGCGCGGCCCTCGAGACGACTACGAACCTTGCGCATGAGTCCGAGGAGGAGCGGACCGCCAACGGCGACGGCCGCCACCTGGAAGAGCGCGACCAGGACCTGGGTCAGAACGTGGGTGAGCCCGTTCACGCCACCACCACCAAGACGATCACGAGCGCCACGAAACCGAACGCGAGGTAGCGGTGCACGCTACCGTTCTGGAGCCGACGCGCGCGCTGACCCCACCACCGCACGCTGGCAATAAACGGTCGATAGAAGTGACGTTCAAGAACGTCGTCATTCGACGTGTGATAGGCGATGCGCTCGATGTAGTAGCGCGATTCAACGAAGTGACTGACGTCGAGGTCGCGCGAGGGACGGATGACGTCGTCGAAGACTCGCTGCAGCGGTTCGGCGAACGAGGTCGCCGTGTACTGCATGCGCGCCGTCTGCAACTTTCGACCCGACCCCCACGGTTCCACCGGATTGACGGCCGGCCACGCGTGGCTTCGACGGTGCGTGAGTCGGCGAATCACGATCACGACCAACACCGCGATCGCCAGTCCCCCGGCGAGCAGCGACGGCGCTAGGACACCGCGTAGTCCGAGCAGGTGCAGTGAGATCCATCCACCCGTCGCGGACGTGGCGCTGACGCGACCGGCGCTCGCCGCCGCGCGTTCGATCGCCGGTAGCACGAGCATCGGCACCAAACCGAGCACGAGACAGAGAGTGGCGAGGGCCGCGGCGCCCAGGCGCATGGTGATCGCGGCCTCGTGAGCCTCGGCCGCTTCGATCGAGCGCGCTCGTCCGAGAAACCCGATCCCCGTCGCCTTGACGAATGCCGCGACCGTGAGCCCCCCGGTCAACGCGAGGGCGGCGACCGCGACGGCCACGCTGATCACGACCGACGTATTGGATGTGGGCAGGCCGTGCAAGAGACCTTGGAAGAGCAGCCATTCACCGACGAAGCCGTTGAAAGGTGGAAGGGCCGCCACCGAAAGCGCGCCCACGAAAAAGACGACGCCCGTCACGGGCATGCGTCGCATCAAACCTCCGAGTCGATCCAAGTCCCTCGTCCCCGTGGCGGCCTGCACCGCACCCGCGGCGAGGAAGAGGGCTCCTTTGAAGACGGAGTGATTGATCAGCAACAACAGTGCGGCCACCATCGCGATGGCGGCGGTCGTCGGACGACCCACCGCACCAAAGAGTCCCGACGCACCGAGCGCGATAAGGACCAGACCCATGTTGTCGGTCGTCGAATACGCGAGTAGCCGCTTGAGGTCCGAACTCGTCGCCGCGTAAAGGGCGCCGTAGAGGGCCGACACCACGCCGAGGAGACTGACGAGCAACCACCACCAGACGGGACCTCCCCCGAGGAGTTCATTGCCCACGAGAATGATTCCGTAGATGCCGAGGTTCACCATGGCCCCGGACATCAGCGCCGACGCCGGTCCCGGCGCCTCGGCGTGCGCTTTGGGCAGCCAGACGTGCAAGGGCACCGCCCCGGCCTTGGAGCCAAAACCGAGCAGGGCCAACACGAATATCGTCCCGCGCACCGCGCCCGACAGATGCCGGGCGTGGGCCTCGATGTCGGCGAAGGTCTGCCCACCGGAGTGGGCCGAGAGCAGTATCAGCGCGAGGAGTATGGCGGCCGCGCCGGCGTGGGTCATGACGGCGTACCACTGGGCGGCGCTTCGTGCGGCCTCGCGTCGCGACTGGTCGGTCAGCACCAGCACCAGCGAGGTGAGGGCCGTCATCTCCCACAGCACGAGAAACGTCGCCACGCTGGCGGCGAACGGCACGAGGAGCATACTGGTGACAAATAACGGCAACGCGCTTGACGCACTTCGCGTGTCGAGGCCGTGACTGGCGTAGCCCAGCCAGTACAGCGTCGACGCCAACGCCACCACCGAAATCGAGATGACGAAGAGGGCACCCAACGGATTGAGCACCAGCGTCACACCCGTCAGGGGCAGGATCGCAGTGGTGGAGAGCGAGATGACGTGACCGCTCGAGAGCACCGACACCGCGGCCGCTATTCCTGCGCCGCACGAGAGCCACGTGAGCGCCACAGCCGCCCCCACACGGCTCGCCAGCGGAAGCGCGCCGCCGAGAATGGCGGCAATTAATCCGGCCAGACCAACTGTGACGACGTAGACCTCGTTCACCGCCCGGTCAGACCCCTCAACGTTTCGACGATCACTTCCGGACGAGGCGGACAGCCCGCAATATGAACGTCGACGTTCACGACGTCGCTGACCGATCCTTCGACGCCGTA
>Ga0302276_10003832_pt1 | contig 12819 bp, 10 predicted proteins | sample III_Bog_N2_3_FD_198768 | JGI IMG/M metagenome (GOLD analysis project Ga0302276, IMG submission 198768) | Peat permafrost microbial communities from Stordalen Mire near Abisko, Sweden - III_Bog_N2_3 | ecosystem: Environmental > Terrestrial > Soil > Wetlands > Peat | place: Sweden: Abisko... | reverse complement strand
AAGTGTGGCACTTGCAAACTGTCTCAACCAAGGGGTTCACCCCAAGGTCATGGGTGCCGCATCCATTCCGCAGTTTCATCGCGGAATGGGTGGGATACCACGATCCCCCGTTACAGGAACTGTGAAAATGCCTTAGTGCTTGATCTCCGTCATTTTCTTGGCCACATACTTGTCCATCATGGCGGGAATCTCGGTGTTCATCCGCTGCACCATGCGGTCCTCAGCCAGCTTGGCTTGCGCATCAATGCCTTTCACCATGCGGTCCTGGGCTGCGGCGACCTTCGCATCCATCCCGTCCATCCGGTCATCCAAGGCCTTCAGCTTGGCGTCGAGCGTGGGCGTGAACTGGCTGACGGCACCCTGCGCCTGCACGCGCAGCGCCTGCAAATCCTTGTGCGTTTGTGCCAGTTCCTGCCCTTGCATGAAAACCCACACCAGCAGCAGCGCGACCAGCGCCAGGTTCGCCATCAGCATCAGCCGGATCGACTTCAGCTTCCCTTCAAGCATGCGCAGATCCTGGCTGTTGTCCACGGGCGCCGGGGCGGCTTGAGGCGGAGGCTCCGGGCGTTGCGGCAAGGCTGCCGGAGCCGATGGCTGGCGGGCGCTGGCCGAACCGCCATAGGCGACCGGCGTTGGATAGCTCTGCCTTCCACCCGCTCCTGCTGCGGCGGGTGACGCGGGAGCATAGCTTGTCGCCGCCGGGCTGGAGATCACGCGTGTAGGTTCATGCATCACGCGCGTGGCCTCATGCGTGGCCGCCGCGGGCTCATAGAGAACGCGGGTCGGCTCGTGCTCCGCGGGCATCGCATAGGCGTCCCGCTCCAGCACCCGAATGCGTAGTTCCGGCCCCCCTGCCCCCAGCCGAATCACATCGCCGGAGCGGACAATCGCTCCGCTGTCGGCAGGACGGCCGTTCAGATAAGTCTCGCCGTTGGAACGCGCGCCTTTTGAGAGCCTCACCGCGCCGTTCGCCACATCGAGCACAGCATGCTCGCCGGACACAGCGGGATATCTGCCCGCCGGCAGGCTCACTTCGCAGTTCGGATCCTGACCGATCCGGATGCGGGGCTGATTCAAAACCCACTTGCTTGACTCGCCAATCACAACGATTTCAATATCCATGACCCAACCCAAGGCTCGCAGTCGCTGTGGCGGCAGCTGGAAGGGCAGCGCTAAGTTTCCCTCGTTTAGGAGCCGCGCCAAACCGGCGCTCCTGCCGCCATGGATTGCGCTCGATGGAGCGAAATCCATGCAAGCAGAGTATCACCGCCCCCGGACTTATGGTGAACCTTCTTTTCCTATCTCCCGCAGTGCGCAGCGGCCGGCCCGGCGGCCGCGCGAACCAGCCCGCCTCACGCGGTGGTTTGCCGGGTCATAGGCTCTGGTGCGGACGGCAGGGCTCGAACCTGCGATGAACTGGGTGTAGGAGAGCCGATTGAGCCGCTAATCCACGTCAGCAGACCAGGGTCCGCAAACCTGGTGCCCATGGGCAGGCTCGAACTGCCATCTCAAGCTTCGGAGGCTTGTGCTCTATCCGTTGAACTACACGCGCGGAAACATGTGGTCAACCCGTCCTAATACTACGGTTGTAGATCGGAATCCCGGATGGAGCAGACGCCTTTAGGTGTCAAAGTCCAGGACATGCTTTACACATTGTCTCCAGACATCCTTTACACTTTGGGATTTGCCAGCCAGGATTCGACGACCATCGATCTTTGCCTTTCGGTGTTCCCATGGGCCAGGTTCCGCAAGCACAAGGGCGCCGTCAAGATGCACACACTACTGGATTTGCATGGCAACATCCCCACATTCACCCGGATTACGAACGGCAAGGTGCATGAGGTGAACATCCTCGATCAGCTCTTGCTTGAAGCTGGCGCCTTTTACGGGATGGACCGTGGCTACGTCGATTTTGAACGCTTGTATGCTTTCACGCTCGCGTCGGCATTCTGCGTGGTGCGCGCCAAAAGAAACGTGTTGCTTCAGCGCCGCTACTCGCATCCAGTCGATAAAAGCACCGCCGTGCGCTCGGATCAGACAGTAATTCTGGGTACTCCCGGATCGGCTGCCGTGTGCCCGGATACCCTCCGCCATCGTAAATTTATTGTTATCAATATATTAAGTAGACCGTGGCGCCGATTCCTCGTTTATGATTCTGAACTCGTCGTTCCGTGACCGCTGTCACTGTCTCCAAAACCATCCCACCCTACACTCGGTATATGGTTATCGATATGAATTTATCGAATCCACTGCCACTCAATCGCCTAGAAGCGCGGTCGATTCCGCAGCCGAGCCTGCAGCGGCTCCCCCAGTACCACCATTATCTGGTGGAGCTTGAGACGCGCGGAATCAGCCGGGTCTCGTGCAGCGCGATCGGCCAGGACCTGGGCCTCGTTCCTGTGCAAGTGCGCAAAGATCTGCAATACACCGGGATCATCGGCAAGCCAAAGACCGGCTATTCGGTCTCCGAACTCATCCAGGCCATCGAGACGTTTCTGGGCTGGAACAACATCAACGAGGCGTTTCTTGTGGGGGCGGGCAATCTGGGCACCGCGCTGCTCGGCCACGAACGCTTCTCGAAGTTCGGTTTGCGGATCGTGGCTGCCTTCGACACCGACCCGGCCAAAGTTGGCCAATGGGTTCACGAAAAGGCGGTGTTGTCTCTCGACAAGCTCGCCGATCTCGCCCCGAGAATGAGTATCCATCTGGGAATCATCACCACCCCAGCCGAGGTGGCGCAGGCGGTTGCGGATGAAATGGTGAAAGGGGGCATCCAGGCGATCTGGAACTTCGCTCCCGTAAAGCTGAAAGTTCCCGGACACATCATCGTGCATAACGAAGATCTCTATAATTCGCTGGCCTCGCTTTCCTGGAAGCTTGCGAGAAGATTTCGGGTGCCCATTCAAGAGAAGGAGGCTGTTTAGATGGCGTCGATGCCTATTGTTGTTGATCGCGCGGAGAAATTTGAGAAAGTAGTCAGCATTCTCGATCGTCACTCCCGCCGGCCGTCGGGATTGATTCCGATCCTGCAGGCGATTCAACACGAGTACCAATATCTGCCGGAAGAGGTGCTCACGTATGTGGCGACTTCGCTGGATGTTCCTCCGGCGCGCGTCTTTGGCGTGGCTACGTTCTATGCGCACTTTGCGCTGGAGCCGAAGGGAAAGCACGTCATCCGAATCTGCGACGGAACGGCATGCCATGTGAAGCAGTCTCTTCCTGTGCTGAATGCGCTGCGCGAGAAGCTGGGCACGAGTGAAAAGAGCACGACCACGGCCGACATGCTCTTCACCATTGAGACAGTTGCATGCCTGGGCGCTTGCGGATTGGCGCCGGTCGTCGTGATCGACGAACAAGTCTACGGTCAGATCACGCCGGAGCGCGCAGTGGCTCTGGTGGATGAGATCAAGGCGATGGAGGCGGGGGCCGCAACCGCTCCGGAATCTGAGCAACCCTCAGCCGAGGACTCCCATGCATAACATGGAATCTCACATATCTATTCCAGAGAAAGCGAACGGAATCTCCACGCATGCTCAGGTCCGTCGGGTCATCATCTGTGCCGGGACCGGCTGCATGGCCAACGGGGCCATGAAGGTCTTCGAGCAATTCAAAAGTGAGATTGCGGATGCCGGGCTGCGGGTGATTCTCGAATTGCGCGCCGAAGCGACCAGCGATGAGATTCGCCTCTCCAAAAGCGGATGCCAGGGCTTCTGCCAGATGGGGCCGCTGGTTTCGGTTGTGCCGGATGGCATTCTCTACACCAAGGTGCGCAGTGAAGACGTTGCCGAGATTGTGCGGCAGACTTTGGCTAACGGCCAGGTGGTGGAGCGGCTTCTCTACAAAGATCCCGCCACACGCAAAAGCTGCCAGGGCATCGAGGACAATCCCTTCTACGCTCGCCAGAGCCGCTTTGTGCTGCACGAGTGCGGATTCCTCGACCCCGAAGATATTCATGAGTTCATGCTGCACGGCGGTTATCAGGCTGCGAGAAAAGCCTTCGTGGAGATGGCGCCCCAGGAGATCTGCAAGACGATCCTTGACTCCGGATTGCGCGGCCGTGGCGGCGGCGGTTTTCCGACGGGGCGCAAGTGGGAAGCGGCGCGCATTCAGAACTCGGCTAAGAAATACGTGATTTGCAACGGGGACGAGGGCGACCCCGGCGCATTCATGAACCGCTCAGTGATGGAAGGCAACCCGCACAGCGTAATTGAAGGCCTGATGATCGCTGCGCGGGCCATCGGCGCCAACGAAACACTGGTCTACGTCCGCGCTGAATATCCGCTGGCTGTCGAGCGCATGAGGAACGCCGTAGCGGCTGCGGAACGTGAAGGAATTCTCGGCAAAAACGTCTTCGGCACGGGCCTGTCCATGAAGTGCGAAGTAATGGAAGGCGCAGGAGCTTTTGTCTGTGGTGAAGAGACGGCCATGATCGCATCGATCGAAGGGCAGCGCGGCATGCCGCGGCCCAAACCGCCTTTTCCCGCTCAAAGCGGACTGTGGGGAAAGCCGACCATCATCAACAATGTTGAGACGCTGGCGCATGTCAGCCGAATCCTCAACGAGGGCCCCGAAGTCTTCCGCGCCATCGGCACCAAAGACTCTCCCGGCACCAAGACCTTCGCTCTCACAGGGCACGTCTCCAACACCGGCCTGGTCGAGGTTCCATTCGGTACAACGCTGCGCGAAATCGTTTACAACATCGGCGGCGGAGTGACAGACGATGCAGGAAAGATCTGGAAGACCGGCTTCAAGGCCGTGCAGATCGGCGGGCCCTCCGGCGGTTGCCTCACCGAGGACCATCTCGATCTTCCGCTGGCCTACGAGTCGCTGCGATCTGTCGGCGCGATGGTCGGCTCCGGCGGACTGGTGGCGATGAACCAGGGCACATGCATGGTGAGCATCGCGCGCTTCTTCATGGAGTTTACGCAACGCGAATCCTGCGGCAAATGCGTGCTGTGCAGGGAAGGAACAAGACAACTGCTCGCGCTGCTCGACGACGTGATTGAAGGGCGTGCCGATCAGAACACGCTTGACCTGCTGGACAAGCTGGGACGCGCGGTGCAGATCGGGTCTTTGTGCGGACTGGGAAAGACAGCGCCGAATCCGGTGCTCTCGACGATGCGCTACTTCCGCAAGGAATACGAGGAGCACGTCTTCGAGAAACGCTGCCGGACAGGCCGCTGCAAGGCGCTTTTGAGTCCTGAGATCAATCAGGTGAAGTGCAAAGGCTGCGGGTTGTGCATCAAGGCTTGCCCAACCGGAGCCATCACGGGAGAAAAGAAACAGCCGCACCACATCAATCCTGAACTGTGCATCAAGTGCGGCGCCTGCGCAACAGCCTGCAAAATACATGCGGTAGAGGGGATATAGCCAGATGAACAAGGTCACGCAGCCAACTTTGACGATCGATGGAAAGACGGTACTGATCGAAGGCGAGCGCAATCTGCTCGAGCTTGTTCGCAAGGCCAACATCGACCTGCCCACATTCTGCTATCACTCCGAACTCAGCGTCTATGGCGCGTGCCGCTTGTGCCTGGTGCAGGTTGAAGGGCGCGGAATCCAAGGCGCATGTTCCACGCCGCCGGAGGCGGGCCTGAAGGTTCTGACCACAACGCCGGAGATTCGAGAGATTCGCAAGATCGCGGTGGAACTGCTGCTGGCCAACCACGATCAGAGCTGCCCGACCTGCTCTCGCAGCGCCAATTGCCAATTGCAGAGTCTGGCTCTGAGGCTGGGCGTGAAGAAGGTGCGCTTCAAGTCAGTGCACACGCCCGTTCCGCTGGACGAGTCCTCTCCGTCGCTGGTTCGCGATCCCAATAAATGCGTCCTCTGCGGCGATTGCGTCAGAATGTGCGCGGAGATTCAGGGCATCGGTGCAATTGATTTTGCCCATCGCGGACATGATGTTAGCGTGCAGCCGGCCTTCGGAAAACTGCTTGGCGACGTCGAGTGCGTCAACTGCGGCCAATGCGCCAGCGTCTGCCCCACCGGCGCGCTGACGGTGAAGTCAGAGGTCGATCAGGTTTGGGATTTGATCGCCGACCCGAAAAATACAGTCGTCGTGCAAATCGCGCCAGCTGTTCGTGTGGGCCTTGGCGAGTGCTTTGGCCTGAAGCCGGGCGAAATCACCACCGGCCGCATCGTCGCGGCACTCAAGCACCTCGGCTTCGACCAGATTTACGACACATCCTTCGCGGCCGATCTCACGGTCATCGAAGAGGGCACGGAATTCCTGGAGCGCAAGACAAACGGTGGAACTCTTCCGATGTTCACCTCCTGCTGCCCCGGCTGGGTCAAGTACGCGGAGCAGTATTTTCCTGAGCTGCTGCCGAATCTCTCCACCTGCCGCTCTCCGCAGGCGATGTTCGGATCGCTGGTAAAGGCTATGCTTCCCGATCAGTTCAAGGTCGAACGCAAGGATCTTAAAGTCGTCGCCATCATGCCATGCACGGCCAAGAAGTTCGAGGCGCAGCGACCGGAGATGGGCGTCGATGGGGATCCTGACGTGGACCATGTGTTAACCACGCAGGAACTCGCGCAGATGATCCAATCCGCCGGCATCATCTTCGACACCTTGCAGCCTGAGTCCTTCGATATGCCCTTCGGCTTCTACACCGGCGCCGGAGTTATCTTCGGCAACTCTGGCGGCGTGATGGAGGCCGTTCTGCGCTACGCCGCTGAAAAGGTCACCGGCAAGAAGCTGGACAATGTCGAGTTCGATCAGGTGCGGGGCGATTCCGGCCTTCGCGAGGCCACTATCGAGGTCAACGGCACGGAACTCAAACTCGCCGTCGTTCACGGATTGCGGAATGCTCGCGTCGTTGCCGAGCAGGTGAGAGCCGGCAAGAGCCATTACGACCTGATCGAAGTCATGGCCTGCCCTGGCGGCTGCATCGGCGGCGCAGGACAGCCGGTTACCACTTCGACCAATGCGCGCGCGCTCAGGACAAAGGGCCTGTATCACGCGGACAAGATGCTGCAACTGCATAAGTCGCAGGACAATGTCTTCATCACGGAGTGCTACGCGAAGTTTCTGGGAGAAATCGGCGGAGAGAAGGCGCACCATCTGCTCCACACCAGCTACCAGAGCCGCCGCCGCATCGCCGATGAGTCGCTTTCGCTTACGCAGGCGCAGGACAACGATAAAACCAAAGTCAGCGTTTGCCTGGGGACAAACTGCTTCCTTAAAGGTTCTCAGGACGTTCTGAATGGTGTGCTGCGCCACGCGGAACAGAATGGGCTCGAAGGCCGAATCGATGTGCGGGCAGGATTCTGTTTCGAGAAATGCGAAAGTGGTCCAACCGTAATGATCGACGGCGAGTACGTGCATCACTGCACCGCCGCAAAGGCGATTGAAGAGTTGAACAGCCGTATTGAAGTTGACAAACCAGCTTAGCAAAACCAGGGAAGGTGCACTCCGAAACCGACACACTCAAGTCGGCGCGACCAACAAGGAGCGGCGACCTTCAATGATGTCGATCAGGTCAGGGAATTCCTGGTTTTGCTCTTAAGCAGCCGACGCGGAACTGGCAAGCCCGGGCGCCGACTGAGTGATCGAAAAGGAGACTATTGTGATTACTCATGAACGAGCGGACTTTATCAATGAAGTGGAGATCGAAAACGTATTGGCGCAACGGCAGCCACCGGCGCCGGCTCAGGTCCGTGAACTGCTCGCCAAAGCGCGCGAGATGCGCGGGCTTGCCATGGACGAGGTAGCCCGCTTGTCCTTTGTCGAAGCTCCGGAGTTGCTGCGGGAAATATTCTCGACAGCGAAGCAGATCAAGGAGGATATCTACGGAACCCGGCTGGTGCTCTTCGCGCCTCTCTACATCTCCAACCGCTGCATGAACGAGTGCACCTACTGCGCCTTCCGCGCAACCAACTCCACACTCAAGCGGCGAACGCTCACGCAAGAGGAGATTGCGGAGGAGACACGCATTCTTGTTCGCCAGGGACAAAAGCGAATCCTGATGGTTTCAGGCGAAGCGTTGCCGCCGCAGGGCTTTCAATACATTCTCGACTCCATCGCGACGATCTACAACACCAAGGTGGGTCCCGGTGAGATTCGGCGCGTCAATGTAAATCTGGCTCCGCAAACAGTTGAGCGCTTTCGTCTGCTCAAGGAAGCGGAGATCGGAACCTTCCAGCTTTTCCAGGAGACCTATCATCGCCCCACTTACGCGAAGGTTCACCTGAAAGGCTCCAAGCGCGATTACGATTGGCGCGCCACCGCCTTCGACAGGGCCATGGAGGCGGGCATCGACGACGTGGGCATCGGCGCCCTGTTCGGACTCTACGACTGGCGCTTCGAGATCATGGCGATGATGCAGCAGATTCGCCATCTGGAGGAGAACTTCGGCGTCGGCCCGCACACGATAAGTTTTCCGCGCATGGAGCCGGCCGTGGGTTCCGACATTGCATCCCAGCCTCCGCATCCGGTCAGCGACGCGGACTTCATGAAGATGATTGCGATCATGCGTCTCGCCGTGCCTTATACCGGAATGATCATGTCCACGCGCGAAACGGCAGAGGTGCGCCGCGCAACGCTGGAGTTGGGCATCTCGCAGATTTCAGCCGGCAGCCGTACCGATCCAGGCGGCTACAAAGATGGCGAAGGCGACCCGAACGGCAGCCAGTTTCAATTGGGCGATCACCGCTCTGTCGAAGAGGTTGTCAGCGACGTGGTCTCCCTGGGCTTTCTGCCCTCCTTCTGCACCGCATGTTATCGATTGGGTCGCACTGGGCAGGACTTCATGGATCTCGCCAAGCCGGGAGAGATCAAGTACCACTGCCATCCCAACGCGCTTTCAACGTTTCAAGAGTACCTCTGCGACTATGCAGGCTCCAAGGCAAAGTCAATTGGCGAAAAACTCATCTCGATTGAACTGCAACACATGGACGGCCAGCAGACCGCCTGTGCGCTGCCGATGTTGAACAAGGTGCGCCGCGGCGAACGCGACGTCTTCGTCTAGAAAAAGGAGATTACGATGATTCGGGCAACTTCTAAAGGTTTTCGGCTTCATATCGGCTTCTTCGGACGCCGCAACGTCGGCAAATCAAGCCTGCTGAACGCCATTACCCAGCAGCAGGTCTCCATCGTCTCGCCGGAGGCTGGCACAACGACCGATCCGGTCGAGAAGCCAATGGAACTGCTTCCCATCGGGCCCGTGCTCTTTGTCGACACTGCCGGTGTAGACGACGTGGGCGCGCTCGGCGCGCAGCGCATCGAAAAGACGCGCCTGGCGATCAATCGCACCGATATCGGCGTACTCGTTTGCGAGTCTGGCGTCTGGACAGACTTTGAGGAAAAGCTTCTCGCTGAGCTTCGCGCACATAAGATTCCAGTGCTCGTCGCCTTGAACAAGACGGATCTTCAGCGCCCGAATATGGAGCTCATGATTCGCTTCGAACAGGAGAATCTCCCATATGTGAAGCTCGTCGCGACGACCGGCGAAGGAATGGATAAATTCCGCGCAAAGCTCTGGGAGATTGCGCCCGCGGAGTCCGTCGAGCCCCCAACCCTGCTGCGCGATCTGATTCGCCCGAATGAAACAGCAGTGCTCGTCATGCCCATCGATAAAGAAGCGCCCAAGGGCCGAATCAAGCAACTTCAGGTGCAATCGATTCGCGAACTTCTCGATGGCGAAGCCTCTTGCGTAGTAGTCAAGGACACCGGATTGCAGAAGGCGTTGGACAATCTCAAGACTCCTCCCAGCCTCGTCGTGACTGATGCCGCGGTCTTCGATCAGGTCGCGCGCGTCACACCGGATTCCATTCCGCTCACTGCGTTTTCAATTCTGCTCTCTCGTTTGAAGGGTGATCTCGTCGCTCAGACCCGTGCGGCCGTTGCGGTGGATCAGTTGCGCCCCGGAGACAAGGTGTTGGTAGCCGAGTCCTGCACACACCATCCGATCGAGGAAGATATCGGCCGGGTAAAGATTCCCCGTTGGTTGCAAAAGTATGTTGGCGGCGATCTGGAATTCACAACCGTAAGAGGACGCGACTTCCCGCAGGATCTCTCGCCCTACAAGCTCGTGATTCACTGCGGCGCCTGCATGTGGAATCGCCAGGAGATGATGAGCCGCATCGCCGAGTGCCATCGTCAGGGAGTGCCCATCACGAACTACGGCTTGGTGATTGCCTATTCACTCGGCATTCTCGAGCGCGCGCTCGATCCCTTCCCAGAGGCGCTGGCCGCATACAAAGAGGCGCGCCTGGATCAAGTGAAAGCAGTCCAACTGGAAGCGGCCGGATTAAGCAGCTTGGCTGACCTGGACGCAATCGAGATGAGTCTAGTGAATTAGCCGTGACCGAATTGACCAAACTCGAAGTATTGGGTTGGCTCCGTGAGAGCCATCCATCTCGCCTTCAGGAGTTATATGATCGGGCAGACGCGGTGCGCAAGCGGAGCGTCGGCGACGCTGTGCATTTGCGCGGCCTGATCGAGATATCCAGTCACTGCGTGCGCCAATGCATGTATTGCGGACTGCGGCAGGCCAATCGCGCCTTGCAGCGTTACCGCATGACCAGAGAGGAAATCCTCGACTGCGCTCGCCAGGCCGAACGGCTTGGATATGGCACAGTCGTGATGCAGGCCGGTGAAGACGATCTACTGACCGCCGAATGGATCGCGGAGATCGTGCGGTGGATTAAGCGCGAGACAACGCTGGCGGTAACTCTAAGCCTCGGCGAGCGCAGGCAAGACGAACTTGAGCTGTGGCGCTCCGCGGGCGCAGACCGCTATCTGCTCCGCTTCGAGACTTCGGACGCGAATTTGTATCGTGTGATTCATCCCCATCGTTTTGCCGATGGCCCCGGCCGTCTGACTCTGTTGCGGCAACTCAAGGCCCTCGGGTACGAAGCGGGCGGTGGCGTCATGGTCGGCATTCCCGGCCAATCCTTCGATAGCCTGGCCGAAGACATTCTCACCTTTCGCGCTTTGGATCTCGACATGATCGGCATCGGTCCTTACATTGCCCATGCCGATACGCCATTAGGTTCTGGCGCGCTCCGTCCGGCCATTCTCCCCTCCGAGCAGGTTTCCGCCAGCGAAGAGATGGTCTATAAGATGATCGCCCTCACACGCATCGCTTGCCCCACCGCAAATATTCCCAGCACGACAGCGCTGGCCACAATCAACAGAGTCGATGGGCGAAAGCTGGGGCTCAAGGCCGGCGCGAATGTGGTGATGCCCAATCTGAGTCCGGCGAGGTACCGCCGCATGTACGAGATTTATCCCGAGAAGGCTTGCATCGAGGAGAGTGCCGCAGATTGCAGCCAATGCCTGCGCGGCCAGATTCACTCGCTCGGCCGATTTGCAGCAGAGGGACAGGGTGGTCGGGGAGCGATCGAGACTCTCGCTGCCATCCTGCCCGATTTATCTTCGCGAATGGTGCAGTTACAAGCATAGAGAGGTGAACCATGGCTTCCGATGACGGCGCTGTCGAGATTGTGGTTTGTCTGGGGAGTTCCTGCTTCGCCAGAGGAAACTCGGAGAATCTCGCCATCATTAATCAGCATGTGAAGACCCATGGATTGAGCGCGTCGATTCGGCTCACAGGCAAGCTCTGCCAGGACCAGTGCATGCAAGGGCCCAATCTGAGCATCGGCGGCGATCTCTACCACAGCGTAACCGCGGCAAAATTGCGCGAACTGCTGCAGCAGCTGGGCAGTCCGTTGGGGGAAGACCATGGAACGGCGTAACCCCATCTACACCCAGAAGCGCGAGTGTCAGGATTGCCACAAGTGCATCCGCGAGTGCCCCGTCAAGGCGATCCGTGTAGAGGATGGCTATGCGCGCGTCGTGCCCGAGCTATGCATCATGTGCGGCAATTGCGTTCTGGTATGCCCCAGCAGCGCCAAGCGAGTGCGTGACGATCTGCCCAGCGCCAGGATCCTCTTGAAAAGCGGCCGCAAGGTGATCGCCTCGCTTGCCCCTTCATTTGTGGCGCAGTTTTCCGGTGTGTCGCCGGCCCAGCTGATTCATGCTCTCAAAAACCTGGGGTTCTATGCCGCATCGGAAACCGCGCTCGGCGCCCAGCAAGTCTCTGCCAGCATCTCCGCGCTGATGCGCAGCGAGTCGAAGCAGATCTGGATCTCCTCCGCCTGTCCGGTCGTCGTGGATTTCATCGGCAAATATCATCCCGAATGCCAGCCCCATCTCTTCGGTGTTCTGTCGCCTCTGCTCACGCATTGCAAGATGCTGCGCGCGCATTATGGCGACGATATTGCCATCGTCTTTATCGGTCCCTGCATCGCCAAGAAAACAGAGGCCGAACAGCATCCCGAACTTCTCGATGCAGTGCTCACCTTCGAGGATCTGGATCATTGGCTGGATGAGGAGGGAATTCATCTCGATGAAATCGCCGGGACGCCGGAGGACCGCTTTCAGCCTGACGAGGCGGAAGAGGGCGCGCTTTATCCCATTGACGGCGGGATGATTCCAGGCGCTGCCGGCAATCGCGAGTTAAGCAGCTCGCAGTTCATGTCTTTCTCCGGACTTGCAAACGTCGAGCAGGCTCTTAAGGGCATTGCTGAGTGGAAGCCCGAGCACAACATCTTCTTCGAACTGACCGCGTGCGCCGGCTCCTGCGTGAACGGACCGAAGGCCGGGCGCAACACATCGGTTGCGCGCCGGCGCTACGACATCCTCCACTACGCCAAGCCCGCCGGCGAGTTTCCGCGCAAGCTTTCGCTGGGGATCGACCGGCACTATGAGGCATCTCCCGTAGCTCGCAACGAATACAGCGAACTGCAATTGCAGGAAGCGCTGCGCACCGTGGGAAAGTACTCGGCCGAGGATGAATTGAACTGCGGAGG
>Ga0302276_10003824_pt1 | contig 12830 bp, 11 predicted proteins | sample III_Bog_N2_3_FD_198768 | JGI IMG/M metagenome (GOLD analysis project Ga0302276, IMG submission 198768) | Peat permafrost microbial communities from Stordalen Mire near Abisko, Sweden - III_Bog_N2_3 | ecosystem: Environmental > Terrestrial > Soil > Wetlands > Peat | place: Sweden: Abisko... | reverse complement strand
ATGGCGGCATGGATGGCCGCGTCGTCCGCCGCTTGGGCGTGGGCGAAGGCGGCGGTGCAGAGCAGGAGCAGGGCCAGAGAGAGACGCTTCATGGGGATTCCTCCTAAGCGCATTTCAATATGGTCCAGCTTACAATGAGCCTATGACTGCGGCGGCTGAAACTTCCCCATTTCGCGTGGTGCATACGGTGTGCTCGCACGATTGCCCTGACTCGTGCGGGGTGCTGGTGACGGTGGATGCGAGCGGGCGCGCGGTGAAGGTGGCGGGCGATCCGAAGCATCCGGTGACGCAGGGGTTTCTTTGCGGGAAGGTGGCCAAGTACCTGGACCGGGTGTATGCGCCGGAGCGGATTCTGTATCCGCTGAAACGGAAGGCCGGAGTGGCCAAAGGGCAGCTGGTGAAGGGGCGCGAGCACGAGGCCTTTGAGCGGGTGAGCTGGGATGAGGCGCTGGATGCGATTGCGGCGCGGCTCAAGCGGATCAGCGACGAGTTTGGGCCGGAGGCGATTTTGCCTTACAGCTATGCGGGGACGATTGGCGTGCTCGGGTTTGGGTCGATGGACAGGCGGTTTTTTCACCGGCTGGGCGCATGCCAACTGGACCGGACGATTTGCAGTGAGGCCGGCGGTGAGGCGTGGAAGCTGGTCTACGGCAAGAAGCTGGGGACGCCGACGGAGGATTTTCGGCTGGCGAAGCTGGTGCTTGCGTGGGGCGCGAATATCCACGGGAACAACGTGCACCTTTGGCCGTTTATTGAGCAGGCGCGGCGGAATGGCGGCCGGCTGATTGTGATTGATCCTTACCGGACGCGGACAGCGGCGCTGGCGGATTGGCATATCCCGATCCGGCCAGGGACGGATGGGGCGCTGGCGCTGGGCATGATGCAGGTGATTCTTAATGAGGGCCTGGAGGATCGCGCGTATATTGCCGCAATGACGCATGGCTTTGAGCAATTGGCAGAGCGGGTGAAGGAATATACGCCGGAGCGGGTGGCGGCCTGGACGGGGATGACGGCAGCGGAGATTGAGGCGCTGGCGCGCGAATACGCGACGACGCGACCGGCGGCGCTGCGGCTGAATTACGGCGTGCAACGGACGGAAAATGGCGGGACGGCGGCGCGGACGATTGCCATGCTGCCGGCGTTGACCGGGGCATGGAAGTATCGCGGTGGGGGCGCGGTGCTTTCGACGTCGGGGGCGTTTGCATGGGACAAGAAGGCGCTGGAGCGGCCGGACCTGGCGCTGGCTTCGCCGCTGGGACGGCTGGCGCGCACGGTGAACATGTGTGAGTTGGGTCATGCGCTGACCCAACAGTTGTCAGTGGTCAGTGATCAGTTATCAGAAAAACCCGTCGGCGATCCGCCGGTGAAGGCTTTGTTTGTTTATAACTCGAATCCTGCGGCGGTGGCGCCGAATGGGAATGCTGTGAAGACGGGGATGGAGCGCGGGGACCTGTTTACCGTGGTGCATGAGTTGTTCTTTACGGATACGACGGATTATGCGGACTACATTTTGCCGGCGACTACGTTTCTGGAGCACACGGATGTGCAGGGGGCGTATGGGCACTATTATGTGCAGCTTTCGCAGCAGGCGATTGAGCCGCCGGGGGAGGCGCGGCCGAATGTGTGGCTGTTTGGGCAGCTTGCGCAGCGGATGGGATTTGAGGATGCTTGCTTCCGGGATGAGCCGGAAGACATGGTGCGGCAGGCGCTACGTATTGGGGCGGATGGGCATTCTGGAATAGCGGGGATGGAACACATTACGCTGGAGGGGTTGAAGGAGCAGGGGCATATTCCGATGGGGTTTTATCGTGAGCCGGAGACGGAGCCGTTTTTGCCGTTTGCCTCTGGGCCGGTGCCTACGCCGTCAGGGAAGGTTGAGTTCTATTCCGAGACGCTGGCGGCGAAGGGGCTTGATCCGCTGCCTGGATTTGTGCCGAATGTGGAGTCGCGATGGGGTGAGGATGCGAAGCGCTTTCCGCTGGAGTTTTTGAGCCGGAAGGCGGATAACTACATGAATTCGACGTTTGCGGATCTGGATGGGCACAGGAAGATGGAGGCGCGGAAGAACCAGCGGCTGGAGATGCATCCCGTGGACGCGGCAGCGCGGGGGATTGCGGAAGGCGATGCGGTGCGGATTTGGAATGACCGCGGGGCTCTGACGCTGACGGCGATGATGAATGCCAGCCTGCCGGCGGGTGTGGTGGCGGGGCAACTGGACTGGGCGAAGCTTTCCGGCAAGGGCGGGAATGTGAACGCCCTGACCAGCGAGCGGCTGACGGATATTGGGGCGGGTGCGACGTTTTATTCGACGCTGGTTGAGGTACAGGGAATAGGGACTAGCCACCCCAGCGAAGAAAGACCGCTCGCCGGGGGCCCCGGCAGGGAATAGGGAATAGAACGGCTCGTGAACTGCTCGCCAGGCTGGAATCCTATGGACAACAGAATTGCATTTAATCTTCGGTTGGCGACGGAGGAGGATGTTCCGGCGCTGCATGCGCTGATTGAGGCGTCGGTACGCGGGTTGCAGGCGGGGGATTATACGCAGGCGCAGATTGAAGGGGCGCTGGGAACAGTGCTTGGGCTTGATACACAGTTGATTCGCGACCGCACGTACTTTATTGCGGAGATTGAGGAACAAGGAGCGCTCGCCTCAGGGGCTGAAGCCCCAGTCTTTTTCGCGGGTCCAGATGTCGGGGTTGAAACCCCGACCTACCAGCCCGGACCTCCTGCCCAAACCTGCCGATTGGCGGGGTGCGGTGGATGGTCGAAGCGGAAGACGTTGTTTGGGGCGGACCGCGGACCGGGACGCGAGCCTGAGCTGCTTGATCCGGCAACGGATGCGGCCAAGGTGCGGGCGATCTTTGTGCATCCTCGGTTTGCACGGATGGGACTGGGGTCGCTGATTCTGTCCACCGTGGAAGAGGCTTCGCGCGAGGCGGGGTTTACGCGTTACGAGATGGGATCGACGCTGACCGGTGTGTCGCTTTACCGGCTGAAAGGCTATGTGGAGGTTGAGCGGATCGGCGTTCCGCTCTGGAATGGCGAGGCGCTCCCGGTGGTGAAGATGGTGAAGGCAGCGAGTTAGCCGATTACATGTGCTGCGTTCGCGTTAGCGGAGTTAGGGAGCCTCTGCAGAAATCCCAAGAACTCATTCTTCAGGGGCTAAAGCCCACGATTTTTTGGCTTTCTATGGCACGAGTAAACTCATGCCCATTCAAAACTCGCCTTCCTTAGCAGGGCCGCCGGGCTGCGCACTGCATTCACCGCCGAGTCGCTGGTAAGATGTTGCGCATGGAAACCATCCAGTACAACCTGCCGCAAGATCGCATTCCAAAAGCCTGGTACAACATTCTTCCCGATCTCCCAACGCCAATGGCGCCGCCGTTGCACCCTGGGACACTGCAGCCGATTGGGCCGGACGATCTGGCGCCGCTGTTTCCAATGGCGCTGATCATGCAGGAGGTAAGCCAGGAGCGGGAGATCGAGATTCCCGATCCGGTGCGGCAGGTGTATGCGCAATGGCGGCCTTCGCCGCTGTTCCGGGCCAGGCGTTTGGAAAAAGCCCTGGATACGCCGGCAAAGATTTATTACAAGTACGAGGGAGTGAGCCCGGCCGGAAGCCACAAGCCAAACACGGCGGTGCCGCAGGCCTATTACAACAAAATTGAAGGCACGAAGCGGCTGGCTACGGAGACGGGCGCGGGTCAGTGGGGATCGTCGCTGGCCATGGCCTGCGCATTTTTTGGGCTCGAATGCAAGGTGTACATGGTGCGGGTGAGCTATAACCAGAAGCCTTACCGGCGGGCGCTGATGGAGGCTTTCGGAGCCAGCGTGACCGCCAGCCCGAGCAACGAGACCGAGAGCGGGCGGGCGGTTCTCGCGGACCATCCTGACACCAACGGATCGCTGGGGATTGCGATTTCAGAGGCTGTGGAAGTAGCCGCAAAGGACCCGAATACGAAGTACGCGCTGGGCAGCGTGTTGAACCATGTTCTGCTGCACCAGACGGTGATTGGCCTTGAGACGCTGGAGCAAATGGCGCTGGCAGGCGACGAGCCGGACGTGATTGTGGGCTGCACCGGCGGCGGCTCGAATTTCGCGGGGCTTGTAATGCCCTACCTGGGCAGGAAGATCAAAGGACAGTTCCATGGGCGCGTGGTGGCTGTTGAACCGGCGGCATGCCCGAGCATGACAAAGGGTCCATTCGCTTATGACTTCGGCGACACCGGGCACCTTACACCGTTGGTCAAGATGCACACGCTGGGGTCCACCTTCATTCCACCGGGGATTCACGCGGGCGGACTGCGCTATCACGGAATGGCGCCGCTGGTTTCGCACGTCAAGGAACTGGGGCTGATTGAGGCCACAAGCGTGCAGCAGTTGGACGCGTTTGCGGCGGGCATCCAGTTTGCGCGGGCGGAGGGAATCATTCCTGCGCCGGAAGCTAATCACGCAGTGGCAGGGGCAATTCGCGAGGCGTTGCAGGCCAAAGAAGAAGGCAGGCAGCGGACGATTCTCTTCAATCTTTGCGGTCACGGGCATTTTGACATGCAGTCGTACATCGACTACACGGCCGGGAAACTGGAGAACTACGATTACCCGGCGGAGGAGATTGCGATGGCGTTGGCCGGACTGCCGGCGGTGGGTTAGGTGGGCTGATCCTTCTCGATTGGCGCTTTGGTTATGCCATGCCGCCAAACGGATCCTCAAGCGATGGACTTTGCGGCGTCAGCAGCTCGGAGCCGGATTCGGTAATGAGCAGATCGTCCTCAAGCCGTATGCCGAATTCGCCTTTGATGTAAATGCCAGGCTCATCGCTGAGCAGCATGTTGGCCTTCAGGTGCGGATCGAGCTCATAGCCATACATGTTGTTCTTCACGAAGTAGGGCCACTCGTGCATGTCCATGCCGATGCCGTGGCCGAGGCGATGGGAAAAGTAGGTGTAGCCGGGGCCGAAGCCGGCGTCCACAATCACTTTGCGCGCAGCGGCATCGACATCTACCGTGGGCACCCCTGGCCGCGCCGTTGCAATGGCGGCGGATTGAGCGCGGTGAACGATATCGAAGACGCGCTTCATCTTGTCCGTTGCTTTGCCGAGGACGAAGGTACGCGTGATGTCGGAGGTGTAACCCTCCACATCGCATCCGTCGTCGAGCATCAGGATGGAGCCATCACGGAGGGTCTGAGGCTGCGCTGAGCCGTGCGGCTGTGCGGTAAACTCATCCACGTTCAGGCTGGCCTCGCCGCGAAAACCTACGCGACGATAAGCAGCATTGACCAGCGAACTTACGTCTATTGTCGTCATGCCCGGCTTCAACGACTGCGCAACGGCACGATAGACCAGCAGCGTAGCACGGCACGCGAGCCGCAGGCACTCAATCTCATGCGCGTCTTTGATCATGCGGCAACCGGCGGTGACCGGCGATGCCGAAACGATGGTCAGGTGCGGATTGGCGGCGCGGATGCTCTCAGCGAAAACGAACTTCATGTTCTCATCGAGGCCAACCACTCCCGAGGTAAGCCCTCGGTCGGCGAGGCCCTTGCCGAGCGCCACGAACGGGCTTTCGTCCTCAGCCCAGGTGAGGACGTCCGCGTCATTGCCGAAGGGACCGGCATCAAGGGTTTCGCGGGCGCGGCCTTCTTCAAACGCCGGACACACCAGGAATGGATTGGCCTTGGCGGGAATGACAAGCGCCCAAAGACGCTCGCCGCCGTTCAGGCGCAGATCGGCAAAGTAGACGGACGATGTAGTGGAATTGGCCAGCACGATGGCGTCGATTTTTGCAGCGGCCATCAGGGCCTTGGCGCGATCGATGCGGGCCAGGCGCTCAGCATTGGTGAAGGGATGCGGCAGGCCGGAGAGAACCGGCAACGCGGCGATGGGCGCGGGCAGGGCGGGCTGCGAGGGCGCGGCCTGCGCGGACGAAAACGGCGACGCTGCGGCAACAGCCGCGCCGGTGCCGAGAAATGTGCGACGGGTCAGATGGGGGGCCATAGTCCTCCCGGGAATCTTCTTCATTTAAGAGTAATGCGGCTAGCCGGGCGGCATCCGGCCGGCCATCGTGTCAACCTGATCGCGAGGTTGGCGAAGTCGGCCTGGAAGAGACCGTTGAGACTCCTCCGAATTGACCTGCTCTAGTATCGCTTGGTGGCGGGCGCTGGTGCTGGTCCGGTTCTGCCGCCGAGAAGCCAGTCGAGCGGAGCCTTGATGTCTTCCGGATGTGCCTGGCCCATAACGCGCGCGACAACTTCGCCCTGCTCGTCGAGAATCAGCGTGGCGGGAAGAACATTGCCCAGCCCCGCGCGCTCCAGCATATCCAGATCGGCGCCTAGCCAAACTTCCATTGCCAGCGTGTTGTGGCTTAGAAACTCGTCGATCTTGTCGCGGTCTTTGGCATCGTTGGCGGAGACAGCGATGAAACGAACATTCTTTCCGGCGTACTCGCGGCTTAGAGTCGAAAGCATGGGCAGCTCTTCCCGGCAGGGCCCGCACCAGGTGGCCCAGAAGTTGAGTACTACGATGGAGCCGCGCAGGTCCGCAACCTTCCGCGTGGTTCCAGACCGATCCTTGAATTCCAGGTTCGGCGCACGTTTTGCCTGCCCCTGCGGGGTAAGGGAGAAGACAAGTAGAGCTATGAGGATGGAGGAAAAGGATTTCATGTTGCTTCCTCGACGGGAATGGCCCGTTGATGACATGGCGAATGCGCATGCGCTCCCCGCCGGCGCCATAGCGCCGGCGGGGAATGCAGCGAGTTAGTGAACGGCAGTTCAGAAGCGGTGAGTGACGCTGGCGAGCCACACATACTGCGCGAAAGCCGCGTCCCCATGCGTGTGATAGACCGAATCGGGATAACTGCTTGTGCGGTCGCGATGAATGGCCTTGTATACGCCCGCGGTAAGGGTGTTCGTGCCGCGCGAGTATTCCCCTCCTGGCCCGGCAGTCACCGCAAAACCCGGCCTGCGGAAACCGTCGTTACTGACGGGAAAAAGATTGTAGGCAGGCACGCCCTCATCGCGCGCGGCAAGCGTGGCGCTCAGCCCTTTCAAGCGATAGTTCACCGGAAAGGCAGCGCCGCCTTCCATCAGGTACTGGTCGGCGATTGCAGCGTAGTTAGTGAGCGGAGTGGTGGTGGAGAGAGTTGCGCTTCTCTGAATTCCGGTGGTCCCACCTTGCGTGGCAATGTAACTTCCGTCCGTGTAAAGAGTCACATCTTTACCCACGCGCCGGTAACCCGACCATTGCATTTCCAGACCCCATCCACCTTCGCCGGGCTGAATTGAGTAATCCACCGGCAAGGTAACATTGGTGGCCGCGCCTACTCCGGTTGTGTTGGTATTTGCAGTATTGGTCACATCGTCGTTGCCAGTTGGTATAAACAAGCCAAGGCCCGCCGAGAAATTACCGTTTGCGAGTGTTCCGGATTGCGTATCCAGTAATTCGCGCCGATGATGGTATCGCCCAGTCCAGTCGATTGGTATTCGATAGGAGAGTTATGGCTCCTGCGCGATGCGAACAACCAGGGTGCATCGATCTCCAAACTGATTTTCGGCGTCCACTGGTAAGTTAGATTGGTTGTGACCAGGTTGATTCTATTAATAACCTGGCTGCCGGCCTGTTCCCGGTATTCCTGGTACACATCGCCCACATAGTGCTGATAAGAATACTGATGGCGCTCGCTGAACGTGATCTGATAATGACCCGGCTCCAACACCCCTCCCTGGCCGGTTGCTCCGCTCTGCTGCGGCGAGCGGGCCAAGATGCAGCCCTGCGCCCCAGACTGTGCCGCGGAGAAGAACAGCACCGCCAAGACCACAAGAATGGCTCCCAGGCGGCACACGGCCGGTGTTGTAACTACGATTGATTTGCCTTTGTAACTCTCTGACGAATGAATACGCATGAAGTTATGCCTCTCTCAGGTTGGTGAATTTGTTTTGATGTGATGTGATGAGGCGGATGGCGTACAAACAGGGTGTGGCGTGGCTGTGAAGCCCACCCAGCGATTCCTGCCGTCTTCCGCTTCTCCTGGTTATCTGCAGATAACTCTAGATGGAAAGAGAGAGTTATACATCGAGCTATATGATGAACTCCAACTGGACCGTTGGATGTAGACGGATGAGAGGGAAGTATGCTGCGCGAGCGCCCGCGAAGGATGTCAGCAGTCAGTTTGCCGAGTCGATGATTGCAGGGCGCAGGCCGCGGACAGCGTTGGACAGATAGATTTTGTCTGCCTGGCGTAGATCTTCTAAATAAAGGACTCGCTCTTGTACATTGGGTTGGGTTTCCAGGATGTGGCGGCGATAGACGCCGCTGAGCAATCCGCACTCGATGGGGGGCGTGAAGAGACGGCCGTCCTTCTCAATGAAAACGCTATGGATTGCGCCTTCCGTCACCTCGCCTCGGAGGTTCAAAAAGATCACGTCGTCATAGCCAAGCTGATTGGCAGCTTTAAGCGCTTCAGCATACAGCGGGCGATGCGTGGTCTTGTGAAAGTACATGGGATCGTTGGAGTCGGTGCGCTCAGCAGCGATGCGGACGCGAGCGGGAGCGGGCGAATCCCGCAGAAGCTCGTCGTTGATGTCGAACGTCCCGTCAGCGTGAAGGAGAAGCCGGACTTTGCGCGATGGAATTGCCGAATGAAGTTGCTCGCGTCCCAGCCTTTCCGCGAGAAGATTCGGAGAGGATGGGGCACCCGGAATTTGTCGAGCCCCAGTCTGTTGCAGGAGCGAGAAGCCTTGGGCGCGGGCCTCAAGAGCGGCCTGGATTGCGCCGCGGTCGCAGGGGAAGGCGAAGTATCCGGCTGAGTCTTCGAGGCGGTCAAGATGCAGCTCGATGAGTGGATATCCATTGCTCCACAGCATGGTTTCGACAAGCGAGAGGCGCTGGGGAAGCGAATGCGCGGAGCGAGTGAGGAACTCGGCTTTCAGCAGGCACTCGCGGAACTCGCCGGCGGCGTCGGAATCGATGACGATCCCGCTCCCGACGCCCATCTTGCCCTCGATTCCGTCGAGCACGAGCGTGCGAATGGCGACGCTGAAGACCGTCTTTCGCGGGGAGAAGAAGCCGATGGCGCCGGTGTAGACTCCGCGGGGCTGGTCCTCAAGGGATGCGAGCAACTGCATGGCCCGGACCTTGGGCGCGCCGGTGATGGAGCCGCAGGGAAAGAGAGCGCGGAAGATCTGCTGGAAGTCGACTTCGGGGCGGAGTTCGCCGGTGATGGTCGACGTCATTTGCCAAAGCATGGGGTAGCGCTCGACCGCGAAGAGGCTTGAGGCGCGGACGGTGCCGAAGTCGCAGATGCGGCCGAGATCGTTGCGAAGCAGGTCGACGATCATTACGTTTTCGCAGCGGTTTTTGGCGTCATTGCGGAGCCAGTTTGCGCGGGCCGCATCTTCGCCTGTTGTCCGGCCGCGCGGAGCCGTCCCCTTCATCGGCTTTGTGGTGATCTGGCGCGGCGCGGCTTTACCTTCCCACTCATTCGCCAGACCACCCCACGGACCAAGACCTGTCCGTTGGGACCCCGGAGCGGCGAATGAATGGGGCACAGAGATGTTTTCCGGGGGCAAAGTTTCGAGGCGGAAGAAAAGCTCGGGTGAGAAGGAGAGGATGCGGCGATTCGGCCGGGTGTGGAGGAATGCGCAATACGGTGCTGGCTGGCGGGCGCGCAGGTGCTTGTAGAGCGCGGCGGAAGAGCCGGAAGCGTGGATGCGAATTGGAATCGTGAAGTTGAGCTGATAGACGTCGCCGGAGCGGATCAGCTGGTGAATGGCCCCGATGCGCTCCGTGAATTGATCTTCGGGGACGCAAAGCGTCGTCGCAACCTGGACTTCGGCGGCCAGATGATCGATTGGGAATTCGGTGCGGAAAGAGGAGAGACCGGGCGGATCGCCGTCGAGGAAAAGACCCGTGCGATGGTCAAAACAGTGTGCTCGGTCGTAGATGCCGAACCAGGCTAACTGCTGGCCGTCCGCGGCGGGACGCAGGGCGGCTGTGGGCTCAAAGAAGGCGCCGCACTCGTAGGTGAAATACCCCGCGGCATAGGAGCCGCTGGCGACGGCAGTCTCGATCTGGGCGAAAAGCTCGGGGAGTTCGCCGGCGCGGTTGGCGACGCAGATGCGGACTGGATCCAGGAAGAGACGCGAGTAAGGGCTTGCGGCTTTGGCCTCAGCCTGCGGCTCGGCGGCACACTCCAGCAGTACCGCTGCCGGCGTGTGTTCCACCAGTGCGTACAGTTCCGCAGGTGGGGAATGCCAGCGGGTCATGCAGCCTGAATTACTTGACGGTGAGCGCTAGAACGGCGGAGTTGGTGATCGCCGTAATGCCGTTGCTGGATTGCGCCGTGACGCTCACAGTGTAATTGCCCGCGGGGGTTGCAGGAGGAATCGGCGGCCCGTGGTTGTAATAGTCGTACCGGGGATTGCAGGCGGTTGTGCCGAGCAGGGTTACGAAGGCGACGAGAGCAAGCAGGGCAAAGCGGTTGAGCCAGGGGCGTCGGCGTGCCGACCAGGCCAGCCCGCCAAGCGCCAGGGCGCCGGGAAGCAGGAATGCCCAGGCAACCGGGCTGGATCGCCGGAGTGAGGCCGCGGTGCCGCCGGCAGCCTGGGTGACAACGACCAAGGGAACAGCGATCACCGCGGTAGCGCCGGGCAGAATCTCAATGCTCTCCGGGGTAAACGAGCATGCAGCCTGATCGGGAAGCCCGGAGCAGGAGAGGGTGACGAACATGGGCGCGGTCAGCCCTGCGCTGTTTACGGGAGTAATGGAAGCGGTGACGGTTCCTGTTTGGCCAGGGGTGAGGGAAAGCGTGGCCGGCGATACGGTGATACCGAAATTCGGCGTAGTACCGGAGGTTGCGGAGGCGCTGGCCGAGTCGGAGGTTGATTCCAGGTGGGTTGAGTCGCCCGTATATGCCGCCGTCAGGGAGTGATCGCCTTCCAGCAGAGAGACGACGAGTGCGGCCTTGCCTGTTGCGTCCAAGGCCGCGCCGGCCATCTCGGCTCCGTTATCGCTGATGGCAACCACGCCGGTTGCGGGACGACCGTCCTCGCCGGTGACGCTGACGTTCAGGGTGGCGCGGGTGCGTCCATTCTGGTTGAGGGTGTGCACGGCGAGGGCGGTCTGTGTCGCCAGCCGCGGAGTGTTCTCCGCAGCCAATGCCAGCGCGGGGACGGCGAGCGCAATACTCAATGCTGCAACCAACTGATGCCGCAGACCGCGGCGAAGAAAACCTGTCACGTGCACCTGCTCCAAAGAATCAAGAATGGCGTATAACCCGGCTGCCAAAGCGTAGAACCCTATTGTAGCTGGCTGGGGGTGGGGCGGGCTATGGCAAGGGCCATTCTTTGGACGCAGCGCAGGGCGGAACGGCGCTCTCTGGCGGACGGAATTCCGGGGCGGAGGGCGGGAATAAGTGACGGTGGGCAGGCGGGAACTTACAATGAGGCCACGATGATTGCACACTTGCGGGGAAAGCTGATTTTCAAGGAGCCGGGCCAGGCCATTGTGGAGGCCGCGGGGGTGGGGTACGACGTAACCATTAGCGTGCCCACGTTTACGGCGCTGCCGAGCGTGGGCGCGGAGGCTTCGCTGCACATCCACACCCAGGTGAGCGAGGACCTGATTGCGCTGTTCGGCTTTCTTGACCGGGTGGAGAAGCGGCTGTTTGAGCGACTAATTTCTGTCAGCGGCGTAGGGCCGAAGTTGGCCATCAAGATTCTCAGCGGGCTGTCGTCGGACCGCACGGTGCAGGCCATTCGCGGGCAGGACCACGCGCAACTGGTGCGGATTCCCGGGGTGGGAAAGAAGCTGGCGGAGCGGCTGGTGGTGGAGCTGAAAGACAAGCTGGACGACTTTGCGGTTGCGCCGGTGCAGACCAGCGTGCGGGGCGCGGCGGTGGACGATGTGCTATCCGCGCTGACGAATCTGGGCTACCAGCGGCCGGCGGCGGAGAAGGCGATTGAGCAGGCTGTCGCGAAGGACGCGGCCCTCGCGGGCGATTTCGATGGGCTGTTCCGCGGGGCGCTGAAGGTGATCCGGTAGGCGTGAGGGGGGACGAATCTCGCTTGACACAGGTGCGGCATTGCCGCACACTGGTTGAGTGAGCAGAGTTCTGCCTACGATCGTTGAAACAAGCATCTTTTCGCGCAGGGCGGAAAAGCTGCTCACCGCCGATGAACGCGATGAGTTAATGATCTATCTCTCCACCTTCTATGCAGCAGGCGATGAGATTCAGGGAACAGGTGGCGTGAGGAAGCTGCGGTTTGCGGCGCAGGCAAGGGGAAAGTCGGGCGGTGTCAGGGTCATTTATTACTTCTACGATGAGCTGAATCCACTCTACGCGATGCTGCTGTACGGGAAGAACGAACAGGCCAGCCTTAGCCCTGACCAAAAGAAATACGTGACCGACATGGCTGCATTCGTCAAGTCTAGCGCAAAGGCGCGGAGGAACAACCAATGAAACGGGTCAATGTCGCCAACGAACTTGTCGAAGCAATGGAAGAGGTGGTCGCCATTGTGCAGGGCAAAGTAAAGCCTGCCCGCGTGACTGTGTTCAAGCCTTCCATTGCGTTGGAGGTGCGGCAGATTCGCGTGGCGACCGGGCTGAGCCGCACAGAGTTTGCGCGCAGGTATGCGCTGGATGCGCGGGCACTTCAGGATTGGGAACAAGGGCGACGCAAGCCGGACAAAGCGGCGCGGGCTTACCTGAAGGTGATCGCAAATCAACCGAAAGCAGTGGAGAAGGCGTTGGCGAGCTGATGACGGCGCTGAAGGGGATCCGGTGAAGAAATAGATGACAGGTTCTGGTTCAACATTGATTGCGGTATAAGGTTCA
>Ga0302276_10003823_pt1 | contig 12830 bp, 9 predicted proteins | sample III_Bog_N2_3_FD_198768 | JGI IMG/M metagenome (GOLD analysis project Ga0302276, IMG submission 198768) | Peat permafrost microbial communities from Stordalen Mire near Abisko, Sweden - III_Bog_N2_3 | ecosystem: Environmental > Terrestrial > Soil > Wetlands > Peat | place: Sweden: Abisko... | reverse complement strand
GGCAAGGAACTCTCCTACAACAACCTGGTGGACGCCGACGCCGCCCTGGAAGCTGCCCGGGAACTGGCTGGCTCCAAGGCCGCCGTGGTGGTCAAGCACATGAACCCCTGCGGGTTCGCCACCGGCGTCACGCTCTGCGACGCCCTGGCCGCCGCCTGGGAAGGCGATCCCGTCAGCGCCTTCGGCTCGGTGATCGCGCTCACCCGCAAGGTGGACGTGGAGACCGCGCGAGTCCTGAAGGGTCGTTTCGTGGAGATCCTCCTGGCTCCCGGCTACGACGCCGACGCCCTGGAGTTCCTGGTGGCCAAGTCCAAGGACATCCGGGTGCTGGAGATCGCGCCCTTCGCGGCGGCCGTCCCGCGCAAGGTGTACAAGCACATCATCGGGGGCATGCTGGAGCAGGATCGGGACTCCGAGGTGTGGGAGAAGTTCGACTGCGTCACCAAGATGCCCTTCCCGGAAGGGAAGAAGGCTCTCGCGGAATTCACCTGGAAGGCCTGCAAGCACCTGAAGTCGAATTCCATCGCCATCGGCCACGAATACGCCCCCGGCCAGTTCAGCCTGGTGGGCGCGGGCATGGGCCAGCCCAACCGCATCGATTCCAACGTCAAGCTCGCGCAGCCCCGCGTTCTCGATTGGCTTTCGCGGCTGGAGCAGATCGCCCCTCCGGGCGGTTGGAAGAGCGTTGTGGGCAAGATGGTGCTCGCGTCCGACGCCTTCTTCCCGTTCCCCGACAACGTGGAAGCCGCCCACGAGTTCGGGATCAAGTACATCGTGCAGCCCGGCGGTTCCAAGAACGATCCCGCGTCCATCGAAAAGTGCGACGAACTGGGCATCGCGATGGCGTTCACTGGCACAAGACACTTCCGCCATTAAACCCGTCAGCGTTCGTCCAGGCCGAGGATGGGAACTTCGCGGCGGGCTTCGCCGAAATCGCGGTCGTGGGTGACCAGGGCCTCGCAGGAATGAACCAGGGCCGCCGCCAGTTGGAACGCATCGGGGAGCTTCAGGGCGTAGCGGATGCGCAGTCGCGCGGCCTGTGCGGCGATGTCCGCCGTCAGGTCGGCCACCCGCCAGCCCAGCCCCTCGCGGAGGGCGTGCTCGTATCGGGAGGCCAGCGCCTCCTTGCGGGCCTTGATGGGTCCGGCCAGGACTTCGGCGATGGTGATGGGCGTGAGCAGGATCCGGAGCTCCCGGCGCTCGGCGGCCCGGAAGAGGGGAAGGAATCGGGGCAGATACCGGGAATTGTCCTCCAGCAAGTAGATGACCGGGGCCGTGTCCACCACCACCGTCGCCCCGATGGGCAGGGCCTCCAACGGGGATGGATCCACTTCAGTCCCACTCCGCGCGCTGCCGTGCCACCCATTCGCCCGCCTCGCCCCAGAGCCTGGACCCGGAGCCGATCAGGGAATCCAGGGAGGTCGCGTGGCGGGGACGGCGCAAGGAAAGAGGTCCGAGGACCGCCACGGGCCGACCGCGACGCGAGATGACCGTCTCCGTCCCGGCTTCCGCCGCCTCCAGAAGGGAGGGAAGCTGTTCCCGGGCCTGGACGACGGACAAGGAATCCGGTCCGGTGGAGGAACCGGACTTGGAGGCGATCGGATCTTCCGACATCAACATGTACATAACGTACATCTATTCGCTCCAAAGTGCAAACACCGGTTGGGAAGCGGAGCGGTCGATGAGTACGTTGAGGCCCTCTCCGGGATGCCGCGGGAGAGAAACCAAAATCCGGAGGAACGGGTCCATCTTGAACCAAGCACCGGCACCAGGCACGTTCAGGATCCTGGCCTCCAGCGCCAGCGCGCGGACGGGCGAGTTCGGCACCGACCACGGGACCATCCGCACCCCCGCCTTCATGCCCGTGGGCACCGCCGGGTCCGTGAAGTCGCTCACCAGCGAGGAGGTGGCGGGCACCGGCGCCGACGTGATCCTGGGGAACACCTACCACCTGTGGCTGCGACCGGGAACCGCCTTCCTGCGCGAACGGGGCGGACTGCGCCGATTCAACCGGTGGACCGGGGCCCTGTTGACGGATTCCGGCGGATTCCAGGCCTGGTCGCTCTCGAAGATCCGCAAGATCGACGACGAGGGCATCACCTTCGCCTCGCACCTGGACGGCTCGCGGCTGCGCTTCACCCCGGAGTCGGTGCTGGAGGCCCAGCGGGACATCGGGGCCGACATCGCCATGGCGCTGGACGAATGCACTCCCTCCGACGCCGACTTCGCCACCGCGGAGCGTTCGTGGAACAGGACCCTCTCCTGGACGAGGACCATGGCCGACCTCTGGCGCCGCGATCCCACCGCCCACGGCCACGGACAATTCCTGTTCCCCATCGTGCAGGGAGCCCTCCACGACGGACTTCGCGAACGGTCGGCCCGGGAGGCCGCGGAGCTGGACCTGCCGGGGAACGCCATCGGGGGGCTGTCGGTGGGGGAGCCGGAAGCGGACATGTACCGGATCGCCGCGCTCTGCTGCGGGATCCTGCCCGCCTCCAAGCCGCGCTACGTCATGGGCGTGGGCACCCCTCGGAACCTGCTGGAGCTGGTGGACCGCGGGGTGGACATGTTCGACTGCGTCATGCCCACCCGCAACGCGCGCAACGGCATGGTCTTCACCTGGAACGGTCCCTTCCACTACAAGGCCGCGTCCGTGGCCGCCGACGAGCGCCCCATCGATCCGGGCTGCGGTTGCGAGGCGTGCCGCGCCGGCTATTCCCGCGCCTACCTGCGCCATCTGTTCAAGGCGGGGGAGATCCTTCCCCTGAGGTTGGCGTCGCTCCACAACATCCACTTCTACCAGGAACTGATGGACGCCTCGCGGCGCTCGATCCTGGAGGGAACCTGGCCGGACTTCAGGGACGCGACCCTGGCCCGGCTGCGGGGAACCGGGGAGCCATCCCCATGAGCCGGATCCACCTGGTGGCCACGGGAGGGACCGTCGGGTCGGTCGAGCGCGGAGGGACGGTCGAGCTGGACTCCGCCGAACGCCCGGCGATCCTCGAATTCCTCCCAAGCGGCGTCGAGTGCACCTGGAGCCGTCCCTTCTCGATCCTGTCGGAAGACGCCTCCAGCGGGCATTGGACGGAGCTGGCGCGGCACATCCGCGCGTTGCCCCTGGAACGCCTGGACGCCGTGCTCGTGGCCCACGGCTCGGACACCCTGGCCTGGACGGCAGCGGCCCTTTCCTTCGCGCTGCGGGGCGCTCCCCTCCCCGTCGTGCTCTTCGGTTCCGACCGGCCGCTTTCCGACCCGCGCTCCAACGGTGCGGACAATTTCCGATCGGGAATTTCGTTCTCGCTCTCCGAAAGGCTTCCCGGCGTGTTCGTGGCATGGCGAAATCCGGGCGAACCGGCAGCCATCCACCTGGGCACCCGCCTGCTTCCCGCGGATCCACATCTGGACAGGTTCCGGTCCCCCATGGACGCGCCCTACGGCCATGTCTCGGACGGAGTCTTCTCCAGGGTCGCGCACCCCAGGAACCCGACCCGGTCCGATCTCGCCGCCCGTTCGGCGCAAACATGGTCGCAAAGCCTCCCCTCTCCGGGGACGACGTCCCTGTTCGAAGACCGGGTCCTGGTCCTTCCACCGCAACCCGGAATGGACCACACCCCGCTCCTGGCGGGGCTGGAGGGATGGAAGGCCATCCTGCAGCTCGCCCACCACTCCGGAACGGCCGCCTCCGCGGGGGGGAACGGGTCCTTCCTCGCATTGGCCCGGGCGGCGAAGGCGGCCCGCATTCCCGTCCTCCTCGGGCCCACCAGACCCGGATCCCAGTATCGCGGTCGCACCGACTTGCTGGACGCCGGAGTGAGGATCGCCCCGAACCAGACCTGGCCGTCGCTCGCGGTGAAGATCCGCCTCCTCCTGGGAGCCGGTGGCCTGGATCGGCTGGATGAAGACCTGGCCTGGGAACTGTTGTAGGAAGTCGCACCGCTTCCCGCGATCTACCTTGGAACGCAGATCCATGCCAGCCACGATCGAACAGCGGCGTTGGACGCGGCTGAACCCGGAGATCCTGACGCCTTGCCGGGTGAGGATACCGGGCACGCGCTTGATGCCGGAACTGCGAGATCTTTCCCCGGGAGGGATCGGACTCACGCTTCCCCCGCTTTCCGTGTTGCCGGGCGGCGACAGCATCCGCGTCCGCATCGCCTTCCGCGGCCAACCCGCGGTGTTGCGGGAAGGTCTGGTGCGCGGTTTCGATCCCGTGTCGGGAGCCCTGGGCCTGGCGTGGCCCTGCGAGCCCTCCGAATGGTCCAGCCTCGAGAGACGCGTCCGCACCAGGGTGCACCTGCCCCAGGACTCGCTGTTCGCACGGATGCCTTTGCGCCACGCGCACCGGGTCTGGAGCCGGCTGCGGATCGTGGACATCTCCTCCGACCTCGGTTTCCAGGTGGAGACCATCGGTGGCCCGGGTTACCTGCTTCCGGGCCACCGCGCGCCCTTCCACCTGGACATTCCCCTCCTGACCGGACGCTGCTGGGAAGGCCAGATCCTGTGGTGGCGGCCGGGCTCGGGCCAGACCGTGCGCATGGGGCTCCGGATCCTGGACCCGGATCCGGACCTCGCCTGCGCGCTGGGAGAATGGCTGGAACTGGATCGTCTCCGTCCGCCGCTGGGTTTGCAGGATCTGGGATTCCGCACCTCGACCATGGCGGGCCAATTCCGCTTCCGCAAGGTGGAGGAGGTGGGCGAGCGCAAGGAAGTCGACAGGTTCCTGGAGCAGCCGGAAGGCGGAGAGGGAGAACGGATCGGCGTCTGGGACGGGCACCTGCTGGTCGGAGCGGCGTTGCTGGAAACGGGGATGGACAAGAACCGAAAGACGGTCCGACTGCAGCTCCGCCGCGAGTGGGTGGTTCCCGACGTCTTCTTCGGGATCTGGGAACAGGTGATCCGCCACTTCCTGACCTCCGGAGCCCAGCAGCTCCTCGCGAGCTGCCCGCCGGGCATGGACGACTTGTTCACCCTCGCCGGGCTCCAGCGTCCCGGTCCCGACGATCCGGCGCGGTGGCGGCTTTCCCGGCGCGGTGTGATCTGGGGACGGGGGATGAACCTGGTCCGGTGGCACATCCTCTACGCGGAGGTCGGGGCCTTCGCCCTGCTGCACAGGAACGCCAAGCCTCTCTGGGTGGACCGGATCGTCCGCCTGTCCAAGATCGCGGCCTGGATTCTCCTGCGCGACTGGAGGGAGCCCGTGGAACTGGCCCGACTGCGCAGGGAAGTGGACCGCTGGGCGAGGTCGGTGGGCTAGTGCGGTGTCCTGCACGCAGGGTCAATGGACTCTCCTGCAGGACGCCGCGCTAGATCCGCGCCCGGATCCCTTCCAGCAACTCGCGCATTCGGGGAAGATGGGCCCCGGCCGCTTCTCCGCGCCGCAAGGGCTCGGCCACGATGGCCTCCGCTTCAATCGGGCGTCCGAGCAGGAAATCCACCAGCATGGACGGGCGGTAGGCGCCCATGGATTCGGTCTGGGCCATGTTCCGACCGGGGGAGAGCGGATCCAACTCCACCCCGCAGGCGGCGGCGGCGCGGAGGGTCTCCGCCATGAGGTCCGCGGCGAAGACGCGCAGCGCGGGGTCCGCGACGATCTTGTCGGTGGTGATTCCGCCCGCGTACACGGACAATCCCGAGAAGGGGATGTTCCAGACGAGCTTTCCCCACTTGACCGCGTGGCCGTCGTTTCCCGCCTGACAGGGCACGTGGGCGGACAGGAAGAGATCGCGCAAATGCTCGCAGACCTCCTGGACGCGGTCCCGCCCCCGGGGAAAGTAGGGGGCGAGGGCAACGCCCCCCGCGGCGGTGTGGCGAACGACACCGGGAGCCGTCCGCTCGGAGCAGATGAACGCCGCGCCCGCGGCCACCCTTTCCGGTCCGACCACCGCCGCCAGGAGTTCCTCGTGGCCGAGCCCGTTCATCAGGCAGACCGCCACGCCTTCCGGCGCGAGGACCTTGGGCAGGAGCTGGGGGAAGAGGTCGGACTGCGCCGACTTGAAGCAGACCAGGGCCGCGTCGCAGGGCCCCAGGGCGGCCGGGTCCCGGAAGGCCGACACCATGCCGTGCCAGTTTCCGTCAACGCTGTCCAGCCGGAGCCCGCGTTCGCGGACCGCCTCGTACTCGGAATGGTAGAGGAACCGGACGTCCTGCCCGGATTGGGCCAGGCGCCCTCCGTAGTAGCCGCCCACGGCACCCGAGCCCAGGACGGCGATCCTCAACGGAACGGCTTCCTCTGCCCCACCCACACGCCGAATCCGACGAACGCGATCGCGGTCAGGACCACAAGCGGCACCGGCTTCTGGTCGGACAGGAATTGGCGCAAAATCCGTTCGGTCCAGAAGGCCATGCTCGGATACCCGACAGCGAACAGGAGCACGTAGAAGACGGTGCGGACCAGGAAGTTCCAGCGCGCGACGATCCGGGAGAGAAGCGCGTTGACCGGCCCCGAGACCACCACGACCAGGCTCGTGGCCATGGCGTAGGAAACCCTGGTGACGTGCCCGCGCAGGAATTCCCCGAGCTGGTCGATCTCCAGGATGCGTATCAGGTCCATCGCGTCTTCTCCCCGGGAGTCGCACCGGATCCACCTTCGGACCGGCGCCGCGAAAATCTACACCGGGGGGCTCTCCCCCAGGGGGAGGGTCTCCGGCCCGGCTTTGCCGGAACCGACCCGCCTGAGGTAACATGGTGCCATGTCCGACTCCGCCGCCAGGAGACTCTCCCCCCGCCTTCGACGGTTCGCCTGGGGCGTGGCCGCCTCCATCCTCGCGGCCTTCGCCTCGCTGGCCGTGGAGCTGGCGCTGAAAGGTCCCTCCAGCCGGCTGGAAGGGGTCCTGGACGATTTCCGCCACTGGACGTGGATGGTGGTCCGCGGGCCGTCGGAAAACGACGTTCCGGCTCCCGTCACGGTGGTGGACGTGGACGAACGCTCGCTTCGCGCCCTGGGCGTCTACGGGGAGAACTACCGGGTCCAGCACGCCGCCGTCCTGGACCGCCTCTCGCGGCACGGCGCCGGCGCTGTGGTCTTCGACATCCTGTTCAAGACCTCCGATTCCGGCGCGGCCCGGATGAAGAGCACCCTCCAGGACCTGCGGGAAGCGGGATGGCGGGTCCCGTCCTCCCCCGAGTCCCGCGAACGGCTCCGTCGGCGCCTGGACTGGTCGAGGACCCTGGAAACCGCGGTGGGCCGCTGCCCCAGGGCGGTGGTGGCCGCCCAGTTGGGGAACAGGTTGGACTACCCGAATCCCTCCGACTGGATTCCACGGGCCAGCCGTTCGTGGCAGGATTCGCTGTGGAAGGGAATACCCCTCCCCGACTCGAGCCTGTCCCGCCTGCGCGCGCGCGCGACGCTGGACAACCTCTACCCGGACCTCGCCCGGTCCGCCTCCCGCCTGGGCCTCGCCAACGTGGAACCGGATCCCGACGGCACGGTGCGCCGCGTCCAGCTGCTCTGGCGGTTCCCGGATTCGGCCGTGGCCATGCCCGGCGCAGCGCCGGCCCGGGAAGCGGCCTATCCCGCCCTCTCCCTCTCGTCGGCCCTGCTCCTGCTGGGCCGTCCCGCGGACGGATTCCGTCTGGCAGGAAACCGGCTTCTGCTGGGGGCGCCGATCCGGATCTGGAAGGACTCCGCGGGAATCGAAATCTCCGCGCCGGAACTGACCTGGCCCATGTGCCGGGACCTGCTCGCTTCCAAGGCCGCGCTGGACAGCATGCGCCGGGTCCGCTCGGGCGTGCTGGAACCCACGCGCCAGCTGTGGATCGATCGGGATTCCTCGGGCAGGCTCCGCGTCGCCCTCGCCTACCCCGACAGCCTGGACGACGCCCGCGTCCGCGCCCTGGCGGTCCTGATGCGCGACGGGGCGTTCCCCGCCGGCGTCCCCTCCGCACCGGGCCGCTGGATGCCGACGGATTCCGTCGCGGCTTCCATGACGACCGACGGGCTCGTCCTGTCGCGGCGGATCGCGAGGGATTCCTTCGAGGCGGGGCCGGTCCTGGATTCGGCGACCCTGGATCGGCTCCGGAAGCCGCTGCTGGCCCTGTCCCGCGAGGGGTGGCGCGGATTTCCGGCGGACTCCGAGGTCCGCGTCTCCAATTGGATCGAAGTCTGGTGGGATCCCGTGCGGCGGCGCCTGGCCTCCTCCATCCCCTCCCTGCGCGGAAGCTCCCTGGAGGCTCTCCTGGCCCTGGACCCCGCGCGCGTCGAGTCCCTGGGCCCGCGCGACACGCTGGCCCTGGGCGATCCGATCGTCGTTCCGCTGGACGGGAGCGGTGCCGCATACATCCCCTTCCAGGCTCCTTCGCAGTGGGAAAACCGGGGACCCGACCAGGCCTGGATCCGGCATGTCAGCTACCTGGACGTGCTGGAAGGCCGGTACGATCCCGCCCAGATCCCGGGACGGATCTTCGTCCTCGGCTCCTCCGCGCCGGCCCTCGCGGACTTCATCGACGTCCCCGTCCAACGCCACCATCCCGGCGTGAACCTCCAGGCGACGGAGGCCCTGGCCCTGGCCTGGGGCGATTCGCTGGCCCCCGTCCCCGAGTGGGTGGATCTTCTGCTGGTCCTGGTGGCCGCGCTGGGAATGGGTCTCGCCACCATCCTCCTCCCGCCCGGATGGGCCATCTTCGCCCTCCTGCTCCTGGCTCCCGCCTTCTTCGCGGGTTCCACGATGGCGTTCGACCGCGGCATCTGGATCCGGCAGTTGGGTCCGATGCTCGCCATGCCCTTCGCCCTGGTCGCGGTCCTCGCGGTGCGCTACGTCCTGGAGGAGAGGCAGAGGAAATTCCTCCACACATCCTTCAGCACCTATATCAGCCCCGAACTGATCGACCAGATGGTGTCCTCGGGGATGCTCCCCAGGCTGGGGGGGGAAGAACGCGAGATCACCGCCTTCTTCAGCGACATCCAGGGTTTCTCCACCTTCTCGGAAGTCCTCTCCCCTCCCGACCTCGTGGAGCTGATCAACGAGTACTTCAAGGCCATGACGGACATCCTGACCCAGCGCCAAGGTTGCCTGGACAAGTACATCGGGGATGCGATCGTCGCCATGTTCGGTGCCCCCATCCCCCTGCCGGACCACCCCCGCCAGGCGTTGCTCGCCGCCGTCGCCATGCAGGAGCGTCTGGCCCGGCTCCGGGAAAAGTGGGAGAATGAAGCACCGAGATGGCCGGAGATCGTGCACCGGATGCGCATGCGCATCGGCGTCCACACCGGTCGGATCGTCACCGGCAACATGGGGTCTGACCTGCGGATGAACTACACCATGATGGGCGACGACGTGAACCTGGCCGCACGCCTGGAGGGCGCGTCCAAGCAGTACGGCGTCTGGATCCTCACGACCTCCGCCACCCTGGACGCCGCCGGAAGCGGGATCCTCTCCCGCGAACTGGACCTTCTGCGCGTGGTGGGCCGGGAAGAGGCGGTGACCGTCCACGAGATCCTGGGCCTGGAGGAGAACTCCCCCGCCGCCTGGAGGGACTGCGTCCGGATCTTCGGCGAGGCCCGCGCCTCCTACAAGGCGGGCGACTTCAAGACCGCCCGCGACGGCTTCCTGGCATGCCTTGATCTGGAACCCCACCGGGGCCAGCCCGGAGCCAAGACCAATCCCAGCGAAGTCTTCGCCGCGCGTTGCGCCTCCTACATGGACACCCCCCCGTCGCCTTGGGACGGAATCCACACCGCCAGGGAGAAATAGGCATGGACGCACGCCCCGTGGTGGGATTGCTGGTCAACGACCTGGTGGGCTCCTACCAGTACGGACACTGGCTCGGGCTCGACGCGGAGGCCACCGCCGCGGGGTGCGACCTGATCAGCTTCAACGGCGGGGAGGTGGGTTCCACGGACCTCGTCAAGCGCATGCGCAACCAGGCCTTCCAGCTCGTGGACGCCCAGGACGTGGACGCGCTCGTGCTGATGGCCCCGGCCGTGGCCAACTCCCTGTCGCCCGACCAGGTGGTCGAATTCCTCCGGAAGCTTCCCGACGTGCCCGTGGTGGTCGCGGGGATGGAGATCCCCGGCTCGGCCTGCGTGATGGTGGACAACGCGGCGGGCATGGAATCGGTGGTGGAGCACGTCGTGGGGCACCACGGTCGCCGCAGGCCGGTTTTCCTGGGAGGTCCGGTGCGGAACCCCGAGGCCGTGGAGCGCAGGCAGGCCTTCCACGCCGTCCTGGCTCGGCACGGGATGGAACCCGATCCCGCGCTGGAACTGGTGGGCGAGTTCGACTTCGGACTGGGGCGGCTGCGGATCGGAGAACTGCTCGAACGCGGAATTCCCTTCGACGCCGTGATCGCCGCCAACGACGAGATGGCCCTGGGGGCGATGGAAGCCCTGAAGGCGGCGGGTCGGCGGGTGCCGGACGACGTCGTCGTGACGGGATTCGACGACGTCGAGGACGCGATGTTCTCGACGCCCGCCCTCACCTCCGTGCGCCAACCCGTGGTGGAGCAGGGGCGGACCTGCATGCGCCTGGCGCTCGACCTCATGGCCGGCAGGCCCGCCCCTCACATCACGCTGCAGGCGGCCTCCCTGGTCGCGCGCGGCTCCTGCGGCTGCCATTCCTTCTCCATCGAGGAAGGAAGGCCCCGCGGAGACGGGACGTCCGGCCAACGGTCGCTGGGCTCGGGAGAACATCTGGCCGCGGTGCGGTCTTCCCTGGAATCCCTGGATCCCGCCCTCGCGCAATCCACCGCCCTGTCCGCCCTGGTCGCCGCCATCTCCTCGGATGCGCGCGCCGACTCCGGGGGCGAGGCATCCTTGCGCTGCTTCGAAGCGCTCCTGGACGAGAGCGCCGGGTTCGCGGACGATTCCGACCGGTGGCAGATCCTGATTTCGCGGCTGCGCAAGGCGACGCTCCCGTTCCTTCCCTCCGGTTCCTCCGAGACCCCTTCGGTGGAAGGGATCTTCCACCAGTTGCGGCTCCTGGCGCACGAGCGGGTGGTGCAGAGGTCGGCCTACAAGTCGCTCCAGATCGAGCGCTGGACGCGACAGCTCCAGGAGACGGGCGGACACCTGATCACGAGCTTCGACGTCGGGAACCTCATCGAGAACCTGGCGACGGACCTCCCGTTGCTGCAGCTCTCGAGCTGTCACCTCCTGCTCAGGGAGAAGACCGACGGCGACCTGGACCGGACCGGCGCGTCCGATGACAATTTCCGCCTCATCCTTTCCTGGGCCCGGGGCGTGCGCGCCCAGCTTCCTCCCGAAGGCCGGGTGGTCCGGATCCGCGGGCTGCTGCGGTCGCTGGTCGGGGAATCCCCCATCCGCACGGCCCTCGCCATGGAGCCGCTGTTCTTCGAGGAGACGCCGCTGGGGTTCGCCCTCATGGAACTCGCCCCGCGCCGCGGAGTGCTGCTGGACGCGCTCCGGACGCAGATCTCGGCCGCCCTGATGGGCGAGCGGCTGTCGCGCGAGGTGCGCATCCGCACGCACGAGCTGGAGGAAGCGCTGGACCACCTGCGGAAGAACCAGAGCCAGCTGGTCCACTCGGAGAAGATGGCGAGCCTGGGCAAGCTCACCGCCGGAATCGCCCACGAGATGAACACCCCGCTCGCCGCCGTGCGCGGATCCGTGGACGAGCTCAGGAAGCTGGTCGAGGAGTACAGGGATTCCATCGGCGACCCGGGCGTGGAGGAGAAGGACCACCGCGAGATCGCGGGCGACATGCTGAAGAGCCTGGACATCGTCTCGCGCGCCAGCGAGAAGGCCGCGGGATTCGTGCGGTCCATCAAGAGCCAGACCAGGGACATGGGCGCCAAGGACAAGCAGGTCTTCGATCTCGTGCGCGTGGTGGAGGAGTCCGTGCTCCTCCTTTCCCACACGCTGCGGAGCGCGAAGTGCCAGGTGCGCCTGGACTTCCAGTCGCGACCGGCGTCCGTGCTGGGGATCCCCGACCGCTTCGCGCAGGTGGTCACGAACCTCGTGACCAACGCCATCGACGCCATGGAGCGCAAGGGCGGCGGAATCGTGACGATTTCCGTCCAAGCCGACCCGTCCGAGGTCCGCGTGCTGGTTTCCGACCAGGGGACCGGGATCTCCGACGAGGACATGGGACGCATCTTCGACCCGTTGTTCACCACCAAGCCCGTCGGCAAGGGAACCGGCCTCGGGCTCACCATCATCCACGACATCGTGCAAGGCGACTTCGGCGGCCGCATCGAGGTGGACAGCCGCATCGGCGACGGCACCACCTTCACGGTCAGGCTGCCGGCGATCCAGGAGGGTTGAGTCATGGCGCGCAAGACGAACGCGAGGCGCGAAGGCACGGGGCGGACCATCCTCCTGGTGGACGACAGCCGGGAGATCCTCGATTCCGCCCTGGCGCTCCTGGAGCGCGAGGGCCACACGGTCCTGGTGGCCGACAACGGACCCGACGCGCTGGCCATCCTGCGGCGCGAGGACGTGGAACTCCTGCTGCTGGACTACTTCATGCCGGGCATGACCGGCGAAGAGGTCGTGAACGAGCTGCGGACCTTCAACACCCGGGTCCAGATCATCCTGCAGACGGGATACGCCAGCGAGCGCCCCCCCAGGGAAATGCTCGCGCGCCTGGACATCCAGGGCTACTGCGACAAGAGCGGAGGGCCGGAGGAGCTGCTGCTCTGGGTGGACGTGGGGCTGAAATTCGCCAAGCAGGTGCGCACCCTGGACATGAGCCGCCAGGGATTGCGCTACATCCTGGACGTCACCCCCGACCTCCACCGGATCCAGCCTCTGGAGGAACTGCTGCAGGGCATCCTCTACCAGATCGCCGGCCTGGTGGGAGCCGTGCATTCGTTCGTGGCCGTCCAGGCCGGCACCGATCGCAAGGAAGGCGCTTCCGACGCCTTCCTTGCCA
>Ga0302276_10003816_pt1 | contig 12837 bp, 9 predicted proteins | sample III_Bog_N2_3_FD_198768 | JGI IMG/M metagenome (GOLD analysis project Ga0302276, IMG submission 198768) | Peat permafrost microbial communities from Stordalen Mire near Abisko, Sweden - III_Bog_N2_3 | ecosystem: Environmental > Terrestrial > Soil > Wetlands > Peat | place: Sweden: Abisko... | reverse complement strand
GGGGGGGCGAACGGCCCCCAAGGGCTTGCCCATTGGTTACCGACCGGATTCATTCTTCAAACATCCGAGAGTGTGCCGTGCAAATAACTCTCGTAGGAACTCAGGTCCAGCAGGCCATGGCCGGAAAGGTTGAAAAGGAGGACGGTTTCCGGCCCTCCTCGCGGCATTTCACCGCTTCATCCACCCCGGCGGCGATGGCGTGGGCGGATTCCGGTGCGGGCGAACTGGATGGCGACCGCAAACACCTTGTTCGCTCATGTGAAAAATGGCTTGCAGCCCTGTTTTTACGCCAATCCCCGGATAAATCCAGTTCGTTCTTAAAATAATTAAATAGAATTATTAGTTAATTACAAATATATATATCTAATGATAAGATTAGGCGGCTGGCCCTTTTTTGGCGGCCACACGCCCTTTTACATTTTTTGGCTTTCACATCATGGCCGGGGATAGAACAAATCCTGCCCACTAATTGGCAAGAGATGTGAAGCCTGAAAATCAGACGCTGTTAGAGTTGGCTTATGAATTCTGCCAGACTCAGCGGAGGCGCCAGCGGCAGCGGACCCACGAAGTCCGCGCCGGCCGGTCGTGCCGCCGCCCGCCCGGGTGGTCGGATTCAGTCGGGTTCACCCCTCAAATCAAGTTTATGGCCATGAAACTTTTCGTTGCTGGATTAAGCTACAAAACCGCGCCCGTGGAATTGCGCGAGCAACTGGCGGTGTCGCCCGCGAAACTGCGGTGCGCCGGCTGCCGGTTGAAGGTGGGCGGCGGCCTCGCCGAAACCGTGGTGCTTTCCACCTGCAACCGGGTCGAGATTTACGGGCTGGCCCACCACGTCAACGGCAACATCCCCCCCCTGTTTGAACAATTGGCCGCCCGGTCGGTGAACGTGGCGCCCTATCTCTATGTGCATGAGGGCGAGGCGGCGGCCCGGCACTTGTTTGCGGTCGCCAGTGGTCTGGACTCCATGGTGCTGGGCGAGACGGAAATCACCGGCCAGGTCAAACAGGCCTATCAGGCGGCGCAGGCAGCCCGGTTGACCGGCCGCGTTTTGAACCGCTTGTTTCAAAAGGCGTTGCAGACCGGCAAGGAGGTCAGAACCCTCACCAACGTCGGTCGCGGCGCAACGTCCGTGGGCAGTGTGGCCGTGGAAATGGCCGAGAAAATCTTCAGCGGCGGTCTGGGGGACCAGCGGGTGATGATCATTGGCGCCGGCAAAATGGGCGAGGCCTGCCTCCGCCATCTGGCCAAGCGCGGGGCCAAATCCGTGCTGGTTTCCAACCGTTCCGTGGAACGCGCCGAAGCGCTCGCGGCGGAATTCGGCGGCCGCGCCGTCCGGTTCGAGGATTGCATTCCCACCATGGCCGAGGCCGATATTGTGGTCAGTTCCACCGGCTGTCCGCAGACGATTTTGAACCGCGCCGATCTGGAAATGGTGATGAGCCGGCGCGCCGGGCGGCCGCTGGTGCTGATTGACATTGCCGTGCCGCGCGACATCCACCCGGACGTCCAGTCCGTGCCCAATGTGTATCTCTACAATATTGACGACCTCGAGGCAATTGTGCGCGCGAACGTCCAAACCCGCACGCAGGAACTGACCCAGTGCCAGTCCATCATCGGGGCGGAGGCCGCCGCCGTGATGGCCAAAATTTTTCCCGCCCCCCGGGAAACCTTTCACCCCCGGACGGAACCGGCGCCGGATTGGATTTTTGCCGGCGCCCCGGCCTGCGCCGTTTAAACATGAAACCGGCGAATTTTACCATCCAGCGCGTCCGCTCCAACCCGGTTCCCCCGGGCGGGCGCGCGGATTTTTCATTTCGGTGGAGCGGAGTTGGACGGCGACCGGCCGTCGGGCTCCATCTGCCGGAGACGTCGTTGCTGGCGCAACCCCGTCCCTAAACCACCACAACCATAAACACAACTGAACCTGGAAATAATAGTCGCTGCTAAAAAGAAGAAACGATAAATCGTGAAAGGCATATAAATTAGACGTGATGTTACTTGCTATTACGTTTACCAGCCTGGCGGCCCGGCAGATGCAAATCCAACCAATATAAATATGAAAATACCACATCCCCTCGGTAAAATGTCGGCCGGCCTGGCGGCGGCCCTGACATTATTCGGCAGTCTATCCGCCTTTGGAGCCACGGCCCTCACGGGTTATCTGGAACTGCGACCCCTGTCGCACACGGAAATCAGCGTTTACAACCTCACGAATCCCCCGGGACAGTTCTCCGGCGGCCTCACCACGGTGGGGATCGGCGAGCCGGCCTATCTCGAAGCCCTGGCGAACCTCTCCCTCGCGCCCGCCACCATCACCAATGTCACTTGGACGCTGGTCAGCCGCCCGGCCGGTTCCGGGGCGACCCTGCAACCCAGTAACCTGGGCACCAATGTGCCGGTCTATTATCCGGCGGATAAAACCATTTACCAGACCGTGGGCCGGCAAATCCTGCGCCCGGACGTGGTTGGCACCTACACGGTCAGCCTCTACCTCGCCTATAATGCGAGCGGTTCGACCAATCCGGCCGTCTATTCCACCAACTTGACGATCAACATCACCGGGGCCACCTATCTCGGGGCCACCACCTGCGCCGCCTGTCACAGTGGGGACATCCCCAACGTGGCCGACATTTATCCCTACTACACCAACACCGCGCATGCGACCTTCTTCACCCTGGCCATTCAGGGCTTGGAGAGCAGCCACTATAATTCGAGCTGCATCCAGTGCCATGTCGTCGGCTACGATCTGAACAACCCGGCCAATGACGGCGGGTTCAACGACGTGGCGGCGGGCTTGGGCTGGACCTTCCCGGCCACCCTCACCACCACCAACTGGACGGACATGCCCTCCACCCTCCAGGACTTGGGCAACATCCAGTGCGAAAACTGCCACGGTCCCGGCAGCCAGCATGTGCGCTACACCAACGGCCAGATCGCCGACACCAACGCCATCACCGTCAGCTATGGCGCCGGCGACTGCTCGCAATGCCATGATGATCTGAACACCCACTATTACAGTGCGGAATGGCAGAATTCCGGCCACGCCAACATGACCCGTACGCCGTCCGGTTCTGCCAGCCGGATTATGTGCGTCCGCTGCCATACCGCCCCCGGCTTCATCGAATATTGCAACAACCTGACCTCCCCGGGCACCTACGTCACCAACTATAACTTCGAAGCTCTGACCTGCCAGGGCTGCCATGATCCGCATAACGCCTCCAATCCCGATCAGTTGCGCACCAGCGTGAATGTCACGCTGGCGGACGGCACCCTGGTCACGAACGCCGGCGTCGGTGGTTTCTGCATGAACTGCCACACCAGCCGCAACGGCTCCGTCACCAACAGCCTGGTGGAATATCCCGCCTTGCTGTCCACGTGGAACGGCGGTTCGTCCTTTGGCCCGCATGACAGCCCGCAGGCCGACATGCTCGAAGGCTTGAACGCGGTGACCTACGGCCAGGTGATCGCCCAAGGGCCGCACGCCCAAGTAGTGTCCAACACCTGCGTGGGCTGCCACATGCAGACCATTGCCTCCACTGACCCCGCCTTTACCAAGGCCGGCGGTCACACCACCCTGATGACTTACAATGCCATCACCAACGGCGTGACGAACGTCGTGTCCGTGACCTACGTTTGCACCCAGTGCCATGGCGCCCTCACCAACTTCAACATCGTGGTTCCCGATGCCGTGGGTTACGGCTATGCTCAGGGCATCCAAACTCAGGTGCAGATTCTGCTCAATCAACTGTCCATGCTCCTGCCGCCCTCGGGGTATCAGGCCAACCCCGCCAATTATGTGGCGGACGGCAAGGTCAAATCGCCCTCCACCCAGACCAACTGGCCGGCCAAATTCCTGCAGGCCGCTTACAACTACCAGTTTGTCAGCAACGACGGCAGCATGGGTGTCCACAACGGACCCTTCACCATTGGCATCCTCAGGGCGTCCATCGAGAATCTGACCGGCATTTCCACCTCGGGTGGCCTCCCGGATGCTTGGGAGACGGAATACTTCGGCCCGAACTTTGCCACCAACGCGCTGGCCGGTCCGAACGCCATCAACAACACCGCGGGCATCCCCAACTGGATGATGTATGCCCTCGGGCTCGCCCCGGGCGCCGCCTTCAATGTCGGCAACAGTGGCGTGCTCTACTTCAACGGCAACAACGTCGTCAACGGCGCCACCAACACCATTGCCATCTACACGGCGGCGCAAATCAGCTTCGACACCCAGGTGGGCACCACCTACCAGATTCAGGGCATCTCCGACCTGACCGGCAGTTGGCTGAATATCAGCACCAACATCCCTGGCACCGGCGGCACCGTCAGCTATCTGACCCCCACCCAGGGCACTTCCAAGATGTTCTTCCGCGTGGCTCACACCCCGTGATCCCGGCCTGAATCGAAAATCCAATTCACACCCCCTCCCCGCATCGGCGGGGAGGGGTTTTTTTATTGGGAAACCCGGTCCGTCCCGCGCCCACCGTCGGACAGCGGGTGGCTCACCCGCAAGTCGCAGGTCGAAAGCGCCGGCAGCGAACGTTTGGCCCCCGGAATACGAACCCCCACCTGATCGCCGAATCGGGCGTAATTGCCGCGCCTTTTGCCACCCCGGAAGCAAGGATTCCCCCGCTTTTAACCTGGGCCACAAGCCCGTGCTTGTGGCGGCCCGCTTTTTCGGCAAAGATGACCCGGCCAAATGACACGTCTTGATCAAGCCCTGGTGGAACGCGGTCTGTGTGAAAGTCGCGAGCGCGCCAAGCGGTCCATCCTGGCCGGGCAGGTGCGCATTAATTCCCAGACCGCCCGCAAAGCCAGTGACTCAGTGGCCCCCGGCGACCACCTGAGTCTTGACGTGCCGGAAAAATTCGTGAGCCGTGGCGGCCACAAGCTGGAACACGCGTTGAACGAGTTCCATACCGGGGTTGCGGGGTTGAACGCGCTGGATCTGGGCGCTTCCACGGGCGGGTTTACGGACTGTCTGTTGCAACACGGGGCCGCCCGCGTGTATGCGGTGGATGTCGGGCGGGGCCAGTTGGCGTGGAAGTTGCGCAGCGATCCCCGGGTCGTGGTCATGGAGAAAACCAACGCCCGCCACTTGAAAATCGGACAAATGCCCGCCGGTTACACCCCGGCGGATCTGGCGGTGATTGATTGTTCATTCATCTCGCTGAAAAAAATCCTGCCGCCCGCGATTGCTTTATTAAAAACAGACGGCAAAATAATCGCGCTGATCAAACCGCAATTTGAAGCCGGCAGGCTGGAAGTGGATAAAGGGCGGGGGGTCATCACCGATGCGGCCATTCACGACCGGGTGCTGGCGGAACTTGAGAGTTTTGTCGCCGCCCTCGGCGGTGTGCGCTGGCATGGCGTCACGCCCTCGCCCCTGTTGGGGCCGGCAGGCAATAAAGAATTTTTAGTGCTGATTGAAAAAACAAGTTAACCATATCAAGCGGATCGGCCTGCTGGGCAACGCGGAGAAGGCGGCGTGTGCGGGGACTGTTCGCACCGCCATCCGGCTCATTCAGGCGGCCGGATTGGATTGTTTTTTCGATGTCGTCACCGCCCGGCTGGCCGGGATCAAGGGGACGCCCTATCCGGATGCCGCGACGCTCGCCCGGGAAGTGGATCTGTTGCTGGTGTTTGGCGGGGACGGCACGATTCTCCGGGTCGCCCGCGATATCGCGGGGTCGCCCACTCCGGTATTGGGGGTCAACATTGGCGGACTGGGTTTTCTGACCGCCGTGCCCTCCAAGGAGCTGGCCGCCGCCCTCAAGCTGGTGTGGCGCGGTGAATATACCCTGCAAGCCCGGGCGCTGATCGAAGTGGCCGGCTGCCTGCGCGGCCGGAATTTGTTGCAATCGGCCTTGAACGACATTGTGGTCAGCCGGGGGGCGGTCTCGCGCCTCATCTCGTTGGATGTGGGGGTGGATGGCGAACCGATCACGCGCTATCGTTGCGATGGCCTGATCATCAGTTCGCCCACGGGTTCCACGGCTTATTCATTGGCGGCGGGGGGGCCGATTGTCCTGCCCACGGCGGACGTGTTCACCCTGACGCCGATCTGCCCCCATTCGCTGTCCAACCGTTCGATCATTTTGCCGCTGTCCTCCCGGATCACCGTCAAGGCCATCACGCCGTTGCCGGCCACGATTTTGAGCGCCGACGGCCAGGTGGTGGCCGAACTCGATGCCGGGGACGAGGTCACCATCCGGCGCAGTGAACGCACCATCCGGCTGGTGCAACTGGCCGACGGCACTTTTTTGGAGGCCTTGCGCCGCAAGCTCCACTGGCGGGGAACCTATTTGTAAACACCATGGTTAGACTTAAAGACTTGGCTCAAATGGCGGGGGTGTCCGTGATGACCGTATCGAAGGCGTTGCGGGATGAACCCGATGTTTCCACCGTCACCAAGCAGCGGGTCAAACTGATCGCCCAGCAGGCGGGCTATGTGCCGGACTCCAGCGCCCAGGGGTTGCGCTCGAAAACCACCAAACTCTTCGGCCTGCTCATCCCCGCGACCACCAACCCGATTTATGCGCGCATGGTTTTCGCCATTGAAGAACGCGCCCATGAATTGGGCTACGACATCCTCCTCGCCCACACCCACAACCAGGCCGCCCGCGAGGAGGTTTGTCTCCGCCACCAGTTGTCGCGCCGGGTGGACGGACTGTTCATTTCCCCGGTATATCGGTATGAGGCCGAGGCGCGGATTTACCAGGAAATCCGCACGCGGGCAATTCCGACCGTGCTGCTCGGGCCGCCGGCGCCGTTCTGCCGGTCGTTTCCCAGCATCGAAATCGAGGAACTCATCGCCAGCTATAATGTCACCCGGCACCTCCTCAAACTCGGGCACACCCGCATCGCCTACCTCACCGGCCCGCCGGTGGCGCCGTGGGCGCATGAACGGTTTGAAGGTTACCGGCGCGCCCTGCGCGAAGCCGGGCGGGAAGTGGATGACAAACTGGTGTTCCAGGCCGGCAACACGATTGAGGAGGGCACCAAGGCCACCCTGCAATTCCTGAACGAAGGCTGCCGGGCCACCGCCATTCAAGCCGTCAGCGATCTGGTGGCCATTGGCTGTGCGGAAACCCTCCTCTCCCAGGGGCTCAGCATTCCCGGGGATGTCTCCCTGGTCGGTTTTGGCAACATCCTGGCGTCCGAATATTTCCGGGTGCCCTTGACGACGGTGAGCCAGCCCAAGTTCCGGCTCGGAGTCGCCGCCGTGGAAGCCATGATGAGCCTGCTCCGGGGGGAAAAGGTCGTGTCCCGCCGGCTGGCGGCGGAATTGATCGAACGCAAGAGCACCGCCCCGCCCCGCCCAGACGCCCCGGGACACGCCTGATCACCGGCCCGTCCGTTCGGGCTGACCTTATAGGCAGCTTGCGCCCGCCGTACCGCAGGTTTCCAACCTGCTGTATCGCCGATTTCCAAATCGGCTGGCCGTCCGAGGGGCGAATGCGGCAGCTTGCAGTGCCGCCAGCCGGTTTGGAAATCTGCGGTGTAAATAAACCGACTTCGTCCCGGCCTTTGCATTTGAAAACCATAAAAACTTATGGTTTCCCCCGGCGCGCCGGGCGCGCGTCGGGCGCGCGTCGGGTTCATCCCGCCTTCCGGGGCGTCGGTTCATTCTGCGTCACCCCGTTGAAAATGAGGATGGCCGTGCCGGGGATTTCGGGCAGCTTGAGGTGGTTGACGATGACATGGCGGCGCTGAAACGGAAAGATGGTGGCCATGGCCGGCTGCTCATGCAATTTCAGACGTTGGTTTCCACTCAGTTTCAGTTTCATATCGTTGCTGTTCCATTCGGCGGAATGCGGTGAAACTTGAGGGTGAATTGTAGAATGACCTTGCTCAAGCTTGTTTAACCTCTGGGGGCTTGGGTGCGGTGGCATGCGGGGCTGCAACCATGGATTGGTGCGGCGAAAGCGCCGTCGCCGCTCGCGCTCGGCCGGCGCATTGCCAAAAGTGCCGGCACTTTCGCTCCCGGCAAGGTTCATGGGGCAGGGGTGGCCCCCCGGGGGTTCATGGGCCGGGTGGCACCCTCACCTTCGCTGTGCAGTTAAACCAGGCCCATTTTCACCCTGGCACGCTTTTCCCCGCGTCGGGCAAAGGTTTGGGGCCGGGCTGAGGGCGCAGCTTGACACTGCCCCCGGTTGCCACCGGCCGGAAGCCAAGTACCGCAGACTTCCAAGTCTGCTGTCTCGCAGGTTTCCAAACCTGCCGGCCGTTGAACCCGGTGGCGCTCAGGATCTTCAAATAATCCGCCGATGTGGAGATTGGCGCTTCGGGGGCAGTGTCAAGCTGCGCCCCCGGGCTGAGGTCCGGTTGCAACCCGCTTTACAATCCACCCTGATTTGTTTATTGCTCATGGCCGATGCCACCACGCCGTTTCAATTTATCATGGGTTGCCGTGGCGATCAGGGTCTTTGGGTTGGGGTTTGGTTTTTATTTTTCCTGCCCGGACGTCCCCCGGGCCGGGGCGGCCACCGCCGATTATTATGTTCAGTCGTGGCAGGCCGATGAGGGGTTGCCGGGCAACCAAGTCAACGACCTGTTGCAGGATCGCCAGGGGTTCCTCTGGCTGGGAACCATCGGCGGGCTGGTGCGCTTTGACGGGGTGACGTTCAAAACCTTCACCTCGCCGCTGATCGCCCGCGTGGCCGCGCGCAACATCCGCGCCCTGGCGCAGACCGCCGATGCCACCCTCCTGATGCTGCCGGCCATGGGCGGGGTGGTGCAGTTGCAGGACGGACGATTCCAGGCGCATCCCCTGGGGGCGGGGCTGGCGGGCCGGCAATGCCAGACCTTGTTTGTGGATCCGGGCGGCGCGGTCTGGCTGGGCCTGTATGGCGGCCAGGTCCGGCGCTGGCGCGACGGCAAAATCTCGGACTTCGCCCCGCCGGCGGGGGCCAGCACCCGCAGCCTGGTTTCGTTTGCCGCGGATCATGCCGGGGGAGTTTGGATCGCGTGCGCCGGTTCCCTGTATTGCTGCCGGGACGACCGGCTGCAGGAATATTTTAATGACAGCGCGGATCCCACCGCCATCACCGTGGTGGCCTCCGGCCGCGCCGGCGGGGTCTGGATTAGCAAAGCCCGGCAATTGCTGAAATGGCAGGCCGGCCAATTGTCCGTCATCAGCACCAACCTGCCGTGGGAGGCGCTGGGCGGGGTGGTGCTGGAAATGTTCGAGGACAGCACGGGGGGCTTGTGGATCGGCACCAGTGCGCACGGGTTGTTCCGGTATGCGGAGGGGAAATTTGTGGCGGAGGAGACGTCCCAGAGCCAGATCACGGCCATCATGGAGGACCGCGAGGGGGACATTTGGGTGGCCATGGCCGGCGGGGGCGTCAACCGCCTGCGGCCCAAATTATTCAAACTGTATAACACCACCGCCGGCCTGCCCGAAGAGGTCAGCGACGCCGTTTGCGCCGATGCCCGGGGCGGGGTCTGGCTCGCCAACCGTCGCGGCGGCGTGGTGGGCATTCGCGATGGCGGGGTGTCCCTCCCGCTCCTGCAAGCCGGGGGGCGCAAACTCCGGGCATACTCCATTTGTGCCGATGATCGCGGCTGGGTGTGGGCCAGCGAGGACGATCTCTATCGGTTCCCGGAGGACCATCCGGATCAAGTTCAAAGCGTCAGCAACCACCTGACCGGCGACCTGGCCGGGATTCATGTCCTGTTCAAGAGTCGCGCCGGCGACCTTTGGATCGGCATGGACACCCCGGTGACCAATCGGGTGGGCTGTTTTCGCGGCGGCCGGCCGGAGGACTATTTCCGGCTGGAAACCTATCCCGGCGGTCGCCCCCGGGCCATCACCGAAGATGCCGGGGGACGGATTTGGATCGGCACCGAGGAAGGCCAGCTCCTGCAACTGGCCGATGGGAAATTCACGATGTTCACGCAACGGGACGGTCTGCCGGACGCCCCCATCCGGGCGCTTTACGCCGATCCGGACGGTTATGTCTGGATCGGGACGGTGGGGGGCGGCCTGATATTGTGGCGCCAGGGGAAATTCACCGTCATCCCCGCCGCCGCCGGCCTGCCGGACGACAACCTCGCCGAACTGATGGAAGATGAGGCGGGGCGGATGTGGTGCGGCACCCGCGGCGGAATTTTTCATGTGGCCAGATCCGACCTCCTGGCTTATGCGGACGGCCGCCATGCCCGCGTGACGGCGGCGGCGTTCGGCAAAAACGAGGGGCTGGCGGACATCTCCTGTTTTGGCACCTCCCAGCCCATGGCCGCCAAAACCCCCGATGGCTGGCTGTGGTTCGCCACCCGGCGGGGGGTGCTGGCGCTGGATGCCGCCGCCCTCCACACCAATTTCCGGCCGCCCCCGGTCTTCATTGACGAACTTTTCGTCAATGACCGGCCGTTGACGATCACCGCCCCCCTGCGCGTGCCCCCGCTCTGCAATAAAATTGAATTTGGTTTTTCCGTGTTGAGTTACCCCGCCCCGGATCAGGTTCGCCTCCGCTACCAGCTCGAGGGCGTGGATTCCGACTGGGTCGAGCTGGTCAATCAACGCCGGGCCGTTTATTCCGCCCTGCGGCCCGGAGCCTACCGTCTGCATTTGCAGGCCTGCAACAATGACGGGGTTTGGAACGAAGCCGGCGCCAGTCTGGCCTTTGTGGTGCGGCCGGCGTGGTGGCAAAGCTGGTGGTTTCAGGGTTCACTATTGACGGGTTTAATGGTGGGTTCGGGGCTGGCCCTTCAATTCTGGTCCCAACGGCGGTTGAAGTTGAAATTGGAACGCTTGGAACATCAACAGGCGCTGACGAAGGAACGCTCGCGCATCGCCCGCGACCTGCACGACGACCTGGGCGCCACCGTCACCCAGGTCGGCCTCATGCTGGAGGAATTGCGCGTCACGTCGCTTTCCCCCGAGGATATCCGGCGGCAATCCAGCGCGATTTCCGGGCGGGTGCTGAATCTGGCGCGGGATCTCGACGCCGTCGTCTGGTCGGTGAATCCCGGCAACGATTCCCTGGGCGAATTGTTCGCCTATTTGGGGCAGTATTTTTTGGAATGTTTCCGCCGCACCACCACCCGGCCCCGGCTCGAGGTGATGGCGGCCGTGCCCGTGGCCGCGCTCGCCCCGGAAGTCCGCCACCACCTGTTTCTGGTGGTCAAGGAGGCCGTGAACAATGTCATCAAACATGCGCAGGCCGGCGAAGTCACCCTGAGCCTTAAAATTGTGGACCTGGTTTTGGAAATTCAGATCACCGACGATGGCCGGGGGTTTCCGACCGACGACCTGGTCCGGTCCAAACGTCACGGCCTGCCGAACATGCGCGCCCGGGTCGAACAGTTGGGCGGGCGGTTCGAGGTGTCCAGCCGGCCGGGGCGGGGCACGGTCATCCGGGTGGTAATTCCAGCGTGGCGGGATGCGCGCGCGGAACCACGTCCCCCCCATTGATATATATGCCCATCACCGTCGCCATTGTCGAAGACAACGAGGAAATCTGCGCCATGCTCGCCCGGGTCATCGCCCGCGAGCCGGACCTGAACTGTGTCGCCACCTGCGCCAGCGGCGAACTCGCGCTGGAGAGCCTGCCCCCGCATCCGCCCCAGGTGGTCATCATGGACATTCAATTGCCGGGCATGTCCGGCATCGAATGCACCCTGCACCTGCGTCAGCGATTGCCCCTCACCCAGGTGCTGGTCTATACGGTTTATGGCGACAACGAACAGGTCTTCAAGGCCCTGAAAGCCGGGGCCAGCGGCTACCTGCTCAAGCGCAGCACGCCGGCGGAAATTATCGAGGCCATTTATGACGTCCACCAGGGCGGCGCCCCCATGAGCGGCGAAATCGCCCGCAAAGTCGTTCAATCCTTTGCCGAACCCGTCGCGCCCAAGGAAACCGCGCAACTCACCCCGCGCCAGGAGGAGATCCTCCGCCTGCTGGCCCGCGGGTTTGTCGCCAAGGAAATCGCCCTGCAACTCGGCATCAGCTTCGACACCGTCCGCTTTCATCTCAAGGACATTTACGCCAAGCTCCACGTCCGGTCCAAAACCGAGGCCGTGCTGAAATACCTGAAGTAACCCCCCTCCGCCGGGAAAATGGGGCGCAGCGTCGAACCCTTCCCCTTCTCCCGGCAGAACCCAGCCCGGAGTCATCCAACCGCAAAGAAGCAAGCACGCAAAGACCGGCGGTTTTAACCGCGAAAGACGCCCAATACGCGAACGTTTTGACCGAATGACCGAATGGACAGAATGGAAAATCCCACGAAAACACCGGGGGAGGCCCGGTCGCGGAGCGACGCCTGATGCCCCCCATTTTCCCACCGAAATGCGTAGCGGCATCTCGGAAGAGTGCCGCATTATTTTCACGCACCAATCCATAACCCAACCACTGAAACCGCCATCAGCACCAGCGTCGGTCGAACCATTCTCCTTCTCCAGGCTTGTCGCGCCGGTAGCGCCAGCGAAGGCGGAGGAGAAGGCCGGGATGAGGGCGGACGATCGGACGTTATGCGCGCTCGAATTTCCCATGCCCCGTAGCAGCCGAGGTGACGAGGCTCTGAAATCCCCCCCCCGGAATTTTCCCACCGCCCGGCTGACTCCCCCCCCACAAGCCCACATCCCTCGTTTACGCTCCCGGATTTTCCTCTCTGCGTTCTTTGCGTCTCTTAAGAAACAACGGTTCTTCGCGGTTTTCGGTGGAATCCACCCGGGCTTGGCCCGGTGCACCGGGGCCAGCCACAGGGTCTGACATCGTTCCACGACAGCCAAACCCGAGGCTGAAAACTTATGCTCGTATCGGCTGGTTTAACTTGGTTTCTTGGAAATTTAACCTGGTTTCTTGGGCATTTAGCCTGGTTTCTTGCTGGTTTG
>Ga0302276_10003812_pt1 | contig 12843 bp, 10 predicted proteins | sample III_Bog_N2_3_FD_198768 | JGI IMG/M metagenome (GOLD analysis project Ga0302276, IMG submission 198768) | Peat permafrost microbial communities from Stordalen Mire near Abisko, Sweden - III_Bog_N2_3 | ecosystem: Environmental > Terrestrial > Soil > Wetlands > Peat | place: Sweden: Abisko... | reverse complement strand
CGCCATCTCCTCCAGGCGCTTCGTCTGGTCCTCTGTCAGGTCAACCCGCCCAGCATGTGCCATGTCGCCCCTCAGTATCAGGTGCCACGAGGCGAGGATTTGTTACAAGTATTTCTGGCGGCCTACATTAGGTATCCACCTCCGGGATTTCGGCTCAGCCAGACTTCTCGGCTGATTTGCCTCCGTTGTCTCTGAACGCGAATGCGTTCAGAGACAACGACCAGGGCGAAATGGAGGGACCCGGACCATCAGAGCGTGAAGTGCGCCACCTGTTGTTGGAGGACCTCGCTGAGCCGCGTCAGGCCCATGGCGGTCCGGGCCACCTCCTGGTTGGCTACGGACATCTGGGCGATGAGCTGGGCGACCTCCTTGGCCGAACTGCCACTGCGTTCCGCCAGCTTGCGCACCTCCTCCGCCACGACGGAGAAACCCTTGCCGTGTCCACCGGCCTTGGCGGCCTCAATGGCGGCGTTGAGGGAAAGCAGGTTGGTCTGGTTGGCGATCTCCCCGATGACGGTGACGGCCTGGGAGATCTGGCCCGCGGTTTCGGTGATCTCGCCCATGGCGGAGTGGGTGCTGGCTCCTGCCGCCTGGCCCCGGCCGGTGAGTTCCAGGACCTTGTCCAGACGCTCAAGGGATGCCTGCGCACCCAGGTTGACCTCGTCGATCGAGGCCGAAAGTTCAGTCACTGCGGCAGCCATGCGCTCGCTGCCCGAGCGCATGCGGTCGGAGGTCATGGCGATGAGTACATCCGTGAAGGGCGCGGAACCCGGGTCAGCGGCCCTTGTGCGGCAAGGGCCGGTGCAAAGTCTCGCGACGGCGGGGAGGGGGGGCTTGGCGGCAGGGCGTTACGTCGCCATGGCCGGACGCGGGAAATCGCTGCCGACCGTACCCAGCCGCCAGGAAAGCACGTCCTGAATCTCGGCAAGGGTGAAGGGCTTCTTGAGGAGCCGGACCCTTGGGAAATGGCTGAGGATCGGGGGAATCAGGTCGTTGACATACCCGGTCGCGAACACCACGGGCAGCTCGGGCCGGATGGCGCGAAGGCGCCTGAAGGTTTCGCTTCCGTCCAGTCCGGGCATATTCAGGTCCAGAATCACCAGATCCAATTCCAGCCCGGCCTCGAGCTGCCGGATGGCCTCCAGCCCGCCGGCGGCGGTCTGGACCTGATGGCCGAGGGTTTCGAAAAGGGCCGCAACGGTGCGGCGGACCAGCTGCTCGTCGTCCACCAGGAGGATCCGCAGCATCCGGGCGGGTGACGCCGCCGCGGCCTCGCCGAGGGACATGACGTCCGGAATGCCGACGGCGGGGGGGAACACGAGCGAAACCCGCGTTCCCAGGCCCGGCGTGCTGGTGATGCCCAGGGTGCCGCCGTGGGCCTTCATGGTCCCGTAGACCTGGGAGAGGCCCAGGCCGGTGCCATTCCCCGCCGGCTTGGTGGTGAAGAATGGATCCATGGCCTTCGCGAGGATTTCCGGCGCCATGCCTTCGCCCTGGTCCCGGACGGCCAGTTCCACGAAGCCCTTCCCGAGGCTGCGGGTGGTGAGACTGAGTTTGCCGCCATGCGGCATGGCGTCGCACGCATTGAGGCAAAGGTTCATGAGGGCGTTGGCGATGGCGCTGGCTTCCCCATACACCCTGGGCAGTCCTTCCTCCAGGTCCAGGTCGACGGCCACCTTCTTGAGGGCCGTATGGTCCAGGAGGTCCGCCTCCTGCCTGGCCAGTTGGTTGAGGTCCAACTCGGCCGCCGACTCCAGATCCTTGCGGCTGAAGTCCCTCAGCCCTTTCACCAGGTCCCGGCCGCGGGCCGCCACATTGAGCAGGATCTCGGCTTCCTTGACGAGGACGGGATCGTCGCCGTGCCGCACCTTCAGGGTGGACCCCACGGCCATGATGACGGCCAGCACGTTGTTGATGTCATGGGAAATTCCGCCCGCCAGCCGGCCGATGCTTTCCAGACGCTGGAGATGATTGACCTGGGCTTCCAGGGAGCGGATCTCCAGCTCGGCGCGCTTGCGCCCGGTGATGTCCTGGATGATCCCGGCCATGCGGGACGGCTCGCCTTTCACGGCACCCAGAGGCCCCCCGGCCACACCGATCCAGCGGATTTCGCCATCGGCGCGCCGGATGCGGCATTCCAGATTCCAGTCCGTTGTCGCGGCCAAGGAATCCCGGAAGTGGTCGCTCACCCGGTTCCGATCCTCCGGGATCACATGTTCGATGAAGGTTGCGAATTTCCAGAGGCCTGCGGACGGTCCGTAGCCGAAAATGCGGGCAAGCTCCGGCGTGTGGTGGGCCGTATGTTCCCCTCCCAGATCAAACTCCCATACGCCCGTGTGGCTCTTTTCCATGGCCAGGGTCAACCGCTGCTCGCTCTCGCGCAGCGCGGCCTCCGCCCGCTTACGAGAGCGTTCCATGAACCCCACCGCCAGGAGGGTGAGGGCGACCACCAGGCCCAGGAACCTGCAGAAGGTTCGCGCCATGGCCAGCGGGTCCGCGCCGGCTGATAGGGAGCCGGCCTCCCAGGACATGCCCACCCCGCCGAGCCCCGGGATCACCAGCAGGGCGATGGCCATGAACCCAAGCGCCAACAAGAGCTTGCCCCAAATCAAACGGTGGTTCGACCGCGCTTCATGCATGATGGGCCCCGAAATGCGGGGCGAGCCGGTCATCCGGGACCTGCGTTGGTGCTCCCCCGAGTCCAGGCCGTTCCCTGCCATTGGATTCAGCCCTGATGGAGCCTCTGGGTGGGATGAAGGCCTGGAGGCGTTCATCCTGACTGGCACATTTATCGGAACAGATATCCATCAACAGCATGGGCAGCCTTTCGCAGAAGAGGTTGGACGGCAGCCATCTCCGAAGAGCGTGCCTGCCGGAACGCAACAGTTACCTTCCCAGGATGTCCAGATCAGGCTCAACGTTTCGGCGCAGGGCTTATGGCGGTTGAATGGCGCTATCGGGCATGGGAATGGCGGGCCCCGTAGGCTGAAGGCGGCCGGTTCCATCCGGAGTCGCTTTCCGGCTGTTCAGGGCTGGAATCCGGCCGTCCGGCATCGGCCAGCACCCGCATGACGGCCGGCGGGACGTTGCGACCTAGGATCGGATTCCAGGAGTGTTGCCCATGAGGTTTGCAGCCAGGCAGTGTGTTGAGGTCCTTGCGGTCGTGGTGTCCCTGGCGGGCGCCTGCGCCGGCCAGGAGGCTATCCCCCCGGCCCCCACCCAGGGGTGGAAATTCACGGCCGGCCTGGGCATCGCCAGCCAGCCCAAATACCCCGGCAGCTCGGAGACGATGCGTACCGGCCTGCCCCTGTTCAGCGCCGATTACGGGCGCTTCTTCATCGGCGGAGCGCCGGGCGCAGGCGCGCCGGCCGGGGTCGGGGCCAACCTGATCCAGGACGGGCCCTGGCGCCTGGGCCTCGGGGTCGGCGCCAATCTCCGGGCGCCGCGCCGGGAAGCCGACGACCCCCATCTGCAGGGCCTCGGCGATGTGCACGGGACCGAGTTCGGCAGCCTGTTCGGGAGCTACAGCCAGCCCTGGTTCTCCGCCCGGGCCAGCGTCGTGACCGATATCGGCGGCCAGCACCAGGGCACCCGCCTCGCCCTGGACCTGGATGGCCGGTTCAGTCCGGTCCAGGATCTCATGCTCTCCGCCGGTCCGGGACTGACCTGGGCCGACAGCCAATACACCCGGACCTTCTTCGGCATCGACGCCGGCCAGAGCGCCCGGTCCGGGCTGCCCAGCCATGCCGCCGGCAGCGGCGTCAACCTGGTCCGGTTCTCCCTGGGCGCGGACTATCGGTTATCCCCCGCCTGGAGCGTCGGGCTGCACCTGACCGCCGCCAGCCTGCGCGGCGACGCTGCGGACAGCCCGATCACCGAACGCAAGGCCCAGAACAGCTACGGCCTGTTCGGGTCCTACCATTTCTGAAAGCGGGTCCGCTATTCCAGCCTCAGGATATCTTTCAGTCTGGGGGTAGCGCCCCGGCTGGCCTCCAGTTCCGCCCCGCCCAGCATGCGCACCATCACCCGGCTGCCCCCCCCCGAGGGACGGATCCCCAGCACCGCCTCGGGCCGGATCAGGAGATGGCGGTGGATGCGCAGCAGGCCGGCGTCCGGGAAAAAAGCCTCCACCTCGCCCAGGGTCTTCCAGCGGGTGCGGAACCGCTCGCCGGCGAAGGCCCAGACCACCTGGTCCTCCACCTCGAAATAGGCGGTCCTGGCCAGATCCAGGAATACCACCCCGGAGCCAGCCTGCACGGCATAGCGGGTGGCGGAGCCGCCATGGCCGCCGGCGGCGTCTTCCCGCTGGCCCAGGGCGCGGCGGATCTTCGCCAGGGCCTTCACCAGCCGGCCGGTGGTGACCGGCTTGAGCAGGAAATCCGTGGCATCCAGTTCGAAGGCGTCCACCGCGTGCTCCGCATAGGCCGTCACGAACACCACCGGCAGTTCCGGCCTGATCGACGCGCGCAGGCTCAAGCCGTCCAGCCCCGGCATCTGGATATCCAGGAACAGGGCGTCCACCGTGGGGGCTGCGGCCAGCCAATCCTCCAGTTCCAGCCCGTTGGCGAAGGAGGCCACCACCGCGCAGCCACACTCTTCCAGCAGGCGGACCAGGCGGCGCTGGTTCATGGGTTCGTCCTCGGCCACGGCGACCTTCAGCACGTCGCTCATGCCGGCCACCGCCAGGGCAGCTCGAGCTGGGCCACCGTCCACGCCCCTTCCGTCTCCAGCCGCAGGACGGGACGGGGCGCAGGCAGCAGCTCCAGGCGTTCCTTCAGGTTGCCCAGTCCGGTCCCGGACTGGTATTCGGCCTTCAGCGGACGCCCGCCATTGGCCACCCGCAGGAGCAGCCCGGTCGGGGTGCGGGTGAGTTCGATCTGCAGCGCGCCCCCTTCCGGTTGGGGTGCGATGCCATGCTTGATGGCATTCTCCACCAGCGGCAGCAGAAGCAGCGGCGGCAGTTCCAGCGGGTCCGCCCAGTCCGGCCACTGCCAGTGCACCTGCAGGCGCGCGCCCAAACGGATGGCCTCGATGCCCAGGTAGCGGCTGACCAGGGACCGCTCGTGGGCCAAGGGCGCCCGCAGGGAGGCGCCGTGCCGCATCAGTTCCCGGTACATTTCCACCAGCCCCACCAGGGCCTCTTCGGCGGCGTCGGGATCCTCGTGCACCAGCTCGGTGAGCCCGCCGAGCACGTTGAACAGGACGTGCGGATTCAATTGGGCCTGCAGTGCCTGGGTCCTGCTGCGGCCGGCCAGCTCGCGCAAACCCCGCTCCGAGGCTTCCGCCCGCTCCTTGCCGGCCAGGAACCAGCCCAGGAGCAGGGCCAGTGGATAATTAAGGAACAACATGCCCCAGCCTGGACGCAGCGGAAAAGCGTTGCCTACCAGGCGCAGATAGACCTGGGGCCCACTCTGGGTATGGCTGCCCGGGGTCAGCCCGATGAAGATGCCCAGCCAGAGCGCGTTCCAGAACAGCGACTGCAGGAAGCCGCGCAGGGGCGGCGCCTGCTTGCGCTCGTCGCCGGTCCAGAGCCACGGCAGGGGGGCCAGGGCCAGCATCCCGATCACCAACAGGAACGGCAGCAGGAATTCAGCGGCCGGAGCAAACATGGACGGTATCCCGGTGAACAGGACGAAGCGGAACAAGGCCCAGAGCATGCCGTAGCCGAGGATCACCCCCCACGTGGCAGGGGACTGGAACTTGGTGCGGGTGGTCGTGGGAAAATCACATAGGCGCATGAAGGGGCTGCTCGCGAAGGGGGATTGGCAGGATGATGGTCGACTATACAGCCTTCCAGCCGCCGCCGAGCACCTTGTAGAGGGTCACCAGGTTGGCGAGCATCTGGGCGTCGGATTTGCTCAGGCTGTTCTGGGCGGAATAGAGGGACTGCTGGGTGGTCAGGACATCGAGAAAGCTGGTGAGGCCGAGGCGGTAGCGTTCGCTGGCCAGGGTCACCGCGTCCTGATCCTGGCGCTGGGCTTCCTCGAGATCCCGGTGCCGTTCCAGTTCCGAATAGTAGTTGGCCAGGGCATTTTCCACATCCTCCAGGGCGCTGTGGAAGGAGGCCTGGAAGCCCGCCAACTGCTCATCGTACACCGCCTGCTTGTTGGCCACCGCGGCCTTGAGCTTGCCACGGTTGAAGATGGGCAGGCTGAGCCCAGGCACGATGGACCAGTAGCGGCTGGCTGCGGAGGCGAAATGGGAGGTCTGGGTGCTTTCCAGCCCGAGCCCCAGCGTGAGATCGAAGGTGGGGTACAGGTCCGCCTTGGCGACCCCGATATCCGCCATGGCCGCCGCCAGCTTGCGCTCGGCCCGGCGCAGATCCGGACGCCGGGCCAGCAGCTCCGAAGGCAGCCCCGCGCTCAGCACGCCGTGGGTGGAAGGCAGCGGCTGGACCGGAGCGAGCTCGTCCTCCAGGGCGGTGGGTTCCAGGCCCAGCAGGATGCCCAGACGATGCATGGACTGCTGGATGGTGGCCTGGAGGGTGGGAATGTCGGCCCGGGTGGAAGCCGCCTCGGCTTTTGCCTGGGCCACATCCAGGTAGCTGGTGAGCCCCAGCCGGTAGCGCTGTTCGGTGATGGCGGCGGTCTCCTGCTGGGTCTCGGCGTTCCGGCGGGCAATGGCCAGCAAAGCCTGGTTCCCCCTCAAGGTGATGTAATTGCTCGCCACATCCCCCAGGAGCGTGAGGGTCACATCGCCCAGGTCCTCCACGCTGGCTTGCAGACGATCCTCGGCGGCCTGTTGGCTCTTGCGCAGGCCACCAAAGAGATCCAGTTCCCAGGAGGCGTCGAACCCGGCTTGATAGAGGGTGCTGGTGCCCGACACCCCGGCACCATTGATCGTGTTGGCGCTGCTGCCCCCCCCCCCGGCACCATTGACTGAATTGACGCTGGTCTCGCTCCGGGAAACTTCCGTGGTCGCATTCACCGAGGGCAGGCGCGCCGCCTTGGCCGTGCCCAGCGTCGCCCTGGCCTGGAGGATGCGCGCCTGGGCCTGCCGGAGATCCAGACTGCCCTGGACGGCACGGGCCATCAGCTCATCCAGGAGCGGATCCCCTAACCCCTTCCACCAGGCCACGCGGTCCAGGGCCGGGGCGGCGGCGGCGGCCGCTCCGCTCCAATGGGCCGGAGCCCGCAACCCGGGTGCCGGATCCTGGGTCTGGACTTTCGCGCATCCGGTCAGGAGCGCGGCCATTGTCAACGCGGCGCTGATCCTGGCCTTCACGACCGACCTCCCGCGGCGGTTCCGGTGGTGGGGGGCTCCGGAGTCTCGATGAACACATCCACCTGCTGGCCCACATAGGCGGGAATCGCGCGGCGGTCGAAGCGATAGATCACCTGCAGCACCCGGGTGTCCACCCGCTCCGAACTGCTGCCAGTGAGGGAGGTCTTGGGGGTGACGTACGGCTCCACGTAGTCGAAGGTCACGGGCGTCTTCAGGTCCCGGTTGCCGCGCAGGAAGACCATGGCCCGGGTATGGGGCTTGAATCGCCAGGCGTCATTCTCGTCGATGTCCACCCGGATATGCAGTTCCTCCTGGCTGCCGAGACGGATGAGCGGGGTGGAAAGGGCGCCGGTGGCGGCATATTCCCCGGGCCGCACATTCACCTGGAGCACCTCGCCAGCCATGGGGGCCCGCACCGTCAGTCGCTCAAGGGAGGACCGGGTGCTGGCGATGTCCGCCTGGGCCGCCTGCACCGCCACCTGGGCGCTGAAGACCTTGGCGTCAGCCAGCGCCAGCGCGTTCTTCCGCTTCTGCACATCGTCCACGCTCACCGCCCTGGCGTCCGGGTTGTTGCGCACCAGGTCGTACTGGCTCCGGGAATCCGCCTGGGAGGCGATGGCCTCCTGCACGGCGGCCTCGGCCTTGGCCAGAGCCGCCTCCCTCTGCAGCAGTTCCGCCCGCAGTTCCCGGTCGTCGATCTGGAACAAAGGCTGGCCGGCCTTGGCCCGGTCGCCCACCTTGACCGCCACCGTCTTGACGATGCCCGCCAGGGACGTGCCGATGCTGATGTTCTGGTTGCTGGCTTCGATGATGCCGGAACCGCCGATGTAGGAGGTGTAGGGCGCCTCGGCCGGCTGCGCCACGGGGATGGAAGCTGGTTTCTTGGTGTTGGAGCGGAAGGCGGCGAGGGTGGCCAGCAACAGACCGAGGACCGCGGCCGCTGGCAGGACTTGGGTGAGCTTCATGGCGTCTCTTTCAGTGAAGGGATTCGATCTGTTCGATATGGCCGTCATCCATGTGGGCGATCCGGTCGGCGAATTCGAAAATACGGGCATCGTGGGTGACGATCACCAGGGAGCGCTTGCCATCCATGGCCATCTTCTTCAGGGACTCCATGACCATGATTCCGGTCCGGTGATCCAGGGCGCTGGTGGGTTCGTCGCAGACCACCAGTTTCGGGTCGTGGACCAGGGCCCTGGCGATGGCCACCCGCTGCTGCTGGCCGCCCGAGATCTGTCCGGGAAAGCTGCCCAGCTTGTTCTCCAATCCCACTTCGACCAGGCACTGGGCCGCCCGGACCAGGGCCTGGTCCATCCCCACTCCGTTGATCAGCAGGGGAATGGCGACGTTCTCGGCCACGGTCAGGGTGGGGATCAGATTGAAGGACTGGAACACGAAGCCGATATTCCGGCCTCGGTAGTTCACCCTCTGGTCGGCGGAGAGGCTGCTGAGGTCCTGGCCGAACAGGCAGCACTGGCCGGCGGTCGGGTCCAGGATCCCGGCCATGATGGAGATGAGCGTCGTCTTGCCGCATCCGGACGGACCGACCAGCATGAGCAGTTCACCGGTTCGAACCTCCAGGTCGATCCCCCGGAGGGCCTCGACCTGGGTATCGCCGGTTCCATAGGTCTTGCGGATGCCCAGGCATTGGATGGCAGGCGTGGGGGTCATGGCTAGCCTTTGAAAACGATGGCGGGTTCGAGTTTCAGGACCTTGCGCAGGCTGATGAACGCCGCGAACAGGATGATCAGGAGGACTGCGGCACTGCAGCCAAGCAGCAACTGCCAGTTGAGCGACATGCCGATGTCGTTGCCGCTGCTGAACAGGGCAAACAAACTGGTCAGTCCGGCCCCAATCCCGAAGCCGATGAACCCGACCGTTCCGGCCTGGAGCAGGATCATCTGCCGCAGCAGTCGATCCGAGGCGCCCATGGCCTTGAACACGGCGAAGAACCGGAGGTTATCCAAGGTGAAGTTGTAGAAGATCTGGCCGGTGACGGCGGCGCCGACGATGAACCCGATCAGCACCACGAATCCGAAATTCACAATGATGCTGCTGTTGTGGATCATGTATTGCAGCGTCTTGGCCTTGAATTCATCGGCCGTCAGAGCGCCCAGGCCGGTCTCCCTGGAGATGCGGCGGGCCAGGAGAGCGGGCGCTTCCTTGCCGTTGGACTTCACCAGGATGTAGGTGAGCAGCTTGCGTTCACTCAAAGCGTAATTCTTGGCCCTGGTATAGGTGGTATACAGGGTCGGCTGGGACTGGAAGGACTGGGTGGTCCGGGCGATGCCCACCACGACGGCTCGATTGTCGTTGATTTCCAGGGTGTCGCCGACCCCGAGCGGGATCGGCTTGCCGCCGGGGATGAGAGCTGGCTTCGCCAGCCGGCCCTTGGCGCCCGCTTCGTCCACGATGACGGAGTCAGGTTGCCGAAGATCGGCCAGCTTGCCCTGAACCATCGTTCCCGGCCCACCGATGAGGGTTGCATCATCCAGGCCCAGGAGGTTGGACTGGACCGATTCACCGCTGGACGTGCGGACCTTTTGCCCGCCCCGGTAGAACGGCACGGCCCAGGCCACCCCCTTGATCCCCCGCACCCGGTACAGCTGGGTGTCCAGCATCGGTTTGGAATCTTCCACCTGCTGGACCAGGGGATCCATGACCCAGATGTCGGGCTGGGAGACATCGATGATGAGGCTGTTGACCGTTTTCAGGATCGAAATCAGGATCCCGGGCTGCTGGATCATCAATACCGAGGCCAAGGCGATTCCGCAAATGATGCCCAGGTACTTCCCCCGTTCACCGAACAGCATTTTCAAGGCGATCTGCAGCACAGCCAACCCCTCCAGGAACCGGAAGGCACTTCAACTGAAGCCCTTCCGGTTCCCACTCAGGTTGGCGCAGGCCAGGGCAGTGGGCCGGCCCGGATTGCAGGTGACCGGATTGGATGGCCAAACGGCAGAACGCGACGGCTGGATGGCATAGGCCCAGCATACCCGGTGGCGGCCGGATCCTTCAGGCGCATCCGCAATGCCGTCTGCGGATCCAGGTGGGACACGCACGGACCGATGCTCCGGCCCAGCGGCGCAGCCCGGCCCTGGATTATGCCCGTTCGGGATGGGCATCCTGCTGTTGGTCGATATCGGCAGCTCCCATGGGGCGCCGCATCTATGCTCGCTGACAGACCGCAATGCCTACCTTGGGTCAGTGAGGGTTGTCCATAGATGTTGAACAGGCGAATTCTCCGTACCTCATGGACCCGTGGGACGGCTCTGTCCGTCTGTCTGGTCATTACCCTGGGCTGCACCCTCCACAAGGCCGACACGGCCTACAAGCATGAGCGCTATGACGAGGCCCTGGTGGAGTACCGCAAGGTCCTGCTCAAGAACCCCGATAACCTCAAGGCGCTGATCGGCATCAGGCGCGCCTCGCCTCTGGCGGCCGAGCAGCACTTGGCCCGGGCCAAGCTGGCCCGGCAGCACGGCCAGGACGATCTGGAGTACCAGGAAGTGGGCACGGCGGTGGTGCTGGATCCGGGCAACGCCGTGGCCGTGGACTGGATGGCCCGGCTGGTGCGGGCCCAGGAACGCAGGCGGGCCCAGGTGGAGGCCGAGGACAGCATCGACGCCGAGCGCATCCAGGCCGGAGCCAGGCCTGCCCTGCCCATCAATCCCCGCTCCCTGGAGGGGATGGACCTTAACTTCAACCGCAAGACCAGCCTCAAGGAGATCTTCCAGCAGCTCAGCAGGAACTCTGGGGTGAACATCATCCTGCACAGTTCGGCGGCCGCCCAGGACGTGCAGATCTCCGTGGACCTGCGCGGGCTCACCTTCCAGCGGGTGCTGGACACCCTGATGCTGCAGAGCGACCTGTTCTACAAGGTCATGGACCCCAACACCATCATGGTGTTCAAGAAGACCCCGCAGAACCAGACGGAGTACGAGAACAAGCTGATCCAGACCTTCTACCTGTCCAACGCCGAGGTGGAGAATGTCCGGCAGATCTTCAACGCCCTCATGCCCCAGCTGAAGGTGTTCACGGACAAGCGCCTCAACGCCATCACGGTCATGGCCAAGCCTACGGACCTGACCATCGCCAAGCGGATCGTCAGCCAGCTGGACAAGGCCAAGGCCGAAGTGATGATCTACCTGGAACTGCTCGAGATGGCCGAAACCACCACGGAGAAGGTCGGCCTCCTGCCCGTGACCTCGGCCTCGGATACCAGCGGCACCTATGCCATCGGCGCCACCATCAGCAGTAACGCGACCAATGGCACCGTCAATACCCTGAGCGGGAGCTTGTCGCTGAGCGGCCAGACCATCGACTACCTGGTGCCCAGCCTCCGCCTCGATATGGCCAAGACCAGCGGAGAGACCAAGCTGATCGCCAATCCCAATATCCGCGTGGTCTCCGGCGAGACCGGGGAAGTGAACATCGGCGACAAGATCAGCACCACCCAGTCCAGCATCGGCACCACTTCCTCCACCAGCTCCAGCAGCACCTCCACCTCCTCCTCGACCGGGTCCGGGACCCTGGCCACCCAGACCAGCTACAGCTACGAGGACGTGGGGGTGAAGATCAAGGTGAAGCCTCGGGTCCATTTCAATGGGGACATCACCATCGACCTGGAATCCGAGGTCAAGACCCAGAAGGGGACCGGTGACGCGGGCCGGCCCGACCTCAGTCAGCGCGTCATCAAGACCTCCGCGCGGCTGCGGGACGGCGAAACCGTCATTTTCGGCGGCCTGCTCAAGGAGGACGACGCCAAGAACTTGCAGGGCATCTGGGGCGTCAGCGACATTCCCGTCATCGGCGACCTGCTGTCCAACCACAACAACACCAAGGCCAAGGTCGACGTGATCCTGTCGCTGCGGGCGGTGATCGTGCGCAAACCGGACCTGCTGGAGGAGGACTTCGAAGCCTTCGACCCTGAACAGGCGCCCAGCCAGGCAAAACCGTTCGCCCCCCAGCCCGCCCAAACCACGCCCAATGTCCCCATGAACGCCCTCCCGTCGGTGCTGCCGCCCTCCCCGGCCGTCCTGGGGCTGCCGCTGCCTGATCCGACTTCCGCCCCGGCGCCAACGCCTCCCGCCATTGTCCCGGATGCGTCTGCCAGCCCCGACCAGGGCCAGGGCAGGGACCCAGCGGTGCCGGCCCAGGCACCCCCCTCCCTGGCCCCGGCCACTCCGGCCGCAGACCCCTCAGCCACGGCAAGCCCAAAGGAGGAGTAGACCGTGTTTGGACTGTTGGGATTCCCGTTGCGCCTGGGCGGCGAGGAACTCCACACCAGGAGCCTGACTACGTATTCGTGCGTGTCCCAGACTTTCGCCCCGTTCGCTCCGGAACAGTTCGCTTCGCGAACTGCCGTAGCGTAAAGCAGGCTAAAGGGCGGGTGTGGCCTGTGCTTCGCCCAACATCGGGGGCCATAAGAAACCTTAGAATTCGGTGTAATGTCCTGGCCAATTTGTACGATTAGTAGGTATGGCCAAACCCTTCCGCCCCTGGAACCCCAAGCAGAAATGGCTGCTGCCCCCTGAAACGGCAAGCCGGGAAGCCTGATCGCGGAGATGCGCGAGAAGCTGAAACGAGGCGGCTGGCGTAGTCCATACCGCCTCCGGA
>Ga0302276_10003802_pt1 | contig 12877 bp, 14 predicted proteins | sample III_Bog_N2_3_FD_198768 | JGI IMG/M metagenome (GOLD analysis project Ga0302276, IMG submission 198768) | Peat permafrost microbial communities from Stordalen Mire near Abisko, Sweden - III_Bog_N2_3 | ecosystem: Environmental > Terrestrial > Soil > Wetlands > Peat | place: Sweden: Abisko... | reverse complement strand
CGCCGCTACGATGATTATTTTTATTCCGTTGCGCCGCGCTATGCCCTGCCGGGCCGGCCGGCGTATCAGGCGCCGGGCGGTTATGCGGGCACGCAGGCGCTGGCCGCGCTGTCGAAGCGCTTCCCCGCCTATTGGGTGGGCGCGTACGTGCGCTTCGACACCCTCGCCGGCGCGGTCTTCGACCCAAGTCCGCTGGTGCTGCGCGACCGTTACTGGTCCTCAGGCGTCGCAATCGTGTGGATGCTCGGGCGATCCGGGCGGGACGCGCCCTGAAATGGCCACCCCATCGAACACCCATATCGTGCTGATCCCAAGCTACAACCCGGGTTCGAAGCTGCTCGGAACCGTGCGCGACGCCCTGAGCCAGTGGAACCCGGTATGGGTGGTCGTGGACGGCAGCACGGACGGCTCGGACCGCACGCTCACGGCGCTGGCCGCGAACGAGCCCGGCCTGCACGTCATCGTCAATGCCGAGAATCGCGGCAAGGGTGCAGCGGTGCTCGACGGGTTGCGCGCTGCGCTCGCCCAAGGCTACACGCACGCCCTGACCATGGACGCCGACGGCCAGCATCCCGCGGAACGCATCCCGGAGTTCATGCGTGCTTCGGCGGCGCAGCCCGGAGCCATGGTGCTGGGGCTGCCGGTCTTCGACGGCAGCGCGCCGAACATCCGCGTCCAGGGCCGCAAGATTTCCAACTGGTGGGCCAACCTCTTCACGCTGTGGGCCGGCATCGGCGATTCGCTGTTCGGCTTTCGCGTCTATCCGATCGACGCGCTGGTCGAGGTGATGCGCGGGCAGCCGTGGATGCGGCACTTCGACTTCGATGCCGAGGCGGCTGTGCGGCTGTGCTGGCAGGGCGTCTTGCCCGCCAATCTGCCGGCGGCGGTGCGCTACTTCCGGCCGGAGGAGGGCGGCGTGTCGCACTTCAACTACGTGCGCGACAACATCCTGCTGACCTGGATGTACGTGCGGCTGTTTGCCGGGTTTTTGCCGCGGCTGCCGCTGTTGGCGAAGCGCCGCCTGCGCAATCTGTAATAATGTTTATAATGCGGCCCTCGCAATCAACCGGTCGAAATATCGATATGCCCGACAATGCGTCGCTCATGAAGCCGGCGGCGTCGCCGGCCGATGCGGGTCTGCAACGCGAAATCGCCGAACTGCTGGTGCAGGCCCTGAATCTCGAGGTGGCCGCCGGCGACATCGATCCCGATGCGCCGCTGTACGGCGAGGGCCTCGGTCTGGACTCGATCGACATCCTCGAAGTTGCCCTGCTGCTGTCGAAACAATACGGCATCCAACTGCGCGCCGACAGCCCGGAAAACCAGCAGATCTTCCGCTCGCTCAGCCAGCTAGGCACCTACGTTGCCCAACACAGAACCAAGTGAGCGGGCGTCAGGCGCATCCGCAACGGTCCCGCTGTTTTCGCATCACTCACCGGCCGCGGTGATCGCCCACTGTGCGGGGGAGCCGGTGAGCGCGCGGCAATTTCTCGCCGATGTGCGCCACCTGGCCGCGCGACTGCCGTCCGGCACCCACGTGCTCAACGTCTGCGCCGACCGGTATCACTTCGCGGTCGGCCTGGCCGCCTGTCTGGTGTCGCGGAAAATCAGCCTCATGCCCGGCACCCGCACGCCCGAGGCAATCCGGCAGCTCGCCGCCTCCACCCCCGATGCCCTCTGCCTGACCGACGATGAACGATGCGACATCGATCTTGAGCGCGTGCACTACCGGCGCGGGCCGGCGTCGGCAGCGACTTGGAGCATGCCGCGTCTCGATCCTGCGCAGACCGCCGCCATCCTCTACACCTCGGGCTCGACCGGAGCGCCGGTGCCGCACGCCAAGACCTGGGGCAGCCTGGTGCACTGCGTGCAGAGCGGCGCCGCGCTGCTCGGGCTGGCCGGCGGAGCGCCGTTCGCCATCGTCGGCACGGTGCCTGCGCAGCACATGTACGGCTTCGAATCGACCGTGCTTCTGCCGCTGCTGAACGGCGGCTCATTCGCGGCCGAGCGGCCCTTTTATCCGGCCGACGTGTGCGCCGCCCTCGCCGCCGCCCCGCGGCCGCGCGTGCTGGTGACCACGCCCGTCCACCTGCGCACACTGCTGGCCGCCGGCCTCGATCTGCCCACCGATCTGATCGTCTCGGCGACCGCACCGCTCAGCCGCGAGCTCGCACGCGATGTCGAGGCGCGCTTCGCGGCCCCGCTGCTGGAGATCTATGGTTCCACCGAGACCGGCCAGATCGCCACGCGCCGCACGCGCGACACCGACGTCTGGACGCTCTGGCCCGGGGTGCAGCTGGTCTGCCGCGCCGGGGACACCTTCGCCGCAGGCGGTCATGTCGGACGCCCCACCGCGCTCGCCGACGTGATCGAGATCACCGGCCCGGATACCTTCCGTCTGCATGGGCGCACCGCCGATCTGGTGAACATCGCCGGCAAGCGCAGCTCCTTCGGCTTCCTGAATCATCAGCTGAACGCCATCGACGGCGTTTCCGACGGCGCATTCTTCCAGCCCGAGGCCGCGCCGCCCGACGGCGCCGTCACGCGCCTCGCCGCCGTGGCGGTGGCGCCCGCATTGAGCGCCGCGGCCATCACCGCCGAACTGCGTCTGCGCATCGATCCGGTGTTCCTGCCGAGGCCATTGCTGCTGGTCGACGCGCTGCCGCGCAACGCCACCGGCAAGCTGCCGCGCGATTCGCTGCTGGCCGTGCTCGACCGGCACAACCTCGAGCGCCAGGACCTCGAGCGCCAGGACCTCGAGCGCCAGGACCCGCCGCCTGGCGGCGTATGATCGAACACGCGCTGATCGAGATCCCGGCCGCGCATCCGGCCTTCCCCGGCCATTTTCCGGGCATGCCCATCCTGCCCGGTGTCGTGCTGCTCGATGAGGCGCTGCACGCCATCGCAGCCGCGCGCGGTGCCGATGTGCCGCGCTACCGCATCGGCTCCGCCAAGTTTCTCGGCGTGGTGCGGCCCGGCGAGGCGCTCGAGCTCACGCATGAAGCGCTCGACAATGGCTCGATACGCTTCACCGTGAGCAGCGCGGGCCGCGCGGTCGCGACGGGTGTGCTGCTGCCAGCGGCGCGCATCTAGGCTCCTGATGCGATCCGGCACCGCCGCCGAGTGGACCACGAACCGCGAGCGCGGCAACCTCACCCTGCTGCGCGGGATGACGTTCTGCTCGCTGAAGTTCGGCCGCACCTTCAGCCGCCCGTTCGTCTATTGCATCGCGCTGTATTTCTTCCTGTTCGCGCCGCGGGCGCGGCGTCATTCGCGCCGTTATCTGCGCCTCGCACTCGGCCGGCCGCCGACGGCGGTCGACCGCTTCCGCCAGATCCTCACCTTCGCGACCACCATCCACGATCGCCTCTATCTCGCCAACCATCGCGACGATCTGTTCGACGTGCGCGTCGAGGGCGCGGAGCTGATGCGCACGGTGGTGAGCGGCGGCCGCGGCGCATTCCTCCTGGGCGCGCACCTCGGCAGCTTCGAAGTGCTGCGCAGCGTCGGCCGGCGCGCGGCCGGACTGCAGATCGTGATGGCCATGTACGAGGAGAACGCGCGCATGTTCAATTCCATGCTCGCGGCCGTCAACCCGGCGGCGGTCAGCGGCATCATCCCCCTGGGGCACATGGACGCCATGCTCAAGATCTCCGAACGCCTCGACGCCGGCTGCTGCGTCGGCATGCTCGGCGATCGCACCCTGGGCGATGAGCCCCTGCAGCCGGTCAACGTGCTCGGCGCCACCGCGCATCTGCCGACCGGACCGCTGCGCCTGGCGGCCATCCTGCGCCGTCCGGTGATTTTCATGGTCGGCCTGTACCGCGGCGGCAACCGCTATCAGGTGGTGTTCGCTCCGCTTGCGGATTTCTCGGGCGTTGCGCCGCGCGATCGCGACGCCGCGGTACGCGATGCGATCGCGCATTACGCGCTGCTGCTCGAGCGCCACTGCCGCAGCGATCCGTACAACTGGTTCAATTTTTTCGACTTCTGGCGCGAGCCCGGCGGCCGATGATGCGGCGCGGCCTCGCCGTCCTGCTGACCCTGCAGTGCGCCGCCGCCGTGTGCGCCACGCCCGCCGTGTGCGCCACGCCCAACGTGCCCACCACGCCCAACGTGCCCACCACGCCCGCCGTGCCCGCCGTGCCCGCCACGCCCGCCGCCGACGAGTTCGGCGCGGTGATGGGTCTGCTCGCCGCGCGCCGGCACGCCGAGGCGAGTTTCGTCGAGCAGCAGTTTCTCGGCATGCTCAAGCGGCCGCTGGAGTCCTGGGGCGAGCTGGTGTACGACGCGCCCGATCACCTGGAGAAGCGCACGCTGCAGCCGCGCCCGGAGACCCTGCTGCTCGCCGGCGACGTGCTCACCCTGCGCCGCGGCGGTCGCAGCCAGGTCATCGACCTGCGCAGCTATCCGCAAATTCTGCCCGTCGTCGCGAGCATCCGCGCCACGCTGGCCGGCGACCGGACCGCGCTCGAGCGCGTGTTCCGTGTCGAATTCCGCGGTGATCCGCAGCGCTGGTCCCTGCTGCTCGAACCCCTGGACGCGGCCCTGGCAAAGACCGTCGCGGGCATCCGCATCGACGGTGCGGGGGCCGGGCTGCGCACCGTCGACTTCCGCCAGCCCGACGGCGATCACTCGCTCATGACCATCCGGCCGCACGGATCCCCATGAGCCGGCGCGGCGCGCTCGGCGTCACACTGTGGCTGGGGCTGCTCGCCCTCACCATCCTCATCGCGGCGCGCGCCCACTACATGGCCGATCTGTCCGCGTTTCTGCCGAACTCGCCGACCGCCATGCAGCGCCTGCTGGTCGACCAGCTGCGCGAGGGACCGGCCTCGAGACTGATACTGATGGCGGTCGAGGGCGGCGACGCCGCGGCGCGCGCAGCCGCGGCGCGGGCGACCGCCGGGCGTCTGCGCGTCGACGCCCGATTCACGGCGGTCAACGACGGCGATCCGGCCGCCGCGGCGAATGATCGCGAGTTCCTGTTCCGCCACCGCTACCTGCTGAGCGCGGCGGTGGACGCGGAGCGCTTCACCGCCGCCGGTCTCGGACGGGCCATCGGCGCGACGCTCGAGGATTTGTCCTCCCCCGCCGGATTGCTGATGAAGTCGCTGCTGCCGCGCGACCCCACCGGCGAGATGCTCGAGATCATCGGGCAGCTTGAGCGCACGCCGGGGCCGCGCACGGCGGACGGGGTCTGGGTGTCCCCCGACGGCAGCCGCGCGCTGCTGTTGGCGCAGACCCGTGCCGCGGGCTCGGACACCGACGGCCAGGAACAGGCGCTCGCCGCGGTCCGACGGGCCTTCGCCGCGGCCGTCGACGGGCAGCCGGGCGCGTCGGCGGGCCTGCGCCTGCGAATGAGCGGCCCCGGGGTGTTCGCCGTGGCAGCGCGCGCCACCATCAAGGGCGAGGCGCTGCGCCTGTCGCTGCAGAGCAGCGCTCTCATCGTGCTGTTGCTGCTGGCGGTGTACCGTTCCGTGCCGGCGCTGCTGCTCGGGCTGCTGCCGGTGGTATCCGGTGCGCTCACCGGCATCGCCGCCGTCGCCCTGTGCTTCGGCGCCGTGCACGGCATCACGCTGGGTTTCGGCATCACCCTGATCGGCGAGTCGGTCGATTATTCCATCTACTTGTTCATTCAGTCCCGGATCCGCGGCGCGCGCGGTGCGGACCCGGACGGCACCGCGGCCTGGCGCCGGCTGCTGTGGCCGACCATCCGGCTCGGCGTGCTGACCTCGGTATGCGGCTTCGCCTCCTTGCTGCCGTCGGGATTTCCCGGTCTGGCACAGCTCGGTCTGTACTCCATCACCGGATTGGTCACGGCCGCCCTGGTCACCCGCTTCGTGCTGCCGGAACTGCTGCCGCGCGGCTTCGTCGTGCGCGATGCGGCGCGACTCGGTGCCGCCGCCGCCCGGCTGGCGCGATCGGCAACCTTCGGTCCGCTCGCCGCCACGCTGGTGCTGGCGGGCGCCGCCGGCGTGCTCATCGAGCATCGTGCCACCCTCTGGAACCGCGACCTGTCGGCCTTGAGTCCGGTGCCGGCCGCCGAGCAGGCATTCGACGGCGAATTGCGCGCCGAATTGGGCACCGCCGACGTGAGCGATCTGGTGGTCGTGACCGCGGCGGATCTGGAAGGTGCGCTCCAGGGAGCGGAGCGCGCCGGCGCAGCGCTGTCACGCCTGCTCGATGCCGGGGTGATCGGTGGCTTCGACAGTCCGGCGAATTACCTGCCCAGCCTCGCGGCGCAGGAGGCTAGGCGCGCGAGCCTGCCGCCGCCGGCCGAGCTGCGCGCGCGCCTGGCGCTCGCCACCGCCTCGCTGCCGCTGCGCGACGCTGGCGCCCTTTCTCGCCGACGTCGAGGCGGCGCGCCACGCACCCCTGTTGACTGCACGCGATCTGCAAGGCACCTCGCTGGCCGCCGGCTTCGGCGCGCTGGTGTTGCAACAGCCGAACCGCTGGGACGCTCTGCTGCCGCTGCATGCGGCCGGCGCCGTCCCCCCGGACATGGCGCGCGTACGGCGTGCGCTCGACGCCGCCGCTGCCGGCGGGGCCGCCATCCTGAATCTGAAGGGTGAATCCGACGCGCTGTACGCAGGCTATCTGGCCGAGGCCACCCGGCTGTCGTTGGCCGGATTCGCGGCCATCGTGGTGTTGCTGCTGATCGCGCTGCGTTCACCGTCGCGGGTGCTTAAGGTGCTCGCGCCGCTGGTGCTGGCGGTGCTGACGGTGGCGGCCGCGCTCGCGCTGACGGGCCGCCAGCTGACGATTTTGCACCTGATCGGCATGCTGCTGATCGTCGCGGTCGGCTCGAACTACGCGCTGTTCTTCGATCGGCGCACGGACGAGGGCGAAGGCGATGCCCTGCCGCTCACCCTCGCCTCGCTGCTGATCGCGAACGCCGCCACGGTGATCGGCTTCGGCGTGCTGGCGTTCTCGCGGGTGCCGGTGCTGTCCGCGCTCGGCGAGACGGTGGCGCCCGGTGCCTTTCTCGCGCTGCTGTTTGCGGCGCTGCTGTGGCGGCCCGCGCGGCGGGTTGCGCCAGTAGCCGGGTGAATTCGGTCATACTAAAAGCATGAGGCCCATGGCGCACGCCCCGCTCATATCTGCATCGGTCGCCCTGCATCTGGCGGCGGCCGCGGCGCTCATCGCGCGCCCGCGGATCTGGCCCTGGGCCTTGTCCGCCGTACTGGCCGATCACCTGCTGCTCGCCGCCGCCGGGCTGTGGCCGCGCAGCCGTCTGCTCGGCCCGAACTGGACGCGGCTGCCGGCGGCGAGCGCGGCGCAGGGCGGCGTGGCCATCACCATCGACGACGGTCCGGACGCGCAGGTGACGCCGCGCGTGCTGGCGGTGCTCGAGCGGCACCGCGCGCGGGCCACCTTCTTCTGCATCGGCGAGCGCGTCCGGCGGCATGCGACCCTCGCCCGCGAGATCATCGCGCGCGGCCACTCCATCGAGAACCACAGCCAGCGTCATCTGCGCTACTTCTCGCTGCTCGGACCGGCCGCGATCGCCGCCGAGATCTGTGCCGCGCAGGACAGCATTGCCGAGATCACCGGCACCCGGCCGGGTTTCTTCCGCGCGCCCGCCGGGCTGCGCAACCCCTTTCTCGAACCGGTGCTGGGGCGGCTGCAATTGCATCTCGCCAGCTGGACACGGCGCGGCTTCGACACCGTCAGCGGCGACGCCGATGCGGTGTTCGGCCGGCTGGTGCGGCCGCTGCGCGGCGGCGACATCCTGCTGCTTCACGACGGCAACGCGGCGCGCAACCGCGGCGGCGAGGCCGTGATTCTCGACGTGCTGCCGCGGCTGCTCGGCGCCGTGGATGCCGCGGGCCTCACGCCCGTCACCCTGCGCCAGGCGGCGGGCGCGTGAAACCCGTGCTGCTCAAACATTTCACCGCGGTCAGCTGCATCGGGCGGGGCCTGGCGCAGATCCTCGAGGCTTTGCAGCAGCAGCGCAGCGGCCTGGCGCCCTGCCGCTTCGAGACCGTGGACCTGCACACTCACGTGGGCGAGGTGCCGGGCGTCGATGCCGTGAGGATTCCGGCGGCATTGCGGGCATACGACTGCCGCAACAACCGCCTCGCCGAGCTCGGTTTGTCGCAGGATGGCTTTGCGGACGCGGTGCGTGCCGCCGCCGCCGCGTACGGACCCCGGCGCGTCGGCGTGTTCATCGGCACCAGCACCGCCGGCATCCTCGAGACCGAGATCGCCTATCGGCGGCGCGTGGCCGGCGGCCCGCTGCCCGATGATTTTCAATATGCCGCCGCCCACAACACCTTTTCCGTGGCCGACTTCGTGCGCCGGCGTCTGGACTTGTGCGGGCCTGCCGTGGTGGTGTCCTGCGCCTGTGCGTCCAGCGCCAAGGTGTTCGCCAGCGCACGCCGCATGCTCGAGGCCGGACTCATCGATGCCGCGCTGGTAGGTGGCGTCGACTCCCTTTGCCTGACCACCTTGTACGGATTTCATTCCCTGCAGCTCTGCTCCCCGGGCCCCTGCCGGCCGTTCGATGTGGCTCGCGACGGCATCTCCATCGGCGAGGCGGCGGCATTTGCCTGGCTGGAGCGCTGTCCGACGAGCCTGGACGGCGGCGCCGTTGTGCTGCTGGGCATCGGCGAATCGTGCGACGCACACCACATGTCGGCACCGCATCCGCAGGGCCTGGGCGCACGCCTCGCCATGCAGGCGGCGCTCGCCGCCGCCGCGCTGCCGCCCGAGGCCGTCGATTACATCAATCTGCACGGCACCGGCACGCCGAGCAACGACCGCGCCGAGAGCCTCGCGGTCACCGCGTTGTTCGGCGGCACCACCCCGTGCAGTTCCACCAAGGGCGCCACCGGCCACACCCTCGGCGCCGCCGGCGCGCTCGAAGCCGTGATCAGCGCGCTCGCCCTGCAACACGGCTTCATGCCGGGCGGGGTGCCTGCGACCCGCGTCGATCCGGAACTCGGCGCCGGCTACCTCAAGGACAACCGGCGCACGCCGCCGAACCGCGTGCTGTCGAATTCCTTCGGCTTTGGCGGCACCAATTGCAGTCTGCTCTTCGGCCGCGCCGCATGAGCCTGTGCGCCTACGTCGCGGGCATCGGTGTGCTCGGCCCGGGCCTGCCCGACTGGCCCGCGGCGCGCGCCGTGCTGCGCGGCGAGACCGCCTATGTGCCCGCCGCCACCGTACTACCGCCGCCCGCCATCCTGCCGCCCGCGGAACGCCGCCGTACCGGCCGGGTGGTGAAACTGGCGCTGGCGGTCGCCCTGGAGGCGGCCGGACGCGCCGGCGCCGAGCCGAAGTCGCTGGCCTGCGTGTTCTCCTCCTCGGGCGGCGACGGCAACAACTGCCACGAATTGTGCGCGGCACTCGCCGCACCCGGGCGCGAGATATCGCCCACGCGCTTTTCCAATTCGGTGCACAACGCCGCGGCCGGCTACTGGAGCATCGCCACCGGCGCCGTGGGCGCCTCGACCGTGCTGTGCGCCTATGACGCGAGTTTCGCCGCCGGCCTGCTCGAGGCCCTGGCACAGATCGCCGCCGACGGCGGGTCGTTGCTGCTGGTTGCCTACGACACCGATTATCCCGAACCGCTGCGCGCCAAGCGGCCCATTCCCGACGCCTTCGGCATGGCGCTGGCGCTCACGGCGCAGCGGTCGCCCGCCTCGTTGGCGCGCATCGAGGCGCGGCTCGGCGCTGCGGCCTGCGACCGTCTCGCCGACGGGTCGCTCGAGGCGCTGCGCACGTCGATTCCGGCGGCCCGCTCGCTGCCGCTGCTCTCGCGTCTGGCGCGCGCCGAGGCCGGCCCGGCCAGCATCGAGTATCTGGACGGCTCGCGAACCCTGGTCGAGGTCGAGCCGTGCGCCTAGACCCCGACGTTCGCCTGGACCACGGGTGGATCAGCAGCCGCCTGCCGCATCAGGGGCGCATGTGCCTGCTCGACGAGGTGGTGCATTGGGATCTGCAGCGCATCTGCTGCCGCAGTGCCAGCCACCGCGCCGCCGATCATCCGCTGCGCACGCACGGCCGTCTCGGTGTCGCCTGCGGCATCGAATACGCCGCGCAGGCCATGGCCGTGCACGGTGCGCTGATCGCCGCCGGCGCACCCGACGCACCCGGCGCACCCGACGCACCCGGCGTGCGCGGCGGCCTGCTGGCGAGCGTGCGCGACGTGCGCTTCGAGGTGTCGCGGCTCGACGATGTGGCGGGTGACCTGTATTGCGAGGCCACGCGCATCGCGGGGGATCGCAGCACCGTGCTGTACGAATTCACGGTGCGCGGCGCGCACACACCGCTGCTCAGCGGCCGCGCCAGCATCGTGCAGGGTGCCGCCGCGCGGCTCGCGCCATGAGCACCGGCGGCGGTGCGGGCGCCGGCGCCCGGCGAGCCTTGGTCACCGGTGGCAGCGGCGGCATCGGCGCCGCCATCTGCCGGCGCCTGGGCCGGGGCGGCCACCACGTCTACGTGCACGCGCATCGCGGCGCCGCGGCTGCAGCCGCCGTGGTCGCGGATATCGTCGCCGCCGGCGGCAGCGCCGAGACGATCTGCTTCGACGTCACCGATGGCGCGGCGGCGCGCGCGGCGCTCGAGGCGGCGCTCGAGGCGGGTCCCATACAGGTGCTCGTGAACAATGCCGGCATCCACGACGATGTGGTGTTCCCGAGCATGAGCGAGGCCCGGTGGCGCAGCGTCATCGACGTGGCGGTCCACGGCTTCTACCACGTGACCCAACCGCTGCTGATGCCCATGATCCGCACCCGCTGGGGACGGATCGTCAACATCTCCTCGGTCAGCGCCATCATGGGCAATCGCGGCCAGGTGAATTATGCGGCCGCCAAGGGCGCGCTCAACTCGGCCGCCAGGGCCTTGAGCCTGGAGGTGGCGAGCCGCGGCATCACCGTCAACGCCGTGGCGCCCGGCATCATCGAGGCCGGCATGGGCGGCGGGTTCGACCCGGCGGTGATTGCCGCGCTCGTGCCCATGAAGCGCGCCGGCACGGCGCAGGAGGTGGCGGGACTGGTCGCGTTTCTGGCCTCCGACGATGCCGCGTACATCACCGGCCAGATCATTTCGGTCAACGGCGGCATGGCCTGATGACGGAGCGCCCCACCTCGCTCCACGTGCTGCTGCCCACGCTCGGCAGCGCGGGCGACGTGCATCCGTTCATCGCCCTCGGCCTCGCACTGCGCGCCCGCGGCCACCGGGCCACCCTCATCACCAATCCGTGGTTCGAAGCGCTGATCACCGCCCACGGCCTGGAATTCCTGCCGGTGGGCACGATCGAGGATGCCGAGTCGGCGATGGCCGACCCGGATCTGTGGCATCCGCGCCGCGGCTTCGGCGTGGTGGCACGCCGCGTGATCATCCCGGCGATGGCGCCGGTGTATCGGCTGATCGAACGGCTGGCGGCGCCCGGCACGGTGGTCGCCGCCTCCAGCATCGCGTTCGGCGCGCGCATCGCGCAGGAAATCCTGGGCATTCCCACCGCCACGGTGCACGTCCAGCCGGCGATCATCCGCAGTCTGATCGATCAGGGCATGGCCGGCCAACTGCGCATATCGTCAGCGCAGCCGATGTGGTTCAAGCGCGCCTTTTTCAACCTGGTCGACTGGGCGGTGATCGACCACCATCTGGCGCAGCCGCTCAACGACCTGCGGGCAGCGCATGGACGGCCGCCCGTGCACCGCGTGCTGCACCGCTGGATCCACTCTCCGCAATGCGTGATCGGCTTTTTCCCGGCCTGGTTCGCAGCGCCGCAGCGCGATTGGCCGCCGCACGTCCATCTCGTCGGCTTTCCGCTGTGGGATACCGGATCAGAGCCGATGTCCGAGCAGGCCCGACGCTTCCTCGATGCCGGAGAACCCCCGGTGATCATCACCCCGGGTTCGGCCGCCTCGACCATGGAGCGCTACTTTTCCGAGGCGATGGAGGCCGTACGGCGGCTCAGGCTGCGGGCCATGCTGGTGACCAATTTCCCGCAGCAGTTGCCCCGCAGGTTGCCCGCCGGCATCCAGGCCTTCGGCTACCTGCCCTTCAGCGACGTGCTGCCGCGCGCCTCGCTGCTCGTTTATCACGGCGGCATCGGTACCCTCGCCCAGGCCATCGCGGCCGGCATCCCGCAACTCGTGGTGCCGAGCGGCCACGATCAATTCGACAATGCCTGGCGGATCGCGCGGCTGGGTCTCGGGCGCAGCATCCCGCGGACGCAATTCACGGCCGGTCGTGCGGCGAAGAACATCGGGACGATCCTGCACGACCCGGCGCTGCGCCAGCGGGCCCGCGACATCGCGGCGCGCATGGATGCCGCGGGCGCGCTGCAGCGTGCCTGCAATCTGCTGGAGGGTCTGGCCGCAGGCGTGCCGCGCGGCGCTCAGGCATAGGCATCGAGCGCGCCCTGTGCGGCGCGGGGCGTGGCGGCGGCGGCGGCCGTGGTGCTGCCCGGGTCCGCGGACGGCTGCCAGTCGTAATTCTGTGCGTAGGACGTGCGCTCCTGGAACGAGCGCTGCGAGATGTCCACGCTCACCTGTCCGAAGCCCTGATTGCCCAGCATTTCGCGCAGCTGCGTCGAACTCGACGACAGCGCATCGCGAGTCACGGCGCTGGTGGCGCTCATCCAGACCTGTGCGTGTCCGCCCTGGATGGCGATGCGAATGTCGATCGGCCCGAGCTGCGGCGGGCTGACCTGCAAGGTGGCGCTGCCCAGGTTGTTGTTGACCAGATAGGACACCCGCTCGGCCAGGCCCTGCGAGAATTCCGCGCTGCCCACGGGTGCGTCGAGCTTCTGCAGTGAGGGCGGCAGAGCGGCGCCGGTGGTGGTCGAATTCACGGCGCTCTGCGCGGCCGCGACGCCGCCGTCCGCCGGGCTGTTGCCATTACCCGTGCCGCCGTGCGC
>Ga0302276_10003801_pt1 | contig 12877 bp, 15 predicted proteins | sample III_Bog_N2_3_FD_198768 | JGI IMG/M metagenome (GOLD analysis project Ga0302276, IMG submission 198768) | Peat permafrost microbial communities from Stordalen Mire near Abisko, Sweden - III_Bog_N2_3 | ecosystem: Environmental > Terrestrial > Soil > Wetlands > Peat | place: Sweden: Abisko... | reverse complement strand
TCGCCCGGCGTGCCGTGGCCGAAGGATTCCACTCGGTCCACGCCCTGCCGATGCACCTGCGGGGGACCACCATCGGAGCACTGAACCTGTTCCGCACGGACCCGGGATCGTTGAGCGACGAGGATGTGCTCGTGGCCCAGGCACTGGCCGACGTGGCCACCATCGCCATCATCCAGCACCAGACGTCGGTGGGGGCCACCGCGCTCAACGACCAATTGGGTGAGGCCCTCAACAGTCGCGTCATCATCGAGCAGGCCAAGGGCCGGATCAGCGAGGCGTCGGGTCGCGACATGGACGAGGCGTTCCATCGCCTGCGCAACCACGCCCGCAACCACAACCTGCGGCTCACCGAACTCGCGAGCCACGTCGTCGACGGCACGCAGTCGATCGTCCAACTCGATCCCCTCACCCGACACGTACCCGCCCGGGACCCGGGGTCGAGACCGCCGGCGGACTCCACACAGCCCTGAGCGGTCCGGCGCGCTGACCGCGGCTCAACCCGTCCGGCGTCGGCGAGGGGCAACCTGGCACGAAGGACACAGGTGGGTACCCCGTCCGACCACCACCGATTTCACGATGGGTGTGCCGCACCGCCGGCACGGCTGCCCGGTCCGGCCGTAGACGGCGGCCACCTCGAGGTACCCGCCTCGGTCACCCCGGGAGTCGACGTAGTCCCGCATCGTGGAACCGCCCCGGGCCACACCCTCCGACAGGACGGTGACGATGCCGTGGTGCAGCGCCTCGACCCCGGGCCGCCGCACCGCTCCGCTGCGCCGTTCCGGGTGGAGGCCCGCCTGCCACAGGGCCTCGTCGGCATAGATGTTGCCGATACCGGCGATCGACCCCTGGTCGAGCAGGACCGACTTGAGACGGAGGCCCGGGTGCCTGCGCAGGATGGCACGGAGTACCTCGGGGTCGAAGCCGGGGTCGAGAGGCTCGGGGCCCATGCGGGCGAGCAGCGGGTCGGCGGCCGACTCCGACGTGGGCACCACGACCATCCGTCCGAACTTGCGCTGGTCGTTGAAGTGGAGGCGGGACCTGTCGTCCAGGTGGAGGACGACCCTCGTCCCGGTGACGTCCGGAGGTGGCCGGTCCCCGGGACCGAGCACCAGTTGACCGGTCATCCGCAGATGCACGAGGAGCGTCACCCCACCGTCGAAGTCGAGGCCCAGCACCTTCCCCCGGCGCCACACCCGGATCACCGGCCGTGCGAGCACGTCGCCGACGGGTCGGCCGCGGCCGGTCAGGCTCTTCGCCCACCGCGTCTCGATGGCGGTGAAGGACCGCCCGGGAAGGAGTACGTCGAGCTGTCGACGGATGGTCTCGACCTCGGGCAGCTCGGGCACGGCTCAACTCCTGGGCCGGGGCACAGGCCGGCGCCGGCCACGGGAGGCGACGCCGGCGGGGCTCAGGCGTGGGCGGTCAGGAACGGGACGATGCGGTCCTTCGGCCGGCCGATGATGGCCGCGCCGGGTGCGACGAGGACCGGACGCTGGATGAGCTCGGGGTGGGCGGCCAGGACCTCGGCCACCTGGTCGGCGCTCTGCACCTCGGCATCGGTCAACCCGAGCTTGGTGAAGTGCGCGTCCCGCCGCACGAGGGCGGTCGGCTCGTCCTCGAGGATCGCCAGGAGATCGCGCAGCTCCCCGACCGAGGGACGCTGCGCCTTCAGCTGGTAGCGGCGGATGGCCACGTCGATGTCCAGCTCCTCGGCCGCCTCGGTAGCGGCACGTGAACTCGAGCAATTGGGGTTGTGGAAGATGGTGATGTCGGACATGGCATGTGAACCTACCGTGCCCCCGTGGGCGCGGACCGGTCCGGCCGGGCCGGTTAGTGGATGAGCACCTTCAGGGCATCGTGCTCGGCCGCGTGGCCGAAGACGTCGTAGGCCTCGAGCATCTGGTCGAAGCCGAACTCGTGCGTGACGAACTTGTCCGCCGGGAGCTTGTGCTCGGACACCAGCTTCAACAGCATGGCCAGGGTGTTCGTGTTGACGAGTCCCATGGAGATGTCGATGTTCTTGATCCACAGCTCGTTGAGCGCCAGGTCGACCGACGTGCCGTGCACGCCGATGTTGGCGACATGGCCCCCCGGGCGGACGATGACGGTCGCCATGGTGAACGTCTCGGGGACACCGACCGCCTCGATGGCCACGTCGACGCCGGCACCGTCCGTCAGCGCCAGGACCTGCTCCTTCCAGTCCGCATCGCCGGAATTGACCGTGTCGGTGGCACCGAACTCGGAGGCCCGGCCGAGCCGGGCGGCGTCGAGGTCGATGGCGATGATCTTCGACGGACCGTAGAGGCGGGCGGTCATGACCGCGGACAGCCCGACCGGCCCCGAGCCGATCACCGCCACCACGTCGCCGGGAGCCACATGTCCGTACTGCACCCCGATCTCGAAGCCGGTCGGCAGGATGTCGGAGAGCAGGATGCCCTCGGCATCGCTCATGCCGGAGGGGATCTTGTAGACGGAGTTCTCGGCGAACGGGACCCGCACGTACTCGGCCTGGGTCCCGTCGATCATGTACCCGAAGATCCATCCGATCCCCGCCAGGCCCTCCGGGTCGAGGCAGTGGCTGTAGAGGCTCTTGCGACAGTTCGCACACTTCCCGCACGAACTGACGCAGGCGATGATCACGCGGTCGCCGGCGGACAGTTGCGTCACACCTTCTCCCACCTCGGTGATCACTCCGATCCCCTCGTGGCCCAGGATGCGGCCCACCTCCACCTCGGGGACATCCCCCTTGAGGATGTGGAGATCGGTGCCGCAGATGGTCGTGGCGACCATCTGCACGATGACGTCGGTCGGCTGTTCGATCTTCGGGTCGGGAACGTCGTCCCAGGCCTTCTGACCCGGACCCTTGTAGATGAGTGCCTTCATGTGTGGCCTCCTGGCGGGGGTTGCCGAGTGGCACGGTGCGACTCGGGAGACCGGCCCCGCGGGTGCGCGGACGCCGGACTCTCCACATCCGAGCGTAGGGACCACCCGGGGTCCTGCCCAGGGCCGAATGACCCAAGGGCGGTCCCCGCCGGCCGGCGGCCGCAGATCGCGGCGGCGATGCAGCTGACAAGATGACACCGTGCCAGGATCCGACGTGCCACGAATGCGACGACCGGCGCCCCGGCGCCGGGCGGGGGCGGTCGTCGCCGTTCTGGCGGTCGTCCTCCTCGCCGCGGCGTGCGGATCCGCCTCGAGCTCCTCGACCACGACCACCCCGACGACCACGAGCACCACCGACTCCTCCACGACCACGACGACGAGCCCCGTCGTCGTCCCAGCCGGATGGAAGTCGTACACCTACGGCCGGGCGACCGTCTCGGTGCCTGCCGACTGGACGGTCGCCACGTCGACCGGGTGCCCCCCCGGTCCGGCGCAGGGGCTCCTGGTGCTCGGTGCACCGGATCACCTCGCCAACTGCCCCGTCGGCGTCGACAGTGTGGTGGTCGGATCCATCTCTGCGGGTCAGATCAAGGCGGCGGCCACCTGCCCGGCGATCATGCTGGACGGGCAGCGGGCCACCGTCCTGCCCTGCCACGCCGGTGACGGCACCAACATCGTCCAGTACCTCGTGCCCGGACTGGGCATCGTCGCCGTGGGCAACGGCTCCCCCGGCGAGAACGTGAGTGGCACCGGCACCAACACCGTGGTCGGCCAGGTCCTGCACACCCTCCGCTGAGCGCCTCCGGCACCGCCGGTGCCGGCCGCGCCGTCATCCGTGTCGATCGCGCCTCCACTCGATCGTCATCGTGGTGTCAGAATCATCCCGCCAGACGGAAGGACGGCAACCATGCGCTACACACTTCTCCTCCACTATCCGGAACCGACCGCCGAGGATCTCGGCCCCGAGGCCCTGGCCGAGGGCATGAGCGCGTTCCAGGCCTATGCCCGGGCGCTCGACGAGGCCGGCGTGCTGGAGTCCGCCGAGGTCCTGCAGCAGTCCAGCGCCACCACCACGGTCAGTATGGCCACCGGCGAGTTCGTCGTGCAGGACGGACCGTTCGCCGATTCCAAGGAGCAGTTGGGCGGCACCTTCATCATCGAGGTGGCCGACCTCGATGCCGCCATCGGCTGGGCGAGGCAGGCCCCGTCGGTGTCCTGGGGCCACGTCGAGATCCGGCCGACGGCGACGCGTTACGTGGACGGCTCCTGGCAGGGGTCGCAGCCGGTCACGTGATCGACCGCCAGGTGGGCGCGGCCGCCGAGCACGCCGCACGGGCTTCGTACGGACGGCTCGTGGCCCTGCTGGCCGCGTCCACCCGCAACATCGCCCTCGCCGAGGACGTCCTCGGCGACGCATTCGAACGGGCGCTCGCCACGTGGCCCCGGACCGGGGTCCCCGACAATCCGGAGGCCTGGCTGTTGACCGTGTCCCGCAACCGCATCCGCGACGTGCTGGGCTCCGCGGCCGCACGTACCGCGGCACCCCTGGACGATCGGATGGCGGCGGTGCTCGCCGAACCCGACCCCGAGGCCATCCCCGACAAACGGCTCGAGCTGCTCTTCGCGTGCGCCCACCCCGCCATCAGCCCCGAGATGCGCACTCCCCTGATGCTCCAGGTCGTACTCGGATTCGACGCGGCCCGCATCGGTCAGGTGTTCGAGGTGGCGCCGGCGACGATGGCGCAGCGCCTCGTCCGGGCGAAACGCCGCATCCGCGACACGGGGATCCCGTTCCGGGTACCGACGCGGGCCGACATGTCCGGACGGTTGCCCCCGGTGCTCGAGGCCATCTACGGGGCCTACGCCATCGATTGGCTCGATCAGCACGAGCGCATCCACGAGTCGGTGGCGGACGAGGCCCGGTGGCTCGCCGTGCTGACGGCTGGCCTGCTCGAGACCGAGCCCGAGGCGTGGGGCCTGGCCGCCCTGCTCACCTTGGCGCAGTCGCGGGCCCCCGCCCGGGCCCGTACCCCGTGGCCTCCGCTCGACGAGCAGGACACCGCGCTGTGGGACCGCTCGCTCATCGCCGAGGGCGAGGCGCTCCTGGCTCGGGCGCACGCACTCGGCGCGCCCATCGGTCGGTTCCAGCTGGAGGCGGCCATCCAGTCCGCGCACTGCGACCGCGCCCGGACGGGTGCACTCGATCGGGACACCGTCGTCCGGCTCTACCGCGGTCTCCTCGCCATCGCCCCCACGTCGGGAGCGGAGCGGGCACTGGCGGCGCTCGATACGCGGAACTGACCGTGGCCGCCGATCCGCGTGGGTCGGAACCGGCGTACGCGACGGGAATATGCTGCGCCCATGCCGATGCCCAAGCGCACAGACGTCGACGACTACTTCGCCCAGCTGACCGACGTCCAGAGGCCACACCTCGACGCGCTGCGGAAGCTGAGCATCGAGGCCGACCCGGAGGCGCGCGAGGAACTCAAGTGGAACCTCCCGGTCTACGTGCGGGGCCGGAACACCAATCTGTGGATGCTCCAGAATTTCAAGAACCACTGCTCGCTCCGGTTCTCCCCACCCTTCTTCGCCACCCAGAAGGCCGCCGTCGAGGCCGCTGGGTACGAGTCCGGCGAGGGCTTCATCAAGCTCCCCTACTCACGTGAGCTGCCCGTGGACCTCCTGAAGTCGCTGATGCAGGCCCGGATCGACGACTACGAGGCGTCCGGGTCCGAGTAGCGGAGTTCCCTCTCTCGGGCGAGTGGCGCATCCTCGCCCCGGCCGGACGGGTCCAGGCGGTTCGACGGCTCAGCGTGGACGTCGGCCGACGGCGACGCCGCCGATCAGAGCGAGGTTCCGGGGTCCGATCATCGGTCCCGGGGGACGGTGTCGCCCCGGGCAGGGGCTGGTGGAACCCACGGACGAGAGGGGATGTTCCGGTTACACACGGGGCGCGAGCAGGCCCTCGATCCGTCGGGCCGGAGCGCTACCATGCGACATGCCGGTGCCCCCCGCCGAAGTCGCAGCCGCCCTCGCACGGAGCTGGAGCATGATGTGCGAAGGAGTCCCTGTCGGGTGGGCCCGCACCGAGGCCGGAGCCACGGCCGGCGTGACCGGAGTCGCCGTCCCGTCGCTCAACGGTGTGGTGGTCGCATCCGAGCACGCCGAACCCGAGGTCATCGCCGCGCTGTTGGACGAGGTCGAGGCTGACGGTGTCCCCTACTGCCTCCAGGGCCGTCCGGCAGTGGAGGCGGTCCTGGCCGAGGTGGCTTCGTCCCGGGGCATGGCCAGGGAGGAGTACGAGGTACCCCTGATGGTCTACGAAGGTCCCCGTGGGATGGCGCCAGAGCGACCTCCCACGGGTCTCGTGATCCGGGTCCTGCGCCCCGAAGAGGCCCGGATCCATGCGGAAGTGGCGGCAGCCGGGTTCGAGGCACCGGCGGAGTTCTTCGAGCAGCTGATGACCCCGGCCTCGTTGGAGCGTCCCGACGTGCGCGCCTACGTGGGCGAGGTCGGCGGTCAGCGGGTGACGACCGGCCTGGCGGTCCGGGTGGGGATGGCGGTCGGCGTGTTCAACATCGGTACTCCTCCCGACCATCGTCGCCGGGGCTACGCCGGCGCCATCACCGCCAGGATCGTCGAGGATGCACTGGGGGACGGTGCCGGCTGGGCGTGGTTGCAGTCCAGTGACGTCGGCTACGGCACGTACGAGCGCCTGGGCTTTCACACGCTCGAATCATGGCCCTGCTGGGTCGTCGACGAGTCGGACGCGAGCTGACCACCGGCGACGACGCCCTACCCCCTCGGTGCGTGGCGGACAGGACACGCGGGGCGGCCCGTCGGGTCCCGCGTGGTTCGCCGGGTGGGGAGCGGAGCGCACGCCACGGGATCGCACGCCACGGGAGCGCACACCATGAGGGGGTGTACCGTCGACCCCGGACGCGGATCAGAGCCCCGGACCGCGCCGGACGGTGCGCGCGTGGTTGGCGCCGTCTCGGGGCGTCGCCCCGGACCCCGGCTACGCAGCTGTGCGTTGTGAGGCTGTGGAGGTCGCCATGTCGATCGTGAGACGACTCGTCGTGTTCGCCGTCATCCCGCTGGCCGGGACGGTGATGCTCGGATGCGGATCGTCGGTCAGCGGTGCGCCGGCCACGACCACGTCACCGACGACCCCACCCCGGCCGACGGTGCCGGCGACCACGTCCGTTCCGGCGACACCGGCGACGACCACCCCGACCAGGACGACAGCGGTCGCCGGTGGCCCCTGCACCTCGGCTCAACTGACGGTCACCACCGGCGGCAGTCAGGGCGCGGCGGGTACCGAGATCCTGCAACTGGTCTTCACGAACACCAGCCCGACGATGTGCACGTTGCAGGGCTTCCCGGGGGTGTCGGCGGTCATCGCCAACGGTGTGCAACTCGGGGTACCGGCGGCGCGGGCACCGTCCGCCTCCACCCCCCTCGTCGCACTCGAGCCCGGGCAGACGACCCAGGCGACCTTCACCTTCACCGACCCGACCGTCGTCTGCTCGGACCCGACCATCGCCGTGGGTCTCCGGGTGTATCCCCCCGGACAGACGGCCGCGCTGTTCACTCCCACGACCGGCGTCGCCCAATGCCCCGACGCCACGACGACCAACTTCTTGATCTATCCGATCGGAGGTTCGTTCGGGTCGTGACCGGCCGCGTCCGGCTCCCCCTGCGTAGTCACTCCTGTGGTGACCGGAACCCGGCCACCAGAGATTTCGCCATGGCCTCGGCGCCCGCGTCGGCGTCGGCCAGGAAGATCAGGCCGTCCAGTTCGAGGGAGACCCAGCCGTGGACGGCCGCCCATGTGACCTGGGCCATCTGGACGGCGTCCCCCGTGGACACGGCGCCGGCCTCCATGGCCCGGCGCACCGCCGCCACCAGTCCCTCGAAGGACAGGGCCGCCGTCCAGGTCGCCTCGGCCGAGGGCTCGAAGCCGGGGACCGCGTCGAGGAACATCAGGCGGTAGGCCATGGGGTGCTCCTTCGCCAGCGTGCGATAGCGCCGGAAGCCCTCGACGAGGGCCTCGCCGGGATCAGCCACCTCCGCAAGGGATTCCATGGTCACCCGCAGGCGGTCGAAAGCATCCACCCACAGCGCTTCGACGATCCCGTACTTGCCGTCGAAGTGGTTGTAGACCCCCATCGGAGCCACATGGGCCGCCGCGGCGATCCGACGGACCGACAGGGCGTCCGGCCCCTCGGTCTCGAGCAGGTGGACGGCCGCACCCATCAGGGCCGAGCGCACGTCCCCACTCGGCGTGCGGGTCCGCGGAGGTGTAGCCATGGGTGGATCGTACTAAAGAACACTGTGCTACAGTTGTAGTACTGCGTTCTACACCCCCAGGAGGAGCCGTGCCCGGACCCCGCACCACGGAGATCGTCGACCACACCGCCCACCCGACGGAGACGCCTGCTGAGCATCCCCACCACGATCGCCGGTGGTTGGTGCTCCCGGTGCTCTGCCTGTCCGTCTTCCTCGTGGTGGTGGACAACACCATCGTCAACGTGGCCATCCCCAGCCTCAGCCGGGACCTCGGTGCCTCGACCTCCGCGCTCCAGTGGATCGTGGACGCCTACAGCCTGACGTTCGCCGGCCTGCTGCTCGCCGGGGGCGGGATCGGTGACCGGCTCGGTCGCAAGCCGGTCATGCAGACCGGGCTCGTGTTCTTCGGCATCTTCTCGGTCCTGGCCGCCGTCAGCCACAGCACCGGTGAGCTGATCTCGGCCCGGGCGCTGATGGGCGTGGCCGCCGCGTTCGTCTTCCCGGCCTCGCTGGCCATCCTCACCGACATCTTTCCGGACCACGCCGAACGCCAGAAGGCGCTCGGCATCTGGGGCGCCACCTCGGGGATCGCCGTGGCGTTCGGGCCCATCGTCGGAGGTGCGCTCCTGGAGCACTTCTGGTTCGGCTCGATCTTCCTGGTCAACGTGCCGATCGTGGTGATCACGTTCGTCAGCGGCCACTTCCTCATCCCCCGGCTGGAACGTGGAGCGACCCGCCACTTCGACACCCGGGGCGTGCTGGTCTCCACCATCGGACTCACCTTGTTGGTCCTGGCCATCATCGAGGGACCGCAGTGGGGCTGGACCTCGCCGGCCACCCTGGGGTGTTTCGTCGCAGCCGGTGCACTGATCACCGCGTTCACACTCCTCGAGCTGCGGACCCGTGAACCCCTGCTCGACGTGCGGGTGTTCACCGTCCCCCGGTTCTCGTCAGGGGCGGTCTCGATCGCCGTGGCGTTCTTCTGCCTCTTCGGCTTCATCTTCGTGATCACCCAGTACTTCCAGTTCGTGAAGGGCTACTCCACGCTGTCCGCAGGCGTACACACGCTGCCCTTCGCCATCGTCGCCGCCGTGTTCACACCGGTCGGGGCCGTCCTCGCCCTGAAAGTGGGGACGCGTCTCGTGGTCGGCTTCGGGCTGGCCTCGATGGCGGGCGGACTGGTGCTGGCCGGATTGACCTCGACACCAAATGCCGACTACTTCGGCCCGGTGATCGTGGCGATGGTGCTCCTCGCCCTCGGACTCTCGTTCATCACCGCCCCGGCGACCGAGGCCGTCATGGGTTCACTGACCCCCGAGCAGGTCGGCGCCGGCGCCGCCGTCAACAACACGACCCGGGAGCTCGGCGGCACACTGGGCGTGGCCGTACTGGGCTCGGTCTTCGCCTCCGCCTACGGGCCGAAGATCCTCCACGCACTGGCCGGCTACCCCGTGCCGGCGCCGGCGCGTGACGCAGCCCGCCAGTCGATGGCCGCCGCCCTGGCCGTCGTCGGCCACGCCCCTGGCGCCGTACAGCCGACGATCCGGACGGCGGTGTTCGCCGGGTTCGACTCCGGACTGGAAGCCGCCTGCATGGTCGGGGCCGGCGTGGCCGTGGTCGGGGCGCTGATCGCCTTCGTCTTCCTGCCGGGGCGCTCCACCGACTAGTCCGGACCCCGATCCGGGATCCGATCGCGCACCTGGAGGCCGACCGGTCAGACGAGCGGGTCGTCCATGATCTCGCGGGCCTCCTGGGCGCAACGGCAGGCAGCCGCGCACGCGGGTTCCCCCTGCAAAGCCCGCACCGGGGAAGCCCGCACCGTGGAAGCCCGGGCACCGCTGGCCCACACGCTCTTCCACGCCACCGGGTGACGGTCGACCACCGGACCGACTACGGGACCGGCGTCCAGGTGAACCCGTCGCCGGAGGACACGATCATCTCGACCCGGTCCTGCACCGTTGCCTCATCTGGCTATGCAGGCAACGGGCCGGGACGTCCATCGATCACCGGCTCGTCGAACAGGCGGAGCCCCGCTTCGTCGGGGGGCTGGAAGATCGAGGCCCACTCCTCGAAATCAGCCGGCGTGATCGGTCGGGCCGTCCACTCGCCTGACGTCGTGCGACGACGGGCGCGCTCGATCAATTCGTCCCTCGGCACCTCGAGGTAATGGAGTTCCACCCCCACCCCCAGCGCACGGGCCCCGAGCCGCTTCTCGTCCCGTTCAGTCCGCGCCCAGTGCCCCCACTCCAGGATCACGCTCTGTCCGCGGGCCAGCAATTCGCGGGTGAGTACCCACAGCTGACGCTCGATGCGCACACGGAATTCGTCGTCCCACACGTCGCCGCCGAGTCCGGTCACCCACTCGTCCTTGTCCAACCGGACGGCCGGCATCCGGGGGGCGAGCTGGCGGGCGAGTGTCGACTTCCCGGAGGCGGGAAGTCCGCAGATCAGTGCCAATCGAGCCGGGGACCCACCGACACGGTCGTCACTCCACTCGGATGCCACGGAGCAAGGCTACGGGACCCTGGGCGGGGCTTCCTGATCGGTGGGTGGACGGGTCGATCCGCCGACAGGGGATCTGCCATCATGAGATCCGGGTAGGGCGGCGGTCGTGATGCCCTCGACCCTCTCGTGGATGTCGCGGCGACACACGGATCGGACCATGGAGGTGGCGACGTGAGCAGTTTCCCGAATGTCGTGTCGGCGGAGGATTGGCTGATCGAACGTGACGACCTGCTCGCCGCGGAGAAGGAGGCCACGCGGTTGCTCGACGCCATCGCCGCCCGTCGACGGCGACTTCCCATGGTCCGTGTCGACAACCAGAAGTACACGTTCGATACCGCCGACGGACCCAGGCGGCTGCTGGACTTCTTCGAAGGCCAGCAGCAGTTGGCCGTCTACCAGTTCATGGACAACGGTCCGGATGCCTTCTGCCCCGGTTGCACGTTCTTCACGAGCAATGTGACCGATCTGGCGACGCTGGCGCGTGAAGGCGTCAGCTGGCGGACGGTGTCCAACATGCCTCTGGCGCAGATGGAGTCCTACTGGTCCAGCCAAGGATGGGACGTGCCGTTCGCGTCGTCGCACGGAACGTCGTTCGCCGATGACTGTGGGGCGTCCGGTGGCTTCATGCTCAACCTGTTCATGACCGACGGCGAGCAGGTCTACCGCACCTATGCCACCACTGGCCGGGGTGTCGACCGACTGCTCTTCGTGAACAACGTCCTCGACCTCGCTCCCTACGGCCGCCAGGAGGACTGGGAGGACTCACCTCCCGGTTGGCCCCAGCACCCGACCTACGGCTAGGACCCGACGCGCGTCCGGTGGGACCCCGGCATCGAAGCCGTCGTGGCGGTTGCCTGTGCGTGACTTCACGTGTGACCGGTCACCCCGGACGCCGCACGAGCGGTGACCGGAGTCACGCCCCAGGTCCTCGGCGAGTATCACGATCGGCACTGAGTCCGGAGCCGTCGGACGACTCGACGGTCCCCTAGCATCTGGCCATGTCGCATGTCCCTTCGTCCCCTGCCGGGTGGTTCATGGACCCTGGAGTCCCGACCCGGCTGCGCTATTGGGACGGCAACGGATGGACCCCGTACACGAGCGCACCACCCATTTCCGGCACTCTCGTGATCCCGTCGGGCACCGGTCTCGAACTGGCAGGGTGGTGGCGTCGCGCCGGTGGCCTGCTCCTCGACAACGTCATCATCGTGGTGTCCACGTTCGCCATCGGAGCGGTACTCGGTCTGATCTTCTACGCCAATGCGCTGGCGTTCATCCTGGCCAATCATCCCTATTCGGCGGGGCCGGCCGCCCGATTCCTGTTCCTCGCGGCGGAAGCGGCCATCGGCATCGCCTACGCCGTCTGGTTTCTCGGTCACCGCTCACGGACGCCAGGGATGTCAGCAGTCGGCATCACGGCGGTCGACCGATCCGGGGCCACCCTTTCGCGTGCGCAGGCCTGGAAGCGGGCCTTCACCGTGTTCGCTCTCGTCGGCATCTGGATCCAGATCGCGAACTTGATCAAGGTGGTTCACAAGACCCCACACGGGCACATCGGGATCGGCGGCATCTTCGAACTCCTGTACGTCGCCGGGCTACTGACGACGTATCTGTGGCCCTTGGGTAATCCTCTCAACCAGACGCTCCAGGACAGAGCGGTGGGCTCCATCGTCGTCATCGGATCCCGTCAGTCGCCCACCGAATGACGGCTGGACCCTGCGCCGTCCTCCAGAGCCCTCTGTGGCTGAGGCGGGCATCCCCGTGCTGCGCAGGTTCACCCGCTACGAACCGACGGTGATGCCGCTCCGGACTCTGGCACCGGGTACTCCGCGGGATGTTCGCCTCATCCGGATTCGAGTGAGAACGTGAACAGCTTGTCGGCGTCGATGCGACCGGCCAGGACGTCCTCGGAGTCCAGCCAGTCCTCGAAGGAGGGACCCTGGAGCGGCAGGTAGTGGTCGAGCATCGCCTGGCGGAGTTCGGGTCCCCCCGCATCGGAGAGTTCGAATATCTGGGCCCTTCCGTGCACGGTCACAGCCAGCTCCTCACCCGGGAGGTGGGATGCGCTCACCGACGGTCGGAGGGCCAGATGGCGCATGCGTACCGACGTACGACCCGAGGTGAAGTGGAACCTTCCGTGGAGGAGGTACCCGTCGACCGGACCGACGAGTGGTCGGCCGTCCGCGGTCACCGTGGCCAA
>Ga0302276_10003784_pt1 | contig 12907 bp, 14 predicted proteins | sample III_Bog_N2_3_FD_198768 | JGI IMG/M metagenome (GOLD analysis project Ga0302276, IMG submission 198768) | Peat permafrost microbial communities from Stordalen Mire near Abisko, Sweden - III_Bog_N2_3 | ecosystem: Environmental > Terrestrial > Soil > Wetlands > Peat | place: Sweden: Abisko... | reverse complement strand
ACCTATGTTGCGCGGAGTCTTGATCACCGGTTCGGGCTCGTCGCCGTTGCTCGCGGGACGCGAGGAGGGCCTCGCGTACGTCTGTCACCGTGGTGCCTGCGCACGCCCAGTGGCCAGCGTCGACGCTCTACGCGAACTGCTCGAGGGGGCGTTCTAGCCGTGGCGTGGTGGCGCCGGGACCCGGCCGCGAGGGCGATCAAGCGAATGGTCGAACGAACCCCCCAATCCCACGTCGTGGATCTCACGCCCGGCAGCACGGTGCACGGACTCGTCCTCGGGTCGACCAACGAAACCACCACCGTGATCGACCTGTCGTCGCACACGATCGTGCGCTGGCGCATCCCCTGGCCCGCGGACTCTGAGACGGACCTCGCCGCCTTCGACGTGGTCGAGGCCGTGCTGGCCGTGGACATCGAGCGCAACGACCTCGCCCAACCCGAGGCGGTGACGTTGGCCGACCTGCCGCGACGGCTTGGCAATTATTCGGGACGACGAGTTCGCAAATGGTTGGAGCAGTTGGCCACTCCCGCAGATGGACCCTTGTTCGGGTTCCGCGGGCCGAGCGCCCCCTATTGGGAGTTTCGCGGCGAACGCCCGAGCGTCGCACTCATCGCCGCGGACCGCGGCCCTCAACTCATGCGACGCACCGACGACGGGTCGACCTGGGTCCGTTTTGGCTGGTACGGCGACGACATCTGGCTGTTGTGCGAGGACAATCACGCGATTCGCACCATCGAAGCCACGCGACGCACGTCATTGGCCGGCAAGGATCTGGCCACATCGCTGGGCTTTCGCCCGACGTATATCCTGACCACGCTGTCACAGTCGATCGACGGTCACTGTTACAAGAGTTGCACCGGTCTTCTGCCGCGCGGCTGAGTCGGGCGCGGGGCTACTTGAGCAGTTTGCCTGAGGCCAGGGCCTCGGCCATGGCCCAACCAAAGACCACGAGTCGCTGGCCCTTTTCGGCGTCCACTGCCTCGAAGAAGGTCGCGGCGCCCTCAGGAATCGAGCCTTTAGAGGCCACGTAGTCGAGTCCACCGACCGATCCCGACGGGACCGTCATGATGAAGGTCTTGTCGTCAATCGCCTTCTCCGAACCAAAGCGTTTGGCCAAACGTCGCCCCCAGGCCCGGTCCTCGCCGGTAGGTCGATAGCCCAGGCGCGGCACGACGTCCTCGAGCCCCAAGAACGCGCGGTACCCATCGGGACTCGTCAGACGCGAGCCCAAGAGGACGTCCTCATCAGGGAAGGCCAATAACGCGCGACGAAACTGGTCGTGCAGGATCGCCTTGAGCGTTTGATCAGACTTGGCGTTTCGGTCCACGAGCATCAGACCAATCAGCAACGACGGGGTGCCACCAATGCGCTCCAGGGTGCAAAAGGAGTACCCGCGCAGCTTCGTCCCTTCACGCGCGTGAGTAACGAGGACCCACTCTTCGCGCTGCTTCGACAAGAACCCGATGTCGAAGTTGGGCTCACGATCCACGCATAGGTCGGCCATCTCAGCCAGCTCAGCATCGGATAGAGCGGTGGAATCCTTCGTGGAGACAGTCATTGCCATAGTCATTCATTCTACGACTTGTCAGCACCCCCGAAAAACCGTCAGGCTTTTATGACGTTTCGACCGAATTCGCTGCGCAGATCACCGACCACCGATGAAATGGCCACTTTGAAATCCGGCCCGAGTTTGAACGCCTTGCCGTCGAGGCCCGTTTCGAGGATTACCGGCGAGGGTCCGGGGTAGCGCTGAAGGATCTCCTTGAGTTTGGCGATGGCCGACGTCGTAAAGTCTTCGGGGCGAAAACTCAGGCGCAACTCGCCGTCACCATGGTCGACGTGCAGGACCTCGACATCCATTGCTCCGAATCTCGGTTCGTCGTCGCGCACGTCCACGCGGACCTTGACGACCACAATGTTGTCCTTGGCCAGGTAGCCGCTGCACTTCTCGAACACTTTGGAAGAGAAGTTCACTTCGACTGAACCGCCGAGGTCCTCGACCACGGTGCGCGCGTAGGCGCGCCCGTCCTTGGTCGTGCGCAGTTGCACCTCGGAAAAGATGCCCCCGATCTTGAAGGGGCGATTGGCCTTGGACAGTTCGTCGGCCTGTTCGCGTAGCGACACCAGCGTTCCGTCGGTCTTGGTGGCGAGGAGATGTTCGACGGCGTAGAGCGGGTGGTCCGACACGTAAGTGCCGAGCATCTCTCGTTCGAAGTCGAGTTTCACCGGCTGATCGAACTCGACCTCGCCGATGGCGATGTCGGTGCCTTCCCAGTCATTCGCTCCGTCGGCGTCCATCGAGGCGAAGAGGGTCGAAATGCCCAGCGACAGATCCTTGCGACGCAAGAGCGTCGTCTCGATGAGTTCATCGACCTTGAGCAGCAGTCCCAGTCGGGCGACGCCCAAGGAATCGAAGGCTCCGGCCTTGATCAGCGATTCCATCGTGCGCCGATTCAACACCGAGGGGTCGACGCGGCGAACGAAGTCGTAGACCGAATCGAAGGGTCCGTGCTTCTCACGCTCGCTGACGATCTTTTCGACCAGGGCTTCGCCCACGTTGCGCACCGCGGCCATGCCAAAGAGGATCGTCGACGAAGCCTTCAGGCTCGGCGCGTAGTCACCGAAGGACTCATTCACGTCGGGCACTCCGACGGTGATGCCCATCTGACGGGTTTCGTTCAAGTACAGCGACGCCTTGTCCTTATCGTCGCGAAACGACGTCAGCAAGGCCGACATGTACTCGACGGGATAGTTGGCCTTCAGCCAGGCGTTCTGGTACGCGATCAAGGCGTACCCGTAGGCGTGACTCTTGTTGAAGGCGTAGTCGGCGAAGGGCTCGATCTTGTTGAAGATCGCCTCACCCAATTCTCGGCCGTACCCCTCACGTTCGGCTCCGTCGACGAACTTGGCGCGCTGGGCCTGGATCATCTCACGAATCTTCTTGGAACAGGCCTTTCGCAGGTCGTCGGCCTCGGTCATCGAGAAACCGGCGATCTTGGTCGCCACGCGCATGATGTCCTCTTGGTAGATCATCAGGCCCGACGTCTCACCCAGGATCTCTTCGAGGTCGGCGTGGTCGTAGCTGACCACCTGGCGGTGGTTCTTGCGATCGGCGAAGTCGTTGTGCGCGTTCACGCTCAAGGGGCCCGGTCGATAGAGCGCGATGAGGGCCGCGATGTCGTCGAAGGACGTCGGCGCGAGGCGACGCATGAGTTGGCGCATCTTCTCGCCTTCGAGTTGGAAGATGCCGATCGAGTTTCCTAGTTGGAGCATCTCAAAAACCTTGGGGTCCTCGAGGGACACGTGATCGATGTCGACCTTGAGATGGTGGACGCGCTCGATGTGCTCGAGGGTGCGTTCGATGATGGCCAGGTTGCGCAGCCCCAGAAAGTCCATCTTCAAGAGGCCCAACTTCTCGATGGCCGTCGCCTCGTACTGCGTGACGATGGGGGCGTCCTCCGCGGCGGCGTTGGGTCCGGCCTTGCGCTGCACGGGCACGTAGTCGAGGACGGGGCCGCGCGTGATGACGACCGCAGCGGCGTGGATGCCGTCCTGGCGGCGCTTGTCCACGAATCCCTTGGCGACGTCAATGACGTGGGTGACGTCAGTGTTGGTCTCGTAGAGGCTGCGTAGTTCTGCCGCCTCCACGTAACGACCTTCATAACCCGGCATCGGCTCAAAACAGGCCTGTAGCGGCAGATCCTGGCCCATCACCAAGGGGGGCATGGCCTTGGCGATCTGGTCACCAAGTTGGGGCGGATAACCGAGCACGCGCGCCGCGTCACGCACCGCAGCACGTGCCTTGATGGTGGAGAAGGTGACGATCTGGGCGACGTGGTCGCTGCCGTAGCGATCAGCGGCGTAACGGATCATGTCACCGCGGTAGCGCTCGTCGAAGTCCATGTCGATGTCGGGCATCTGCTTACGGCCCGGATTGAGAAAACGTTCGAAGATCAGCCCGTAGCGAATCGGGTCAAGGTCGACGATCTTGAGGCAATAGGCAATACAGCAGCCCGCGGCCGATCCGCGACCCGGACCGACGCGGATGCCCTGCTCGCGCGCGTGGCGTATGAGGTCCCACACCACCAAGAAGTAATCCGAGAACCCCATCTCGGCCACGACGCGCAGTTCGTAGTCGAGTCGCTCACGGACCTCGTCACTGAGTTGCTCGCCATAGCGCTCGCGCGCGCCGGCGAGGGTCAAGTGGGCCAAGAGTTTGTCGGCACCCTCCTTGTGCGTCGCACCGGCTAGTTCGGCGGGGATCGGGAACTCGGGCAGTGCGTTGTTGTCGAATTCGATGGTCAGGTCCACCCGCTCGGCGATAGCCAACGTGTTGTCACAGGCTTCGGGAATGTCGCGGAAGAGATAGCGCATCTCCGCGGCGGATTTGAGGTAGTGCTGGTCACTGTGGAAGCGGAACCGCTGTGGATCCGCCACCAGCGAGCCGGTGCCGATGCACAGCAACGCGTCGTGCATGGCGGCGTCACCGTGATTGACGTAGTGAAGGTCGTTAGTGGCTAGGAGCGGCGCGTTCAGGTCGCGGGCGATCTCCAAGAGATGCGGGTTGGTGCGGACCTGTTCGGGGATGCCGTGGTCCTGCATTTCAATGAAAAAATTCTCGGGTCCAAAGATCGTTTGCAGCCGACCCGCCAATTCAAGTGCCTTGCGGTAGTCGTCGTGTAAGAGTGCCTGGAGCACGACCCCTCCCAGACAACTCGAGGTGGCGATGAGACCTGACGAGTGCTCGCTCAGCAGTTCCCAGTCGAGACGGGGCTTGTAGTAATAGCCCTCGAGGAAGGCACGCGAGGACAGTTCGCGCAGGTTGCGATACCCGTCATTGTTGGTGGCCAGCAAGGTGAGGTGGTGATAGAGCTTCTGCCCTCCCTCGGTGTCGCCGCCGGTGTCGTCCATCTTGCCGCGTCGCGGCGGGCGGTCGAAGCGCGAATTAGCGGCCATGTAGGCCTCAAGACCGATGATGGGTGTCACGCCGTGCTTGCGACACGTCTCGTAGAAGTCGATCACACCGTAGAGGTTGCCGTGGTCAGTGATGCCGATCGCGCGCTGACCATCAGCTTTGGCGGCCAGCACCAACTCCTCCACGCGCGCGGCGCCGTCGAGCATTGAATACTCGGTGTGGTTGTGGAGATGGACGAAGCTGTCAGCCATGGGCTAGGGACTTTCCGCGGTCGGCCACGAGATGTCGTGACGGGCCGAATCTAGCGAGATGATGTGACACGCCACGGCGCGTCAGAGGTACGTTCCGGCGCGCGGCTCGCCGGTGCCGGGATTGAGCGAGCGCTCGCGCATCTTCTCGAGTTGCGCGGCGGCGGCGGCCTGTTGGGCGAAGAGCGACGCCTGGATGCCGTGAAAGAGTCCTTCGAGCCATCCGACCAACTGAGCCTGGGCGATACGCAGTTCGGACTCAGTGGGTATCTCGGCGCTGAAGGGCAGGACCATTCGCGATAGCTCGCCGCCCAGGTCCGGCGAGAGGGCACCCGAGAGTTCGTGGATCGAGATCTCGTAGATCTCGCGCAGTCGCGCCCGTCCCGCTTCATCGAGTGGGGCCGAACGTGCTTCGTCGAGGAGATTCTTGACCATGGCGCCGATTCGCATCACCTTGGCGGGCTGGGAGATGAAATCAGTATCCGGTTCCGGGGTCCCCTGGGGTGACGCGTCACCCTGGCCGGGTGACAACACTTCGTCGGGATTGACGGTGACGTTGACGTTGGGGTCTTGTTCCACACCTTCGAGTGTGCCAGAAAATCCTCCGGTCGGGGACACGATGGACGGCAGTCGTTCGCCGATAGACTGCCACCGTGAGGGTGTCTACGCGTGGAGATTACGCCAGTCGCGCACTGTTGAGCCTGGCCCTGGGCGCCGATCTGTCGGTGCCCACCTCCGTGCGCGACCTCGCCGAACGCACCGGACTTCCCCAGCCATACTTAGAGCAGATACTGCTCATCTTGAAGGGTGTCGGGCTCGTACGCTCCAAGCGCGGAGTGGGTGGTGGCTACGTGCTCGCTCGCGACGCCGAGAGCATTACCTTGGCCGAGATCGTCGCGGCCGTCGACGGACCCATCGTCGCGGGCGACTTCGGCGAACCCCACCGAGACGGCGCGTGCGACCACGAGGGCCAGTGCGTCCTGCTGGGGGTGTGGGCAGACGTGGGAAATCACATGCGAGAGCACTTGGCCAGCTTCACCTTGGCCGACATGGTCTTGCAGGCTCGTGGGATCAAACCACAGCGTCGGGCCCACGAAGCCGCCAACTAGCGGTTTCTAAGACCTAAGTAAATTCAACCAATGCGTCACTACCACGTGGTAAATTAAATATGCGTCCATAGGAGAAATATCCCTGGGTCCAGCGCACTTCACCCCAAAAGGAGTTGCCGTGAACACACCCCGCCGATCGACAGTCAACACCAACGACATGCTGGGCCTCCTCATGCGAGACCTGGACCGCTACCCGATGCCCAACTATGACGAGCAGGTCGAATTGGCCAAGCGAGTCACCGCCGGTGACGAGGAAGCCAAGAAACAGATGGTCGCCGCCAACCTGCGACTCGTCCTGCACTGGGCCCGCCGTTACCAGGACCGCGGTGTGGAGATGGTGGACCTCGTCCAAGAGGGCACTTTTGGCCTCTTGCGCGCCGTCGAGAAATTCGACTGGGAGCGCGGCTTCAAGTTCTCGACGTACGCCACCTGGTGGATTCGTCAGGCCCTGCAACGCGCCGTGCAACAGCACGGGCGCACGATCCGCATCCCTCGAAGTCGGTGAGCAGCTACAACGCCTCGAGGCAACCTCGGCGGAATTGACGTCGCTCTTCGGCCGCAAGCCGACCGATGAGGAACTTGAAGAGGCCACTGGGATGAGCCGTGAGGTCCGCGAGGGCCTGCGCGGCCTCGCGGGCGTGACCGCCAGCCTCGATCAGCCGGCGTCCTCAGACTCAGCCACGACGCTGGGTGACCTGGTCGCGCCGAGCCAGCACGACTGGGTGGGTGACATCGAGCAAGGCATGATGGACCGCCAGTTGATGGACGCCCTCGACCAGTTGACCGACCTGCAACGTGAAGTCGTGACGCTGCGTTTCGGACTGAACGGCACCACTCCCCTGTCATTGCAGGCCACCGCGACCAAGATGGACATCGGCGTGCGACGCGTGCGTCGGGCCGAGGAGGAGGCGCTGGAGATTCTCCGCCACGACGCCACTGTCCTGGCCGCCCACGTCAACGTCTAAAGGTCGCGGCGCTCTCCCAACAGTGCTACGAGGTCCTCGGGTAGATTCGCACCCGCACTGATCGCCTCACCCGTTCGCGGGTGCTGGAAGGCCAACGTCCTCGAATGAAGCCAGAAACGGTCTTCCGGCAGTCGACGGTCACGTCGGTGCCCGTAACGCGGGTCATTGACGACGGGGTGCCCGATGGTCGCCATATGCACGCGGATTTGATGGGTTCGCCCGGTATCAAGCGTCAATCGCAGCAGCGTCGCGGCGTGGGGCTTGTCGATGCGTTCGAGCACTTCATAACCGGTGCGTGCGGGTCGCCCGTCCGCACGTACCGCCATCAACGTGGGCGTCCGAGTCGATCGACCGATGGGAGCGTCAACGACGCCGCGCTCCTCGGCCACGTGTCCCTCCACCAGACCCAAGTAGGTGCGGTCCATCTCACGAGTGGCTAACTGGTCACGCAGACTCACCAGCCCCTCAGCGGTCTTGGCGACGACGAGGACCCCAGAGGTCCCCTTGTCGAGTCGATGCACGATACCGGGGCGGAACGGGTCACTCAGGCCCTCGTCGCTCAGAGCCTGCATCTGGGGGAAGAGAGCCAACAGCCCGGCGACCAGGGTCCCAGTGCGCTGTCCGGCTCCTGGATGCACCACCTGGCCCGCGGCTTTGTTGATCACGGCGAAATCCTCGTCGTCGAGCACCACGTGCACCGGAACCGACGCGTCGGGCTCGACGAAGCCCGACTCGGGCGCCGGCAAGATCGCCACGAGGTGTTGCCCCTCCTCGAGCACCAACGAACCCTTGACCACGACCTTGCCATCGACCGACACAGCCCCCTCGCCGACCATGTCGGTGGCCTCAGACCTCGAGAGGCCCGTCAGCATGGAGATGACGCGGTCAACACGAATGGCGTCGAGCGTGCTGGGTACCACGAGATCGAGCGTTTCGCCGTCGAAGGCATCGAACTGGTCACTCATCGCTGGACCAGGCTCGAACCACGCAGCATGGCCACCATGAGCACAATGAATCCCACCGTGACGCTCGCGTCAGCCAGATTGAAGATGGGGAACCAGCCCACCGAGATGAAGTCGGTCACCTGGTGAGGCACCCGCACGAGTCGATCGATCTCGTTGGACACTCCCCCGCCGAGTAATAGTCCGAATCCCACGGTCGCGAGTCCGGGCGTCGCCTGAAACGCCACGAACATCACCACCAGCACAATGGCGAGGACGACCAACGTGGTGACGACGGGACCCGAGCGATCAAGTGAAAAAGAGATACCCCCGTTATAGGTCAATCGCAGCCACAAGGGGCCCCAGACGTGGCGCCCCTTCGTGCCCAGGGCGTGACGAGCCCACCATTTGCTCAGCGTGTCCACGATGATGACCCCGAGGGCCCACAACAAGACCTGGGCGTTGATGCGTCGATCTAGACGCTGGCGCGGCACGTCACACAGGTGAAGACCGGCAACTGGAACTGGAGCCGAGGCTTGGAAATCGGTTCGAAGCACTCGTCGCAGCGTCCGTAGCTGCCGTCATCGATACGCGACAGGGCCACGTCGATCTCGTCCACCTTCAACCGCAGGGCGGTCGCGAAGTCCTTGAGCTGGTCTCGCTGGATGTCCGAAGCGACGCTCGAGCCGTCCTCGTCGTCGTACTCCAGACGCTCACGGTCCACGAGCATCTCGTTGGCCTCGTCGTCACTCACCGCGATTTGCTGCAGGGTCGATTCGCGCGCCTCGAGGAGCAATCCGCGCAACTCCTCCAAGAACTCGGGGTCGTCGCCGTAGGGCTTGGAGTGCATCTTTCGGTCCAGCGCCTCCTGGCGCTTGTGCTCCTCGGCCTCACGACGCTCCTGACGCTTGAGTTCCTCGTGGTTACGGCGTTCGATCTCACGAAGTTTTCTCTGCTTCTCGGCCTCGATCGCCTTGCGCTTAGCATCGATCTCTCGCTGCTTCTTGGCCTCGATGGCCGCCTTCTCACGGGCCTTGCGCTGAATCTCTCGTTCCTTCGCGACAGCTTTGGCCTTGGCCTCGCGCTCCTTGGTGGCCTTGGCGGCGGCAGCGGCCTTGGCCTTGGCGGCGAGGGTCTTGGCCTTCTCCGCGGCTTTGGCCTTGGCCTCGCGCTCCTTGGTGGCCTTGGCGGCGGCAGCGGCCTTGGCGGCGCTCGTGACCGAGTTCTTCACGGGGGCGGCGGATGCCTTGGCCGCCACAGTCTTCTTGGGGGGTGCGACGTTCTTCACGGTCTTCTTGACAACTGCTTTCTTGGCCGAAGCCTGGGGGGTTGAGTTCTTCGAGGTGCGATTCACCTTCGTGGTGACCGCCGCGCCCGGCTTCTTCGCGGGTGCCGCCTTCTTCGCGGGCACCGCCTTTTTCGCAGAAGCGGTCGCCACGACCTTCTTGGGCGCAGCCTTCTTTGCCACGGCCTTCTTCGTGGATGCTTTGGCGGTTGACGGCATGTACGTCTCCTTGGACAGTGTGAACCAGCGCGCTGACCCTAGCAGCCAGGCGCCGTCCTAGGCGCGGTCGTCGCTCGGCGGCTCAAAATTGAGGACTTGACCGGTCGACGCAGGCGGAGCCGGCGGCGGGGCCACGGGACGTGCCAAGTCCTGCGGGGCTGTCGTCACGGGCGATGACACGGGGGCTGGCGCGGGGGCTGGCGCGGGGGTATCGGGCGTGGCCACGTGGGTCCCCGAAGTCGCACCCATGTGCAAGGAACTCTCAATCCACTGTGACAACTCCGAGAGCACGGTCGCGAGACGGCTGCGTTCCTGATCGAGTTGGCGTGTCAGCATCACGACATCCTCACTCAGTCGCTGCTTGAGGCCGTTGAGTCGCGTCACCTCGTCTTCGGCGCGCGAACGAGCCTCGGCCACGATCTCACGGGCGCGCTCCTGGGCAGCAACGGTCATCTCGCGCGCACGAAGCTCCGCCTCTTGTTGCGCTTGGTCGATGAACTGTTGGGCCATCGCGATCATTGCGGTCACTTGTTCAGCGCCCGCCGTGGAGGCGGCGACGGGAGCGGGCGACGGAGGTGCAATCGGTTCGACGAACGGAGCGGGTGCGGGTGCCGCGACCGGCGCGGGTGCGGGTGCGGGTGCGGGTGCGGGTGCGACTACTCCGCCACTCTCGAGCTGGCGAATGCGTTCGCCGGCCTGACGAAGCTGTTGACGCATCTGTTGCATCTGTTCGCGGATCTGGTCGACTTCGACGGCGGCGCGGTCAAGGAATTCGTCGACTTCGTCAACGACGTAACCGCGTATCCCCTGTTTAAAGGCGACCGTCTTAATTTCATCAAGGGCAGAACGAGGAGTGTCGGTACTTTCCATGACGTCCACCCTACCGCTCGGTCCTTGACGAGAGGGTGGTTACCCCTCAAATAATGTTCATGATCACCGTCAAGAGAATGACCGCAATCAATACCGAGAAGTCGATGCCAACGCCGCCGATGTTGGGACGCGGCATGAATTGTCGAATCGGTCGCAAGACGGGTTCAGTGATCTGCGCGAGGACTCGCTTGGTGGTGGCCAGACCACCCGACGACGAGGACGTGGGAAACCAACTCAGCAGGGCCGAGATGATCAGAACCCAGATGTAGATCCAGATCAGTTCTTTGATCAAACCCACTAGTAGCCAACTGACGAATAATTCGAGGCCACCAGTCGCGCGCGCGCTTCGGGGCTCAGACTGTCACCGTGGGGAGAGATGGCGTAGACGGCACCCTTCTCCAGGGTCTCGACCGTGGCGCGCAACGCGTAGGCCGTGCCGGCGGCGAAGTCGATCAGTCGACGTGCCACCGCGGGCCCACACTGGGTCACCACCAGGATCACCGTGCGATTGAGTCGCAACTGGTCGGTGATGCGCTGGCACTCGTTGAACTCGAAGGGGGTCATGATTTCGATGTCCTGCTCCGCCGCGTACACCGCGACACCGCGGATTCCCGCCGCCGATGAGGCAGCGGGGCGCGGCCGCGGCACTGGCTGGCCGTTGTCGAGCAGCGAAATGGACGACGCCCGCGGTGCGTAGTTCGAGGGCGCGGGCTGTGGTCGCAGGGGGGCGGGACCGGTGCGCGGCGCAGGGGTGGGATTGATGCGCGGCGAGGGAGCGCTGGGCCGCGCGGGGGCCGCGTTGGGGCGAGGAGCCCAGGACGGCTCCTCACGGACTTCCTCGGTGAAGGGTCGTGAGGACTCGGTGGCGGCGTACTCGTTGTAGTCATCCTCCACGAGGCCCAAAAAGCCGAGTGCCTTGCGCATCTTTTCGTTCATGTACGTCTCCTCGTGGCTACGGCGCCCGGCTCCATGTTAGGTCAGCGGTGTGTAGGTGGTTCGTGGACCAAATAATGCACGGCCCACGCGGATTTCGGTACTGCCCTGCGCCACCGCGAGTTCGAGGTCATCACTCATGCCCATCGAGCGCCCTCGCAAGCCTAACTCGCCCGCCATTTCGTTCACTGCGGCGAACTGGGCCGAGGCCAACTTCGCATCGGGCGAGGCCACCGTCATCAACCCACGCACGTCCAAGCCCTCCTCACGCGCCAGTGCGACGAGGGACGCCACCTCGTGAGCGGGAGCGCCATTTCGCTGGGGAGCCCCCGTCAGGTCCACCTGGACGTCGATGGTCGTCCCGGCGCGCAGCGAGGCGATCTTGCGAATCTCTTTCTCTCGCGAGACCCCACTCACGATGTCGGCGACGCTGAGCACTCGCGCGATCTTGTTGGTCTGGAGCGCACCGAGGAAATGCCAGCGCAGCGCGAGATCATTGACCAACGCTCGCTTGTGCTCGAGTTCGTCGACGTAGTTCTCTCCCACCGACGCCAGCCCGACCGCCGCCGCGACGCGCACCAGAGTGGCGTCGAAGGTCTTTGTCACCGCGACGATGCCGACCGCCGCGAGGTCACCGCCGACGCTCGTAATGCGCCGGCGCACGTCGGCCAGATTGGCCGCGACCCGTTGGACGTCGTCGGGATTAACGAAGGAAGCTGGGGAGGTCGTCATCGCCACCGACGTCGAAGAAATCGTCACTGGTGGTGTTGGCGAAGATGTCAGAACGAGGCACGTCGGCGGCGGGGGCGGCGGGGGCGCTCGATCCTGGCCCCTTGGCCGGCGGCATATGGTCGAATCCCGCGGCGATCACCGTCACGCGCACGGCGTCACCGATGGACTCGTCGATGACCGAGCCAAAGATGATGTTGGCGTCCTGGTGCGCTACGTCGTGGATGATGCTCGCCGCGTCGGTCACTTCGCTCAGGGTCACGGTGGGCCCACCCACGATGTTCATCAAGATCCCCCGCGCGCCTTCGATGGAGGCCTCGAGTAGCGGCGACGTGATGGCAGCGCGCGCGGCGTTGATGGCGCGTCCCTCGCCAGTCGACATGCCAACGCCCATGATGGCGGTGCCGGCGTTGCGCATGATGGCGTTCACGTCGGCGAAGTCGGTGTTGATGAGCCCGGGCACCGTGATGAGGTCGGTGACGCCGCGCACCGCCGACAACAAGACGTCGTCGGCGATCTTGAACGCGTCGAGCATCGAGGTCTCGGAGGTCGCGACCTGGCGCAGTCGATCATTGGGGATGACGATCAGCGTGTCGACCTTCTCGCGCAGCGCCTGGATGCCCTTCTCGGCCTGCGTCGCGCGGCGCTTGCCCTCGAAGGCGAAGGGGCGGGTGACCACGCCGATGGTCAAGA
>Ga0302276_10003756_pt1 | contig 12953 bp, 10 predicted proteins | sample III_Bog_N2_3_FD_198768 | JGI IMG/M metagenome (GOLD analysis project Ga0302276, IMG submission 198768) | Peat permafrost microbial communities from Stordalen Mire near Abisko, Sweden - III_Bog_N2_3 | ecosystem: Environmental > Terrestrial > Soil > Wetlands > Peat | place: Sweden: Abisko... | reverse complement strand
CGTGCTAGACGAACTTGCTGGCGCCGATCACCTTACTTGCGCCGATCACTTTGCTCGCGCCGATCACTTTGCTCGCGCCGACTACCTTGCTGGCCGAGACCATCTTGCTGGCTGCGTTCAGGTTTGAGAGCATTGCGGTTTTGGTCACGGGCTTGGCGGTCATCCCGGTGCTGATCAAAGATTTCTTCTCGATTGACATTCTAATCTCCCCAGAATTTGATTGAACTTCCGAACGCCTAACTAATAGCATCTCGCGTGCCAAACTCTGACGAAAAACTCAAGAACCTGCATCACATTGATTCTATTGGCTATGTTTCATCTATCGAGAATCAGGCAATGGGCCCGGTTCGTCGCAGAAGGGTTAAAATTTAACCCACATCGGGGTAAATTTTTAACCCATCCCCCTTTAGACCCCATATTTGCGGCACAAATACTTCATCCGCTGAGAGTCGATCTTCAGCAGTCTGGCCGCTGCAGCCTTGTGTCCGCCCGTGCGTCGCAGCGCCGTCGTCAGCAGCGCGATCTCCAGCCGCCGGACCTCCTCGTCAAAGTCGGTCCCATCCTCCGGCACGAGTATCGCCTCCTGGGCTGCCACGCTTTGTGCCACCACCCGCGATGGCAGATCGTTCGCGCCGATCACGTCCCGCCTCACTGTCACCACAAGCCGCTGGACCAGGTTTTCCAGCTCGCGCACGTTGCCCGGCCAGGTGTGCTCTTCAAGCGCGGCCAACGCATCCTCAGCCAGTTGCTTCACCGGAATTCCATTCGCAAGGCAGTGCACCTGGAGAAAGTACTCGCAAAGCAGTGGAATATCGCCCGTGCGTTCCCGCAGGGGCGGCAGGTCGATGGGCACCACGTGGATCCGGTAGTAGAGATCCTCGCGGAACTTGCCGTTTCGAACCATCTCTTCCAGTGGCTCGTTGGTTGCGCAAATAAGCCGGAAATCGATTTTGCGAAATGTGCGCCCGCCCAGCCGCTGCACCTGGTGATCTTCCAGCACCCGCAGCAGCTTGGTCTGCAGGGCAGGAGTCAGCGTCGCGATCTCGTCCAGGAAGAGCGTGCCCCCATCCGCCAGCTCGATCTGTCCCGGCCGTGATTCGGTCGCGCCCGTAAACGCGCCCTTCTCGCTGCCGAACAGCTCCGACTCGATCAGGGTCTCGGGCAGTGCCGCGCAGTTCAACCGTATATAAGGCTTGTTGGCCCGGGAACTAAGCGCCACAACCGCCCGCGCCGCCAGTTCCTTGCCCGTTCCGCTTTCGCCGCGAATCAATACGTTGATACTGCTGTCGGCCACCTGCTGTATGGCGTCGTAAACCAGACGCATCGGCTCACTGCCGCCCACAAAGTCCTGAAAGCGGCTCGCCTCCAACGACCGTTGCATCATCCATTCGCGCGCTACTGTCTCCGTGCGCAAACGCATGATCTCAATCAGCGTCATCCGCAGCTCATCCACATCCACCGGGCTGCGAAAGTGCGCGTCGGATCCGTTCTCAAGCGCCTGCTTCTCCACGGCGCGTGCGCGAGCCCGGCTCATCGAAATCAACGTCAGGTTCTCGTTCAGCCGGCGCAACTCGTTCAATACCGAGAGCCCGCCAAATGCCTCGTCGCCATCGGTGTCGATGCTCAGCAGCACCGCCGCCACTCCCACTTCGCGAGTCCATCGCGTCAGGCCCTCGTAGCTGTCGCGCACCTCTACGTGACACCACGGCGCCAGCTCACGCGAAAGATCGTCAACAAAATCCTCGTCCACCGTCACAATGCAGACGATAGGCAGCTCCACCTCGGGGGCAGGTTCTTGTTCTGCTTTCGATTGCTTTCGTGGGGTAGCCATATCAAATTCTACCTGCCAAACTGTCCAAAACGAAAAAAGCGGCCTTCACGGCGCTGAACCTCGCATGCAAATCAACCCGCATTTGCTCGCCACCAGCCCCACTACCCTCGAATGCGGCAACCAGCCTGAAAATGCCGCACTTCCAGCAACCCGTCTTCATTTCTCCTACAGCTTTTTCATGCCCGTTCCTGTATTTTCATTGAATATCGCAGTCCCAGCGCCGACGCAGCGAGGGCTTGAATCGACCCTCAGTCAATGCCGCGCCACTTCGTTGCTTGCAAGGGAGGATGCTTGAGCTCCATCGACCCGTCACTATCCAACCGTGACCTCGCTCCCACAACGCCGGCGCAGCGCACCTGGGGCCTCTACAACTACACCGCTCTCTGGTTCTCCATGTGCATGGAGATCACCACCTACCAGCTCGCCTCCGGCCTCATTGCCAAGGGCATGGACTGGAAGCAGGCGGTCGGCACGGTCCTCCTCGGCAACCTCATCGTTCTCGTCCCCATGCTGCTCAACGCCCATGCCGGCGCAAAATACGGTATTCCCTTTCCCGTCTTCATCCGCGCCCCCTTCGGCGTCCGCGGCGCAAATATCCCCGCCATCCTCCGCGCCATTGTCGCCTGCGGCTGGTTTGGCATTCAATCGTGGATCGGCGGCACCGCCATCTACGCCATGCTCGAGGTCATCTGGCCATCCGTCGCCACCCACCCAGCCGTCTTGTGGGCAAGCTTCCTCGGCTTCTGGCTGCTCAACATGGTCGTTGTCTGGCGTGGCGTCGAATCCATCCGCCATCTCCAGGCCATCGGCGCGCCTCTCATGTTCGTCATGGCTGGATTGCTGCTGTTCTGGGTCCACTCCAAGGCGGGCAGTTGGGGCGCCATGCTCTCCACACCCAGCCAATTCCACTCCACCGGCTCATTTCTCGCCGTCTTCTTTCCCTCGCTCACCGCCATGGTCGGCTATTGGGCTACGCTCGCGCTCAACATCCCCGACTTCACCCGCTACTCCAAGTCACAGAGCGGCCAGGCTTGGGGACAAGCTCTCGGCCTTCCACTCGCCATGGTCCTCTACACCTTCGTCGGCATCGCCGTTACTTCCGCGTCCGCGGTCCTCTTCGGCCATCCCATCTGGAATCCAATCATCCTCATCGGTGCCTTTCATCAGCCCTTCGTCGCTTTCATCGCCCTCATCGGCATCCTCATCTCCACGCTCAACGTCAACCTCGGCGCAAACGTCGTCTCGCCTTCAAACGACTTTTCCAACCTCTATCCCCGGCTCATCAGCTTCCGCACCGGCGGCATGATCACCGGCCTGCTCGGCCTCGCCATGTGCCCCTGGAAGCTCCTCGCCACGCCCGACGCCTTCATATATGGATGGTTGATCGGCTACTCCGGCCTCATGGGCCCCGTTGCCGGCATCATGATCGCCGACTACTTCCTCATCCGCAAAACCGAACTCGACGTCAACTCGCTCTATCATCGCGAAGGCGTCTATCACTACACCAAAGGCTTCAACCCCCGCGCGATCATTGCGCTCGTTCTCGGCGTCGGCGTAGCCCTAATCGGCCTCTTCGTCCCATCGCTCCACTTCCTCTACGACTACGCCTGGTTCGTCGGCTTCTTTGTCGCAGGGGTCGTCTACTTAGCGCTGATGAGGATCGCTGCTCCTACTTCCGTTGCTCCGGCCTGAGTTTCCAATAGCCTAACCCGACCACGAGAAATGCAGTGAGAATAACGCCTAAGGAATAAACGAATGAGTAGAGCAGAGGACCCTGCTCCCAGACTGCTAAGAGAACAGCTCGATCCTGATATAGCAGGACGCAGAGCATCACCATGAATATAAGAAGTATCCAACCAAAAACAATGCGCGAAGTGAGCAAGTACAGCTTGCTTTGCCTCGCCATTCTCCTATTTAAGGTTAGGATCACCAGGCAAATGCCCAGGAGTATAAACGGGGCTTCAATATCCTGAGTGAGGCTATTTACGCCCGGAATGCTCATATCGACCTATTTCCTGGAGTGCCCCAGGTCTCGCCTTTGAGACCTGGAACTCCACTCGCCAATGCGCAGCTGAAGGCTGAAAGCTGATAGCTGACAGCTGCACTTCTACTCCACCAGCGCATCCGCAATCCCCAGATGCTCATCCAGCGCCGCAATCCCCAGGTCCAGCTCCTCCTTCGTCACGATCAGCGGCGGAGCAATCACAAAGTGGCTGACCCACGCCTGGATCGAAACGCCCTGCGCCAGCATCTTCGCCGCAATCTGATCCACCACCAGCGGCTTGCCTTCCACCTTGTCGCTATTCGTGTTGAAGAGCTTCTTCGTCACGCGATTCTTTACAATCTCCACCGCGAAGAACAGCCCCATTCCGCGCACATCGCCCACGGATGGATGCTTCGCCTTCAGCGCTTCCAGCTTCTCGCGCACATACGGCTCCAACTCTGCAGCCCGCTCCACCAGCTTCAGCCGCTGCATCTCTTCAATCGTGGTCACTGCCGGGCCCAGCGTCATCGGATGAGCCTCATACGTGTGCCCATGCGCGAAGTAGTGATCCTCAAAATAGTCGGCAATCTTTGCCGTAGTCGCGCATAGCCCCAGCGGCATGTAGGCCGATGTGATGCCCTTGGCCGTGACCAGAATGTCCGGCGTCACGCCCCAGTGATCCATCGCAAACCATTTGCCCGTCCGTCCCCACCCAGCCATCACCTCATCGGCAATCAGCAACACCCCGTGCCGATCGCAGATCTCGCGAATGCGCGGGAAATACTCCGGCGGCGGCACCAGCACACCGTTCGTGCCCACCACCGGCTCCATAATCACTGCTGCCACATCGCTCTCGTTCTCGATCATGTGCTCGATGTAGTCCGCGCACGCAATATTGCAGCTCGGATAGCTGTGCTTGATCGGGCAGTCGTAACAGTTCGTCTCAGGAGCGAAAATGAACCCGCCCCCCTTGCCACCCGGCTCCATGGCCCAGCGCCGCGGATCGCCCGTGGCCGCGATCGATGCCATAGTCGACCCATGATACGAGCGATAGCGCGAGATGATCTTCGTCTTGCCCGTGTACATCCGCGCAATCTTGAACGCCGCCTCATTCGCTTCCGTCCCGCTTGTCGCGAAGAAGAACTTGGTCAGCCCTGCCGGCAGCACTTCCAGCAGCTTCTCGCTCAGGCGCGCCCGCGCCCGCGTAGCAAAACCCGGCGCAACGTAGGTAAGCTCTCGCGCCTGCTCGGCAATCGACTCGATCACGCGTGGATTCTTGTGCCCCAGGTTCACGCACATCAACTGCGAGCTGAAATCGAGATAGCGCTTGCCCGCGCCGTCGATAAAGTAGCATCCCTCGGCATCGGCAATATACATCGGCTTCCAGCTCTTCTGGAACCGCCATGTGCCGTAGTTGTGCAACCGCGTCGTCGCGGAAATCTCTTCCGGCGTCATCTCTTTTTGCGGGGGAATAGTTGTCTCGCCTGTATCGCTCATTGCGCGGCTCTCCTCTTGAGAATGTTCAAATCCTATCATCGCAGCGTCGTAGCGCCGGTCTCCTGACCGGCTGTCCTGAGGGCCTCCCGGCCCTCAGATGCCTTTACAGAACTTTCTCGTGCCGCGTGCGTGAAAAGGCGCTCCTACCGCACCTGAGGGAACCCGAGATCCACCTTGCTCGACCCCGGGTCAGGCCACCGGCTCGTCACCACCTTCGCGCGCGTATAGAACTGCACACCCTCCGGCCCATACATATGCAGATCGCCAAACAGCGAAGACTTCCATCCGCCAAAACTGTAATAGGAGACAGGAACAGGAATCGGAACGTTCACCCCCACCATGCCCACTTCCACATCGAACTGAAACTGCCGCGCGGCGCCGCCATTCTGCGTAAAGATCGCTGTCCCATTGCCATAAGGATTCTCGTTGATCATGCGCACTCCCTCGGCGTACGAATCCACGCGCACTACGCTCAATACCGGCCCAAAGATCTCCTTGTCGTAGCAAGCCATGCCGGGCCGCACGTTGTCGATCAGCGATGGCCCCAGGAAAAATCCGCTCGTCCCTGTTGCAGCATCCTTGCGGCCATCCACGGCCAGCGTCGCTCCTTCTGCGACTGCGGTGTCCAAATGCCCCGCGACCCGATCCCGATGCTCGCGCGTAATCAGCGGTCCCATCTCAACGCCCGGCGCCGACCCCGGTCCCACCTTGATCTTCACCAGCCGCTCGCGAATCGCTGCCACCAGAGGCTCTGCAACACTGCCCACAGCGACCACCGCCGAGATTGCCATGCATCGCTCCCCCGCCGCGCCATACGCCGCTGAAACAGCCGCATCGGCCGCCATCGCGATATCCGCATCCGGCAACACCAGCATGTGATTCTTCGCGCCGCCCAGCGCCTGCACTCGCTTCCCGTTCTTTGTCCCCGCCTCGTAAATCGCCTTCGCCACCGGCGTCGATCCCACAAAGCTGATCGCCTTCACGTCAGGATGCTCGAGCAACCGATCGACGGCAACCTTGTCCCCGTTCACAATATTCAGCACGCCGTCCGGCACGCCCGCCTGCTGCGCCAGTTCCGCAATCAACATGCTCGCCGATGGGACCTTCTCTGAAGGCTTCAGCACAAACGCATTCCCGCACGCAATCGCATTCGACAGCATCCAAAGCGGCACCATCGCCGGAAAGTTGAACGGCGTAATCCCTGCCACCACTCCAAGCGGCTGCCGAATCTGATACACATCAACGCCGCGGCTCGCCTGCTCGGTGTATCCGCCCTTCAGCAGGTTCGGAATCCCGCACGCGAACTCCACGTTCTCCAGGCCGCGCGCCACTTCGCCCAGCGCGTCCGCCGTTGTCTTGCCATTCTCGCGCGTCAGTGCCTCAGCAATTCGGGCGCGATTCTGCACAATCAGTTCGCGCAGCTTGAACAGCACTTCGGCCCGCCCTGACAGTGGCACTGACCGCCATTCGTGCTGCGCAGCCTTCGCCGCGGCCACCGCACCATCCACATCCGCCGCGCCGGCAAACCCTACCTCGGCAATCATCTCGCCAGTCGCGGGATTGTTCACAATCCCATGTCGCCCTGAAGTTGACGCTTCCTGCTTCCCGCCGATCCAGTTATGCACCGTCGTAACGGCCATTGTCTCTGCAGCGCTCATCGCATCTCCAATCTCAACTCATTCTCCCTGGCCCGCAGCCAGCCACGCCGCTTCACTTCGAACGAATCCAGTCCATCGTTTTCGCAGCCAGCCTGTCAAACGCGGTAATAGCCAGCTCCAGGTGCTCTTCCTTGGTGTCTTCAATCTTGTTGTGGCTGATCCCTTTCAGCGATTGCACAAACATCATCACCGTTGGAATTCCAGCCCGCGAAACTTCCGCCGCGTCGTGCAGCGGCCCCGAAGGCAGCCGATGCGATTTGCCCGCAGTCTCTTCGATCGCCGCTTCGCACAGCGCAATCAGCTCCGAATGGAACGGCTCCGGCGCAATGTTCCAGATGCGCGACCACTCCACGGTGCAGCCTTCCTCTTTGGCAAAGACCTCGCTCATTTCCTGTGCCTCGCGATACATGCTGGCCAACACTTCTGCATCCAGGTCGCGCTGATCGAGCGTCGCTTCGCATCTGCCCACCACCGCCGTCACAATTCCGGGAAAGGTCTTCACGCTGCCCATGGTGCACACCGCGTCCGCATGCTTCATTGCAATCGGACGAATCTCCAGCGCCAGCTTTGCCGCTGCCGCCAGCGCGTCTCTCCGCGCATTCATCGGCGTCGACCCGGAGTGCGCCTCCTGCCCATGAAACGTAATCGCGTGCCGCTCAACACCCTTCGTCCCAAGCACCGCTCCCAGCGGAAATCCAAGCTTTTCCAGCACCGGCCCCTGCTCGATGTGCAGCTCCAGATACGCTGCCGCATTCTTCCGCTCAACGCCGGCTTTGCCGATCGCGTCTACGCGAACCCCGCACTCGGCCAACGCATCTTCCAGCCGTTTGCCGCCCGCATCCGTCCTTCCGCGATCCTGGTCAATCGTGTGCGTCCCCGCGAATGCCGACGATCCAAACAGGCTCCGTCCAAACCGCGCACCCTCCTCGTCGGCCCAGTCCACCAGCCGCACCGTCACCGGCGGCTGTCCGCCAAACTCCTCCGAAATCCTGCACAGCACAGCGTAGGCGCCCATCACGCCCAGCGCACCGTCGAGCCATCCGCCATTCGGAACCGAATCCAGGTGACTCCCAAGAATCAACGCCTTCTCCGATTCTCCCTTCAGCGTCGTCCAGCTATTTCCTGCAGCGTCGTAATGATGCTCCACCGGAAGTTCCCTTAGCTTGCCCAGGAACCACTCCCGCGCCTTGAGCCAAGTTGGGCTCCACGCCAGCCTCTGCGCTCCATGCTCATCGGCCGTCAGCGTGCGCAACTCCTTAAGCAGTCCGATCGCTCCCCTCGCATCAACCGGCATGGCTCACCTCACGGGATGTCGCCCGCCGCAGCATCTTTCCCCGCCCCGCTTCGCCAACAAACGTGCCATCCCGCACCTGTACCTTTCCGCGCACCGTCACCACCGAAGGCCGTCCCTCAATCGCAAATCCTTCAAACCCGTTGTAGTCGTTGTTGGTGTGCTGCGTCGTCGCGGAGATCGTTCCGCGATAAGCCGTGTCGTAAACCACAATGTCCGCGTCCGATCCGACGGCGATCGTTCCCTTGCGCGGAAAAAGCCCAAACAGCTTCGCCGCCTGCGTGCTCAGCGCATCCACAAAGCGATGCAGATCGAGCGATCCACGATTCACCCCGTACGTGTACATCAGGTTTACACGGTCCTCAATCCCAGGGATACCATTCGGAATCTGCGTGAACGCCTTCGCCCCCAGCAGCTTCTGGTCCACATCGAACGGGCAATGGTCCGTCCCCACAGTATCGATCAGGCCCGCCTCCAGCGCGCTCCACAGCACTGCCAGATTGCGCTTGTCGCGTAGTGGCGGCGACATCACATGCTTCATTCCTTCCACTCCCGCTCGCTCGGCATACGTCTTGTCCAGCAGGAAATGTGGCAGCACCGACTCGACATGCAGCTTCACGCCGCGCAACTTCGCCTCCACCGCAGCCCGCAACGCAGGCGCGCACGACAGATGCACCACATATCCCGCGGCGCCAGTCTGCTCAAGGAAGGTAGCAAAACGCGCTGTTCCCTCTGCTTCAACCGCCTCCGGCCTGCTCGGCTCATGCCACTCCGGTCCCGTCTTCCCTTGCGCCAGAAAGAGTTGCTGCAACTGGCCTACAAGTTCCGCGTTCTCGCAATGCGCCGTCGTGATCACGCCCAACTCAGCGCCCAGCTTCAGCGTGTTGAACATCTCCTCGTCGGTAACGCCGAAGAAGTTCTTGTAGGCCAGGAAAATCTTGAACGACGTCGTTCCGTCGGCAACAATCTGCCGCAGTTGAGCCTCGGTCTTCTCATCCCAACGCGTCACCGCCATATGGAATGCGTAATCGCACGCGCTGTTTCCTGCGGCCTTTTGCTTCCATGTGTTGTAGCCTTCCAGCGCATCCTCTTCGCGCGATGGGCAGCACATCTCGATGAAGGTCGTCGTCCCCCCGATCAACGCTGCCTTACTCGCCGTTGCGTGCGTGTCCTTTGCAAACGTCGCCATGAACGGCAAATGGATATGCACATGCGGATCGATAAAGCCGGGAAATACAAGCTTGCCCGTCGCATCAATTACCTCTGCTCCCGCTGGTGCTGGCAAGTCGTGCCCCATCGCACTGATGGTCTCGCTTTCAATCCAGATGTCGCCGTGAAACCGAGCATCCGCCGTAACAATCTCTCCGCCCTTGATGAGCAATCCCATTTCCGTTCTCCCCTGCGCTTGCCGCTGCGCAGCACTCCTTAGTGAATCTCGATTCCCACCTGTTTGCGATACTCCTTCATCGTTTCCCAGTCCTCGGTCACCTTACCCTGCTGCTCTGACAACTGGCTCCACGTCACTGCACTCCTGCCCGATGGCAATTCCACCATGCGGATGCAGTCGTCCACCGGACAAATGTTGTAGCAAAGCCGGCAACCCACGCAATCCTCCTCGCGCACAACCGGCTGCGGACGCATCTCCGTCGCCTCAAGCTTTCCGTTCGACCGCACATCGTAAGAGCGCGGTGCCACAAGCTTCCCATCTCGCCCAACCAGGTCAATGCACTGGTGTGCTGTGTCGTTGCAGGCCACGTAGCACAGGTCGCACTTGATGCACTTGCTTTCATCGATCCGCGCCACCGCGCGAAACGACAGATCGAAGTCCTTGAAATCCGAAACACGATGCAGGCTGTGCCCGCTCACTTCGGCGATTGTCTTGAATCCCTTTTCGTCCATCCAGTTCGAAAGCCCGTCGCACAGGTCTTCAATTATCCGATAGCCATAGTGCATCGCCGCCGTACACACCTGCAGGCTGCTCGCGCCCAGCAGCAGGAACTGCGCCGCATCCTGCCAGGTGGCGATGCCCCCCATACCGCTGATGGGCAAGCCTGACTTCGAAACGATCTCGTCCGTCCCCAGCGCCGCCAGCATATTCAACGCAATCGGTTTCACAGCCGGTCCCGCATACCCGCCATGGCCGCCTTTGCCGCCGATGCTCGGCGTCAGTTCCAGCGTATCCAGGTCCACGCCGACGATCGAGTTGATCGTATTGATGAGCGACAGCGCATTCACGCCCGCGGCCACGCCGGCGCGCGCAGGTAGCACAATGTTGGTAATGTTTGGTGTCAGCTTCATGATCACCGGAATCGTTGCCGCCTCCATCACCCAGCGGGAGATTCGCTCGCAATACTCAGGCACCTGGCCCACCGCCGCGCCCATGCCGCGCTCGCTCATCCCATGTGGGCAGCCGTAGTTCAGCTCAATTCCATCGGCCCCGGTGTCTTCAATCCGCTCCACAATCTCGCGCCATGTCTCGGGCTTCGACTCCACCATCGCTGAAACAATCACCGCGCGATCCGGCCACGCCCGCTTCACCTCCGCAATCTCGCGCAGGTTCACCTCCAGCGGCCGGTCACTTATCAGCTCCACATTATTGATGGCCAGCATCCGCTGCCGGCCGTAGTGCCATGCGCCGTAGCGATTTGACACATTCAGTACCGGCGCGCCAATCGTCTTCCACACCGCGCCACCCCAGCCCGCTTCAAACGCTCTGTGAATCTGCGCCCCGGAGTTCGTAGGCGGAGCAGACGCCAGCCAGAACGGGTTCGGCGATTGAATACCGGCAAAGTTGATGCGAAGGTCTGCCATGGTTACCTCAACTCTTTTCTGTCGCCTGCAGAACCAGTTGCGCGTGTATCGCCGCCGCCGCCAGCTTTCCGTCCTGCACAGCCATCACCGTCGACGCCGCGCCCCTAGCGCGAATGCAGTCCCCAATCGCGTATACGCCCGAAACACTGGTCATGAAACTCCCATCCACGGCGATGAATCCCTTCGTCGTCTCAAGTCCCAGCAGCATCGCAAGCGACGGCTTCTCCTGCCCCACCGCCTTCACAATCTGATCCGCAGCCAACACAAATTCCGAGCCCTGTACCGCGACCGGTGTCGGCCTGCCCGAAGCATCCGGCGCTCCAAGCTCCACCCGTCTGCACTCGAGACCAGTCGGCCTTCCGCCTTCCAGCACCACGCGCGAAGGCTGCGACAGGAATCGGAACTCGATGCCTTCCTTCCGCGCAAAATCGTACTCGTGCTCGTAGCAGGTCATCTCGCGATCGGTACGGCGATAGACCATTGTCACTCGTTCGGCTCCGAGTCGTTTTGCGATCGTGGCGCAATCGACAGCGGTATTGCCCGCGCCAATCACAATCACGTTGCGCCCCACCTTCAGGCTCGCGGCGTCGGTCTTGCTCCCCTCAATAAACTCCAGCCCGTCGACAATCGCTTCTTCGTCTTCAATGTCCAGCCCTGGCGTCCGGCCCAGTCCCACGCTCAGCACAATGCTGTCGAATTCCTTCTGCAACTCAGCCAGCGAAAGATCCTTGCCAATTTCGACCCCGCCCTCGATCTTCACGCCCATGCCTTCGATCATCCGCGCTTCTTCAAGAGCGATCTCCACCGGCTCGCGCAGCGCAATAATCCCGTAGGTTGACAGTCCGCCCGGCTTCGCGCGCTTCTCAAAAATCGTTACCGCATGGCCCAGCTTCGCCAACTCACCGGCACAAGAGAGCCCCGCAGGTCCAGCGCCGATCACGGCAATCTTCTTCCCAGTCGGCGCAGCCTTCACTTTGGGATAGCTCCCATGCTCGCGCGCGTAGTCCATCGCATAGCGCTGTAGACGCCCGATTGCAATCGGCTTGTGGTCGGAGCCCAGTACGCACGCGCCCTCGCACAACTCCTGCACCGGACAAACTCGCGCACAGGTCGCACCCAGCAGGTTCGACGCAAAAATCGTCTCTGCCGAGCCGCGCAGATTCTGCGAAGCTATCTTTTTGATGAATCGTGGAATGTCGATGTGCGTCGGGCACGCGTGAGTGCACGGCGCATCGAAGCAGTACAAACACCGGTCTGCCTCCACGGCAGCGGCGTGCTGCGTCAGCGGAGCCAGTTGCTCGCGAAGTGCGCTTGCGGCGTCGTCTAAAGCCGATCCCATCTATCGACTCCTTAATCTAGCCAGCTTTCGTTCCCAACGGCTTCTCGGCAGCATCCGTATCCAGCGTCCGATCGCAGAGAAGCGGAGGAGGCTTCCTGCGTGCAGCGCCAAGCGCCCCCAAAAACAGGAGGCAGCGCCCACCGGAGTACATATTCTAGTGCAAAATCGCCGTAGCGCAAGCCGCTTCTTGTCAAACAGTTGAAGCAGCAGTCGGGGTGGCTTCCTTGGCGACGTGTGCCGCGCGAACCTCACGCAACGGCCGCGCAGTTGCTCGAGCCAGCACCTTCTGAATCTCTGCCAGGATCGAAAACGCGATCGTCTCCGGTGCCTCCGCGCCCATGTCCAGCCCCATCGGCGCGTATAGGTGAGCCAGCCACTCTTCCACCTGCTCGGGAATCCGCTCCTGCGCCAAGCCGGCAATCGACGCCGCCTCTACCAACAGCTCTCGCGTTCGGCTTTGCGGTCCAAGCACGCCCAGATAGCCCACCGTCACTCCACCCGCAAGCAGCGCCGCAAGCACACGGCTATCCAGCTCGAAGCTG
>Ga0302276_10003755_pt1 | contig 12953 bp, 13 predicted proteins | sample III_Bog_N2_3_FD_198768 | JGI IMG/M metagenome (GOLD analysis project Ga0302276, IMG submission 198768) | Peat permafrost microbial communities from Stordalen Mire near Abisko, Sweden - III_Bog_N2_3 | ecosystem: Environmental > Terrestrial > Soil > Wetlands > Peat | place: Sweden: Abisko... | reverse complement strand
TGCGAGAGCCGCGGGCGACGGAGGGATCGATTGCCGACAATCCGCTGCACGCGGAGTTGCTGGAAGTGGCGCGGATGGCGCGGCACGACTTTGCGATGGACGTGACGCTGACGCAGGAGCGGGGGATCAGCGGGGTGTTTGCGGGGGAGCCGGTGAAGACGCACGCGGCGGGCGTGGCGTTTGTGGAGACGACCTGCCTGGAGCGGCTGCCGGAGCCGGTAGACGCGGTGATTACGAGCGCGGCGGGGTATCCGCTGGACTTGACGTTCTACCAGACGGTGAAGGGGATTACGGCGGCGCAGCATGTGGTGAAGCCGGGCGGGCGGATTCTGGTGGTGTCGCAGTGCGCGGAGGGGGTTGGGTCGCCGGAGTTTGCGCGGAGGCTGGCGGGATTGCGGGATTTCAAGGGATTTCTGGACGAGATCAAGAGCTCGGCGGTGGAGGTGGACCAGTGGCAACTGGAAAAACTGGCGCTGGTGGGGGAGAAGTTCGATCTGTTCTTCTTTACGCCGGGGGTGACGCGGAGTCAGCTCGGATTCCTGGGGGATTGGGCGTATAAGACGCTGGAAGAAGCCGTTGCCGCGGTGCTGGATGGGCTGCCCGAGGGTGCGCGGGTGGCTTTGGTGCCGGAAGGGCCTTATACGTTTGCGCGTGCGGAAGAGGCGGTAGTGGCTTAGCTTTCAGCGAAGTTAGCGGAGTTGGCAAGAACTATAAAAGGCCCGAAGAACCATAGATAGATGGAGCTATCCCACCCATTCCGCAAAAAAGCCACGGAATGGATGGGGCACAGTTCGCCTCCTCTTCAGCGGGCGCCCGGCGATGCTAGAGGCGATGGCCGCCGAAGTGGTGGCTTCCGCCTGAGCTATGACCGCCGTGCTCCTTGGGCGCCTTGGGGGATTTGTACTTGGGAGCTTTGGGAGCACGGTAGAAACCGGAGCCGCCGGAATGCTGGGGTTGAGCCGGGGCGAAGGTGCGCGCCGGGGCGTAGCTGCGCGGCTCAGAGGGCGGCTGCGAGTATGTCCGGTTGGGCTGGGAGTAGGAGCGCTGGCTGAAGCTGTTCGACTGGGGCGCGGACCTGAACTGAGGCGTGGGCTCGCGAAGAGCCTGCTGGCGTGCGAATTCAGTAGCAGGACGGCCATAGCCAGAGTTGGAGCTGCCGTAAGAGCTGGAACCATCGCCGCCGGGGCGGGCGTAGGTCTGCGGACGGGCGGGGATGGACGATTGCGGGCGGTTGTAGGCGTAGGCCGGTTGCGCGGGACGGGCGTAGTTGCCGGGCTGCCGATAACCGCGGTTGGGTAGTTCATTGCCGCGGTAGGCGGGAGATGGACGATTGTCAGGCCGGTAGCCTTCGGCCGGACGAGCAAAATTGCCTCCGCGACTGTAGGCGTCCATTGGGCGCGGAGTGGAACCACGGAGCGGGCCGCCGCCGCGGGGAGAGTTCCAGCGGGCGACGGTGGTGCTGTGGGTCATGTAACTCGACTGATGAAAGAGGACAGACTGGGTCAGCCAGTTGAGAGCCCAGGTAGCCCATCCAAAGGGAGTATGGTTGAAGGCGCCCACGGCAATGCCGGGGCCGAACCTCAGGGCCGCCGATCCGGCAAACGACGCAAGAGATCCCAGCAGCGAAAAGTTGGAATAGGGCTGAATGGGCTGGCCGTATGCGTTCCAGGGGTTGTAGGCCGGAACGTAGACAACCTGCGGATTGACCGGGGCAAGCTGGAGGTAGCCCTGATTGTCCGTGACGGCTTCCTGCGGGGTGTTCTGGAGGGTTCCTGCGGAAAAGGCGCGCTGGCGGAGGACCTGGATGGTCTGCATCACATCCTGAGGCTGGTTGTAATAGGCGTTGCCGAGGTCGGTGGTCCACCCAATGTCGTGATCCATCTGGGCCAGGACCTGGGGAAATGCGGTAAGGGCCTTGACGCTGGGATCCCAATCCTGGAGATTGGCCGCGTAGGCGATTGAATCTGGCGAGGCGTAGCCCTGAGACTGCAGCCAATGGTCAGCGCCGACCACCTGAGCGGGGTACGTGGCGGCGGCCAGAACCTGCGCGACGAGCGCATCTGGATAGAGCGCAATGGGCGCCAGGAGCTGCTCGAGTTGGTCAGGACTCATGACCTGCTGGCCGGATTCCTGCGGCTGCTGCGCGGCGTAACTGGGTTGAGGGCCGGGCTGGGCGTAGCTTTGAGAATAGCCGGGGTTTTGCGTATAGCCCGGATCTTGAGCATAACCGGGAACCGGAGCTTGATCAGCGGCAGCATAAGGTTGCTGTGCATAGCCAGAATCGGGCGCCTGGTTGGGAGCAGGATAGGTCTGTTGAGCATAGCTGGGGTTTTGGGCGAAACCGGGATCAGGAGCTTGATTAAGAGCGACATAGGGATGCGGGATATAGTCGGGATCCGGAGCCTGTTCGGGAGCAGGGGCAAGATGGAGCTGTTGAGTGGAGCCGGCATGGGGAGCCCGGTTGGATGCGGGAACAGGAGCAGTTTGCTGGGCATAGGTGGGGTCGGGCGGCCGATCGAGGGTCGGAACTGGATGGTGCTGTTGGGCGTGGCGTGGATGGGGAACCTGATCGGGAGCTATAGCTGGATTAGAAGACTGATCGGGCTGCTGGACGGCCCCAGGCTGCGGGCTCGGAGCGTAATGGCCGGCGGGCGGCTTTGGCTTGGGCGTCTGGGGATTCTGGCCGGGAGCGTATTGCGGCTCCTGCTGCACGGACTGCTGTGCGGGGATTGCTTTGGGCAGCGCTACAAGAAGAAGCGCCAAGGGGACGATGGCAATCAGGCTGATATGCCGCGCGGACCGGGAAAGACGCAGAACGGGTTGGGGTTTCATGCTCTCCTCAGCGAACCTGACGGGGCGCCCGAGGCTCAATGTGCTTTCCAAGCCGCCGGAGGGATTCTTCGCCATTCGACGGAAGTACGGGCGGCTAGTGTAGACCCGAAACCGGCGCGATAGTTGCGGCGAGGATTGAACACGCGAGGATTCTCGCCCTTCCGCTGCCTGGGCGGCTGCTCTGGGGGATTCACACTGGCGTACTGCTTCCCGCCTTCGCGCCAAAACAAAAGCGCGAAAACGGGGCACGGGGCTTCAGTTTGCTAGACAGAAAGTTAGCGGGCGGCGGGGTAAGCCATGCGGACGCGCCAGAGGAGCCAGGGCAGGATGGTGAGCGTGAGGAGCGCCAGGGCGTGCCAGGGGCTGATGGCAATAGCCTTGGTGGCGGCAACGGAATCGAGCGCCAAGGTGACATGCGAGGGGCCAATAGGAATGCCGGTGCTGACCGTGGTGGTGCGGCTAGCGTGAACCTGGGCGCTGGCGCCGATGCAGGCAATGAGCAACAGGCCGGCCATGGGCCAAAGCGCCGTCAACCTTTGCCGGGCAGCGACGAAGGCAATTGCCCAGCCGATGAGGATGGGCGCCCAGAAATACAGCATTCTGCCGACGCCAAAATAGAGGATCGCGAAGCCGTGAACGGGGACGAAGGGCGTTTCCGACTGCGGAAGGAAAATTGCCCATCCGGTGGCAAGAATGATGGAGGCCAGAACGTAGGCGGAGACGAGCAGCATAAGCGGGGCCAGGCCGAAGGCGGCCCATGGCGCGCGGACGCAGAAGGAGTGGAATGGCGACTGGAACTCCGGCTTCGCTATCATCGCCTGGGCGAGGTCATCCGGGTCGCCCAGGCGGGCGAAGGCAGCAGACTCGGCATCCGCCGGGGAGCTTCCGGCTCGTTCTTCTTCGGCCCGGAGGTCGTTGAAATGGTCGGCAAGTTCGTTGAGATAACGCTGGACGTGGCGCGGCGCAACACCGGCACGCAACAGACGTTCGCGCAGTTCATTGAACGGCTTGGACATGTTGCCCTCCCACGAGCATTTTCTGAATTGCCGACGTAAGACTGGACCAGGACTCGGAAAGTCCGGCCAGCCGATGCGATCCCCCTGCGGTGATTGAGTAGTAGATACGGCTGCGGCCGTTGATGGTCTTGCGCCGGGACTGGAGCGCGCCATCTCGTTCGAGGGCGTGGAGGACCGGATAGACTACGCCTTCCCCAACGGCAATCACCGAATCAGTCCGGGTGCGAATGGATTGGACGATCTCATAGCCGTACATCTCGTCCTGCTGGAGGAGACGGAGGATGAGGAGCTCCGGAACGCCGTTCATGAAGTTCGGATTGGTTTCCCGAGGCGGCATGGAGATGACAATACCTTGAAGTTCGAGGTATTGCAAGAAGAAAATCTTCCGTGGCCCGTTCTCCCTAGCAGCGGATGGTTTTTTTCTTCTGGCCGGTGCGGCCCATGGACTCGATTTTCGCGATGTATTCGGTGGCGAGGGGGACTTTGCAGGCGGTTTCGCCTACGTCGACGCTGACTTCGCCGATCTGCTGGGCGGCGGCTTTGGCCTGCTTGAGGAGCGGCTGGACATACGTCCCAACGGCGATGATGAAGCCGTTCATGGTATAGCGGACGCGGTTGGGGGCCGCAGCGATTCCCTTCACTGCCGTATTGAGTAGGGATTCTATCTCCTTGAGGTCGAGTGCGGAATCGGGCTGGGTGGCGACGAGGCCGGAGAGCGTACACCAGCCAGCGCAGGCTACATGTTCCCTTGGGGATTGAATCCACTGAAGGGCGAGCTCGCGGCCGTGCGGGCTTTCGACGGTCACCCAGGGGACGGTGTATTCGGAGATCATCTGCATACCGGCCGCTCCTTCGGCCCAGGCGTTGAGCTGGTCGCGGGTCATCTGGGCGCCGTTGGCGACCATGCCGGCCAGGTACATGGCGTCCAGGATGCCGGTGGCATAGAGCTCAAGGGCCAGGGCCTGCTGCTTCCTGATGGTTTTGGCGATGAGCTTGAGTTCGGCCACGCTGACGCCATAGACGCGCGCGGGATCCATGCCGTGGCGGGCGTAAATTTTGCGGGTGTTCTCTTTGCCTTTGGATTTGAGATCGGCGAGGATGCTGGCTGCTGTGGGCATGGCGGTTGCTGTGGGCATGTGGGCTCTCCGCGGGGATGGATCGAAGTTGTGTGCGGCTAGTCTAAGGCGGATTCGATTTGGCGTCGAGTGGGATTTGGAGGGGAATGGGGTTTAATCGCTCACCTCCCATGCACTCTTCCCCGCAAGAGTGGGCATCCGGCGTACTGCTTCCCGCCTTCGCGCCCCGACCACCCCACGGACTAAGACCTGTCCGCGGGGACCCCGGGAGGCGCGAAAACGGGGCACGGGGATTTTGTGCCGGGCCCAGCAGCGATTCATTCGAGGTGAAGGCGGAGGAATGGGTCTATTGCTTTTCGAGGGCGAGGTAGACGGCTACGCCGGCGAGGAGGGCCAGGGTTGCGCAGACAGGAATGAGGAGCGGGAGGGCCCAGGTGGAGCTGATGAGGGAGGAGGGCCAGAGGGATTCGAGATGAAACGCAGGGGCCTGGGGGAGCTGGGTAAACCAAGAGAGCCAGCGGAGGCCGCTGGTGGCCTGCGAGGCGAGAAACCCAAGCGCGACTAGAAGCGTGACGGACAGGGCGAAGATGTTCGCGCCGAGGATGGGCCTGCCCACTCGCTCCACGGCAGCATTGCGGCGGCGGAGCTGGGCTCGCCACCAAAGCAGGCCAGGGGAAGCGAGGTTCGCGACGGCGGCGGTTTGGGCGCGGGCGGTTTGGAAGGCGCGCGTGACCAGGATCAGGTCTGCACAGGAGCGGCAGAGTTCAACGTGGGCGCGGAGCTCGGGCGGGCAGGCGTGGGGATAGTGCCCAAGGGCGAGCAGTGCGGCGAGTTCCTTTTCATGAACGCAGGGGCCGAAGGTCATGGCAGGCTCCGCGATGTTGCCTGCGTTTGCGGCGGGTTGGCAGGTGCTGGTTCGCGGCTGGCCGCAGCGCGAGGCGGTGGATTCTGGAGGAGGCGGGCGATTTTGCGGCGGGCGCGGAAGAGAAGCAGGCGAATGCTGGCTGAGCCGAGGCCTGTGACCTCGGCGATTTCGCGATGGGAGTAGCCCTCGGCGTGCGCAAGCCACAGAAGCTGGCGGTCGCGGGGGCGCATTTGGGCGAGCGCGGGACCGAGGAGCGCTTGCGAGTCAGACTGGGCGGTACTGACTGTTGCGGCGAAGAATTCTTCGGGGATGTCTTCAATGGAGGCGGCCTGGGGACGGCGCCAGTGATCGCGGAGCAGATTGGTTGCGATGCGAAAGAGATAGCGGCGCGCGGCGACTTCGCCTTCCGCTGCCAGCGCGGCGGGGAGGGCCGCGCAGAGGTAGCGGACGAAGCTTTCCTGCATCAGGTCGTCGGCGAGTGCAGGATCGCCGGAGACCCGGGCAAGGTAGGCCCACAGCGGCCGGGCGGAGCGGCCGTAAAAGCCGGCAAAGGCATCGCTATCCATGGAATGGAGCGGCAACGCCGCCGCTTGTGGAGCATGGCCGGCGATGAGGCCGGGAAGAACGGATTCCCAGAGAGTAGGCATACGGGCTTTCATCTCGGCCGCGGGCCTTGCGGCTCACTGGTTTTCCCCGGAACCGAAGGGAGACTTGCCTTTTGCGACGGCGGGACTCTCGGGCATGAGGCCGAGACGCGCCGCAAGCACCCAGGTGACTCCTGCGGAAATGATAAATCCAAGACCGGGCATGAGGGCGACGGTTCCGAAGATGAGCATGGGGATTTCCATGTCCGGGCTGGTGTGACGGAGCAGGAGCAGGCCAATACCGAGGAGAACCAGCACGATACCGATTTGCAGCGGGGTGAGGACGCGGGCGACGGCGTTGGGGACGGGCTGCTGGGGCTCGATGCCGGCGGAGATGGGCGCGGCTTCAAGGAAGCGCTTGCCGGCCTCCGTTTCCATGTACTGGGCGAGCTCCTGAGTGGAGCTGAACTTGTCGATGAGGCGGCCGTGGACTTCGCTTTGGAGCTTGAAGATGCGGCTCCAGCGGCGGTTTTCAAGGAGCTGGCGGAGGCACCAGATGAGGGTGCCGAGGACACAGATCAAGACAGCGGAAATGGCGAAAGGCTGCACGATGTCTCCGACGTTTTCGCCGTGGTTTGACCGGTCGAACTCGGGCCAGACGGCGCGCTGGAGCTCCTCGTTGGGGCTTCCGTCGTCATGATGCACGCGCGTAAAGAGGTAGAAATCGGGGTTGCGGGCTACCTCAGGGTGGGCGGCCAGGAATGCGGCGAGCTGGGGATTGTTGTGGCTCACGTATTCCTGATTGGAGAGCAGGGAGGGATCGTGGGAGACAACGGTGGTGAGGGTGGGGCTGAGACGGAGCATCCTGAGGAGCTCGTCCTGGGTGGCGCGGAAGTCTTTATCGCTGACCGGAGCGACTGGGACCGCTGGGCGGGCAGGCTGGGCTTGCGCGCCGGCCATAGTTGCGGGCACGATGAGGGATATGAGCAGGGAGCGAAGGAGGCGGATGGGGCGCATTGCGAAATTCCTCTCAGGGAAAAAGGGTTGAAGGCTGTTCTGCCGGTATAACGAAGTGGAGCGGCGATTGGTTAACAACGATTCGCGGCGAACTGAGAATTTGCTGTGATACAGGCGCGGTGGACGGAAGCTGATGAGGGTTTATGATCGTGAATGGCGCGGGTGGGAACAGCCGTTGCTCTTTCCGAATGAGTTGCTTCTGTTCTTGATCGATTTTGGGGGCTGTAGACAAGAAGTGGGACGTGATGCGAGCTAAGACAGCGGTAGTGTTGGGCGCCCAGTGGGGCGATGAGGGCAAAGGGAAGATAGTCGATGTGCTGAGCGAGCGGTTCAGCGCGGTGGCACGCTATGCGGGCGGGCATAACGCGGGGCACACGGTGATTATCGGGGGACAGAAGTTTGTTCTGCAGCTGATTCCCTGCGGCGTATTGCGGCCGAATTGCAAGGGCATCATCGGAAACGGGGTGGTGCTGGACCCGATTGCGTTTCTGAAAGAAGTGGCCAAGCTACGGCAGCTGGTGGCCGGGGTGGACGAGCAGCTTTTTGTATCGAACCGGGCGCAGGTGATTCTGCCCTACCACCGGATGATTGAGCTGGCCGCGGAGAGCGCGCCGGGACGGCAGAGAATTGGCACGACAAGCCGGGGGATTGGCCCGGCCTACGAGGACAAGATGGCGCGAAGCGGATTGCGCGTCGTGGACCTTCTGCGTCCCGATCTGCTGAAGACGCACATTGAGGCGGCCTGCGGGGAGAAAAATGCGATTGTGAAGGCGCTGTTTGGAAGCAGTGTTGCGCCGCTAGATCCGGCCAAAATGTTTGAGGAATATGCGGCGGCGGCGGAGCTGGTGAGGCCGTTTGTGAAGGATACGGGGCGCTTGCTGAACGGGATTCTGGCCAATGGCGGCAGCGTGATGTTTGAGGGAGCGCAAGGGACGATGCTGGACATCGACCACGGAACGTATCCCTTTGTGACGTCATCCTCCGCAACAGCGGGCGGGGCGGCTACGGGAACAGGCGTGGGACCGACGGCGATCGGCACCGTGATCTCCGTTACCAAGGCGTACGTGACACGCGTGGGCGGAGGGCCATTTCCCACCGAGATTAACGACGCGGCGGGCGAAGAGCTGCGAGCCCGCGGGAATGAGTACGGAGCGGTGACGGGACGGCCGCGGCGGTGCGGGTGGCTGGATATTCCGCTGCTTCGCTATTCAAACCAGGTGAACGGCGCGGAATGGCTGGTGGTGACCAAGCTGGACGTGCTGGATACGCTGGCCGAGATCCCGGTATGCGTGGGCTACGAGATTGACGGGAAGGTTACGGACGAGATTCCCGCGGACGTGGAGGGCCTTGAACGGCTCAAGCCGCTGTACACCACTCTGCAAGGATGGCAGGAATCGACCGAGGGGATCACAGACTTTGAGAAACTGCCCAAGGCAGCGCAGGAGTATCTGCGGTTCCAGGAGCGGGAGAGCGGCGCGAAAATCGGGATGGTGTCAACGGGGCCTGACCGGGACCAAACGATGATTCTGCCGGAGTTTGCGGCCGCGCTCGACGAAATTCACACCTAGACTTGAAACAAAAAGAGATACCCAGGGACGGGTGTATCTCCGGGGAAAGAAGGAATCCGAAACTATGGTCAGCTTTATTGTGCGAATGAAGTTTTCTCCGGATGATCGCGCCGACGTGGCTGAGACGCTGCGGTTGCTTGCAATTGCTTCCCGGGAGGAGCCTGGTTGCGTGAGCTACATTGCCCACACGGTGGAGGGAGATCCCGATACCGTGCTGATCTATGAGCAGTGGCGGGATGCAAGCGCGCTGGAGGCTCACGGGCAGTCTGCGCACTTCAAAAAGCATGCGGTCGGCGGACTCTACCAGAAAATGCGCGAACGAGTGCGGGAAGACCTGGTTGCTGTCGTTTGAGGTTGGAAAGCATCTAACAGCGAAGAGCCGGTACGGTTGGCTTGAAACAGGGTCGAGAGAATTCGATTGCCGTCTAACCAGATAACGGTTGGACAAGCTTATGTTCCTTGACCGATGTGAGCTGCACGGGCTAACATCCGTTACGCCAATGCCTGTAGCGAGGAAAAACTCCGCGATGCGTAAAAGCCGCTGGATGGCGCTTGCTTTGATGCTGATCCCGATTGCGATTGCATGCGCGCAACCTGCGCGTGCGGGGATGCCGAGGACCCAGAAGCACGAGGTCCGGCACGAGATCGATCAGCTCGAAGACGCGTGGCGCAACGCCATAATGAAGGGCAATACCGCCGCCATGGATTCCCTGCTGGCGGACGACTACATGGCAATCTCGGCTTTGGGAACGCTGCAAAGCAAGGAACAGACTCTGGAAAACCTGCGCAGCGGGCGCGTCCACTTCACAACTTTGGATATTTCGGACCGGAAAGTGCGGTTCTACGGAACAACTGCGCTGGTGACCTCAGTTGCGGCCATCGAGGGCACGACCCCGGATGGCGCGATTTCCGGCAACTATCGCTATACCCGCGTCTATGTGCGGAATGCACAGGGGGCGTGGAAGGTTGTGAGCTTCGAGGCCAGCAGAATTCGCGAGCCCAGCGAACACAAGTAGTCCCTTACAATTAAGAAATGCCGGAATTGCCCGAAGTGGAGACCATTGCCCGCGGCGTCCATGAGCGGGTGCGCGGGGACCGCATCGTGGAGGCGTGGTTCGGATCGCACCGGGAGCCTTTCAAAACTGCGCCCGCGTGGCAGGCGAAGGGTCTTGAAGGCCGGCTGATTCGAGGTGTTTACCGCGTTGGAAAACACATTGTCTGCGACCTGGGACCTGCGGGCGCGCGGCATTCCGATGCACAGTGGATTGTGCACCTGGGGATGACGGGACGTCTGCTGGTGACCACCCCGGAAGCCCCCGTGGCGCCGCACACGCATGCGCGGCTGACCCTGGCCAGCGGCAGGGAGATTCGCTTTGTGGATCCGCGCCGGTTTGGTCGGCTGGAGTATCGCGACCTGGAGAAGAGCGCCGCGTTCTCGGGGCCGGGCAAAGAGCCCCTCATCATTGACACGGATGATTTTGCGAGGCTGTTTCTAGGGCGGCGGCTCGCAATCAAGGCGGCGCTGCTGAATCAGTCGCTGCTGGCGGGGGTGGGGAACATTTATGCCGACGAGAGCCTGTACCGGGCCGGCATCCGTCCGCGTACGATAGCGGGACGGTTGACCGGACCGAAACTGGAGCGGCTGCGGCTGGCGATCAAAGAGGTTCTGGAGCACTCGATTCAGTTGGGAGGCTCGTCCGTATCCGATTATGTTGACGCCGACGGAGTACGCGGCTTTTTTCAATTCGCGCACTGTGTGTACATGCGGACCGGGCTGCCATGCCGCCGGTGTGGAACGGCGATCCGGCGGATAGTCGTTGGCGGCCGGGGGACGCACTATTGTCCTACGTGTCAACGGTAGCGGGTGATTCTATGTTTTTTAGTAGAATGCTTTGGTTTTCCTCCCGGAATTGAGACAATCCTTAAACCAAGCTCCGTTAAGTGATTGAAACGATTAAAGAATGGAAACGGCCCGTCAATTGCTAGGTATAGGGTGCCAGTGATGTACCGGCTGCTGGATAAATTCCTGACAGCCCAAAGAACAGCAGGCGCCCGGCAAGAGCAACCGCCAACGAAGCGGGAAACCGGCCGGGAAAGTCTGCAGTAGGTACGGTGGAGACAACCACCGTCCACACGCTACTTGGGAGGCCAGTGACCAGTGCAGGACATCAAGACGCCACTCTTTGCGGAGTGGCGTCTTGTGCGTTTACGGGAAAATCAAGGCCGCGGAAGGAATTCTCCCTGCAATGTGCCAGGCGTGCACTTGCCAGCCGGCTTAGATGGCTGTAGTATCAGATTTGCCTATCAAGCGGCTGACGCGGGCCACCCGAGAGGGGCTGAGCAAGCTCGCCGCATGCAAGGAAACTTCGCCGGACAGCTTCAAACCTTACCAAGGCCGAAGGCGGCGAATGCTCCCGTAGGAAAAAGCATCACCCGAGGAAAGCGCAGACTGCATCCTATGGTAAGCCTGAGTATCGGCCGAGCGATGGGAGTGGCAGCCGGATGAAGTAGTGACGAGGCTCCCTTCAGATATCGAAGCAGCAGAGCGCCAGGCCTAGGCACTTTTGGATGAATGTGGGCTTTTTGGGTGCATCGAAAGGTGGCTTTTACTTGGGGAAGCCACTTGAGTTTGTGCTTTCGGTCTACCGCAATTCCGAAAGTGCTGTAATGGGAATCGTGATAAGTTACGCGGGATAGCTCCGCAGCAGTTTGCTCGAAGTTCTTGAACGATTGGATCTTCGGCCGCTTGATTCCCCGTCCAAACCTGGACAGGCGGCAGGCAGAGCGGAAATTCGGCGCCAGGTCAGCACTGGGCAGTGAATAGCTGAAATTGAGAGCGCGATGCAACCTATTGCAAAGCGCCAGGACGTACAAGCATGACGACAGAATCGACACAGCCTCAGTCTGAACTGGGGCCAGCTCCGGCCGCAGGGCCCGGGCAGTCGCAAGGGCATCGGCGCCGCAGGCGCCGCCGCAAGAATAAAAGCAGCCAGGCAGGCGCGCCGCAGGCGCAGCAGGCCCAACCCCAGGCGCAGGCTCCTGTGCAGCAGGCTCCGCCGCCTAAAGCGGCGGCTCCGGTTCAGCAGCAGAGTCAGCCTCGGAAGAAAAAGAAGTTCTTCCAGAAGAACTCGCCCCCGCCGGGACAGCCGGGCAACAATGCCGGGTTCTCCCCAGGGAACGGGCAGGGTTCCGGGATGGGCAAACGCAAGGTCAGGCAGAAGGGACCGCGCGAGTTTGTGGGTCCCATGGACCACAGTTACCGTGCAGTGAACGGCAACGTATCGGACGGTCCTCCCTCCACGATTCAACTCAGCAACGGCCACAGCAACGGCAGCCGCTATCAGGAGAACTATTCTTCTGAGCCGACGATTGCGGTAAAGGCAGACGCGGTGACCCGCATCTTCTGCTTCATTGAGGACCTGTTCTTCCAGGCGAAGATCAATGAGACCGCAAAGAAGCTGGGCATCAGGGTGGAATTTGTGAAGGGCGACAAGGAATCCGTGGCCCGACTGACGGATTTGGCCGAAGCGGACAGACCGGCACTGCTGGTGTTCGACCTGAACAACCTGAGTGCCAAGCCGATGACGCTGATTCCCAAATTGAAGACAAAGTTCAAGAAGGCGACATCGATCATCGGGTTCCTGAATCATTTGCAGGGCGACCTGAAGGCGAAGGCGGTTGAGGCTGGATGCGACTCGGTTATGCCGCGGTCGGCGTTCTCGCAGAGCTTGCCGAACCTGCTGCGCAGATACGGTCTCGAGGAAGAGGAAGAATACTACCCGCAGCCGGTGTAACGAAAAGCAGTGGTCAGGGATTAGTGGTCAGTGGTCAGTTGCTTTATGCCAGTTGTGAGCCTGGTTCGATTAATTGCTGGCTTGATGTGTGGGCTGAATTAAGAAAGGCGCTCCTTGCGGGGCGCCTTCGCTGTTTGTGCCGGAAAGTGCGGAGCCGATTAGCCTGGTGGCCAGCCGATTGGGCGGCCGCCCAGCAGGTGG
>Ga0302276_10003743_pt1 | contig 12988 bp, 12 predicted proteins | sample III_Bog_N2_3_FD_198768 | JGI IMG/M metagenome (GOLD analysis project Ga0302276, IMG submission 198768) | Peat permafrost microbial communities from Stordalen Mire near Abisko, Sweden - III_Bog_N2_3 | ecosystem: Environmental > Terrestrial > Soil > Wetlands > Peat | place: Sweden: Abisko... | reverse complement strand
GCAAGCAACGGCGCCCCGACGAACGCTCCGATCAGGGGTGGCACGACCAGGAAGAGAAGGCCATTCGTCAGAAAGTTGCCGATGCCATTGAAGTGGGCGACTGTGGCAGTGCAGGCTGCCGAATTCGCCGGATGACAGGCAATCGCAGCGGCGTAGGCGTGGTGTAGCTGAAGCCCGACGATCAGCAAGCAGAGGGCCAGCGCTCCGGTCAACGCCACCACGCCAATCAGTGGCGTGCGGTGCTGGCGCCAGGTAACCCAGGCCATCCGTCGCCAGGGCAGCGGCCGCAGGTCCGCACTTTCCTTCACGAGCGTGGATGCGGACATCGTGGTCAGCGCGGTCATCTGGTCATCTCCGCTGGGTCGGCATCCCAACTTGGGACCGGACCAGGCAGAGCGGCGGCGCCCGGCTCGCGCAAATAGGCTAGAGCGAGCTCTTCTAAGCCGACTGGATGCGCCTCCCAACCCCGTGGGACCGGGTCATCCGCGGTGGACCGAACCAGCAGATGAGCCTGAGCGTCGCCGCCGCGAACATGCACAACGGTCCGTTCGTCGTATCGACCGGCCTCGGCGGTCGGGCCGGTCAGCACGCGGTGGCCCGCGAGTAGATCGTCGACCTCGCCCGCCACCTGGATGCGGCCCAAGGACATCATGATCAGGTAGTCGGCCACCCGCTCGAGTTCGGCGAGCACGTGCGAGGACAGCAGCACAGACACGCCGTCGTCGGTCGCCGCCGTCAGCACCGTGGCCATGAAATCGTGGCGGGCGATCGGGTCGAGCATTGCCACCGGCTCATCCAGCACGAGAAGGCGCGGTCGGCGGGCCAGCGCCAGGGTCAACGCGAGCTGGGCCTGTTGGCCGCCCGAGAGCTTGCCCGCCTTACGCTTCTGCGGGATGCCCAGCTCGGCCAAGCGGGCCTCGGCGTAAGCCTGGTCGAAGTGCCGGTTGAGGTTGCGGGTGAGATGCAGCATGTCGGCGGCCGACAGGTTCTTGTACAGCGGCGTGTCTTGTGCGACGAAGCCGATGCCGTCGAGTGCCGGCAATGAGCCGGCGCGGTAGCCGCCGAGAACGCTCAACTCGCCGCTCGTCGGCGCTGCCAGTCCGACCGCGAGATTCAGCAACGTCGACTTTCCGGCACCATTGGGTCCGACCAGCGCGGCCACGTGCCCCTCGGGGATCGCAAGGTTGCAGTCGTGGAGCGCTTTGGTCGTTCCGTACGACTTACCGAGGCTGTGAGTCTCAATGATATTCATGCCACACCCTCCGTTTCACCGCTTGGTGCGCTGGAGCGCGACCCGCTGCGACGCTCATAAAAACCCCGCAGCTCGCTTGCGACGAGTGCCGAAATTCCGCTCTCGTCGAGCCCGGCCGTGTCCGCCTTGGCCAGCCAACCCCGCAGCGATCGCCGCAGCCCAGTCAACTCGGGTAGCGCGACCTGGCTGAGAGTGGCCAAGATGAAGGTGCCCTGACCCGGACGCCCCACGATGAGACCCTTGGTTTCCAATTCTCGATAGGCCTTGGACACCGTGTTCGGGTTGATGGCCAGCGAGGCGACGACGTCCCTGACCTTGGGGAGCTGGTCGCCAGGCTTGAGGTAGCCGAGTCGCAGTGCGTGCTCGACCTGATGGACGAGCTGGAGATAGGTCGGCACTCCTGAAGCGGGGTCGAGCCGGAACTCGATCGGTGAGTTCTGAGCGCCGACCCGGTCGCTATCCCGCTGTCCTATTGCCATAGGACAACCCTATAGAGGCTGACTCGTGATGTCAACCGAACAGCTCGCCGGCGGAGGCGGTGCGTCAGTGCCCTTCATGGGTGGGTGACCCCGTGTCCTGTTCACCATTCTTGGGCGAGAGCGTTCGTCCGTGCCTACGCCACCATCACACGGTGGGATCGCCGGGAACGTGCGATGGCCAAGTGACCAGAGGAAGGCTCCCGGAGTCCACCGTGTGCAGGACTCGAGCTTTGCAGGAGGTCAGGACCCGGCTGCCGCCGGCTGACGAGACACCCCGATGAGCTGCGGCCCTCCACCACCATCTTGGGGTGCGATCCCCACTCCGGGGAGCGACGGATCTTCGTCGATCCCTACCTGCCCATTGCCGAGCCGACGCGCCGGGTCCAGGGAGGGAGCGCAGCTCCCAGTGAGGAGAGCCGGCCAATTGACGGTCGGACTGATCGAGTGAGATCCGGCGGCTCTTCTCACGGCCCTTGACGCGGCTGGTCGGCGGCTCGGCAACCAGCACCCTCGACCCTTGCGACGGGCGCCGAATCGCCGCACAAACTCCCTGGTCAGGGGGAAGTCAACAGGTTAGTCAACACCCCCTGCGGCAGGGTCGGCGTTGTGTGGACCAGCGATTCTGAACAGAAGTTGAGCATGCAGTCGTCGTGCCAGGCTCGGGACTCCCGAATGCCCGGTGAGTTCGGGCACAGGCGTCCGGTAGGGTTCCGGACCGCCGAACACTCGCGCCGAGCGGCCGGATTCCTGGCGCCTCATCCATCCATGACCCCCGACGCCATCGGCCGGGGCAACGTGAGGAGTGGCGTCAACTTGTCCCTCATTGGCTCGAATTCATCCTGGGCTGTCGCGCCGACGGCACCGTGGAGCCCCGCTCGTTCCTGCGGCGAGGATCGCTGAGCGGTGGGGCGAACTCCGACCGGCACGATCCGCAAGTTGCCCTCCGGGCGCTGGCAGGTCCGCTACTGGACCGTCGACGGACGTCGAATCACCAGTCGAAAGACGTTCCCGTCGAAGACCGATGCGCACGTCTGGCTGTCCTCTGCCGTCGTCGACCGTGCCTCCGGGGTCCGGTCCGACCCACGTTCGCAGCACATGACCCTCGCTCGATACGCCGAGACGTGGCTCGCCGGGCGCAATGGACTGGCACGACGGACGCGTGAGATCTACGAGATCCAACTGAGACTCCACATCCTCCCTTCCCTCGATGAGGAGACGCCGGCACTTGGCCCCGTCCTTCTCACCGACGTGACGCCGGTGTTGGTGCGCTCCTGGTACGGCGCCCTCGAACGAGCACGGGGACGCTCCGTCGCAGCCAAGGCATACGTGCGACTACGCCAGATCCTCCGCCACGCTGTCGATGACGACCTCCTGGTCAAGAACCCGTGCCGGATCGAGCGTGGCGGCAGTGAGCGCCACCCCGAGCAGCAGTTCCTCTCGATGGCGCAGCTCTACGACGTCGCCGCAGCCGTCCCCCACCGTTACCGGTCCCTGGTGCTGCTGGCCGGGCTCGGAGGCCTGCGCCAGGGCGAGCTGGCCGCGCTACGCCGGGCAGATGTCGACCTCGAGCGGGCCACCGTCACCGTGCGCCGCAAACGACTTCGTCTGTCGTCAGGCGAGGTCATCGAGGAGGGCCCGAAGACCTCTGCCAGCCGCCGGACGGTCGCACTGCCCCGTACGTTGGTCGACGAGCTCGCACGCCATCTCGACCGCTACGTGGCCGAAGGGGACGACGCCTACGTCTTCACCACATCTGTCGGCGGGCCCGTGGACCGGAACAACTTCCGCAACCGGGTCTGGCTGCCCGCCACCACCGGGCTCGGCTTCGACGGCCTCCGCTTCCACGACCTCCGGCACACGGCCGGGACCCTCGCCGCCCAGACGGGCGCCACCACCAAGGAACTGATGGCACGTCTGGGGCACGCCAGCCCCCAGGCGGCCATGGTCTACCAGCACGCGGCCTCCGATCGGGATCGACGCATCGCCGACGGCCTCGCCGAGATGGCACTCAAGGCGGGAGTGGCCGACGGTTCCGACGACGCGGACGACCTAGCCGAGGGGCAGGCCGGTCGAGTTCGTGCCCTTTACGTGCCCAGAAAAACCGGACAGCAACGGACAACGATGGACAACAGCGGACAGTAACGGGCAGAAGAAATCAGCTGTGATCTGGGAGTTTGTGCCGTAACCCCACGTCAGCGCCGACAACGGAATTCACCAAAATCGCGCCTGAAAAGCGTGAGGTCACCGGATCGACGCCGGTCCCGACCACCAGGAAGTCCGGTCCACCACACCTGTCGGCGGTACGTGGGCCCGGGAGCCGCGGCTCGTGCCGACTTGCCCCGGGCGGACCAGGTCGCGGCGGGACGAGCAGCCCGTGCGGCTCGGGGCACGGCGGTTCCACCCGGTCTCTCCGCTCGACCGTCGAGCCGGGTGACGTCTGGAGCCCCGCCTTCGGCGTACCGGCGGCGGACGAGTCCCCTCGCCCTGAAGCTGGTCGTCCACGTCCGGGATGTCGGCGCCTCGGGCCGACCCGACGGACTGCGCCACTGCTCCACTCGGTGGGTCGTCCACGGCGGGCGGGCGACGATCACCGCGACCGGGCCCGCCCACCCCACCGGCACGGATGGACCCATTCAGGCCCAGGGCGGTGGTGTCGGCCCCTCACCGGTGGTGATCAGCCGCCTGAGGCTTCCGTTGACGAAGAAGCCCCAACCTCCCGAACAGGCGTCGTAGCACTGGACGTCGGGCGTCAGGCCGACGTGCGAGAAGGTGACCTCGGTCCCGTCCGCCGTCGGAGCGATCTCGAACCTGATCTCGGTCCCGGTCCATTCGCCCGGGTCCTCGAGGCCCTCCAGGTGGGCGTCGACGACCTGCCACACCACCGTCTTCGCCGGCTCGAGTCCGGTGATCCTCTGACGGGAGTAGTGGGCGCCCGGATAGCGGTAGGAGAATTCGTCGCCCACCTCCCGGGATGCACCATCGATGTCCCCCGTCCACCATCTGCGGACATCGTTGATGACGTCGTACACCTCGGTCGGGCTCTGCTCGACCGTGAAGGAACTGGTGAAATCCTGGCCTGTCATCAGCTACTCGCTTTCTTCCGTTGCGTCATGCCCATCGTCTGCGACCGCCTCCTGGCGCTTGGTCTCGGCGTGCGCCGCCTCGGCGAGGCGCCGGATCGCGTCGAGTCGCCGGTCCCACTGGGTGGCGAGTTCGGCCATGGCCCGGGTGGCCTCGTGGAGCCGGTCGGGATGCACCTCGAACAGGACCTCGCGACCCTGTCGGCGCCGGCCGACCAGGCCCGCTCCCTCCAGCACGCCCAGGTGTTTCGAGACCGCCTGGCGGGAGATCGACACGTGGCCGGCCAACCCCCAGGCACTGGACGCGCCGTGGGAGACCAGCAGGTCGAGCACCCGCCGACGCGACGGTTCGGCGACGGCCGACCACAGTGCGTCATCGGTCAGTGTGGTCATCGCGGCCGAACCACGAGCACGCCGTCCAGGCGGCCCAGGATCTCTTCCCAACCCGCCCGGTGTTCGCCCGCGTAACGCTGCCGTTCCGCGTCGGGCCAGTCCCGCAGCTCGTGGCCGCTCTCGGTGACCTGGAGCCGGGTCCGCTCGTCGCCCTCGGGCGTCAGGGTGAACTCGACGAGCATCGAGTTACCCGACTCCGGTACCTCGTCGACGGGATAGTTCCAACGGAACGAGAAACGGGTCGGAGGCTCGACGGTCTCCACGACGACGGGACCACCCTGGTCGCCGAAGTGGAGATAGCCGTGCGCCCCCGGTGCGACGACGAGTTCCACCCGGTCGGCGAACCACAGACTCATCTGGTCCGGCGCGGTGACGGTGTGCCACACCACCTCCACCGGTGCCTCGATCAGGATGTCCCGCTGAACCACGAGATCTGCCATCAGTCGCCGGTCCCTCCGTACGTCGCAGTGTCGATGTGCATCCAAAGGTAGCACGTCGGAGCATCATGTGCAATGACTTATTGCACATGATGACCGGCCCGCGACGGGCGGTGCGCGGCGATCAGCCGCGGGCGCGCAGCACGCGCCGCGCACCCACCCCGGTGGCCAGGATCAACACCGCCAGGGCGGCGATCTCGACGTCGAGCGACATCGTGGCGTACGGGGCACTCAGACTGTCCTTGAAACCGAACAGGCCGACGTGCACGGACACCAGCAGGCCGACGACGGTCCCGCCGGCGAACCCCGCACCGGCGGCCGACGCCGCCGGTGCACCCAGCGCCACGACCGCGACGGCCAGGGCGAACCCCAGCACCACCTGGACCAGGAAGAGCGGCCCGATGATGTGGATGTGCCGGTAGCCGGACGACCACAGGTGCAGGTGGATCACGGCCGAGATAATCAGCAGCACTCCTCCCGCCGCGCACAGTCCGGCCATGGCCCACCCACCGGCCGGCCGCAGCCACGCGCTCCAGCCGGTTCCGCTCCGGCCGGTGGCTGCGGAAGGGACGGTCGTTCCGGGGTGGGTGGTCACACTGGTTCTTCGATACCGGTGGGCCGCCGGACGCCTCCACCGCGTGTTCCCCCGACCGGCGACCTCCCGGTCCCGGGGAATAGAACTTCGCTCACTGTGTTGACAGCGGGTGTATTGCGATATATCGTGATCGTACAAGAGCGGTCCTGCAGAACCGCTCCTCGAACCCAGACGCCGGCCGACCGGCCGGCGCAGAACCGAACAAGGAGTCACACCTGATGCATGGACACAAGAATTACGACACACCACATCCCGGGCGCCAAGGATCACCCTTCGGACCGCCGTTCCCCGATCGTTCCGATCTCATCGCCGGTGCCACCCGTGGCCGCGGCCGGGGTCGCGGTCGCGGTGGACCGGACGGCTTCGGTCGTCACGGCGGATTCGGTCCGGGATTCGGCCGGGGGCCCAAGGCCCGCCGGGGCGACGTGCGCGCCGCCATCCTCGCCCTCCTGGCCGAGGAGCCGATGCACGGCTACCAGATCATCACCGAGCTGGTCGAGCGCAGCGGCGGAGTCTGGCGGCCGAGCCCCGGCTCGGTCTACCCGACCCTTTCCGCTCTGGAGGACCAGGGCCTGGTGACCGCCGACAGTTCCGAGGGGCGGAGGGTGTTCTCCCTCACTCCCGAGGGACGCACCGAGGCGGAGGCGGCCGGCGACGGCCCGACGCCGTGGGAGGAGGCGGCCGGCGGCGATCGTTCGGTCGTCGACCTGATGAACCTGATGGTCCAGGTGATGAAGGCCACCAAGCAGGTGGGTCAGGCCGGCAGCCCCGGCCAGATCCGCACGGTGGGCGACATCCTCACCGAGACCCGACGGAAGATCTACCTCGTCCTCGCCGACGGCGATCCCGCCGACGAGCCGGGGGAAGGGGCCTGACCGTCGTCCGGGTGGGACGCTCCCCCGCCCCGCCCGGACCCGACAGGTGCAGCACCGACACGGCGCCCTCCGGGGCGCCGTGTCGCGCGTCGGCATCCCTCCCGACGGGCTCCGCTCCCGGAGGCCGGCACCGCTTGGTAACTTTCGCGGCACGATCCGCCAGGAGGCACCGTGACCACGACCACCGCACCCGACGCGCCGACGTCCACCCGTCGCCTGACCGAACTCGGGTTCTACGCCCTGGCCGGCCAACCCGAGAGCTCACGGGATCTGGTCGACGAGGTGCGCGCCGGCGAAGCGCTCGGACTGGGCTCGGTCTTCTTGTCCGAGCGGTTCGACAAGAAGGAGATCGGTGTCCTGTCCGGCGCCGCAGGTGCCGTGAGCGAGGAACTGACCGTCGTCACCGCGGCCACGAACCACAACACCCGTCATCCGATGATCACCGCCGGACTGGCCCGCACCATGCAGAGCCTGACCGGGGGTCGGTTCGTCCTCGGCCTCGGCCGTGGGATCCCGATCATCCAGGACACCTACGGCATCCCGCGCATCTCGACGGCCGCCCTCGAGGACTTCGCCGGGATCATGCGTCGGCTGTTCCGGGGCGAGTTCATCGTCGGTCACGACGGTCCTGCGGGGTCCTGGCCCGTCCTCTACCTGGCCGCCATCGACGAGTACCTGCCGCTGGGCCTGGTGGCCTTCGGGCCCCGATCGCTGGACCTCGGCGGCCGGTGCTTCGACGAGGTCATCCTCCACACGTTTTTCACCGAGGAGACCACGCAGCGGTGCGTGGCCACCGTCAAGGAGGCCGCCGAGCGGGCCGGACGGGACCCGGACGGGGTCAAGGTGTGGTCGTGCCTGGCCACCATCGGCGACCACATCGACGCCGAGGCGCGCCTCATGAAGTCGGTGGGGCGGCTCGCCACCTACCTCCAGGGCTACGGCGACCTCCTGGTGGCCACCAACGGATGGGACCCGGCCGTGCTCGAGCGGTTCCGGGCCGACCCGGTGGTCTCGGGATTCCTCGGCGGGATCGACACCCACGCCACCACCGAGCAGCTCGAGCACATCGCCACCCTCCTGCCCGATGCGTGGCTGGCGGCCAGCGCGACCGGCAGCCCCGCGGCGTGTGCGGCCACGGTGCGGGGCCAGCTCGACCTCGGGTGCGACGGCGTCATCCTGCACGGGGCGACGCCCGACGAGCTCGCCCCGGTGGTGGCCGCCTACCGGGCGGGCTGAGCGGCGGTCGGAGCGGCGGTCGGACCGACCGTCGCGGACCACGCCCCGGTCACCACCGGCACCGGTTCAGCGGCTGCGGCCGTGGATCACCCCGAGGAGCTTGGCCGCCACTTCGGTGGCACGCTCGGGTCGCCCGAAACTGGTCAGGTTGACCGGGAGGGCGAACCGCTGGGAGGTCACCGCCTTGGCCCGGGTGAACTCGCGCAGGCCGTCGGGACCGTGGATGCGACCGAAACCGGACTCACCGACCCCGCCGAAGGGGAGTCCCGACACCATGGCGAAGGTGATGATCGAGTTGACCGACGTCATCCCCGAGCGCATCCGGCGGGCCAGTTCGATGCCGCGCCGCCTCGACCGGGTGAACACCGCGCCGCCGAGCCCGTAATCGGAGGCGTTGGCGAGCGCCAGCCCCTCCTCGATGTCCCGGACCCGGGTCACGGTCAGGGTCGGCCCGAAGGTCTCCTCGCGGACGGCGTCGGCCTCCTCGGGCACGTCGACCAGGATGGTCGGGCCGACCCCGGAGGTGTCGATGGAGTCCGCACCTCCCACGACGGCGCGCCCCCCTCGTGCCAGGGCATCGGTCACGTGGCGCCGGATGGTCTCGACCTGGGAGGGCATGGTCGGCGGGCCCCACGAGGCGCCGTCCCCGGAACCGGGGGCGAGGTCCCGGGCCTTCGCCGCCAGGATGTCGACGAAGCGCTCGTAGGCGGCGTCGGCCACGTAGACGCGCTCCGTGCCGATGCACGTCTGGCCGCCGTTCGACATCCCACACCACAGGGCCGCCTCGGCGGCCGCCTCGAGGTCGGCGTCGGCGTCGACCAACAGGGCGTCCTTGCCCCCGCACTCCATCAGGACCGGCACCAGACCCTCGGCGCAGGCACCCATGACCTTGCGACCCGTGGCCGCCGATCCGGTGAAGGCGATCTTGTCCACGCCCGACCGGCACAGCGCCGCGCCGGTGTCACCCAGGCCGGTGACGAGCTGGAGGACCTCACGTCCGTCAGGGACGGCGCGGGCCCAGGCATCGACCAGCCACTCGCCGATGGCCGGCGTGTACTCACTCGGCTTGAAGACCACGGCGTTGCCCGCGGCCAGGGCGTAGGCGATGGAGCCCATCGGGGTGAAGACGGGGTAGTTCCAGGGCCCGATGACCCCGATGACCCCGAGCGGCTGGTACTCGACCGAGGCGGCGCTGTTGGCCGCCATGAGGCCGGACGGCACCCGGCGCGGACCGAGCACCTTCCTGGCGTGACCCGCCGCCCAGGCCAGGTGGTCGATGACCAGGGTGATCTCGAGCACGGCATCGGCGTGCGGCTTGCCGTTCTCGCGGTGGATCAGGTCGGCCAGTTCGTCGACGCGGCGGGCGATCTCACTCTTGTAGCGCTTCAGGTGGACGGCACGACCGTCGAAGCCGAGCGAACGCCACCAGACGGCTGCCGTGGCGGCGCGTCCGACCACGCGGTGGACCGACTCGGTGTCGTCGATCGGGAAGGTGGCGACCACCGCACCCGACCCGGGATCGAAGGAGTCGAAGGTGGCGGCCGGTGCGGTCCGGTCGGGGTGGAGCTGCTCGATGCTGGCCATGTGCCCAGGCTACCGAGGCGACCTCCGCGTCGCCCGGCGCCCCGGGCGGGTCGAGGCGAGGACTCAGGCGCCTTCGTAGTCGAAGCCCAGGTCGGGCGCGGTGAGCAGCGCCCGGAACGGGAGCCCCTCGGCCTCGGCCATCGCCGCGCACGTGCCTCCCCGGTCGACCACGGCCACCAGGAGGACGGGTTCCGCGCCGAACTCCCGCACGGCATGCGCCGCCTCGAGCAACGACGTGCCCCGGGTCACCGTGTCCTCGGTGACGACCACCCGGTCGCCCGGGTCGAGCGCACCGGCGATGCGACCCCCGGCCCCGTGGTCCTTGGCCTCCTTGCGGACGCTGAACGCCTTGAGGCCCCGACCCCGGGTGGCGGCCACGCCGGCGGTGACGAAGGCCACAGGGTCGGCACCCATGGTCAGGCCACCGATCGCATCGGCATCGTCCGGGATCACCGAGAGCACGCCGTCGGCCACGAGCACCATCGCCTCGGGTCGGCAGACGGTCTGCTTGGAGTCGATGAACCACGACGACTTCCGCCCCGACTTGAGGGTGAAGTCACCCCGCTTGACCGAATGCTCGAGCAGGTGGGCGCGCAACTCCTCGAATGCCGTGGCCGGAAGGGGCGTGGTCATCGTCGGGCATCTCCTCGTAGGTCCGTGGGCGGCAACTGGTGGGTCGGTGTCATGGGGACGGCCACAGTGGCGGACCGGTGAGTTCGACCCCCCGATCTCCGGTCTCGACCCAGCCGACGGGCACCGCAGCGACACCGGCGTCGGTCAGCGCGCTCCGTGCCGCCTCGGCGGTGTCGGCGGACACGGCCACCACCATGCCGAGTCCGAGGTTGAACACCCGGGCCATCTCGTCGTCGGCGACCTGGCCCAGACGGCGGATCTCCCCGAAGATCGGCGGGATCTCCCACGAGCCCCGCACGAGCACGGCCCGCTGACCCTCGGGCAGCACCCGGGGGATGTTCCCCTCGAACCCACCCCCGGTGATGTGGGCCACGGCGTGCACGTCGGCCGCGGCGATCGCCGCTCGCACCGAGGGGGTGTAGATGACCGAGGGGAGCAGCAGCTCGTCGGCCACACTGGTCGTCGCGCCGGGCCATGCCGGGTCGTCGAGCGCACGACCGGCCCGCTCGAGCAGGACGTGGCGGGCCAGGGTGTAGCCGTTGGACCGCAGCCCGGGCGAGGGCAGTCCGAGCAGGACGTCACCGGCCACGACCCGGTGGGGTCCCAGGATCTCGTCGCGTTCCACCACGCCCACCGCGAAGCCGACCAGGTCGAACTCGTCCGGCGACAGGATCCCCGCGTGCTCGGCCATCTCGCCGCCCAGGAGTGTGGCGCCCACCTGGCGGCAGCCCTCGGCCACGCCGGACACCAGCGCGGCCATCCGGTCCGGGTCCACGTCGCCGGTCGAGATGTAGTCGAGGAAGAAGAGGGGTTCTGCGCCCTGGCACACCAGGTCGTCCACGCACATGGCGACCAGGTCGATGCCGACGGTGTCCAGGCGTCCGGTGGCCTCGGCCACCGCCGCCTTGGTGCCCACCCCGTCGGTCCCCGACACCAGCACGGGCTGGCGGTAGCGGGTCGTGTCCAGGGCGAAGAGTCCGCCGAAGTCCCCCAGACCGCCGAGCACCTCGGGCCTCCGGGTGGAGGCCACCAGGGGTTTGATGCGGTCCACGGCCCGTTCACCGGCGTCGATGTCGACCCCGGCCGCCGCGTAGGTGGCGGGGACGTCCGAGGACGGGGCGCTCACGCCGTGGGAGAGCCGGCGGCCGCCGTCACGGTCGGCCGCTCGGTGATGGCCACCTTCACGCCCACCGGCACCGGATAGGTACCGGTCAGGCATGCATCGCAGAAGCCCGCACCGGGAGCATCGATGGCCTCGACCAGGTGTTCGAGGGTCAGGTACTCGAGGGAGTCGACATCGAGGAACTCGCAGATCTCGTCGAGCGACTTGACCGCGGCCAGGAGTTCCGTCCGGTCGGGGGTGTCGATGCCGTAGAAGCACGGCCACTTGAACGGCGGCGAGGAGATGCGCAGGTGGACCTCGGTGGCCCCGGACTCGCGGAGCATCTTGACCATGGCCCGGGTGGTGGTGCCCCGCACGATCGAGTCGTCGACCACGATGACCCGCTTGCCGGCGATGTTCTCGCGCAGGGGGTTGAGCTTGCGGCGCACGCCGTTGGCCCGCTCGGCCTGGGTCGGGGCGATGAACGTTCGTCCGATGTAGCGGTTCTTGACCAGCCCCTGGCCGTAGGGGATGCCGGAGCCGACGGCGTACCCCTCGGCGGCGGGTACGCCCGAGTCGGGCACCCCCATCACCAGGTCGGCCGCCACGGGGCGCTGCTTGGCCAGCAACTGACCCATCCGGCGTCGGGCGCCGTGGACCTCGTTGCCGTAGAGGGTGGTGTCGGGACGGGCGAAGTAGACGAACTCGAAGATGCAGAGCTTGGGGTCGAGCCGCTCGTCGGGGAAGGGTCGCTCGGAGCGGACCTCCTTGCCGTCGATGACGACCATCTCACCGGGTTCGAGCTCGCGGATGAAGGTGGCGCCGATGACGTCGAGCGCCGGCGACTCGGAGGCCAGCACCCATCCCTGCTCGTACTCGTCGGTGGCCTCGAGGCGACCGAGGCAGAGGGGCCGGAACCCGTTGGGGTCCCGTACGCCGATGATCCGGTCGGCGTCCATCAGTACGAAGGAGAAGGCGCCTTCGACGCTCGGCAGCACCTGCATCAGGGCCCGCTCGAGGTCGACGGTGTGCTCGGAACGGGAGCGCTCGGGGAGATCCGGCGGGAACGCCTGGGCGAGGAGCTCGGCCACCAGGTCGCTGTCGGAGGAGACGAGGCCGGGCAGCATGTTGGCCTGTTCGGCCAGGGCGTCGGTGTTGGTCAGGTTGCCGTTGTGCGCCAGGCCGAATCCGGCCCGCCCCACGCCACGGAAGACCGGCTGGGCGTTGATCCAGTCACTCGATCCCGCCGTCGAGTAGCGGGTGTGGCCGATGGCCAGGTGGCCACGCAGACCGGAGAGCTTGCGCTCGTCGAAGACCGAGGT
>Ga0302276_10003723_pt1 | contig 13025 bp, 7 predicted proteins | sample III_Bog_N2_3_FD_198768 | JGI IMG/M metagenome (GOLD analysis project Ga0302276, IMG submission 198768) | Peat permafrost microbial communities from Stordalen Mire near Abisko, Sweden - III_Bog_N2_3 | ecosystem: Environmental > Terrestrial > Soil > Wetlands > Peat | place: Sweden: Abisko... | reverse complement strand
ATCTGGCGGGCGAACACGCTCCGCACGTCAAGTTGGATGCTGGCGAAGTCCGCGGCGGTGTGCTTGTCCGATTGGGCCAGACGCTCGTGGATGCGCCGCGCCCGCCAGTCGCCGAACGCGTCGCGGCCCATGAACACCGGAAAACCCTTGGGCGCGACGGGCTCGTTGGCGTTCACCAGCCGCCCGCTGGCCGGCGCGACGTAATGCGGCAACTGGTCGCCGCGGGCGAACCCGGTCCAGTCATGCGACCCGTCGCCCGGCACCGGCGCGGCCCCGTCCCCGGCGGCGCGGATCGGCACGCGTCCCGTCACGTACAGCGCGATGCGCTCGCGATCGGCGACCATCAGATTCTGCACCGGCGAGGAAATCTGCTCGGCGGCGGCTTTCGCCTCATCGATGGTCTGCGCCCGGTTCAGCGCGAACAGGCCAGTGGCCGCCGTGTCGTGGGGCGCGAGGTTGGCCATGGCGACGGCCAGGATTGGGCCATCGCCCGGGTGCAGGTCGCTGATCACCGGGCCGTGGCGGGTCTCGCGCACGGTCAGGACGTCATCGGGCTGGCCGCGCACCTTGATCCGCTCCTCGCGGGTGATGAACCGCTGCGGGCCGTTCGGCGCCGCATACAGTCCCTCGCCGGCCGGGGTCTCGATGAAGATGTCCTGGACGTCGGCGCCGTTGGTGGTGAAGGTCCAGGCGATGTGACCGTTATGGCCGAAGACCATGGCGGGAACGCCTGGCGCGGTTGCGCCGGCCAGCGTGCCCTCCGGCGTGTCGATGCGGGCAAGATACCAGATCGCCGGGAAACCGAACGCCAGATGCGGGTCGCCGGCGAGCAGGGGGGCGCCGGTCGCCGTGTGCCGACCGTCCACCGCCCATTCGTTGGATGCGGTGGCGGGCAGGGTGAACGCGGCCGGGAAGCGCGGCAAGGCGTCGATCAGCTCGCGAACGGCATCGGCGAAACGGGGCGGCGGCGGTTCGCCCGCTTCGGGATGGCCGTCCATCTGCGCCGGCCACAACTCCATGATCATACGCGGCGGAACCTTGCCCGCGAGGGCGAGCCGCGACAGTTCCGTGCGCCAGTTGGCGGACAGCCACAGTCCCATGGTCTTGCCCCAGAGCAGGCTGTCCGCCGGGTCCCATGGCTCGGGCGCGCCGAACAGCAGGAACTCGGGCGCGGCGAACCGGCCGCGTTCCGCGATCCAGGTGTTCACGCCGGCGGCGTAGGCTTCCAGCATGGCGCGGGTGTCCGGGGGCAGGCCCGGATAGTCCTCCATTGCGCGGTGGCGCAGCCCCAGCGTGCGCATGGTGCGGTCGAGCGGGAGCGTCGCCGGTCCGGCCAGCTCCGACAGGCGGCCGGAGGCGTTGCGGCGCATCAGGTCCATCTGGAACAGGCGGTCGCTTGCGTGGACATAGCCGAGCGCGGCGGCGGCATCGCGCAGCGAGGCGGCGCGGATGCGCGGTATGCCGTCCGGGTCGAAGGTGATCTCGACCGGCGCGGAGAGCCCCTGGATGCGCGCGCTCCGGTTGGTTCCCGGCAGGGTGAACCAAAGAATACCGGCGACGACGGCGGCTGCCAGCAAAACCAGGCCGCCTAGGGCGGCGGCTAGCCAGGCAACGGCACGGAGGAGCGGTTGGATCATCCGCAAGATATAAGCGGGCGGGGAAGTTCGGCACGAATAACGTTACCGATCGTGATGGCCGAACGGCCGCCCTCATCCCGCCGCCCTGGTCCTGGCGGCGAGCACCATTTCGATGCGGTCCACGAGCTGGGCGATGCTGACCGGCTTGCGCAGGAGGGAGAAGGCGCCGGGTAGCGCACCGCTGACCGCAAGGTGGGCGGCCTCGCCGGCATAGCCGGTCAGCAGTACCGCGGGCAGGCCGGGACGCCGCACATGAGCCTCGCGGATTACCGCAAGCCCGCCCATGCCGGGCATGAACAGATCGGAGATCAGCGCGTCCACGGCCTCCTCCGCCTCCAGCAGCGCCAGGGCCTCGGCGCCGTTGCTGGCGGCCAGCACGGCGAACCCGGCCGCCTCAAGGGAGGCCACGAGCATCTCGCGCACCGTGTCCTCGTCTTCCACCACAAGCACACGGGCGCGCGCCAGACCGCCGGCGGCCGCAAGACCGGGCCGCACCCGCACCGCCTCCGTAAGCATGTCGGCAACCGGCAGCCAGAGCGTGACGGTGGTGCCCCGCCCGGGCGCGCTCTCGATCGCCAGCGTGCCGCCACTCTGCTCGGCGAAACCCTTGGCCATCGAGAGCCCAAGGCCGGTGCCCTTGTCCTGCGACTTGGTGGTGAAGAACGGCTCCAGCGCATGGTCCAGCGTCGTGCGGTCCATGCCGGTCCCGGTGTCCGTGACCGCCAGGCGAACATATTCGCCGGGCTGAAGACCCGCCGGGTGACCCGGCGCTGCAGGGACTTCCTCCGCTGCGGCGGCCAGGGTGAGCGTGCCGCCGCCGGGCATGGCGTCGCGGGCGTTGGTGGCGAGGTTCACCAGCACGGTCTCCAATTGGCCCCTATCGGCCATGACGGCGGGGAGCTGGGACCCGGTCTCGACGCGCACTGTGATGGGACTGCCGAGCGTTTGCGCCAGGACGTCGCGCAGGCCGTCCAGCAGCCCGGCGGGGTCGATCCGCTCCGCCCGGAGGTCGCCGCGCCGGGCGAAGGCAAGCAGCCGGCGGGTGATGGCGGCGCCGCGCTCGGCCGCGGCGATCAACGTCCGCGCGAAGTTCTTGACGTTGGCCGGGTCCGCCGCGCGGTGTTCGATCAGAGCGGCGCCGCTCTGCACGGCCTGGAGGATGTTGTTGAAGTCGTGCGCGATGCCGCCCGCCAGTTGCCCGAGCGCCTGCATCCGCTGCGCATGGGCGGCGCGCGCCTGCGCGTCCTCTCGCGCCGCCACTTCCTCGCGCACCTTTTCCTCGAGGTACCGGTTCAGTTCGGCCAGCTCCGCCTCGGCCCGGCGTTGCGCTGTCACGTCCGTCAACGCCGTCAGGATCTCGTGCGGGCGACCGTCCCGATCGCGACGGAGCACGGCGCGGGTTGCGATTGTCAGCTCGCGCCCGTCCCGGGTCACATGCAGGACGTCACCGGTCCATTCGCCGTTGCGCTCCAGACCTGCCCTGATCCCAGGGAGCGGCGTCAAGAAAGTGGTCCGCAGCAGGTCGCTCACCACCTGCCCAATGGCCTCCGAAGCTGTCCAGCCGTACAGGCGCTCGCACCCCTTGGACCAGAAGCGGATGAGGCCCGTCTGGAAGTTCGTCGTCGTGAACGTGCCGAGGTTGAGCGTCTCCAGCAGGTCGCGCAGACGCGCCTCGCTCTCGGCCACAGCGGCTTCGGCCTCGCGCTGCTCCGTGACATCGGTGTGCACGCCCACCCACTCACGGACCGTGCCATCTTCATCCAGCACCGGGATGGCGCGAATCGCAAAGCGCCGCCAGGTGCCGTCATGCCGCCGCACCCGGTGCTCGAAGACGAACGGCCTGCGTTCGGCCACCGCCGCGTTCCAGGCGTCGATGGTCGGCCGGGCATCGTCCGGATGCAGCGCCTTCGCCCAGCCGTAGCCTTGGTAGTCCTCCTGGCTCTGGCCGGTCAGCGCCGCCCAGCCCGGCTGCTCGCCCGCCATCTCGCCTTTGGCGTTGTTGGTCCACAGGATGCCGCTGACCGCCTGCACGGCGGCGCGGAACCTTGCCTCGCTTTCGCGCAGCGCCGCCTCGGTGCGCTTGCGCTCTGTCACCACCTCGGAGAACAGCAACGCGCCGCCCGGCCTGCCGTCACCCCGGTACCACGGAGTCATCTCCCAGCGCACCCTGTCGCAGCGTCCGTCTTCCCGCTGGAACGGGTCGTCATCGGCTGACAGAGTCTCGCCGGCGAGCACGCGGCGGTGGATCGCGCGCATATGGTCCGGGAAGGTGGGAAAAACCCCGTAGTGGCTGCGGCCCAGCAGCGCCTCCGGCTCGAAGGACGTCAGGGCATAGTCTTCAGTGAAGCGCCGGCTCACGGCGAGGTAACGCATGTCCGCATCGAACATCGCGATGGCGGCCGGGGCGCGGTCGATGAACAGGGCCAGCCGCGCCTCGCTCGCGTGCAGTGCGCCGAGCATCCGCCGCTCCCGCACCAGGGACCATGCCAGCCTTCCCAGCAGGGCGGACGCCAACAGGGCGACGAAGCCGTATATAAGCGCGGACCGGCGCCACGGCGCCAAAACCACGTCCTTGTCGACGCTACTCGTGACCACCACGCCCCAGTCCGGCAAGCTTTGCCAGGCGGTCACGCGCAGCGCGCCGTCGATCGCCGACGCATGCGCCGCGCCTCCGTCCGGTGCCGTCTGCCAAACCGCGGCGATACGCCGCTCGGCTGCCGGATCGGGAGCGGGCACGAGCGGCTGCCACGACCGTGCGATCGTGGCACCGTCTTCCCGGAACAGGGCAATGCGTTGCGTTGGCAGGTTGCCGATCACCGTCTGCCAGTAGTGCACCAGTTCGGTCAGACTCACCGAGGCCAGGACGACGCCGTTGAACGCCCCATTTTTCCTGCGCGCCTTCGCGACGGTGAAGAGGGGAATCGAATTGGCGATACCGATGATGGCGCGGTCCACGTAGTAGCGGCCCGGCGGCGTTTCCCGTGCCCCGCTAAAATAGTCCCGGAAGCTGCGGTTGCGGGCGTCCATCCGCGCCGGATCGTTCGCCATGCACAGGAAGCCGTCCGCATTGATGATCCAGAGCGCTTCTGTTTGCGGAGATTGCGCAGCGAGGCGGATGAGGTCCTGCGCCTGGGTATCCAGCGCCGGACAGTCGCGCTCTCCCGCCTCGTGGTCCACGAGATCGAGGGCAAACGCCTGGGCTTCCAGGAGCCTGAGCGTGTGCTCGCCGAGAGCCTGCGTGACACGCCGCTCATCGGCCAGCGCCACTGCGAGGGCGTTAGCCCGCATCTCGGATGCCAGCCAGCCCCAGAGCACAACAGGAACCAGCATCACCGCGGCAACGACGGCGACAAACCAAAATTGCGAACGCCAAAAGCTTGAAAGAAAATCTGCCTTGGTCGTCGTCACGCCGGGACGGTCTTCGGACTGCGAAAGTTGCCGAGAGTCCATATCGCGACCCTCTATCCTTGACCGTGCGTCATCTGGCGGGGCGCGGCATCAGTTGGCCTCTGTCGAATGCACTGCGCAAGCGGAGCAAAGCCTGCTCCGGGGGGCTCAGCTCCCGCAGCCAGCGCCTGGTCGCGATCGCCAGCACGGGATCGTCGGTGATGAGTGTATCGGCGCCATCGAGGATTGCGGCAATCATGGCATCCTCGGCATCAACGCCCCAGACCTCAACACCGCGCCCCGCAGCGGTCAGTCTGCGTACCAGTCCGGGCGTGGCGAGGCGCCGGGCGATCGCATAGAAATCGACATCCAGGGCCGTCAGGTTGCCGATGCCGGTGGCGAGGATGAAGCCCACCGGCATCGTCGGGTCGATCTGGCGCACCTGCCGCAGAATGGCGGTGTCGAGCGAGGACACGACGGTCCGGTCCGCGACGCCCGCCGCCTTCAGAACCGCCACGGCGCGACCTGCCAGATCGACGCCGTGGCCGTTGTCCTTCAGCTCGACATTCAGCCCGATCCGGCCCTTGGCCGCCGCCGCGAAGGCCCGCAGCGTCGGGATGTGTTCGTCGCGGAAGCGCGGATCGAACCATGATCCGGCGTCAAGATCGCGGATCTCGTCGTAGCGGACCTGCCAGATGGAGCGCGCCACGCCGGTGACGCGCCGCAGGTCGGTGTCGTGCAACACCACGACCTCGCCGTCCATGGTTTCCTGCGCATCGATCTCCACCGAGTCGGCGCCGTCGCGGATCGCCTGCTCCAGCGCGGCGAGGGTGTTTTCCGGTGCGCGCAGCGAGCCGGCGCGATGCGCGGTCACCATCACCGGCTGGTCCGCGGTGAACTGCCCGATGGCCCAGGCCGCCTGCGCGATCGCCGTCACCGGCACCGCGACGCACAGCGCCGCCACCGCACCGCGCCTGGCCCAACCGTGTGACGGCGGCGGCATCACGTCCTGGCGTTCGGCTGCGCCACCGTAACGCGCGTAGAAGCGCGTCGCCAGGATCGCCAGCGCGGCACGGGACAGGCAGGAGACCACAGCGACCGTCGCGGCATTGACGACCGCAAGCACGATGACGGCGCGGTTCAATGCCGGAAGGGAACGCTGGGGGGACAGCGCGAAATCGCTCAGGCCCACGAGCGCGGCGGCCGCCAGCGCCGAGACGGCGACCGTTGCGATGGCCCAGGCCAGCAGCATCAGCGAGAGCGAGCGCTTCCGGCCCCGGGTCGCCCGGGCCGAGAGCCTGAGCGCCTCGATGGCCGACACCGGCTGCAGAACGCAGATCGGGACGCTCAGCCACCAGCGCAGCGTCAGCCATACTGCAGCCAGCGCCGCGCAGCACCCTGCCAGCGCGACGACAGCCGCCACGAGCCTAAACTCGGGCGGCCTGACCGTAATGTAGAAATAGATGTCGGCGTCGGACAGCCACACCGCCTTCGCTGCCAGCGCGACGCCAAGGACGGGCGCTACCAGCAGTACGATCGCGAGAAACACGATCGCCGACAGCCCCAGCAGATCCGGCCCTCTGCGCAGGAGCAGGTTCCAGACCGACACAAGGTTCGGCTGCCTGCCGTTAAATCCCTCCCAGGCGATCAGGCTGACGCCGCCGAACTCGATCGCGAACAGAAGAATGGCGACGACGGCGGCGGTCACGGCGGTCAACGCGCCGGCCGGTGAGAGAAAGAAGCCGATCAGCGCCACATTGCCTGTGAACGGGTCGCCGCTGAGGGCGACCATCGCCTGCAACAGGGCAACCAGAAGCGGATCGAGCACCAGTATCAAGGCCAGCGCGATGCCGGCCTCGAACACCAGCAGCGGCCAGAGGAGCCGGCCGAGGACAGACGGGCGGGGGGCCGACGGCGTCATCTGGTACGGCGTCATCTGGTACTGGCGGCCGACCGTGGCGACCCGTCAAGATGGGCGTGGCACGGATCGGCGGTTTCATCTGATACGGGCGGCCGACCGTGCTGACCGGTCAAGGTGGGGACTGGCGGGGCGGGCAGTTTCATCGGGTGCGGCGGCTGACCGTGCTGGGTAAGGGGTAGGACGGATAAGCGGAGCGCCATCCGCCATTACGGTGTGGCTTGCGGCATTGGTGGACGGCGCTTCGCTGATCCACCCTACATGAGCCACGGCTTCCCGACTTAATCGGGCCAGCCGGGGGGAAAAAGCTTCGCGCTCCTTCGGCCTGCCGGGGACGCCATCGCCCTAATGCGACAACAGCACGGGCACCGTCATTTCGGCAAGCAGCGTCCGGGTTACCCCGCCGAACACCGTCTCGCGCACCCGCGAATGGCCGTAGGCGCCGGCGACGATCAGGTCGGCTGAGATGTCCGCCGCGTAAGACAGCAAGGCCTCGCCGTCGGAGATGTCCTTGGCCACGGTGTGCGCCGCCTCGGCCTGGACGCCGTGGCGGGCCAGGTGCAGGGCGATGTCGGCGGCCGGCACGCCGCCGTGCCCGCCAATCCCGCGCTTCGGGTTGATCGCCAGGATCGTCACGTGCTCGGCCACCTGCAGCAGCGGCAGCGCGTCGGCGACGGCCCGCGCCGCCTCGCGGCTCGCGTTCCAGGCGACCAGCACGCGCTTGCCGACGACCGGGAACGCGCCGGCATAGGGCACGGTCAGCACCGGCCGGCCGCTGCCCAGCACAGCGGTGATCGGGATCGAGCCGTCCGAGCCATCCTGCACGCCCTTCGGGTTTGGCTGGCCGACCACCGCGACGTCGGCGTAGCGCGCATGCAGCGCGAGCGTTGCCGGCCCCTGGCCTTCCGCCAGCCGCCATTCTCCCTCGATTCCGTCGCGCCGCACGCACTCGCGGAACGCCTTCTCGACCGGCACGGCGGCTGCCTGCGCATCCTCGCGCATGCGCTCGACGATCTCGTCCGGCGCGGCCGGCAGGAACGGGATGGCTGCGCCGTAGAAGAAGCTGGCCGGCGGAATGTCGATGATGTGCACGCCGGTCAGGTGCGCCCCATGCTGCGCGGCCAGCCTGGCCGCCAGCGCCAGCCGGGCAGGGGTCTGCTCGGTCGTGTCCAGGTGAACCAGGATGTCCTTGAGTCCCATAGGCGTTGCCATCGGTCGGCCCTCCGGATCGTCAGCTTTGCGCACCCTATCCGCTGGCACTCTACGCGCTGGCGGCGAGCCCGTCTTGGCCCCGGATCAGCCGCGTCGCTGGGTACGCAGAGGAACCACGTTGGACAGCGGCCGCAACTCGCGCATCCTGGCCAGCGTCGCCTCCAGCTCGCGGATGGTGAACGGCTTGCGCAGCATTGCGTCGAACAGCGCCGTGCTCTCCTCGCCGAGTTCCGCGTAGCCTGTCGCCAACACCAGCGGCAGCTCGGGCAGCCGGTCGCGGACAATGCGGGCGAGCTGCAGCCCGTTCATTTTCGGCATCGCATAGTCGATCAGCGCCACACCGGCCTGCCGTGCGGGTCCCTCCAGCAGGGCGAGCGCCTCCGCGCCGCCTGGCGCCTCGACCACGTCGCAGCCGAGATCCTTCAGCATCTCGACCGCCACGTGCCGCACCGCGGCGTCGTCGTCGACCACCAGCACGAGGCAGGGCGGTGCGGCCCGGCGCTGCGGGGCGGCGTCGTGGATGACGGCCTCCTGGCCGGCGAGCCCGGCCGACCGGGGCAGCAGCAGCGCGACCGCCGTCCCTTCGCCCGGAGCGCTCCTGATCCGCACCGTGCCGCCGAGTTGCCGGGCCATGCCATAGACCTGGCTCAGTCCGAGACCCGGGCCGCCCGCCGGTCCCTTGGTGGTGAAGAACGGATCGAACGCGCGTCGCAGCACATCGGGCGTCATGCCGCCGCCGGTGTCGGTGACGCAGATGCGGACATAGGCGCCGGCATCGGGGCCGTCCGGCCCGACGCGGTCGGCGATGGTTTCGTTCGCCGTGGTGATCGTGAGCTGGCCGCCCTCCGGCATCGCGTCGCGCGCGTTCAGGCAAAGGTTCAGGATCGCCGCTTCCACCTGGCTCGGGTCCACCTGCGCCGGCCAAAGGTCGGCGGCGAGGTCCGTGACCACCCGGATGCGGCGCCCGAGCGTGCTGGTTGCCAGCGCAATCAGATCGCCGAGCAACCGGTTCAGGTCGGTCGGCCGGGGCGACAGACGCTGGCGGCGGGAAAACGCGAGCAGTCCGGAGGTGAGGTGGGCGCCGCGCTGCACCGCCGCGGTGGCGCGCTCGATCAGGTTGCGCAGCCGTGAGTCGTCCGCCTCGGTCAAGGGCCGGCCGCCTTGCGGCAGGCGGCGCTCCATCAGCTCCAGGCTGCCAAGGATGGTCGCCAGCATGTTGTTGAAGTCGTGTGCGATGCCGCCGGCAAGCTGGCCGACCGCCTGCAGCTTCTGCGCCTGATGTAGCGCTGCCTCGGTTCGCTCCCGCTCGGCGATCTCCACCTGCAGCCGGTTGTTGCTCTCCGACAGGGCGCTGGTGCGTTGGGCGACCCGTGCCTCCAGGGTCTCGGCGTGCAGCCGGCGCTCCTGGTCGCGGGCCTGCAGCGTGTCGGCCATGGCGTTGAAGGACTCGGCCAGCGCGCCGAACTCCGTGCGCCGCTGCGGCACGTCGGCGCGGGCGTCGAGTTCGCCGTCCTGCCAGCGCCGGACGGCCGCGAGCAGTGCCTTGGTCGGTTGGATCAGGTAGCGCTGCCCCGCCATGTAGGCCAGCACCAGCGCAAGCTGCGCGCAGATCGCAATCACCCAGGCGTCGCGGCGGATGGCTGCGTCGATCCCGGCGCCGAAGTCCGGGAGGTAAAGCGCGGCGGCGGAACCGATCCCGGCCGGAGACCGCGCCGCCGGACTGTAAGCGATCAGCCAGTCGTCCGGCCCCCCCGGGGGGGAGGCCAGCCCGTCCTGGCCCCCGTCCAGGCCCCCGTCCAGGCCAGCGACCGTGGTAACGCCGCTGGCCTGCCGGGACAGGAGCGGCTTCAGGTCCGCCAGCACCTGCTGGCCGGCCCAGCCCGGCGAAGCGGGATAGCGCGCCAGCACATCCCCCGCACGGTCGGTGACGATCAGCCCGCCATTGGCGAACAGGTGCGAGCCGGTTGCCTTCAGCGCATCGAGATGCCGGGACAGCCAGCCGAGATCGAGCGCCGCCACCACCCAGCCATGGTCCGGGAGCCGCACGCCGACCGGCAGGAACGGTCCGTCAACCGCGGGGCTGGTGGCGAGCCGGCCGACCCCTGCCGCCCCGTCGGTCGCCCCGTCGGTCGCCAGGTCGGTCGCCCCGTCGGTCGCCCCGTCGGTCGCCAGGTCGTGCAGCCAGGCTGGTCTCGCATCGGCGGCGACCAGCCCCGGCAGCGAGGCGCAGACGGCGGCTCCGGAGCGATCGTACACGGCGATGAACCGATAGCGCGGCAGGTCCATGCCGAGCGTTTCGAGCTGTTGGGCGCAAGCGGCGGGCTGATCGCGAAGCGCCGGCGCGTGCGCCACGACCGTGGCGACCTGGCGCGCAGCCCCGACGATGCTCGCCATATCGGCGTTGACCAGTTGCACCTCGCGCAGCCCAATCTGGCCGAGCTGTGCAGATCCCTGGCGCTGCCGCCGCAGATCGATCTGGGTATAGACCTGGGCCGCGATCATGGGGGCCAGAGAAACCAGCAGCAACAGTACCAGCCGTCTGGAAAGTTTCATGTCCTTGTCGGTGCTCTCAAACGGGCGTCGCCCTTCGTCCGAGAGCCCTATTCACACCGATCAGACGATCGGGTGCCATTGGCCGGAGGCCGATGACAAGGGGCACAGGGGACAGCGCCCCTTGTTCGTAGCAGTATCGTGCACGCTGCAGGAATGAAAGGCGACGGTCGTTCCTTCACATTCCGGAGAGCGCTACTGCAGTGGCATCATCAATCGCACGCCAGGCGTCTGAATAACTTTGCGGTCCTCGTTGTCCTGGTAGCGCGAGCCGGTGGCGTAACCAAGGCTGGGATCATAGGTTCCTTTACGAAACATTTCCGGCCTGACCTGGGTACGTGCTGTCCCGGTGGCAGCCGGTGCGTGGGCGTCTGGATTTGGCACCGGGGCGGCCTGGTCGGCGGGAGGCTGGTCTGGCGGGATGGGTGGCTCCGGCAGCAAGGACTCGGCGGCGGCCAGAATCGCGGCGAGAACAAGGGCGTGCCGGTTCACGCAGCGCCCTCGACAGGAGCGCCGGGGCGTCCGGCGCCGCGCGGGTCATCCGCCGGGTTGCCAACCGGCTGGCCGAGCGGCGCGGCGCCAATCCGGCGCCAGGCTCGCAGCGACCATGTCACGGTGGGGAAGGCGATGGCCTCCCATGGGATGCCGGCCCAGTCGAACAGGGCGACGTCCATGCTCTCCGGCCCGGCGGCGAAGCGCGGTTCGGCCGCGAACCAAGCGCGGTAGATTACCTGCACCTGGCCGATTCGGCTGATGCTGTAAACTCCCAGAATGCCGTCGAGGGTGATCGCCGCTTGCGCCTCTTCCCAGGCTTCGCGGATGGCGCCTTCCTCCAGCGTCTCGCCCAGTTCCAGGAAACCGGCGGGCAAGGTCCAGAAACCGCGCCTCGGTTCGATGGCGCGGCGGCACAGCAGGACCCGCTCGCCCAGGGACACCACGGAGCCCACAACCACTTTCGGGTTCTCGTAGTCCACATGACCGCACTCGGCGCAGACCGAGCGCTCGCGGTTGTCGCCTTCAGGGATGCGGCGGACAAACTCCGGCATGGCCTGAAACTGCCTCGTTCCGGCCTGCCGATCAATGTTTCCCTAATAGCTGGGCGATTTTCGCGTGGCCAGACGGTCTGGCCACATCCAGGCGGGGCTTAAACGGTAAGATCCAGCAGTGATCCGCGCGGCAAGCTCCTGGTCGGCGGGGCGGTCTCGCCGGTGCGCGGCGACGGCCCGGCCCGGCCCGCGCCTCCCGATGCCTGCCCAGTCGGGGCCGCCGTGCCGTCCATCGCGCGGACGTTCTGGACGGGGCGCGCCTGGCCGATTCCGGTCTGAGCGACGCTGGCGGAAAAGGCCGAAAGCGAACCCGTGGAGGACATGCAGTGCATCATCATGCGCATCTGTTAACAATGCCTGAACAGGACCTGCGCGTCACCTGCCCATGCATCACCGGCGCTGCGCTGAGCCAAATCGGTCAGACGCGTTCGCTCTGCAGCGTTTGCCCGCTCTGCAGCGTTTGCCTGAAAGCCTCGCCGGTGCGGGCCAGAGTGGCGTCCAGCCCGGCGGCGAGCCTTGCCACGGTTGCCGTGTCGCCGCGCCGCGCGGCATCTATCACCGCGCCAAGCTGCGCTGCCAATGCGGCCATGCCGTAGCCGGCTGCGGCACCGGCCATGGCGTGTGCTTCCGCGATGATGGCCGCCGTTGCATTGACCTGCACGGCGCGGCGCAGCCCCGGCAGCCGCGCGGCCAAATCCGTCAGGCACTCCTCGACCATGGAACTGAACGTGCCAGCGGCAATGGCCGCGCGCAATTCCGCCAGCAGCCCGACGTCGAGCAGCGGCTGGGACGCGCCGTGAGGCTGCTCATGGCCGATGGCCCGGGAGGCCGCCTGGCGACTTTCCCGGCTGATACGCTCGCCATTTGTCTCCCGGTCGCCGCGGTCACCCCCTGTGCGACGGTGTCCGGGCCGCCAGACATGCTCGGCGATTGCCGCGACCAGGTCGGTCATGATGACCGGCTTTTCCAGTATGCCGCTCATGCCAGCTTCCCGGCAGGCCGCCCGGTCTTCCGGGGTCACGTTCGCGGTGAACCCGATGATGGGAACCGCGCCGGCCGGTCCGGGTAGAGCGCGGATGCGCCACGTCGCCTCGATGCCTGACATGCCGGGCATGAGCAGGTCCATCAGCACGAGGTCGTAAGGCTGGCGGCGCAGCGCCCGCAGCGCCGCTTTGCCGTCGTTTGCGATGTCGGCCAAATGGTCCTCGCGGCGCAGCGCGGCCGCGGTGACGAGCTGGCTGGCCAGCGTGTCCCCGACCAGCAGAACGCGGGTTT
>Ga0302276_10003722_pt1 | contig 13027 bp, 14 predicted proteins | sample III_Bog_N2_3_FD_198768 | JGI IMG/M metagenome (GOLD analysis project Ga0302276, IMG submission 198768) | Peat permafrost microbial communities from Stordalen Mire near Abisko, Sweden - III_Bog_N2_3 | ecosystem: Environmental > Terrestrial > Soil > Wetlands > Peat | place: Sweden: Abisko... | reverse complement strand
CCACTCCCGGAGCTTCGACCAGCGGCGCTGGTCCTTCACGCCCCGGACCGCAATGGCCACCGCCTGCCGCTGCCCGACCAGGACGACCAGCTTCCGGCCCCGGGTGACACCCGTGTAGAGGAGATTCCGGGCCAGCATGACGTAGTGCTGGGTCATCACCGGGATGACCACGGCGGGGAACTCCGATCCCTGGCTCTTGTGGATGCTCACGGCGTAGGCGAGCATGACCTCGTCCAACTCGCCGAACGGGTAGACCACCTTCCGGCCGTCGAAATCGATCGTGACTTCGTTGGCATCCGGGTCGATGGCCGCCACATAGCCGATGTCGCCGTTGAAGGTCTCCTTCTCGTAGTCGTTGACGATCTGCATGACCTTGTCGCCCACCCGGAAGGTGTTGCCGAAGCGTTCGACGGCGGGTTCGCCTGGCCCCCCCGGGTTGAGCGCGGCCTGCAGTTCGACATTCAGCGCCCGTGCCCCTACCCCGCCCCGGTTCATGGGACAGAGCACCTGGATGTCCCGGACCGCGTCCAGGCCGAACCGGTGGGGGATCCGATGGCGGACAACCTCAAGGATCCTGCCAAGGGCCTCCTCGGGTTCCTGGGCCTCGATGAAGTAGAAGTCGGTCGGCACTTCCCTGGAACCGGCCATCTCAGGCATCTGGCCGCTATTGATGCGGTGCGCGTTGACGATGATCCGGCTTTCTGCCGCCTGCCGAAAAATCTCCGTGAGCCGGACCACAGGCACGATCCCGGAGCCGATGAGGTCGGCCAGCACTTGCCCCGGCCCGACGGAAGGCAGCTGATCCACATCCCCCACGAAGATCACCGCGGCATGATCCGGCACGGCCTTCAGCAGGGACGCCATCAGGGGCACGTCCACCATGGACATTTCGTCCACCACCAGGAGGTCGCACGGCAGGGGATGGTCGGGCCCCCGCTTGAAACCGCCGCCGGCCGGATCGAATTCCAGCAGCCGATGGAGGGTCTTGGCGAGCAGCCCCGTGCTCTCGGACAGACGCTTGGCCGCCCTCCCCGTGGGCGCCGCCAGCGCCACCTCGATGCCCTTCGCGCCGACGATCTTGAGGATCGAGTTGACCAGGGTCGTCTTGCCCACCCCGGGCCCCCCGGTGATGACCATGGCCTTGGCGACCAGGGCCTGCTCGACCGCCCCCCGCTGACTGGTCGCCAGGGTGACCCCCAGTTTGCCCTCCACCCACGGGATCGCCTTGCCCGGATCAACGGCCGGCCAGGGTGGCGCCCCGGAAGCGAGCGCCCGGATCCGCTCGGCGATGGTCTGCTCGGCTGTCCATAGATGCGGCAGGAAGGCGCACCCCCTCCCGCCTATCGTGCCGGCGGTGACCTGGCCCTCAGCCACCTCCAGGGCCAGGGCTTCGACCAGCGGTGCTCGGGGAATCTCCAGGAGGCGTTCGGCGAGGGACAACAGCTCATCCTCGGGCAGGGCGCAGTGACCGTTGTGCACCGCCTCCAGCAGGGCGTAGGTGATCCCGGCCCGGGCCCGCAGCATCGAGGTCTTCTCGATGCCCAGCTGCTGGGCGATCTGGTCGGCGCTCTTGAAACCGATGCCGCGGATGTCCTTGGCCAGGCGGTAGGGATTCTCCGTCACCAGAGGGATGGCGTCCGCCCCGTAGGTCTTGTAGATACGCACAGCCCGGGACGTGCTGATCCCATCCGGCCCTGCACGAGGACGTCCACCAGTTGGGCCGGACGGAAGGAGGCAGGAAACGCTCATCGGGATTGGGTAGGTTTGACCCTTTTGGCCCGGTTGCTAGGTTTGGCCGGGGTTTCGGGCGGTCCTCCACTCACTGAATCCGCCTGCCCCAGCCCCAACCTCAGCCCTTGATTCCGGATCATGTCCCGCTTGGCGGTCTGGGCCAAGTGGCCATAGTGTTCCTCCACCATCCTGGTGTCCACGTGGCCGAGCTGCTCGGCGATCACCTTGAGCGGGACGCCCTGGTTGATGAGGGTGCTGGCGTAGGTGTGCCGCAGCTCGTGGAAGGTCACCTTCTCGATCCCCGCCTTGACGTACGCCGCCGTCATGGGGCCCTTGGTGTCGTTCTTGAGCCAGCGATCCGTCACTTCCTGCCGGCCCGGGATGGTCTCGATGGTGATGGCCACCGGGCAGGTCAGGATCACGCAGGCATCGCCCCGCACGATGCGGACCAGGGGAAGCTTCTTCCTCAGCTGGTCGAGGATGTTCGTGGTCCGCTTCATCCATTCGGGATCTCGGGCCAGAGGTTCGAAGTGATCACTTCATACGAAACCGGCGCTGCCGCCCGTTCGGAGAGGAAGCGAAGGACTTCGGCTTCCTGCTGGGAACACCACCGAGACCGCCCCTCGACCACGACCCGGTCCGTGGTGGTGGACTTCCTGGCCACGTTGGGATGGGGAAACAGGGTCTCCTTCTTGCCCCGCCCGGCCACAAGCTCTCGAAAGTAGGTTTCCCCATCCTCGGTCAGGAAGATCCACCTGGCCCGGCTGTCCCTAGGTCCGGGTCCGATGGCAGGCGGGACGCAGGTTTTGGACAGCGCGATACCAGGCGGACCATAGGACCATGCTCAGCTCCTTGTCGATTTATGCCGATAGCATTATAATGCTATCGGCAACAAAAAAACAAGTGCTTACGCGTATTTATTGCATATTTTTCAATGATATTTGCTATGCTTCACGACATGGAAACCAATCGGGAATCCCAACTGGAAGTCGAGATCGCGAAGGTGAAGGAAGAACTCGCTGGCCTCGGCGACCTGCGGCCCGGCAGCCTCTCCACGCAGTACAACGTGTGCGGCTCCCCGAACTGCAAGTGCAAGGCGGACCCGCCCCAGAAGCACGGTCCCTACTACCAGGTCAGCTTCACCCGGAAGGGCAAGGGCAGCACGAAGTTCGTCAAGGAAGAGAACCTCACGACCATCCGGGAGCAGTTGAAGAACTACGAGCGCATGAAGGAACTCGTCGACCGCTGGATCGAACTCTCCATGGAACTTTCGAACCTACGCCTCGCCCACCCCAAGGTGTGACCACGTTCGGCCTCCCGACGCCCCGCCAGGGGCGAGGGAGAACTCAGCACTCTCCAGTTAGGGAACCAGCACAAGCTTCCCGAAGACCACGCCCGCTTCCATTCGCCGATGTGCTTCGGCGGCCTGGCTCAGGTTGAGTTCACCGTCGACCAAGGCCTTGATTCGTTTCTCGACCGTAAGCCGGAAAATTTCTGCCATGGTCTGCCGCCAAGCCTCGGGTTCAACCGAATTCAAGCTGAAACAGGTAAACGACAAGGAACTATGAAACCGCTCCAGCATGGTCTTGCCAAAATCGATCGAGGGTGCGCCCGCGGCACCGCCGCAAAGCACATAATGTCCGTTTGCATTCAGCTTCGAAACGAAGTCTGAGATGTTTTCCCCCCCAACCGTGTCAATGACCATGTCGTAGCCGCTGGCATCGCGCGCTTCACCCAGGTTTCGGTTGATGATATGAGATGCACCGAGTTCAATCAAACGGTCGCCACGCGCTGCCGACGACGTGACGGCGCTGACGATGGCGCCTGCACTGGCTGCGATCTGGGTTGCCATCAGGCCAATACCGCCGCTAGCGCCGCGCACGAGAACAGACTTTCCCCGCCCGAGACCAGCACGATCGAGACCGAACCACGCGACCATAGCGTTAACGCCGAGCGCCACCGCCTGCGCCGAGCTCAGCGCATCGGGGAGTTCAACCACCTTTTCGAAATCGACTGCGACTTGTTCGGCATACCCGCCAGCCAAGCAGATCGCGAAAACGCGCCGATCACGCCACGTTGCGTCGACTTCCGATCCGACATCAACGATCGTTCCGGCGATCTCAACGCCCGGAATATATCCGGGTTCCGCGACAGGTCCGTAAGAGCCCTGCCGCGCCATTACGTCAACAAAACCAACTCCAGCAGCTTCCACCGCCACGAGGACTTGCCCCCGACCTGGCCTGGGAGCGGGTGTATCCGAGATCTGAAGCACTTCGGGTCCACCAAAACGAGTGACTCGAACTATTTTCATGATAACTCCACCGCGAATGCGACTCTTTCAGACATCTATTATTCCTTGTTGCCCAGGAATTCCTCAGAGAATGAGAATGAACTCATGATGCTTTGAGCCAGTTTCAATATTTTTGGATTAATGCTGCAACGCACGTTCTTCCCATGGCGCTCCATACGGATGAGCCCGGAATCCCGCAATTCTTTGTAATGGTTGGAAACCGTAGAAGGGGCTAAGCCTAGGTTTTTCGCCTGTTCGGATTGGCATTGCTGGATGCCTTCGCTGTTAGTGTCCAGACTGGTACCCCCCAGGCAGCTGACTAGCTCAAGGAAAATGGCCAGCCGGTGGGGGTTGGATAGGGCTTTAAAAGCCCGTGCCGCGATGTTGATTTCTAGGTTCGACATGTTTCGAATGTACGATGTTTGGTTTACAAAAGCAATGGGTGTTACCCAAATAGGGGTACCCCAGGTTGTACCAGCCGCTGGCCTGCGGTTCGTTGTTCCGGTCCGAACGGTTCATGCTGGCCCGAACCCCAAGGATTCCGGCCCCGGCTGGGGGGTCACCAACGACAACCTGGTCTCCGACCAGTTCACCGGCTTGAACGCCATCGCCCGGCAGCGGCTCAATCTCAACCTGATCGCCTCCAATTGGGATGACTTGCTGCGTCTGGCGGGCTCTCTCAAGGGGAGCAAAATCCGGGGAGTTCAATTGCTACAGAAGGTGGCCGTCTACTGCCGGGTGTCCACGGCGGACCATTCCTGCGAACGGCAGGAACGAGACCTCATCGCCCAGACTGGCCTCCAATTCGATCTGAGCACCCCCCAGGGCAAGCTCATCGCCTCCCTGATGGCCGGCCTGGCGGAATTCGAGCGGGACTTGCTCCGGGAGCGCATCCGCTCTGGCATCGCCACCGCCAAAGCGAAGGGGCGCACCTTTGGGCGCAAGGCCGGGGATCGCCCAAAGTCTAATCGGCTAGCCGCGAGTAGGGAAGACGCTCGATCCCGGTAAGGGTGGCACTCTCCCGCCAAAGCTCCTCTGATCGATCCTTGTCGTACGACTCCGCCGACGAAGGGATTTCACGAAGCCCCTCGAAGTACTTCCCGTTCGTTGAGACCAGTGCGGGATCGACGATGAGGCGCGCTAGCGCCTTTCCGGACTCTTCAGGCGTGTGAATGTTCTTCACCAAGACCAATCGCAACAGCGGGATTATTCGTGGCAGGATGTTGTGCCACGCAAACCGGACGACCGCCGGATATTCACGAGCAAGCCCGGTCCCCGGCATCAATCCGGGATCGAACGCGTTGGCGGTGATGCCTTCGGGTAGACGAGGTGCCAAGCCGTAGGCGAAATAGACATTCGCGAGCTTTGTGGTCGAATATCTTCGGCCACGGTCCGCTGCTGCGTCATCGTTCGCCGCTGCGGGTCCAAGGTCGCCCTTGGCGAGAGCCGTTGGCGTATTCCACGCAGGCACCGGGACTGCCATGCTGGCAGGCACCTTTGCCAGCTCTGCGGGATCATGGACGCCGCTGGCAACGACAGCAATTCGCGCCGGCTTCTCCATCAACGGCACCAGCAGATTGACGAGAAGGTAATGACCAAGGTGGCTCACGCCGAAGGTCGACTCGAAGCCATCAGCGGTGAACGTCCGTGCACCTTGCACAGCGGCGTTGCAGACGAGACCGTGCAGGGGAGGAAGATCCGCCGCCTTCAGCCTGTCCTCCAGCTTCGATGCGAACGACCGCACCGATGCAAGCGACGCCAGATCAAGAGCCATCGTCTCGACTTTTGCCCCCGGTCGCGCAGATTCACGCAGCATTGCAACCGCCTTCTGTGCACGCCCCAGGTCGCGGCAGGCGATAATCACGTGCCACGGCGGTGACGCGGAGAGCAGTGCTCTCGCGCAGCCGTATCCCAGACCGGAGTTACCGCCGGTGATGATTACGGTCTGCCGGGGCAGCGAGGCAGGCCCCGTATCATCGTTATTTGTGCGCATGGATCCCATCCCGGTCTTCCGTGTCAATGCTCACCCCCTCACCTAGTTTCGGTGTGCCGCCGCATAAACAGGTACATCGCATGAGACTGCAGGAGCGGGCATAGGCAAGCAGGGTCATGGCCGCTGATCCAAGCAACCTCCCCACCGGCAGCAGCCGAGCTAGCTAATCAGTCCCAGCCTGATACGCGCCCTGGACCTTGAGCCCGTCCACCGTGGACCTGATGGGGGCTTCCAGTCCTGTCTTCCAGGGCAGGGCGGGCCACCAGGGAGTGGGCGCCGCCGGCAGGCCGGGCTCGAAGCTGTCGCCTGGCCGCAGGATGTTCACGCTGGTTCCAGCCGCCCGCGCAGCCGCGAGCACTCGCTCGACGGGTTCCGTCCAGCCATGGGCCGCCAGGTCGAACAGCCCCCAATGGAGCGGCAGCAGGGTCCGGCCCCGGACCAGGGCGTGGGCCCGCACGGCCTGTTCTGGCCCCAGGTGCCAGTCGGGCCAGGCCCGATCATAGGCACCCGCCTCGATCATCGTCAGGTCGAAAGGGCCGAGACGGTCGCCGATGTCCTGGAAACCCGCGAACATCCCCGTGTCGCCGGAATAGTAGACCCGGTGCCGGGGCCCGATGAAGGCGTATCCGCCCCACAGCGTCTTGTCCCGGTCGAACAACCAGCGGCCCGAGGCGTGCCGAGCTGGCGTGCAGACCAACTCCAGATCCCCGACCCGGGTGGGCTCCCACCAATCCAGCTCCGTGATGCGCCTTCGCGGCACACCCCAGGCTTCAAGGTGGGCGCCGACACCAAGCGGTACGATGAACTGGGTGTCCCAGTGCCGCATCCGGCGGATCGTGGCGCGATCCAGGTGATCGTAGTGGTCATGGGAAATGACGACCCCCTGGGGCACAGGCAGATCCTCCAGGGCGATCAGGGGAGCATAGAAGCGCTTCGGGCCCACCCAGGTGAAGGGCGAGGCGCGATCGCCCCATACCGGGTCCGTGAGGATCCGGACGCCGTCCACTTCCAGGTAGACCGTGGAATGGCCCAGCCAGGTGGCGCGAAGCCCTTCCCGGGAGGCTGAAGCCAGGCTGGTTCCGGTCGGGTGCAGCACCGGGACCGGGGTTCTGGGCGTCGAGTCCGGATCCCGGCGCAGCATGCTCAGGAGGGCGCCCGGATAGTCCGTCCACAAGGACTGGGGATTGTGAAACCGGCCTTCGCGCCAGTGGGGAGATCGTTCCATTCGCATGTTCCTGGGCCCTTCCGTCAAGCTTCCAGATTCCTGCCGGCCCCCCGGCCAGCCCGAGCAGCAGCAGGAACCCCAGCGCCACCCTGAACGGCCACGACTCGCTCCTTGAGGGATTTGACATATTGACCCATTTCGTCAACACGCCCATTTTGACAAACGGACAAAATATGTCAAGGCCAAATTGAGAACGAAGCCAGGCAGGCCAGAACCGGAGCGAAGCGGCGTTCGAAGCCGAACGGGCCTCGATCCCCTCGCCTTTGAGGACGAAGGCTCCACCTCAGTCGCCGGCTCCGGTACAGCTCGCCCGCATCCTGCCCCGGGCGGACCACGCCTTCAAGGAATCGACCAGCGGCCTGGAGGACAGGGCAAACTAGGGTTGCAATAGATACCTCAACTGTTTGGATTCTTTGTCCCGGTGACCGCCATGCCTCGCTCCGCCCAACCACCCGCCACGCCCCTGTCCGTCGGCCCCATGACCCTATGGCCTTTGGAGGACGGGGTCATCTCCCTGGAAGCCTCCGTGCTGACGGGCCTTCCCCAGGAGGAGGCGATCCGGATGCTTGGCAGCAGGTCCGCAGCCGCCACCCCCGTGAACGCATTCCTGGTGCGGTTGCATGGCATCACCCTCCTGGTGGACACGGGCATGGGCCCGGGTCCGGTGGAGAAGGATTCCGGCCACCTGATGGAAAGGCTTGCCGCCGCGGGGGTGACCCCCGACCAGGTGGACCTGGTGCTGATCACCCACTGCCACCAGGACCACATCGGCGGCCTGCTGAATCCGGACGGAAGCCGGGCCTTCGCCAAAGCGAAGCTGTGTCTTCCCCGGGCCGAGCATGAGCTATGGCTGGGTGGGGCGGCCGGTCTGCCGGAGCGGCTGTGGGACCGGATCCCCCGCTTGAAGGCCATCTTCTCCACCTACGAGGCCCAGGGTGATCTGCTCCTCACGGAGGACGGCCAGATGCTGGCCGAAGGGGTCACCGCCATGGCCGCGCCTGGACATACCGGTGGTCATACGGTCTACGCCTTCCGCTCCGGCGCCGGGGAACTGTGGTGCATTGGCGACCTGATCCACTTCGCAGCGGTGCAGTTCGCGTGCCCTGAGGCGGGCACCACCTTTGACCTGCAGGGTGACCAGGCCGTGAAGACCCGCCAGGAGTGGTTCCGGGGGGCTGCCGAAAGCGGCGCGATCCTGGGCGGGGCCCATCTTCCCCGCCTGGTGCGGCTCCTGCCGGAGGGCCAAGCGTTCCGTGACGTCCCGGTGTGCTGAGCTCCCCGCCGGCTTGACCTTGCCTTGTCACAGAAGGCCCCGGGCGAGTCGGGGGGCTTCCGGAAGGTCACGTGGCGCAAGACCGGCGCCATCCTTCGCAGGAATACCGCTTGCATGCCCTTGCTGGGAACGTCAGCCCATGCGCATGGACAGCTCGACGTCTTCGGCGAAGGGCGTGGACAGGTAGCCCTCCGCGGGTGAGCGCACCCGCGCCAGGTAGTCGGGGCTGTGGTCGGCGTCGTCGGCGATGATCAGGGCGCCCGGCCGGAGGTGGCGCTCCACCAGAGCCAGGATCTCGGGATAGAGGCCCTTGGCGCCGTCGAGCAGCAGCAGATCGATCGCCTCCGGGAGATCGATGCTCAGCGTCTGCAGGGCATCCCCTTCGCGGAGCTCCACCAGGTCGCTGAGCCCGGCGAGTTCCAGGTTCTTCCGGGCCCGGGCCACCTTGGACGGCTCGAATTCCGTGGTGATCAGGCGGCCGCCGCCGTTGTCCCGCAGGGCCGCGGCCAGGTATAGCGTGGAGATGCCGAACGAGGTGCCGAACTCGACGATGGTCCGCGCCCGGCAGCTTCGGGCCAGCATGTGCAGCAGCGTACCGGTCTCCCGGGAGACGGCGAGGGGGAAATCCTTCAGCTGCCCATAGAGGTTCCGGTATTCCGTCTTGCTGCGCATCAGGCGCGCCCGCTCTGCGGGGGCCAGAGCGGCCACGGCGAGTTCCAGGGCCGGCGAGGTCGCCTCGGCCTCTGCGAACAGGCGATCCAGTAGGGGCGCAAGGGGGGCGGTGGTCAGGGTGCTCATGCGGGGCTCCGGTCTCAGGTCGGCGCAGGGTTGCGCCGGATCCAGAATGCGACTAATCTTTCACATTCGCTATTCGCATTGCCAGGCGCCCATGACCGATCGCCCAAACGCCCAGCTTTCCTTGAGAAAACAGCCCCAGCAGGCCCGCTCGACCGAGCTGGTCGCCGCGATTCTCGACGCGGCGGTTCAGGTTCTGGCGCAGGCGGGCGCGCAGCGCTTCACCACCAAGCGGGTGGCGGACCGGGCCGGAGTCAGTGTCGGCTCGCTGTACCAGTATTTTCCGAACAAGGCGGCGCTCCTGTTCCGGCTCCAGAGCGATGAATGGCGGCAGACGGCCGAGTTGATGTGCGCCATTCTCCAGGACGACCAGAGGCCGCCGCTGGAACGGCTGCGCAGGCTGGTCCACGCGTTCATCCGCTCGGAATGCGAGGAGGCGGAGATGCGCCTGGGGCTCAACGACGCCGCCCCGCTGTACCGGAATGCCCCCGAGGCGCAGGAGGCGAGATCGAAGGCCGCCCCCGTCGTCGGTGCGTTCATGCGGGAAGCGCTGCCCTCGGCTTCGGCGGCGACCCGGGCCCTGGCGGCCGACCTGGTCATGACCACCCTCGGCGCGGTGGGGAAACAGTTCTCGGAAACGCCTCGGACCGCCACGGAGATCGAGGCCTATGCCGACGCCATGGCGGACATGTTCGGCGCCTACCTTTCCACCCACATGAAGTAGTCCATTCTGCAGCATCGGTCGCCATGCCTGCGCGCGCCCGGCCCACTTCTTCGCCCTGGGCTACTTCGGGACGCACCTGGACAAGGCTTGGATGAAGCCAGATCCGGCCTGATCTGCACCCCTCCCCTTTACGGATCCCGGAATCCATCTACGTTGAAGCCTGAGGCCCCGCCCTTGATCTCGGTTCTGGAAACGCCCCGGCTCATCCTCAAGCCGCTCGAGCTGTCCGATGCGGAAGCCGCGCAGGCGCTGTTTCCCCGATGGGAGATCGTGCGATACCTCGCGGCCCGCGTGCCCTGGCCCTATCCCTCGGATGGTGTGCGCCGGTTCTACGAGGCGGAAGCCCTTCCGGCTATGGCGCGAGGCGACGCCTGGCACTGGTCGCTCCGCCTCCGGACGGACCCCGGCACCCTCATCGGCTGCATCAGCCTGGAACGGGGCGAGGAGGACAACCGGGGATTCTGGCTTGGGCTGCCCTACCAGGGGCAGGGACTCATGACCGAAGCATGCGATGCCGTGACGGACTACTGGTTCGACGTGCTCGGCTTCCCAGTGCTGCGCGTGCCCAAGGCCGTGGCCAACGCCCCTTCGCGGCGGATCTCCGAGAAGCAGGGCATGCTCCGGGTCTGCGGCGGGGAACGCGAGTACGTGGGCGGAAGGATTGATGCGGAGATCTGGGAGCTCACCGCGGAACTGTGGCGAAAACGCAGGGAGGTTCCGGAACGTAACGCCTGATTGAAGGCTTCGCAGCAAATTGCCACATTCAACCCGATTCGCCCTTCGACCCGGTTCGTGGCAGACTCCCTTCATGGAGCCCAGAGGCCGGCGGTCACTGGATCCTGGAGGAGCCCGATGCGCAACTGAGACCTGGAACCGGAACGTCGCCCACTGAAATCCTTCAGTCGTGGATGTCCCGGGAGGTTCCAGGCCGGATCGCGCCCGAGGCTGGGCCTCATGGATGCGCAACGCCAGGATCTGCCCGGCATCGGAGAGGTCTTCATGTATCTGTCCTTCTCGAAGGTCGCCTATGGCTATGACGGCGCGCCGGAGCCTGCGATCCAGGGCCTGGCCTTCACCCTGCGGCCCGGCTGGACCGGGGTGGTGGGCGCCAACGGAAGCGGCAAGACCACCGTCCTGCGCCTGGCCACGGGTCTCCTCGCGCCGGATGCCGGCCGGGTGTCGCGGCCCGGGCGGAGCTGCCACTGCCCTCAGCGCACGGACGACCCACCTGAAGGCCTGGCGGAACTCCTGGCGGACCCCGCGCCCGGAGCCCGCCGGCTGCGGGACACCCTGGGCCTGGGCCCCGACTGGGCGGGGCGCTGGGAGACCCTCAGCCATGGCGAGCGCAAGCGCGCCCAGGTGGGCACCGCCCTGTTCCTCGATCCGGCCGTCCTGGGCATGGACGAGCCCACCAACCACCTGGACCGGGAGGCCAGGGACCAGATCCGACGTACCCTGGAAGCCTTCCGCGGCATCGGCCTGCTGGTGAGCCACGACCGGGACGTGCTGGACCACCTGTGCGGGCAGTGCCTTTTCCTGGAACGGGGCGGGACGGTCCTGCGGCCCGGGGGCTACAGCGAAGGGGCGCGGGAGGCTGCCAGGGAGCGCATCGCGTTGGTCCGGGCCCGGGACCATGCCAGCCATGAGGTGAAGCAACTCCACCGGGAACTGGACCGGCGCCGGGAACAGACCGCCCAGGGCGAACGCCAGCGGTCCAAGCGCGGCCTGGCCCGGGGCGACCGGGACGCGAAGGCCAGGGTGGACGCCACCCGTTGCACAGACAGCGGCAGCGGCCAGCGCCTCCGGCAACTGGAAGGCAGAATGCACCAGGCGCTGGAACGGGAATCGGGCCTGCAGATGGCCCGGGCCTTCACCCTGGGCCTCGCCCTGGAGGGCCAGCGTTCCCCCCGGGATCTGCTCCTGGCCCTCCCGCCTGGAGACCTCGCCCTGGGCGGGCCCCGGCGGCTGCGGGTGCCGGCCCTGGTCCTGCGGCCTGAGGATCGGATCGGCCTGGAAGGTCCCAACGGCACCGGCAAGAGCACCCTGATCCGGAGCATGGTCGCTGAACGGGTCCGCACGGGGGTGCGGGTGAGCCACGATGCCCGGTTCCTGGATCGGCTGGCCACCCGCAGATGGATCATCGAGCCCAACGGGGACGGCCACTGGACCCTGAGGGAGGCGGGGTAGCCACCGGGAGGGGAACTCCCTTCCGGCCGGAAACAGTCAACCAAGGTCCCATCCCATTCTGGCCAAACAGGCGGATGCGCGCAGGCTCCTCCGAGGTGGCTTGCGCCGGCCGATCATTCTGGGTGGCTCGCGGCCGGGGAAAGGGTTGTGGCCGAAGGCAACGCTTCTTCAGAAGGGGCCTCGATTGGCAACTTAAGCAATGGGGACGCCAACAAAACGATATTCTTGAATAAATCATGGTAAGGCCTTTTGGCTTTGGACCACTTCAGCTTACGGTCCTCGACCGAATTTCGCATGATAATGTTCCCATTTTTGCCATAAACGATAAACTCCTTTAAACACTCGCTCCATCCACTTTCATCATGTTTGTAGTATTTATCATCAACCACATAGTCCCCATCAGGCATCTCTGTTTTATTCATTATTTTAACCACGGTCGCGGACTCGACCATGGCCAGCGTGGCGTCCGTGTCAATATAGATCTTCTCGCCTTGTTTTTCTTCGACAATTTTCCAGCTTTCCGCCTGGCAAAACAAACTTATGCACATCATCCCAGCAAAAAGAACTTTCACGGTTTTCTCCTTTACGCGGGCGTCTCAAGGCTGGACGGCCGGACTCTTCATGGAAAGGCCCATTTGCAGCCCTGGAATCGGGTTGCGTCCCTGAGTTTGCCATGGTGCTTTGGGATGCCGTTCCGACCACATATCAAGCAGTTTTTCATGGTTGAGTTGCCGGATGTACGGCGTCACCGGAAACTGAGCACTTGGCGTCATAAGTCCTGAGCACCTCGATCGCCAAGGAGAGGTCAT
>Ga0302276_10003697_pt1 | contig 13104 bp, 11 predicted proteins | sample III_Bog_N2_3_FD_198768 | JGI IMG/M metagenome (GOLD analysis project Ga0302276, IMG submission 198768) | Peat permafrost microbial communities from Stordalen Mire near Abisko, Sweden - III_Bog_N2_3 | ecosystem: Environmental > Terrestrial > Soil > Wetlands > Peat | place: Sweden: Abisko... | reverse complement strand
CCCGCCCGCGGCGCACGCGCAGGCTGTTTCACCACCCTGCCCGCCTCTAGCGGGGCCCTCTCCTCGAAGCCCCCCCAAGCGTGATCGATCGAGACGATCCGTGTTTCGGATTGGCCGAACTACGGGCACCCCCTAGGCTGCGCGCCGATGCGCCCCCGGCTTCTCTCGGCACTCGCCTGCGCCGCGCTCGTCCTCGCGCCGTCGAGCTGCGCGCGTCGCGATCCCGCGCCGTCGAAGGACGCCCCCGTCGCCTCCGCCGCCCCATCGGCGAGCGCCCCCCCGCCCGACGCGGCTGCAGCCCCCCTCCCGTCGCCCCCGTTCAACGTCGTGCTCCTTACGATCGACAGCCTCCGCGCCGACATGCCGTGGGCCGGCTATCCGCGTCCGATCGCTCCGCACCTCGAAGCCATCCATCGTCGCGCGGTCTCGTACACGCACGCCTACTCGGTCTCGTCGTTCACCTCGAAGAGCCTCGGTGCGCTCGTCAGCGGCCGCTATCCGTCCGAGCTCGCGCGCACCGGCGTCTTCTTCACGCAGTACCTGAAGTCGAACGCGATGGTCTGCGAGTCGCTCGCCGAGGCGGGCGTGCCGTGCGTCGCCGGCATGGCGCACGGCTACCTGGCGAAGGGGTACGCGGGGTTCGACCAGGGCTTCCGCGACTGGCGCCTCGTCCCCGGGATCACGTTCGACTTCAACACCGACCCGTACGTCACCAGCGACAAGCTCACGCCGCTCGCGATCGAGATGCTCAGCGACACGTCGCTCACCGCCGCTCCGTTCTTCGCCTGGTTCCACTTCATGGACCCGCACGACAAGTACCAGTCGCACGAGGGGGGCCCGCACTGGGGCAAGTACCCGCGCGATCTCTATGACGAGGAGGTCTTCTTCACCGATCGCGCCGTGGGTCAGCTCGTCGACTTCGTCGAGGCGCAGCCGTGGGCGGCGCGCACGGTCATCGTGATCTCCGCCGATCACGGTGAGGCGTTCGGCGAGCACCACGAGTTCCGCCACGGCCACGAGCTGTACGAGGAGCTCGTGCACGTACCGCTCTTCTTCGTCGTGCCTGGGCGCGCGGCGCGCACCATCGACGCCACGCGCAGCCACCTCGATCTGGTCCCGACGATCATAGAGCTCCTCGGCCAGACCCCCGGCCCCGCGCTTCGCGGCCAGTCGTTCGCGAAAGAGCTCCTCGGGGGAGACGCGGCCCCTTCGCGCGACATCGTCTGCGACCTGCCGCAGGACGACTGGAACGAGCGCCGCCGCTCGCTCCTGCACGACGGCTGGAAGCTCATCTCCTTCGGCGACGACACGCGCTTCGAGCTCTACGATCTCGGCTCCGATCCGGGCGAGCACACGGACCTGTTCTGGAAGCGTCGCGACGTCGCCGTGGACATGCAGAGTCGCTACCGCGTCGTGTCCGCGTCGATCGAGGACGTCGCTCCCGCCGGCGGCATCCCGTCCCACGATGCAGGGCCCGACGCCAATCCGTGACCGCGCGCCCGCTAGCGCGCGCGATCGAGCGCCTTCTCCCGCGCTTCGAGCGCGATCTCCACGAGGCGCGCGACCCGCTTCACCCGCGTCGCATCCGCGACCGCGTCGTCGAGCCAGCGGAGCAAGGCGTTCCGCTTCCCGCGCGCCAGCTTCTCGAACGTCGTGAACGCCTCCATCTCGCGCAGAGCGTCGGCCAGATCCTCCGGTACCGGGTCGACGGGCGGGCTCTCGTCGCGCGTCAGGCTCACCGTCACCCGCCCGCTCGTCCCCAAGCCGAGTCGCTTCCGGAGCCGCGCGTTGAGCAACACGTGATGGCGCCCGTCGCCATGGGGGATGAGCGTGAGGTGTGCCTCGACGCCCCCCGCGAACCTCGCGATCACGGCGACGTTCCCTCGCTCGCCGAACTCCTCGCTCACCGCGCGCGGTACGAGCACGCTGTGCGTGACGATGCCCCGCTCGATCCGCTGCAGGCTCCCTTTGAACTCGCGCGTCACGCACGCCCTTCGTCCGCGGCGATCGTGACCTCGAACAACGGGAGCCAGCGCCCCTTCACGCCCACCGACTCCAGGTCGCCCACGTGCCGCGCCCCCATCTTCACGTAGAACCCCGCGGCGTTCGGATCGCTCACCAGCCGCACGACTCGAAATCCAGCGCGGCGCGCGGACTCGCGCATGTGCGCCCAGAGCTTCCGCCCGAACCCCGAGCCGATGGCGGCCGGCTCGATCCAGAGCTCCTGCAACGTCGGTCCCTCTGACTCTTCGACGAGCATGTAGAACCCCACCAGCTCGCGTCCTCGCTCCGCCACGAACGTCACCGATCGCGCGATGAGCTCGGGAGAGATCTCCATCGCTGCGCGCGCCAGGCGCATGAACGCTTCGTCGTACCCCCAGTGCGCCTTGGAGCGGAGCGCGAGCTCCGTCAGCGTGCGTGCCTCCTCCGGACGGGCGGGGCGGAACGCGCACGAGCGCTCGCGCGCGAGCCACGCCTCGAGCACACGCTGGCTGGCGTCCCGATCGGGCGTGCTCATGGCCCACCCGTCCTCCTCCGCGAGGATTTCGAGCACGACGCCGTTCGGATCCGTCGCATACACGTGGATGTCGTCCGTCGCGTGCGTCTCCACCCAGAACGGGACCGACGCGGCTTCCATGCGCCTCCGCACCGCATCGACATCGGCGCGCGTCGGCACCCGGAGCGCGAAGTGGCGAATGTCTTTCGGCAGACCGTCCGCCGCGGGCCTCCGGATGCCGTCGAACGAAAAGAAGTCGAGGAGAACGCCCCCTGGCAGCTCGAACGCCACCAGGAGATACGCCTCCGCGTTCCACGTCGGCGCTGGCCCCGACTGGGCGTGGCGGAGCGTGCCCCCGAGCACGTCCTCGTAGAAGCGTTTCGTCGCCGCCACGTCGAAGCAAGGGAGCGCGACGTGGTCGGCCGTGAACGGTGTCGATCCCATGGCGCCCGATTCTACTCGGCCGCGGCGGCGAGCGACGCGCGAGGCGCGCTCGAGCTGAGCGCGAGGGTGGCGGCATCGACGCGGTCGAGCCAGGCGCTGAGCGTCGGGCGTCGCGTGATGGCGTGCGCCTGCCACGCCGTGAGCGGCGTGCGGAGCTCGTGGAGCTGCGCGAACAGCGCGATGTCGGCGATCGAGATCCGCTCGTCGACCCAGTAGCCGCGCTGGGGCGCGCGCGCTTCCAGCTGGTCGAGCGTCGTGAGGAATCGCGCCCAGCAAGCATCGGCTCCGGCACGCCAGACGTCGCGCGCGACGAGCCCCCGAACGACCCGCGCGCGAATGCGCGGAGCGATGAGCGCGTGGACGAACCACGGCGCGCCGCGGAAGTACGCCTCGCGCACGAGGCTCCAGTTGCGGTCGTCCGCCCAGCGCGCGGCGACGAGGAAACCGTTGAGCGCCGTGTCGGCCAGCTCCTCCCAGAGCCACGCCTCGGCGCGCACGCGCGCGCTTCGCTCGCCGCCGATTGGACCCGCGAAGCTCTCGATGCGGGCGCAGACGTTCGTCGAGTCGGCGACCGGGGTGCCATCGACGAGAAGCACCGGAACCTGCGCCGCGGGATTCTCGCGGTGGAAGGCGTCGGGTCTCGCGCCGTGGCGCCGCTCGTACGGCAGACCTGAAGCGCGCAACGCGCGGTGCGCCTTGAGGCAGAACGGCGACAACGACTCGACTCCGTGCTCGCGCGCGTCGGCGAGCTCGCACAAGACCAGAGAGGGGGCGTGGGAAGCATTCATTGGAAATTCTCCTTCCCGCACGTCGTATCGAGCTGCTCTGTCAGCCTTGTGGCATATTTGGATGATGAAGCGCACCGCGCGCCTGTTCGCCATCGCCGAGTACCTGCGCGGCCGTCGCACCGGCGTCACCGCGGAAGAGCTGGCGGGTCGCTTCGGGGTGAGCGTGCGGACGATGTTCCGCGACCTCGATTCGCTCCGCGAAGCGGACCTCCCGGTCCAGGGGGAGCGCGGTCGCGGCGGAGGTCTGGTGCTCGACCGTGGCTACTCCCTCCCTCCGGTGAACTTCTCCGCGCGCGAGGCTGCGCTGCTCGTGGCGGTGGGGCGCTGGCTCTCCTCGATGCGCGTCATCCCCTTCACCGGCACGCTCGAGAGCGCGCTCGACAAGGTTCGCTCGGCGCTCTCCGCCTCGGCGCAGCGACAGCTCCTCACGCACCTCGAGACACTCCAGTTCATCGGCGTCCCGGCGCGCACGGCGAAGCCCGGGGTCCGAGCTGCGCTCGAGGTGGCGTGGTTCGAGGGGGCCACGCTCGAGATCCGGTACGCCGGGGCGAAAGGCACGACGTCGCGCCGCATCCGCATCGAGAGCGTCGTCATGGAGCGGAGCGAGACGCTCGTGAACGCGCTCGACCTCGAGAAAAACGAGCCGCGCCAGTTCAAGCTCGACCGGATCGAAGAGGCTTCCGTCGTGCGCCGCGCGTGATTTCTCAGGTAGAGGTCGTGGAGACTAACACGCTGCGTTAGCGCTGCTACGCTCCCGCCGATGCACGCTGGAATCGACGCCATCGGCCTCGCCCTCCCCCCGCTCACCCTCGAGCTCGCCGCGCTGGCGCGAGCACGCAACGTCGAGCCTTCGAAGTTCCTCGAAGGGCTCGGCACGACGCGCATCTCCATCCCCCCCGTGGACGAGGACACGGTGACGCTCGCGGTGCGCGCGGCGAACAGCGCGCTCGAGAACGCTGGTGTGGCGAAGAGCGACATCGGGCTGTGCATCGTGGGGACGGAGACGGCGGTGGACCACAGCAAGCCGGTCGCCGCGTTCGTGCACGGGCTCCTCGGGCTCCCGAGCGGCTGCCGGATCTACGAGACGAAGCACGCCTGCTACGGCGCGACCGCCGGGCTCCAGACGGCCCTCGACTGGATTCGCTCGGGGAGCGCGCGTGGCAAGAAGGCGCTCATCATCGGCTCCGACATCGCGCGCTACGGGTTGCGTACGCCGGGGGAGCCGACGCAGGGAGCAGGGGCGGTCGCGCTGCTGGTGAGCGACGCTCCGCGCCTCGTGGCGTTCGAGCCCGGGAAGGTCGGGACGTTCGCTCATGACGTGAACGACTTCTGGCGTCCCCTCTACTCGAAGGACGCCGTCGTGGACGGCCACTACTCGGTCTCCTGCTACCTCGAAGGGCTCGAGGGGGCGTACCGCGCGTACCTGGAGCGCGCCGACGGTCCGCGAGGCGAGGGGCCGTTCTCCGACCGGTTCGGCGCCATCGCGTACCACGTCCCCTACGGCAAGATGGCCGTCAAGGCGCACCGCCACCTGCGTGGTCTCGAGGGCGATGCCGATCCGGCCAAGAGCTTCGAGCGACTGGTCGCGCCGACCCTGGTCTTGCCGCGGCTCGTCGGGAACATCTACACGGGCTCCTTGTACCTCGCGCTGGCGAGCGCTCTCTCGGAGTCGCCGGCCGATCTCGCCGGGCGCGAGGTGGCGCTCTTCAGCTACGGCAGCGGCTCCTGCGCGGAGCTGTTCAGCGGCACGGTGCAGCCCGGAGCGCAGGCGCGCGCGCGTGCGAGCGGATGGCGCGCGCTCATCGACGGTCAGCGCGTGATCGACGTCGCCGAGTACGAGACGATCATGGACGCGCGCGAAGCGATGGACACCCGCGCCGCGCACGACGCCGACGGCCCCGGTCCCCGCTTCCTCGGCGTCCGCGACCACCGCCGCATCTACTCGGCCTGACGCATAGGGGCGCGCGCCGCCCGCTCACGCCTTCAGGTCGTACCAGAGCTTCACGAGGCGCCAGAGCGGGATCATCGTCTGCTTCATGCCCGGGCGCGCGCTCATGAAGCGAACCTTCTGCTCGAGCGGAACGAACGCGTCGGTCGCGTGGTACTTCCGCTGCACCGCCTCGTACGACTCGAAGTCGTAGATCCCGCGAAGCTCCTCCGCCGTCAGGTAGCAAACGCCCCACATCGACGGCACGTCGACGAACGACTGAAGCGCGCGCATCGCGTCGAACACGCGGAAGCCGCGCAGGGTGGGCTCCCCGTAGATCCCGATGTCCACGACCATCTCCGGGCTCGCCGCGAGCTTCCGCGGGACCGCGAACGCGAGATCGGTGACCCCCGCGCCGGCCGGGCAGTTCCATAGCGGGTGCACGCCGAGGTTCTTCTGCACGTACTCGATCCCCTCCTCGAGCCGGCTGAGGCGCATCCCCATGTCCTGGTTCACGAGGCAGCGCTCCGTGATCTCGACGGGCATGCTCCCGCGGAAGCCGGACACTTTCACTCTGCGCTCCACCTCGCGGTCGAGGTACGCGCGCCCCCAGTCGGTGTGACTGAAGAAGCCGAGGTCGGCGATGATCCCGGCGATCCACAAGAGGCCGCGCTGGTGGCGGAACATGTACTCGTACGACGGGATCATGTCCTCGCCGTCGGTCTTCGCGAGGATCTCGGCATGCTGGTAGTACCAGGGGTTCCCGGCCTTCATCGCGTGGAAGACGGGCATCCCGGCGACGGGTTCCGAGTAGTCGCCCGTGACGAGGACGTACGAATCGCGCGCGAGGACGAACCCCTCGACGAACTCGTGCCCGACGAGCGCTTCGCGGAAGGCGGCGCCGTAGTCGGAGAGCTTGGCGAAGTGGCGGTAGCGCGAGCGAATGAACGGCTTCGCGTCGCGCACCTGGAGCGTGACGCGCGTGACGACGCCCAACGTCCCGTACGACCCGGGGAGCTGCGAGAGCAGGTCCTTGTGCTCCTGCGCGCTCGCCTCGATGACCTCGCCGTTGCCCAGCACGACCTCGAGCGACAGCGCGCTCGCGGGGAAGACGCCGTGACGATGGGAGCTGGTCTCGATGCCCGTTCACGAGGCCCGACACGGTGAACGTCTCGAACTCGGGGACGACCTTGGGCATGAGCCCCGCGGCGCTCGCCTCGCGGCACAGCTTGCCGAGGGTGACCTGCCCCTCGAGCGTCACCGAGCGCGCGTCGCGATCGATGGCGAGGACCCGATCGAGCCCCTCGACGTCCACCGGGTGGCAGTCGTTCTTGTACGCGAGGTCGTGCGGCGTGTGCCCGGGGTGCGCCTTCTTGATGGTGAGGCGCTTGCCGGCCGGGCGCGCCTTCACCTGCTCGGCGATCGCGCGAACTCTCTGAGCGTGATCGCCGGGCGGCGTGGTTTCGACCATTCGCCCATGGTCACGCGAAGACGAGATCGAAGTCGACCTGCACGCGATCGGACACGCGAAAGGCTCCCATCGGGCCCCTTACCGGCGGGCATCCGAGCGCGGCGAGCGAGAGCTCCACGCGCCCCTTTGCGCGCCTCGCCTCCCCGTCGTGCGTGACCGCCACGTTACACGTCACGCGCGCCTTCCCGCGCGGCCCCGTCACCTCGATCGTCGCACGCGACCCGTCGAGCGTACCGCGGGCCACGATCTCGTCGCCGGGGAGGACGTTGTCGCGAATCTGGCTCTCGATGGTCGCGCGATCGCCGGTCGAAAGGATGCTGGTATCGACCTTGCCGCGCTTCACCGCGCCGACCACTCGGATCGACCTGACCGGCGCGTGCAGCTCCGCGGACGACTCGGTCGCTTCGCCTGTGACGTCGTTCGCGGCGAGCTCCAGGTCGTGCGCGAGCGCGGAGAAGAGCCCCTCGGCGAAGGTGAAGATCGCGAGGCGTGAGCGCGCGGGGTCGAGCTTCATGAGGCGAGCGTACCTCGACGAAACGCGCGCTTGCGACCTCCGTTCGCCGCAGCGAGCTCAACCAAGCGCGCGCTCGTGCGCGACGATTCGCGCGAGGTCGTGTGCGAGCGGCGACCGGAGTCCCTCGGGTCGTGGCGGGATGCCCGGCGCGACGCTGTCGTAAATCGTCAGCCAGAACGAGTCGGCCGGGCGGCGCGTGAGCCAGGGCGCTTCGCGATCGAGCTCGATCCCGAGCGCGCAGACGACGATCGCGCGACGGGCCGCCACGCCGTGAAGGCGGTGCAGTACGTCGCTCAACGCAGGGCCCGTAAAGGGGAGATACAGGAAGAAGACCGTCCCATCGTCGAGGTTCGACCGCCGCGCGTCCTCGTGTGCGAACTGGACCTCGACCTCGAGGCTCGCCGCGGCTGCGCGCGCCCGCGCCACGAGCGCCGGCTGAAGCTCGACTCCGCGTGCCGTCGCCCCGGTGAGGAGTTTGGTCAAGAGGACGACCTTGCCGAGGCCGGCGCCGAGGTCGACGACGACGTCCCCGGGCACCACGGGAACCTCGAACAGCGCGCCGACGATCGGCGCGACTCCGCTCGCGTGGTAGCCGACGAGGTGCTCTCCGGGCGGTGCGCTGGACGTCGCATGCCGAGCGATACCGAGACGCTCTTCGAGCGCGGCGTCGCGCGCCTCGGGGGGGAGGCAGGCCACCCAGGCAAGGAGATCGGCGCCACCCATCGGCTCGAGAGTACCCCTCCTGCGCGCCGGCTCGGAGCGGACGAGAACGCGCCCGCGAAGGAACCTGCGCGGTGAAGTGGTATGGACGTAGCGCCGATGCATTCGCTGCTCCTCTCGTCCGCCGTCGAAATCGCGCGCCGTATCCGTTCGCGCGAGATCGGCTCGCACGAGGTCGTCCTCGCGCACGTCCGGCGCATCCAGCGCGTCGATCCCAACCTGCACGCCGTCGTCGCCGACAGGTTCGCGGCAGCGCTCGAAGAAGCGCGGAGCGCGGACGAGCTCCTGGCGTCGAATCGCGTGACGGACTTGCCGCCGTTCTTTGGGGTGCCGTGCACGATCAAGGAGGCGTTCGCGCTCGAAGGCATGCCGAACACCGGCGGCCTCGTCGCGCGCAAGGGGCGCAAGGCGACGCGCGATGCGACGGCCGTGAAGCGTGTCCGCGCGGCGGGCGCGATCCCGCTCGGCGTGACGAATCTTTCCGAGCTCTGCATGTGGATGGAGAGCGCGAACAAGATCTATGGGCGCACCAACAACGCGTACGACCCGTCGCGCACGGCCGGAGGGAGCTCCGGCGGGGAAGGGGCGATCGTCGGCGCGGGGGGCTCGCCGTTCGGGCTCGGGTCGGACATCGGCGGATCGATCCGGATGCCGGCGTTCTTCAACGGCATCTTCGGGCACAAGCCGAGCGGTGGCCTGGTGCCGAACAGCGGGCAGTTCCCGATCGCCGAGAACGACGCGCTCCGCTACATGACGACCGGGCCCCTCTGCCGGCGCGCCGAGGACCTGATGCCGCTGCTCCGCATCCTCGCGGGCCCCGACGGCGAGGACTCGCGGTGCGAGGCGTCCACGCTCGGCGATCCAGGCGGCGTCTCGATCACCGGGATGCGCGTCGTCGTCGTCCGTCACAACGGCATCGTGCGCATCGAGCCGGCCCTCGAGGATGCGCTGGATCGGGCGGCTGCGGCGCTGGCGGCGCGTGGCGCGAAGGTGGTCGAGGCGCGCGTGGACGAGCTGGCACGCTCGCTCGAGATGTGGTCCGCGATGTTGCACGCGGCGGGGGGAGCGTCGTTCGCCGAGTCGATGGGCGAGGGGGTCCCCATCAAGGCCGGCCGGCAGCTCGTTCGCTGGCTCGTCGGTCGCTCGCCGCACACGCTGCCGGCGATCCTGCTCGCGCTCCTGGAGAAGGTGCCGGCGATGCTCCCCGGCCGCGCCGAGAAGCTGGTCGCGCAGACGCACGCGCTCCGCCACGACATCGAGAGCCTCGTTTCGCCCGGCGGCGTGATGCTCTTCCCGCCGTTCCCCAAGGTGGCTCCGAAGCACAATCGTCCGCTGCTCGCGCCGCTCGATTTCGCCTACACCGCGATCTTCAACGTCCTGCAGAACCCGGTCACGCAGACGCCGCTCGGGCTCGACGGACGGGGGCTGCCGCTCGGCGTGCAGGTCGTGGGCGTGCACAACGAGGATCACGTGACCATCGCGGTGGCGAAGGTGCTGGAAGAGGACTTCGGGGGGTGGGCGCCTCCGCCCCAGTTCGGCGGCCTTTAGCTAGTTCTCGTCCGGGAACGCCCCCGCGGGGGTTGTCGTGGCTGTCGGGGATGCCGGTCGGGGCCATGTTCCGGAGTCGCCCGCGTGGTTCGAGGGGCGTTACGTGTGCATGATGCACATAGATGGCGGCCAGCGGGCGCACCTCGCCCTGTCAGCGCACTTGGCGAGACGGTCGGCGCGGGGGGGCGCCGTGGGGCTATGCGGTCAGCGGCCGGGCGAGAAGAGCGCGCGCGAGGGTCAACAGGTTGTGGGCGACGACCGAGCACCAGTTGTAGGCACGGAAACGAGGGAGTCCCGTCCACGTGCAGCGAGTCAGGCCGAAGGACCGCTTGAGAAAGGAGACGGTCGCTTCAATGCCAGCGCGAAAGCGTTTGAGGATGCGGCGGACACGCGGCGTCGAAGTCATCTTCTCGACGGAGACGCCAGCGGGCTTCGAGAAACAGGCTTCGCGGGTGCTGGCCGACTGGAGCGCCTCGAGATTCGCTTTCGACGCGAACCCGCCATCGAAGGCCGCGCGCTGGGGGCGCTCCCCGAAGAGCGCCGCGTGGCGGTCGGCGGATCGAACGGCCAAGGTCGAGTCGGCCGGGTTTCCCTTCTCGACGACGAGGTCGAGAACCATCCCGCTGCGGCCGGTGGAGATCGTGATCTTGTGACCGTAGTAGGTGTCGCGTCGGTCCTTGCGGATGATGTCCGTGTGCGGTTCGAAGATGCCGACGAGCTTCTCGGTAGCGGGCACGGACTCGCCGTGCACGACGCGGCGCTCGGTCTGGTCGATCACCCGCTTCACCAGCGGAAGGAAGTGCTGCAGCTGGGCGGCGTACGCGACGGCGCCCCTGTGGACGAGCTCCTGAGCTGCGCTCTCGGCCGCGCGGACAGTCTTGTGCGCGACCTTCAGGAGATCCTTGTAGAGCGGGATGCGTCGCTCCATCCGCCCGGCGTTGAGGATCGCGATGGATCGACGCTTGGCTCTGCGCTTGTGGTTCGTGCGCGTCGTGCCGTACTTGTCGTGCGCCCGCAGCATGATGCGCGTCAGGACGCGTACCCCGTCCCAGAGCAACGACGAATCCATCGGATGATGGATGTTCGACTCGACCACGGTCGTGTCGGTGCGCATCCAACGCCCATTCTCGACCTTGCACGCGCGCGCGTGCAGGACGATCGCCTTGTTCGCGCGCTCCCACGTTTCGGCCCGGAGCGAGCCGATGTTCGATTGCAGCGCCGACTTCATCGGTACCTTCGCCGACGGCGGCAGTCGGCAGAATCCTCGGAGTTGGCTCGAGTCGCCAAGATGAAACGAAAGCTCCGAGTAGCTGAAGCTGAACATCTGCTTGATCAGCGCCGCGCGAAGGACTTGCTCGGCGCTCATGCCTTCGCGGCCTCTCTTCGCGTCGGCCTTTCGCAGACGGAGCAGGTTCTGGCGAACGCGCTTCAAGATGTCGAGGTTGGCGTCGAGTGCTCGGCTCATCATCACGAGTTCCTCGGCTCGTGGATGAGTGCTCTTGGCGGTCAGCGAAAGTTGCGCGTGGTAGAGATCTCGCATCGGGGCCTTGGGTTGGTTTTTCGGGGAGGTTTGGCGATTTCCCCACAAACCCTCAAGGCCCCGGCCTTATTTCCATCCGCGCCGCCCGCCGTTTCCCCTTTGTTTTCGCCTCGATGGGCGTTCCCGGACGAGAACTAGCTAGCTTGCGGGAGTCGGTTCGGTTTCACTTCCTTTGCGCGACGTTCGGAGAACGCGGACACGCCGCTCAAAATCCTGCCTCGTGGGCTCATCGATGCGGTAGCCGCCAAAGCGCGCTTCAAGGTACACGGTCGTGAGCGCGAGGACTTCGCCGCCGAGTGGGTGGTTGCGTACCCGAAGTTCCTCGGCGTGCCGCAGGGGCGGCAAGGAAGTTGGGCGTGCGATCCCGTTCGACGCGAGCGCGCCCTCCAGCGCGCGGTAGAGCGCCGTCGCGGTCTGTCCGTTGCGATCGAGGATCTCTCCGGGCGTCGCTTCTGCCTCGCGACCGGGGCGCTTTCGTTTCCAGATGAAGTACGCGAGGAGGAGCAGCATCAACAGAAAGAGCGCGAGGACCTGCGGACGCGTAAGCTTGTCCAGCAACGGCGACCTCTTCACTCCGGAGCGTGAGCGAAAGAGTTCGTAATTCTGCGTCATGCTATCCACGAGGCTGATCTGCCGGCGGAGGTCATAGCCGATGACGTATGTATTCCACTTGCTCGAAAGCGCCTCGACGACGTCGCGCAGATAGACCCAGGGACCGGTTGTCTCCTCGAGAGGTTGAGCTCCTGCAGGCGGCGTTGGATCGAATGTCACCCACGACGGGTGGGGGGCATCGTCGATGTACGCTTCGACCCAGGAGTGCGCGTCACCCTCGCGCACGGCATAGTACTTGCCGAATCGGTTGTAGGAGCCTCCGACGAACCCCGTGACGTTCCGCGACGGGATCCCGATGTCGCGTAGCATCAGGGCCATTGCGGTGGAGAAGAACTCACAATGCCCGCGGTGTGAGACGAAGAGAAAGTCATCGACGGGTTGCTTTGCCCCGCCGGAGGGAGAGTTTGTGTCGTAGCGGTACTCGCGGTGAAGGTGGTCTTCGATCGCTTTGGCCTTGGCGAGCGACGAAGGGAGCCTATCGGTCCATGCATGTGCGAGATCGGCGATCCGTGCCGGCAGGTCCTCCGTGGTTGATACATAGCGGAGCCTGTCGCTCGGCGAGAGGGCGTCCGGGAGTGTTTCCTGATCGCCCGCGAGAAACGCCTCGTAGTGAAGGCCGCGAGCCCCCTCTCCCCCATAACGGAGCTCGCCCTCTGGCCCGCGGAGAATTGTGAGCGGTTCCCCGAGCACCGCCTGACCTTGCCCGTGGACTTGGATGCCAACCGTTCGCGGCGGAAGGAATAGAACGGGCGGATCGATTGGCTCGAGGTCGACCGCGACTCGTCGGTCGCGCGCCGGATCGGGGAATCGATAGAGCGGGTAGCGCTCTTGGATGTGAGGAGCGGCAACGTGATCGGAGAGTGTGCGCTTCCACGCTCGCCCGTCGTACGAGTCGAAGGCCGTGCCCCGGAAACGTAGCGTCACGCGAGGCGGTGGTGAATCGCCAAGGTCATCGAGCGTGAATCGGAGAGCAATCGAGGGGTCGCTCCGGAGGACGCCCATCTGCCCGAGATCGACACGATCGGAGAATCCGACCATGCGTC
>Ga0302276_10003688_pt1 | contig 13119 bp, 12 predicted proteins | sample III_Bog_N2_3_FD_198768 | JGI IMG/M metagenome (GOLD analysis project Ga0302276, IMG submission 198768) | Peat permafrost microbial communities from Stordalen Mire near Abisko, Sweden - III_Bog_N2_3 | ecosystem: Environmental > Terrestrial > Soil > Wetlands > Peat | place: Sweden: Abisko... | reverse complement strand
TTGACGAAGGTCTTGACACCGGCGATATGCTGCTCGCGCACACCATTCCCATCGCCCCAGACGAGACCGCCCCCGACGTGTTTCGCGCCCTGTCTGACGTCGGCGCACAGCTCATGGTCCAAACCCTTGCACGCCTCTCCGCCGGCATCCTCGCCCCGCAACCGCAGGACGCATTCCAGGCCACGCTCGCACCCATCCTCACCCGCGAAGACGGCGTCCTCGACTTCACGCGCACAGCGCAGCAAATCTACAACCGCTGGCGCGGTTTCCAGCCCTGGCCCGGCGCGCACACACTGCTCCGCGGCAAGAAACTCATCGCGCATCGCATGCACATCGGAGCCGCACACACCATCGATGCCGGCGTCCTGCACGTTCTCGACAACCAGTTACTCGCCGGATGCGGCGATGGCACCTCCATCGTCTTCGACGAGGTCCAGATGGAAGGCAAGCGTCGCATGCTCGCAACCGAATTCCTCCGCGGCTTCCAAATCCGCGCCGGCGAAAGGCTTGGCCTTTGACGCCCACTCCACGCACCCCGAAAGCTCCCAAGCAAATCCGCTCCCGCCCCGCGTCCGCCGGCCCAACCGCCTCCGTCGCCGAAGCCCTCGCGAAGATCACCCCCGCCCGCGCCGCTGCCTTTGAAATCCTGACCCGCGTTGGCGAAAATAAAGGCCACAGCGACGAGCTTCTCCACTCCTCGCATACCACCGCTCTTACCCCGGAAGACCGCAACCTCGCCACCGCACTGGTCATGGGAGTCCTTCGCTGGCAGATCGCGCTCGACGCCCGCCTCGCCAAACTCCTCGCCCGCCCCGATCAGCGCCTCGCCGAACCCGTCGCCCTCGCCCTTCGCCTCGGCGCTTTCCAACTCCTCCACATGGACCGCATCCCCGCGCACGCAGTCCTAAACGAGAGCGTCGAACTCTGCCGCGCCTCCGGCAACCCCCACGCCGCAGGCATGGTCAACGCGATCCTCCGCAAGCTAGCCACCGCGCAAAAACCCGGCGCCCGCATCTTCGAGTCCCCCGCCGCCTTCGCCGAGCGTCTCGCTCATCCTCTCTGGCTAGTCGAGCGCTGGGTCGCAGCATACGGCCGCGAAGCCGCGTTAGCCATCTGCGAGTACGACCAGCACGAGCCCCACTCCGGCTCACTCTTCCCGCCAAACGAATCAGCCTCCCCAGAAGCTATGCCGCAAGTCGACGACGGCTCCCGCCTGGTCGCGGAACTAGCCGCTGCAGCACTTCCCTTCACCGCGGCCGCCGCTCCCCGAGTATGGGACTGCTGCGCCGCACCCGGTGGCAAAACCCTGATGCTAGCTTTCCGCCTTCCCACCGCCGAAATCCTCGCCACCGACGTCAGCTCCAAGCGCCTCGCCCTCACCACGACCCGCCTCCGCCAATACCCGTACGCTGCCCGCGTTCGCACCGAAGTCGCCGATGCCACAACTCCAACCGCAACCGATCCCATCTTCGACCTGATCCTCTGCGACGTTCCCTGTAGCGGTACCGGAACCCTCGCTCGAAATCCAGAAATCCGCCTCCGCCTCCGCCCGGAAGATCTCACCCGCCAGGCAACTCGTCAGCGCGCCATCCTCGCCGGAGCCATCCACCGGCTAGCTCCGGGCGGTCGCATCGTCTACTCCACCTGCTCGCTCGAACCCGAAGAGAACGAGCAAGTCGCCGATGCCGTAGCTTCCGCAGCCGGCCTGCGCCGCCTCCCAGTCGAACCCTTCCTCGCAAACCTCGCCGCCGCCGGCATTCTTACGCCGGAAATCGCCGCAACCCTCACCGCATCAGCCATCGCCGCGAACGCCCTCCGCACCCTCCCCGGCGTGCATCCCTGCGACGGTTTCTTCGCCGCCGTATTCGAGCGCAATTAGCAACGTTTCTCGCTAATATGGGTCTAATGGAGTGGACGTATATGGCAGCACCGGGGCCCGTAACGGCTGAGGTCTTTGCCAGGAGGTATCAAAATGCGGTTCCTCAAGATTCTTGCTCTGCTCTCAGTTCTCAGTCTCCCCGTTGCATACGCCAATGCGCAGGTTGCGGTGGGCGTCGGCGTGGCCCCTTATGGTTACGGCGGATACGCCTATGGACCCCCGGCTTGCACATACGGATACTACGACTACGCTCCCTATGCGTGCGCGCCCTACGGATACTACGGCCCAGGCTGGTTTAGCGGCGGCCTCTTCATCGGCGCCGGCCCCTGGTTCCGCGGCGGATATGGCTACGGTCGCGGCTATGGATACGGTCGTGGCGGCTACGGATACGCAGGACGTGGCTACGTTGGCGGTGTTCGTGGCGGATACACCGGCGGAGCCCGCGGCTATGTCGGTGGCGGCGTTCGTGGCGGATCAGCACCCGGTGGCTTCCGCGGCGGCGCAATAGCCGGCGGTGGTGGCTTCCGCGGCGGTGGCGGCGGTGGTGCCCACTTCAGTGGCGGCGGTGGCGGCCGTGGTGGTGGCGGCGGACGCCGGTGAGCCAAAGCAAGGTTGAACAGAGTCCCATCTTCCGAGAACTTGCCGGGGATGGGACTTCTGGCGTTTACCGTCATGCTAAGTGGGAATCGCCATTCTGGCTCACAGAGTTAGAGTCTCCGTCGTTGCCTTGTCGTTGGTTTTCGGAGTAGCAGCGAGCTTCAGCCCGCGGGAACCAAGCCAACCAATGTCATCGAGGCTTCAGCCTCGGGCCTTCGTTGGCCCGCCCCGCAAGCCGCAACCGGACGCCCGCGAATTAATCCCGCGCCCTCCATCCTCGTGATACATTCATCCCAAAATTCGGGGTCATAAACGGAGACACTGGAATGACAAGAAGACTAGCAATCGCGATGGTATTTGCAGCATTAACAGTAACGGGCGTCGCACAAACCGTACCCCAGGCCAAGCCCAACTTCGCCGGCACCTGGAACCTGAACCTGCAGAAGAGCGATCTCGGTCAGATGGCGCCCAACAGCGAGACCTACACCATCGCGCAGACCGCCGACGAGATCAAGGTCGCCATCGCCTCCGACAGCCAGTTCGGCAAACTCAACTACTCTTTCCCCGCCAAACTCGACGGCACCGACACGCCCGTCCCCGCCAACGCTTTCCCCTCCGACTCGCCTTTCCTCATCCTCACCTCCAAAGCCGAATGGAAGGACAACGCGCTGGTCATCACCCAGACCACGACCTTCCAGGACGCCAAGGGCACCCTCGTCTCCACCTACACCCTCTCCGACGATGGCAAAACCCTGACCAAATCCACCCACATCAAGTTCGATCAAGGCGAATTCGACTCCAAATCCGTCTACGACAAAGCCTGACGCGATCCTTCTCGGAGAAGCAGCAGGCACAAGCTGCTAAATAAGCCTGCAATCCCCGGGGGACGCCACGACCCATACCAAGGCGTCATTCTGACTCGCCGAGTCAGAATCTCGGTCGTTGCCCTTCGGAGTAGCAGCGGGCTTTAGCCCCTTGCTCTGGCTCGGCATTTGCGGCTTACGAGGCATCGCTACCGCCCAAACTTCTGCCGCCCCTGCATCTGGCTCATCATCCGCTGCTGCGCCTTGATCCCCCCACCGCCCCCCATGCTCTTGAACATCTTCCGCATCTGCGCATACTGCCGCAGCAGATTATTCACATCCTGCACGGTCGTTCCCGACCCCCGCGCGATCCGTTTCCGCCGGCTGCCGTTGATCATCTCGTGGTCTTTGCGTTCCTTTGCCGTCATCGAGTTGATGATCGACTCCACCCGCGTAAACTGCCCCTCGTCCACGTTCTCCGCCGCCTGCTGTATCCCAGCGAACGGCCCCACCGAAGGCAGCATCTTCAGGATCGACTTCATCGACCCCATCTTTTTGATCTGCCTGAGCTGCTCGCGAAAATCGTCCAGCGAAAATCCGTCGCCCGACAGAGCCTTCTTCGCAAACTGCTCCGCCTTGCCGCGGTCCAGCTTCTCTTCCGCATGTTCCAGCAGCGTGGCAATGTCGCCGAAGCCCATAATCCGCCCAACAATCCGGTCCGGATGGAACGGCTCAAACGCGTCCGCCTTCTCGCCCGTCCCCAGGAACTTGATCGGCGCGCCGGTTACATGCCGGATCGACAGCGCAGCCCCACCCCGAGCATCGCCATCCATCTTCGTCAGTACCACGCCGGTAATGTTCAGAAGATCGTGGAAAGCCTTCGCCGACTTCACCGCGTCCTGCCCGGTCATCGCGTCTGCGACGAACAGAATCTCGCTGGGATTCATCTGCTTCTTCAGCGCGGCCATCTCATCCATCAAGTCGGCAGCAATCTGGTTGCGCCCAGCCGTGTCGACGATCAGAATGTCGCACCCAAAACTAGCCGCCTCGCGCTTCGCCTCTCTCGCCAGCCGCAGGACATCGTCCGTCCCATGCTTCGCGTCCGGATCAAGTTTGCCCTCGTAGATCTGCGCGCCAATCGCCGTCGCCACCAGCCGCAACTGCTCCCGAGCCGCCGGCCTGTAGACGTCCACCGACACCAGCATCGGCCGGTGCCCCGCCTTCTTCAGCCAGCCCGCCAGCTTCGCTGAGGTCGTCGTCTTACCGCCGCCCTGCAACCCCGCCATCAATATCACGCTCGGCGGCTGAGACGACGTCTTGAACCGAGCCGTATCTTTGCCCAGGATATTAATCAGCTCATCGTGAACGATCTTCACAATCTGCTCGTCGGGCGAGAGCGCCGTGGCCACCTGAGCCCCCAGCGCCCGCGCGCGGATGTGCTCCACCACCTCAGTCACAACCGAGAGGCTCACATCGGCCTCAATCAGGGCAAGGCGGATCTCGCGCAGGGCCTCGCCGATGTTCTCATCGGTGATTGTGCCCTGGCCGCGTAAAGTCTTGAAGGAACGCTGAAGTTTGTCGCTTAAATTCTCAAACATGTTCCTTCAAGTCTAGTGCATTTCCCGCTATTTCTTCTTCGCGTTCGGCGGTTTGTACCCCAGGCCCCCCGCCTTCTTCATCGCCGCCATACCCTCGTCGGTGCCCAGCAGAGGCGTCGTCTTGAACCCCTTGAATGCACCGCTCGCTGAAACTGCCAGCGAGCAAGCCGCCGCGCTCACATTGTCCGACCCCTCAATAATGATCACCGCATCATAATCGCCGAACGAAAACCAGCTCCCCACCAGCTTCCCGCCAAGCTTTGCGGCCAGCTTGCTGATCGCCTCGGTGCGGTCGACGGGCTTCTTGATGAACCCCGCCAGAGTTTCGGGGTTGTAGGAGATTTGAATCATGTAGCTGGGCATTGCATTCCACCTTTCCGTTCAATGCAGAGTTCGATCCATGGCCCTGGGGAGTGAAAAACAGCATACATCACCTCGCCCATCTCTGGACCTTAGCCGGCCGCAAGGTGCGCCTGATGCCGCCGATACCCAGCCAGGTAACGCGCATCCTCCGCATACGTCGTTGGATAAATCTGCGGAACCGGCATCGGGTGCAGCTTCGGGTCCACATTCACAAACGTAAACGTGCACACGTTGCTCAACGCCGTACTCTTCCGGTCCCGGCTGTTGCGCGTGATCGAAGTCTCCACCGTAATCGAGGTCTTCCCTGTAAACGCAACCCGGCTCACATAGTGCAGTTTGTCACCCATCCGCACCGGCTGATGGAAGTTGATGCGGTCCACGCTCACCAGCAGCGCCCGATGGCTGGCCACCATCTCCGAGCAGATGTGCGCCACCATGTAAGCGCGATGCGCGACATAGCCGCCAAATATTTTGTGTGGCACATTCTCATGCTCCAGATAGGTCCGCTCCCAGCTTTCCGCGCTCAGCGTGGAAGCCAGCAGAACATTCGCTCCGGGCTGCTCTTGAGCCTCATGCAACCCGCGCAGCAACGCGTATTCCTCGACCGAAGGAGGCGCCTCCGCCATACTCAAGTACTCGCGGTAACTCTCCTTCCGATGCCGCGCCCGCTCGGCACGCGCAACATCCTGCTTGCTCCGATATTCCAGCCCTGGCAACGGCACGCTGCGTTCCGTTCCATCTGCCTCACGCAACCGCGCCACCATCGTGAAGTAGCACGACGCGACATGCAGCACCGCATCGCCCGCCTCCTCACCCGGCTGCTCGATCCTGATGCCCACCTCAAGCGATGTCGTCCCCACCAGGTTCACCCGCGCCCGCAGAATCATGTCGCGCGTCTCGTCCGGCACTCCCCGCACCCGCATGGAGTCCATCGCCGCAGTCACAACCCGCGCCGTCGGATAGCTCCGCCGCACATACCGCAGAGCCGTATCCTCCGCCAGCTTGTCCAACACCTCAAGCAGCAACCCAAACCGCAAATTGGACCGGACCGGCTCGTCGGTCAACAGAAAATGTCGACGCAGTTGCAGATCGGAACTAAACCTAAGCCGCTTTACAACCGAAGTTTGTGAGGGATTCAAGGCGCGCCGATCTTCCTGCATTGCCCCTCAAGAATAGCAGCCGACGATGACGGGGAACCACTTCGGAGTAGCGGCGCACTTCACATGCCACTGACGAAAGGTGCTGGCGTCATTCTGACTCGAAGAAGTCAGAATCTCTGTCGCCGTTCTTCGGAGTAGCAGTGCGCTTCAACCACTGTCTACGCCTCGTCCGTCCGGATCCGGTTCTTCCAGTGCGACGCCACGAACCACACCAACGCCACTGCCAGCACCGCTTCCACCCCAAGATGAAAGCGATGAAACACTTCCTTCAATCGTGGATCAGTCTGCCACGCGTCTCCCAGCTTCATCCCCACATACGCCAGCGCATAGCACCACGGCCACGAACCCAAAAACGTGTACACGTGGAACCGAACCTGGTTCATCTTCGCCACACCCGCCGGAAACGCGATAAACGTCCGGATAATCGGCAGCATCCGCCCCACCAGCACCGTAATCGACCCGTAGTGCAGGAAAAAGTTATCCACGCGATCCAGGTCGCGACGGCTCAGCAACAGCCAGCGCCCGTACTGTTCCACCATGGGCCGCCCACCCTTCGCGCCCACCCAGTACGCCGGAATAGATCCCAGATTCGAAGCCAGTGACGCCAGCGTCGCGAGCACAATCAGATCCATCTGCCCATGTGCCAGAGCAGCGCCCGCGAAAGGCATAATCACTTCCGAAGGAATAGGAATGCACGCCGACTGAATCGCCATCAGCGTAAACATCACGGCATACTTGCCGCCCACACTCAAGCCCGTCAGCAACGCAATCAGTTTGTCAGACATTCATTTGCAGTATAGCTTCGCATTCCCTTCCGTCCCAACTCTCTAAATAACGTGTGTTATCAAGATGCTGAAAAACTTGCCGCATCCTTCGCCGTAGCAGCGGTCTTTAGCCCGCGGTAATCAGTCGCCCCCAGCGAGGGGCTTTAGCCCCGGGTCTTTTTCTTTTCAAGTCCACGCGCATCCGCCGACCTACTCGCCTCCACCAACCACCTTGTTCAGCGCCTCCTGGTACCGCTCCACCCGAGCAATCCGTCCCTCGACCAACGCAACGTCAGCAGGAGTCTTCGCCAGTCGCGTCGCATCCTGTAGCGCGTCCAACGCCTCCGCAACCTGCCTCTGCTCCAGTAGAACCTCCGCGCAGTTCAGCCGATAACTCAACCGGTCCCCCTCCAGTTCCACAGCCTTCACGTTCAGCTTGTGCGCTTCGTCGAGATGCTCGTGCCGCGCCGCATAGAACATCGCCAGAGCATCGTATGCCGGCCCGAACCCCGGATTCAGCGCGATCGACGCATGCAGACTCTTTTCAATCGCGTCATCCTCTCCCGTCGCCCCGCTCCGCAGCGCCATCATCGCGTAGTAGTAGGGCGCCAGGTAGCTGTGTGCATCCAGCTCCTCCGCCTCGCGAAACCACTTCTTCGCACCCACCTGGTCCCCCGCCAGGAACCGCAGCATCCCCGTCGACTCGTGCGCCAGAGCATTGCCCGGCTCCTCCCGCAACACCGTCTCGGCCAGCGCCTCAGCCTCCGCCGAACGCTTGGTATAGACCAGCATGTCAGCCCGCACCGCATCGGCTTCCGCCCCGGGCAGCGCTTGCACGTCCACCGCCGCGTCCTTCGCGGTCAACGTCGCGGGCATCATGAAGTACATAAACTTTTGCTGCATCACATAATCGCTCAGCCCCCGTTGTAGCTTGTCCAGGTCCCCGAACACCTCCCGCGCCGCGGTCACCGCATCCTCACCCTGCGCCAGCCGCTCCGCGTAATCATGCATACGGTGCGCCCCCTGGATTCGGTCACTCACAATCAGAAAATGTGTCAGCGCCCACGACTCCGCATAGAACACTGACCCCTTCTGCTCGTCGTGGTAGTAAGGCGACCTCCCATCCACCTTCAGCAGCGTCTCAATCGGCAGCAGGTCGTTCCGCCCCAGAAACTTCAGCTCCTCCATGTTCGCCTGCCCCAGCCACACCGTCTTGTCGTCAATGTCGGTATTCTCGTAGAACTGCGCCAGCCCCTCATTCAGCCACAACGGAAGCCACCCGTCCGCTTTGCGCAGCATGTAATGCGTGTACTCGTGGTACACATTCGCATACGCGTGAGACTCTTCCGCATCCAGCCGCACCAGGATGTAGTTCTTGTCCGGCGCGCGCAGAAAGAAACCCGCCAGATCGACCCGGTCCTTCCCCAGGTACTCCACCGGCTCCAGCGCCTGCATTCCTTTTCGATCCTTCACCGCAATCACCACGATCGGCGGATCGGCATCGTCTCCTTTAGTCGGCAGCAGCGTGTGGAACACCATATGCATTCGCTCGAACTGGCCCGCCACTCGCCGAGCTTCTTTTTCGCCCGCGTCCGTCAGCACCACAAAGTGGGTGCTCCGCGCCTCCACCCAGCGCTCAGGCGTCGCCCCCACCGCAGCCGTAGCCGTCGCGAATATCAACATCGCACTTAGAACTCGGCCTGCGAACACGTTGCGCATAGTTTGGGAGCTTAACCCCAAACCTTATCGGCAGTAAACCGAAAATGCTCTATTACCGCCGCAAAAGTGTAAACGCTGCAACGATTTGCAGCGTAACCGCAAAGTTGTGCTGGAGAGTAACCGAAACCCATTACCGATAGGTAACGAGCGCCCTCTAATTCGTCACCTTGCACCTCGCAACTTGAATTCCGCATCCAATCCACAACTCTGCACTGTTGCCTGTTCAACTTGCCGCACGGAACAAATTAGCTCCCATTCAAGAGGAGAACTCCCCATGGAAACCCTGGTTCTTTCGCTGTACGGCCTCTGGTTCTGGCTCACCCGCAAGTATCGCGCCGCAGTCTACACAGAAGTCGCTCAAACCCTCGACTCGGCCCGCGCCTACCTCATCACCGATTACACCAGCCGGGCCTCCACCCGCGACCGTGGCTCTCTGCTCCCCGCCCAGGTCGAAGCCCTCACCATCCTCGGCCGTCACGGAGCGTTCGCCGCCCGAACCTCGCGCCGCTTCGACTCCCTCACCGAGTGCCGCAAATTCGTAGCCGAAGAACTAGCCAACCCACCCAAAGCCGCCTGACCGCCCGCCGCTCGTCATTCCTGACGACCATCCCCGTTCAGCCCGTCCAACGCTCGTCATCCCGCACATGGCTCGCCCTCCCACCCATCGCTCGTCATTCTGACCCACCGGGTCAGAATCTCCGTCGTTGTTCTTGCCGTTGCCTGTCTTTTGTTTTGTCATTCCCGAAGGGAATCTGCTTCCGCCTGACCCACCCTAAGGCCGCGTCCCCAGCTTGCTGTTCCCATCCGCTCGGGTGCCCCATCCAAGCTCTGCTTGGGTGGGATGTAAGCCGCTCGCACTGCCCTTGCCTTCGCCTTCACGCGAAGCGTCGAGAACGGCACGAAGTGCCTGATAACATCATCCCCAATGCCCGCGCCCGAGAATCCCGCCCCCAACCAGCTCTACTACGGAGACAACCTAACCGTCCTCCGCGACTACATCCCCTCCAACTCCGTCGACCTCATCTACCTCGATCCCCCCTTCAACTCCCGCCAGGACTACAACGTCCTCTTTGCCGAGAAAGACGGCGCCCGCTCCGCCTCCCAGATCACCGCCTTCAAAGACACTTGGGAGTGGAACGAAGAGGCCGCCCGCAGCTACAAGCAAGTCGTCGACAGGGTGGCCGCGTAGCCGAAGCCATGCGCGCCTTCCGCACCCTCCTCGGCGGCTCCGACATGCTCGCCTACCTCGCCATGATGGCCCCGCGCCTCATCGAACTCCGCCGAGTCCTCAAAGACACCGGCTCCATCTACCTCCACTGCGACCCCACCGCCAGCCATGCCGCGTGAATCAGTCGCGTCGATAGCGCGCACAATTCTCCCGCTAACCGGAAGGGCACGCGTTCACGCGTGCCGAATTGGATAGGGCCCGACTTTAGTCGGGCCATAAAAGAAACGGGTCGCAGACCCGCACCACTCTGCCGAAGGCCGGAGTGAAGCGCGCAGCGCGTAACGACTCATCTGCCTTCCCCCATACCGACTACACTGCCCGCCTAGCCCCACTAATCAAGCTCTGTCTTATGCAGCTCTCCCACCGGCAAGAAACATTGTCAAGCCCCCCAAAACACCGATCTCCAACAAAACAAGCCAAATAGAGTCAAAATTAGATAGCAGATGAGTTATGGTCAACCTGTTATCCTTAAAGTATAGGTAGAGATAGGTTCTCTTGGTCTCAGGCATCAAACTGCTATTACGAATCAAAGGATATACACGCCGTATATACGTAACAATAACCCGTTTGAAATCAATAACCTCTTGGGGATACCCAGCCGTAACCCCAACTACATCAATAAATCGCCTGTATATACCCCAAGGGGTGAATACACCCGCTCCGTCGCTCTGCTATCGTATTTTCGATCAACATGCGCCTCCAATTCCGCAATCTCGCTCTCGCCCTCCTGCTCAGCCCCGCGCTCGCCCAATCTCCCGCGCCCAACGCCCCGGCGCAGCTCACCGCCGCGCAGGATCACCAGCGCATGCTTGATCTCCTCGGCATCACCGCGCTCCGTCCCGGCGTCAGCCAGAGCGGCAAGGGGGACCATCCCGTCAACTGGGACGAGTCGAAAGCCAACCCTTGGCCCGACCTTCCCAACCCGCTCCTCCTGGCCAACGGCAAGCCCGTCAAGACAGCCAAAGTCTGGTGGACGCAGCGCCGCCCGCAGCTCGTCGAACTCTTCGACCGCGAGATCCTCGGCCGCGTCCCCGCCAACGTTCCCGCCGTTCGCTGGGAGGTCGTCTCCACCACACCCGGAACAGAAGCCGGCATCGCCACCATCACTAAGCACCTCGTCGGCCACGTCGATAACTCCGCCTATCCAGCCATCACCGTCAACATCGAAGCCGACTTGATCCTCCCCGCCGACGCACCCAAACCCGTCCCCGTCGTCGTCGAGGTAACCTTCGATCGGCCGCCCGGATCCCCTGCCCCACCGCCGCGGCCAGCCGTTCCCGCCGCAGCTCCAGCACCCACGCCCGCCCGAGCCGGCAGCAGCGCCGCCCCGCCCGGCCCCTCGCCAAAACAGCAGACTCTCGCCAAAGGATGGGGCTTCGCTCTGTTCTATCCCACCAGCTTCCAGGCCGACAACGGAGCCGGTCTAGAGCAGGGCATTATCGGCCTCACCAACCACGGCCAGCCGCGCAAGCTTGACGACTGGGGCGCACTCCGCGCCTGGGCCTGGGGCAGCTCCCGCCTGCTCGACTACTTCCAAACCGACAAAGATGTAGACGCCAACCATATCGCCATCGAAGGCCACTCCCGCTTCGGCAAGACCGCCCTAGTCGCCATGGCCTATGAACCGCGCTTCGCCGTCGCCTACGTCAACTCCTCCGGCGCCGGAGGAGCGTCGCTCGCCCGCCGCCGCTACGGTGAGCAGCTCGAAAACATCGCAGGCACCGGCGAATATCACTGGATGGACGGCAACTATCTCCGCTACGCCGAACTGACGCCGAAAGAAGTCACCCCGGCCGACATGCCCGTAGACACCCACGAGCTTATCGCCCTCTGCGCGCCTCGCCCCGTCTTCATCGGCGGAGGCACAACCGAAGGCGGTGACGGCTGGGCAGACGTCCGCGGCACATTCATAGCCGAAGCCGCCGCAGGCCCCGTCTACAAACTCCTCAACGCCCGCGACCTCGGAACCAGCGAATTCCCGCCCGCCGGCACCGCGCTCGTCTCCGGCAGCCTCGCCTTCCGCCAGCACCCCTACGGCCACAACCCGCAGCCCAACTTTTCCATCTTCCTCGACTTCGCCAGCCGCTATATGACGCCCGGCAAAACGCCGCCGCAGTAAGGTTACTGAATCCCCAGCTCCAGCACATCGATCGAGTAGCCGGGCACCGTCCGCGTAAACTCTTTGCTCACGCCCTTCACCACGCTCTCCACCGGAACCACGCGCTTCGGATCCGTAATCGAATTCGTCGCCGCCGTTGTTCCCGCGCTCAGCCGCACCAGTTTCCCCGTCGCCTTCACGTCCTTCGCGCCGTCCAGTGAAATCTTCAGGTCCTGCGCCTTCGACGACGCATTCACAATCTTCAGATACACAATTCCCTTCGCCGCATCCCGCGTCACCGTGTAGAACAGACGATCGCCCGCGCCCTCTAAATCCGACGCAACCGTCTCCGTTCCCACATGGCCCGCGAACATCACCTGCGCCCAGTAGCTCGGGCTGCCATAGCTCGAATTGGCGTCATATCCGATCAAGTCCGACTGCCACTGCATCCCATTCGGATTCACATTCACAAGTAGCGGCGCATAGCTCGAAATCAGGATCAGGTCGCTGTTCCGCTCCATCCCTGTCATCCAGGCAGCATCGCCTAGCGCCGCGCCCATATTCGGAGTCGGCGTCCCCTCGCGCGTCGCCCATTCGCCCACAAAGATCTTCGGCCCATTGCGGTCGGCCTTGTCATAGTGGTGTGCGTCGTCGAAGAACTGTTCCGCCCGCTTGTAGTAATGATCGTCCACCATGTCTATCACGTGGCCCTTGATCGGCGTAGTCGCAATCAGCGTCAACGCCGAATACTTTTTCTTGATCGCGTCATAGAACTGCGCATAGCGCCCGTCGTAACTCTTCGACCGGTCGAACTGGTCCTCATTCCCAATCTCCACAAAGTTCAGCGCAAACGGAGCCGGATGCCCGTCCTTCACCCGCTCCGCGCCCCACTTGGTCGACGCGTCCCCGG
>Ga0302276_10003680_pt1 | contig 13154 bp, 10 predicted proteins | sample III_Bog_N2_3_FD_198768 | JGI IMG/M metagenome (GOLD analysis project Ga0302276, IMG submission 198768) | Peat permafrost microbial communities from Stordalen Mire near Abisko, Sweden - III_Bog_N2_3 | ecosystem: Environmental > Terrestrial > Soil > Wetlands > Peat | place: Sweden: Abisko... | reverse complement strand
CCGGGGGAAGGAGGGCCGCGCCTTCGTGCATTCTGGCCCTACTCACAACAGTGGTACTCACATCCCCTCATTCTACTCACAAAAATACTCTCAACGTGAGTAGATGTTGTTGGCTCTCCTCGAACTACCCTGGACACGAAAAAGGCCGGGACCCGCTATTTTACTGGGATTCCCGGCCTTCTTTGGATCTCCTTGGATCTTATTCAAGAGGTGCCACCCGGATTCGAACCGGGGAATCGCGGTTTTGCAGACCGCTCCCTTACCACTTGGGTATGGCACCGAAGGGATGCAAAATAGTCTACGGGACCTTGCCTTGGTGGGGAAACCAGCGTTCCATCCAGGCCTCGCACCCCTTTTGGCACAGGTCCAGCACGGTCTCGAAGCCCCTGGGCCCGCCGTAGTAGGGATCCGGCATATCCGTCCAACCCGGGTCGGGAAGAACCGAAAGGAACAGGGCCAGCTTCGCCTTCTGGTCGGGACGGGCGTGTTCGCGCAGCCAGTCCAGGTGGCTTTGGTCCATCGCCAGGATCCAGTCGAACGCCTCGAAATCCTCGGCCCGCACCCGTCGCGCCTTGTGGAAGGAAAAGTCGAATCCCGCCCTTTCGCCCGTGGCGCTGGCGCGCTTGTCGGCGGGTTCTCCTTCGTGGTAGGCCTGGGTGCCCGCGGAATCGCTGGAAAGGCTCTGCTCCAGCCCCCTCTCCCGGATCAGATGGCGCAGCACCGAATCGGCCGTGGGAGAGCGGCAGATGTTTCCGGTGCAGACGAACAGGACGCGAATGGGAGTGGACATCGTCCGCGAAGATACCTAGAACGGCGACCCGTGCAAATGGCCGGGGAATAGCGGTACACTGCTGTTCGGGACCGCACCCGACGTGAGGGGCCCGTGGAGGAGAACCGTTTGGACGAAGAGCACTCGATCACGCCCAACGATGCCCCTTTGGAGCGCTGGGTCCGCAAACTGGCCGAAGAGGAGATGCCCGTCTTCGCGCAGACCGTGGGCGAAATCAACCGGGTCCTGGGCAAGGAGGAGTTCTCCAGCCTTTCGCTGGCCCAGGTGATCCTGCAGGATCCCTCCATGACCGCCAAGGTCCTCAAGCTCGCGAATTCGGTCCTCTACAACCCCAGCGGGACGCCGATCAGCACCGTGAGCCGCGCCGTGGTGATCCTGGGGTTCAACGCCGTCCAGGTCATCTGCATCTCCATCGCCATCATCGAATCGCTGGTGCGCGGCTCGGCCAAGGATCGGGTCATGCGCGAACTGGCTCGCTCCATCCACGCCGCCACCCAGGCCCGCCACATCGCCGTCGTCCAGAAGGACTCTTCGAGCGAAGAGATCTTCATCGCAGCCCTTCTGCTCAACCTGGGCCAGATGGCCTTCTGGTGCTTCGCCGGGGCGGAGGGGGACAAGCTCGACAAGGCTCTCCAGGACGATCCCCGCAAGGACCCCTCCGAGATCGAAGTGGAAGTCCTCGGTTTCCGTTTGCGCACCCTGACGTCGGCCTTGGCCAAGCAATGGCGGCTGACCTCCCTCCTGGACGAAGGAATGAAGGGAACATCCTCCAAGGATTCCCGCGGAAAATGGATCGATCTGGGGCATCGGGTGGCCCGCGAGTCGGAAAACGGCTGGCAGACCCCGGCCATGCGCCAGATCGCGGGCGAAATCGCGCGGACCACCGGACTGGACGTCGCCGAGGTGGGGCCGCTCCTGGAGAAGTGCGCCAACGCGGCCGTGGACACCGCGCGGGCCATGGGCGCCGGGGCGGCCGCGCGGCTGATCCCCGTCGCGCACAAGGAAGGCGACCCCGACTCGAACTGGGATTCCGGCGGAATCTCCCCCTGGCCGGCACCCGACCCTCTGCTCCAGTTGAAGATCCTCCGCGACATCACTTCCATGATGACCTCCAAGCCCGACATCAACGTGGTTCTGGAGATGGTCCTGGAGGGCATCCACCGCGGCGTGGGCATGGACCGCACCGTCCTGGCCCTTTCGTCGCCCCGTCGGAACCTGGTGAAGGCCAAGCACGTCCTGGGTCCCGATCGCCTGCTCCTGATGGACAAATTCTGGTTCGACCTGGGCCGGACGGATCCATCGCCCTTCGCCAAGGCGATGGAGACGGCCGAGGCCACCTGGTTCGAGGAATACGGGCCGGGAACGGTGAACGAGGAGCAGATCTTCGACGCCATCGACCACGCGCCTTTCTTCGCCGCGCCGGTGGTCTATTCGGGCCAGACCATCGGACTGTTCTACGCCGACCGCCACCCCAGCGGCCGACCCCTGGACAGCGAGGCCTTCGAAAGCTTCAAGCTCTTCGCGAGCCAGGCCAACCTGGGCATGGAACACGTGGCGCGCATGCGGACACCCGGAGCGAAGTAGCCCCGGTCAGGGCCTGTGCGCGGCCGCGTCGGCCTTGGCCTGCGCGTAGGCGGAGTCCCATTCGGGCTTGGTCAATCCCGAGATCCCCGGATGGTCGGTTCCCGGCAAGCCGTCGGAGAGGACCTTGATGAAGGCGTCCTCGGAGGAGAGCGCGTAGGATCCGAGCCGGATGTCGTTCAGCGCCGTCTCCCAGGAGCGTCCGATGGGATTCGGGAGGTAGTAGGGATTGCGCTGGAAGACGGCGCGTTCTCCCGCGGGCCCGGACTTCAGGAGATGCAGGGGGCTGTCCACGGCCAGTTCCCGCATCGCGACCGAGATCTCCCCGCTGTCCTTGAGGACCTCGGGAGCGTGTGCCGGCTTCCAGGGCGGCGGATCCAGCGCGTCCTTGCGCGCCTCGAAGTGGAGCAGGAGGCTTCCGAAGATCAGGATCACCAGCACGGAGACCACCGAGACCGAGACCACGAGGATGTTCTTCTTCATCCCTCTTCCTTCACTGGTGGTGGTGCAGGAACTCGTCGTAGCGAGGATCCTGCGATGGAACCGTCTTGTTCGCGGCGAAGACGGAATGTGTCACATAGAGGAAGATCCCGATGCAGGCCAGCGCCGGACCCAGGTCCCAGAGCACGGGCGCCGGGCCCTGCCCTCCTTCCAGCTTGAGGGTGGGGATCGCGATCCAGTAGAGGTCGTAGAACTCGGCGGAGAGGACCCAGGCGGCCCCGAACGCGAGCAGCGCCGGATTGCGCTTGACCTTGCGGCGCATCAGGAAGAAGAAGGGGAACACGAAGCGGAACACGATGAGTCCCAGCGAGACGGGCGCCCAGCCCGTGGCCCAGCGGTGCACGAAGAAGATGGTCTCGTCGGGAAGGTCGGCGTACCAGACGATCAGGAGCTGTCCGAACCCGATGTACACCCAGAAGACCGTGAACCCGAACATCAGCTTGCCGAGGTCGTGGATGTTGTTCACTCCCACCACGCCCTCCAGCGCGCCTCCCGGACGGCGATGCCAGAGGGTCAGGAGGGTCGTGACCGAAAGTCCGGTGAGGAAGCAGCCCACGAAGGTGTAGACCCCGAACATGGAGCTGAACCACTTGAAATCCAGGCTCATCAGCGTGTCGAATCCGAACATGCAGATGCCCACGGCCCACACGACCAGGAATCCGGCGCCGAGCCGGGTGCTCCACACCGTGTACTTCTCGTCGCCCGTTCGGTCCTGTGCCAGCGACCAGCGCCGCCAGAGCTGCGTGACCACGGTGACGAAGGAAAGGAACAGGAGGTCCCGGGTCATGAATCCGGGAAGGTTCAGGTACCAGGTCTTGGACGTCAGGTAGTGCGCGAGCGAGGGGGGAAGGAGCTGGGGATCGATCCAGCCCCAGACGTGGTGGCGACCGACGAGGACCAGGGGCACGTAGAGGACGATGGAGACGGGAAGGATGCCGACCATCGACTCGGGGATCCGGCGGAACCCGACCCCCCAGGCGGCGTTGGCCACGTACTGGATCCCCTGTATGAACGCCGCCCCCAGACCCGCGTAGGTGACCAGCATGTACCCGATCAGGACGGTCTTCCACGCCCGCTCGCCGTCCGCCTGGAATCCGATCGCCGCGAGCAGGATCCCCAGCAGCGTGATCGCCGCGAAGATGCCCTTGGCCTTCGAAGTGAACACGTAGGGCCGGCCTTCGGGCAGTGTGTTGTGTCCGCTCATGACTTCTTCGCCCCCGGCTTCTTGGAGGATTTCCGCGCCGTGTCCGACTGGACCAGGTTCGCCGCATCGTCGGCGACGGGTCCGTAGGCCTTCTGCATGGCGCGGATGTAGTGGATGGTCGCCCAGATGTCGCGGGCCAGGATCTGCTTGCTGTAGGAAGGCATGGCGGTCCCGCCGTACCAGACCACGTGGAAGATGGCGGCGTCCTGGTAGCCGCGGATCTTGGTGGACTGCAGGGAGGCGGGCTTGGGGAAGGGATCCACCACGGGGCCGTCTCCGGTGCCCCAGGTGCCATGGCAGACCGCGCAGTACATGCGGTAGACGGCTTGTCCTCGCTCCAGCACCGCCGACGTGCGCGGCAGCGGATTCGCCATTTCCCGTCCGGCCTGGGCCCGGATGATCTCCACGCTGTCGCCCGTTCCCTTCGGGTAGGGGAAGGGCTGGTAGTCCACGGGAAGCGTGCCCTCGGCGGGCATGCGCATCTCCTGCACGGGGACCGGGGACATCCCGGAATCGGCCAGGGCGGCGATCCGGTTCCGGCCCTGGGTCTTGAGCCAGGGCTCGTCGTACATGTTCGGGGCGTACTGCCCCAGCGACTGTCCGTCGCGGCCCAGATTGCAGCCCGCCAGAAGGGCCAGGCAAAGGAGCGGCAAGTGTCCGGTCCGCATCAGGCGTCTCCTTCCCGCACCACCCGGACGTCGCTGGCCCCGGCGCCGCGCAAGGCCGCTTCCAGGGTGGCGGCGTCGTATCCGGGTTCGTCGGAGGGGATCCAGAGGGCGAATTTGTCGTCGGTGAACCGCAGATCCAGCGGCTTCTTGGCGCGGAACGGAAGTCCGCACAGGCCCAGCATGCCCAACAGGTTGGCCCAGGCGGAGAACAGGACGGTGAGCTCGAAGAAGATGGGCACCCAGGCGGGCCACGAAAGCATGGGCTTGCCGCCCACCCAGATCGGGAAGTTCACGGCGGAGGTCCAAGCGAGGAACCAGATGGCGAACGCGAGGCCGGAAAGCCCCGAGGCCAGGACGATCCATGGCAGGTGGGATTTGGGGATTTCCATGGCCTCGTCCAGGGTGTGGACCGCGAAAGGGGTGAACGCGTCCCACTTCTTGAACTCGCGGGTCTTGCGAAGCCGCTTGGCGCCCAGGATGATCGCCTTGGGCCCGTCGAAATAGCCGAGGATGCCCTGTTCACTCATGGTCGTGGCTCTCCCGTATCTGGCGGAGCGTGTCGGGGTGGAACGCCTTGATCTCCGACATGTTGCACACCGGGAGCACCCGGCAGAACAGGAGGAAGAGCGTCATGAACTGTCCGAAGGATCCCAGCAGGATCACCGCGTCCCAGAAGGTCATCACGTAGGTCCCCCATTGCGGCATAACGAAGGCGCGCGTGAGGGTCACCACGATCACGTACCGTTCGAACCACATGCCGATGTTCACGAAGATGGACAGGAGGAACATCAGCGGGATGCTTCGTCGGATCTTCTTGAACCAGAAGAACTGCGGCGTGATGAGGTTGCAGCTCATCATGATCCAGTAAGCCCATCCGAAGGGCCCGAAGGCGCGGTTGAGGAAGGCGAACTTCTCGAACGGCGCTCCGGAGTACACGGCGATGAAGAACTCGGTGATGTAGGAGAATCCCACCAGGGAACCGGTCAGGAGGATGATCTTGTTCATCACCTCCAGGTGGTCGATGGTGATGTAGTCCTCGAGGTGGAACAGCTTGCGCGCCGGGACCAGCAGGGTGACCACCATGGCGAAGCCGGAGAAGATCGCGCCGGCCACGAAGTAGGGCGGGAAGATGGTCGTGTGCCAACCGGGGAGGATGGAGACGGCGAAGTCGAAGGACACGATGGTGTGCACCGAGAGCACCAGCGGGGTGGCCAGGGCGGCGAAGATCATGTAGGCCGTCTCGTAGTGGACCCAATGGCGCATGCTTCCGCGCCAGCCCATGGAGAAGAGCCCGTAGAGGTATTTGCGGATGGGATGCTTGGCGCGGTCGCGCAGGGTCGCGAGGTCCGGGATCATGCCCATGTACCAGAACAGCACCGAGACGGTCGCGTAGGTGGAGACGGCGAACACGTCCCACTCCAGGGGACTCCGGAAGTTGGTCCAGAGCGGACCGCGGAAGTTGGGATAGGGGAACACGAACAGGATGGCCAGCCACGGCCGACCCGTGTGCAGCATCGGGAACACGCCCGCGCAGGAGACGGCGAACACCGTCATGGCCTCCGCCGCCCGGTTGATGGAGGTGCGCCAGTTCTGCCGGAACAGGAACAGGATGGCGGAGATCAGGGTGCCTGCGTGGCCGATGCCCACCCAGAACACGAAGTTCACGATGAACGAGCCCCAGTCCATCCGGTTGTTGATGCCCACCAGCTTGAGGCCGATGGTCTGCACCAGGAGCCAGGCGCACAGGTAGATGAAGAGCGCGGTCTGGCTGGTGCTGAAGCCCAGCCAGTAGCCCCGGGAGCCCCATCGTTCCGCGGGGGCGCAGACGTCCAGGCTGACGTCGTGGACGGTCTTCCCGCCGGTGACCAGGGGTCGGCGTTGGCGGAGGGTCTCGGGAGTGCTCATGGCTCGGCTCCGGGGGCTTCGTGGGCGCCGTCTTCGTGCTGTTTCTTGGCGGCCACCGCGGCGGAGACCGCCTTGCGGTCGGCGGTGTGGCGCACCCGGGGCAGGTAGGTCACGTTGGGCTTGACCTGCAGCCAGTCCAGGACCTTGTACCCCCGCTCGGACCGGATCAGCCTGGAAACCTTGGTGGTGGGATCCTTGATGTCCCCGAACACGATGGCTTCCGCCGGACAGCTCTGTTGGCACGCCGTCTGGATCTCGCCGTCGGGAACCTTCTCCAGGCCCAGCTCCTTGGATTCGTAGCGGGCGTTCTGGACCCGCTGGACGCAGAAGGTGCACTTCTCCATCACGCCGCGGCTGCGCACCGTGACCTCGGGGTTGAAGGCCATGGCCAACGGCGCGTTGGGGGTGCGCCCGTCGTCGGTCTTCTCGTAGAGGTCGAACATCCCCTGGGCTTTCCAGTTGTTCGTCCAGTTGAAGCGCCGCACCTTGTAGGGGCAGTTGTTCGCGCAGTATCGGGTCCCGATGCAGCGGTTGTAGGTCATCTGGTTGAGGCCGTCGTCGGAGTGCGTGGTCGCGAGCACCGGACAGACCGTCTCGCAGGGCGCGTTGTCGCACTGCTGGCAGACCATGATCTGGTGCGTGACCTGGGGCTCCTCCAGTTCGCCGTGGAAGTACCGGTCGATGCGCAGCCAGTGCATCTCGCGGCCGCGGCGCACCTCCTCGAAGCCCACCATGGGAACGTTGTTCTCCACGCTGCAACCGACCACGCAGGCGCTGCAGCCGTTGCAGCGGTTCATGTCGATGGCCATGCCCCACTGCTGCGGCGACTTGTAGACGGGGTCGCCCCAGACCGTGAAGAGCTTGGACTCCTCCTCGGGGGTCCCGACCTTCCTGTCCTTCTCGTATTCCTCCCAGTTGACCTGGATGGCGATCTGCCGCCATTCGCCGTCGCCGGGCTTCGCCTGGTTGGCGATGTCCTGCTGGAGCTGGGTCGCCGACAGGCGTCCGTCGCGGCCGGTCCGGGAGACCTCCGCGGCCAGCGGCGTGACGGTTTCCGTCTTGGAGATCCGCAGCACGTCCACGCCCACCGCGGGGGTCTTGGTGCCGCTGCCCTTGCCGTCGTCGGCGTAGGCGAGCCTGGTCCAGACGGGAAGTTCGGGGTTCCCGTCCAGCAACCGCAGCTTGGCCGTGCGTCCGTAGCCCAGCGCCACGCCCACGACGTCCTTGTGCTGTCCCGGCACCACCAGGGCCACGAGGTCGAATTCCGAGCCTTGGGCCTTCACGTGGACCAGATCCTCGGTCTTCACGCCGAGCAGGGCGGCGCGGGCGGGACCCACCAGCACCGCGTTCCCCCACACCTGCTTGGTGACGGGATCCGGCAACTCCATGATGTGGGGATTGTTCGCCTGCGCGCCCTCGCGGATGCCGGCCGGCCAGTAGGGAGCCAGCTCGATTCCCTCCGGTGGCGGGGAGAGCGGTCCCGCGGCTTGGACCAGATCCGCCCCGGAGAGCGGACGCGGCGCCGGTGCGCCCTCGCGGGCCACGCGCAGGGCGTGGGAAACATGTCCGCCGTGCCGGAGGCTGTCCTCCCAGAAGGCCTCGAAGGTGCCGGCGACGGCCGCACCGGACTGCACGTCCGCCCAATGGCCCTGCACGGCGTCGTGGGCGGTCGCGGCGTTCCAGGGCGTGGGCTTGCCCAGCACCCGGGTCCAGGCGAGGAGCGAATCGGTGGACGATCGCACCTCCTTGTACAGCGGAGAGATGGTGGGTTGGGCGAGCTGGTGCACGCCTTTCTGCGGCTCGGCGGCGTTCCAGTCCTCCAGCCAGTGGGTGGTGGGGAGCACCATCCGGGCGAGTTCCGCCGTCTCGTCCTTGTGCAGGGCGAGGGAGACCACCAGCTTCGCCTTCGCGGCGGCCTTGGCGAAACCCGCGGATTCCGGCAATCCGTACGCCGGATTGACGCCGTCCACGAACAGGATGTCCACCTTGCCCGAGTCCAGGTCGGCGACGAGGGCGGCGATGTCCTCGGTCCCCGTCTCGAACTGGTAGGACGGCGAGACCGTGCCGTCGAGCACCGTCCCCTCGGCGCCCAAAAGGATGTTGAGGATTCCCGCCGCCAACTGGGCGCGCACGGTGGGGGCCCCGAGCGCCACGGCCTTTCCCCTATGCTTCGCGAGATCCACGGCCAAGGCTTTCAGGACCTCCGGTGCGATACCGGTCGCAGCGGAAACCTTGCCGATGGAATACGGCGCCAGCGCCGACCGGATCCGGGGGTCGGAATCGCCCACGATGCCAGCCACCTCGGAGGCGACGGCGAACCCCACGTCGGCGACCTGGCTCTGCCGCACCTGGATGCGGTCGTCGGCGTTGGTTCCGGTGTGGGAAAGCAATCCCTCCACGGAGGTCAGCCGGGGCGGCTCCGGGAAGGCGTCCAGGTCGCGCCGGTGCGAAAGGTCGCGGGCGAGGTCCAGCCGTCCCCAGTACAGGTTCAGGAAGTCGGAGCCCAGGTCCAGGATCCGATCGGCCCGGTCGAGCCGGATCCTCGGCAGGATCCGGGACCCGTGGAGCAGTTCCTGCACCTTCAGCGCGGCGTCGGGGGCGATGGGGTCCCAGACCGTTTCCCTGCCGTCCTGGAAGGTGGCGAGGAAGGCCTCCACGGACCGTCGCTTGACCTCCGACGGATAGGCACCGCGCAACCAGCGGACCGACCGCGCCTGCCGAAGCTCGACCAGCAGGGTTTCGTCGAAGGCCTTCAGGGAAACCGCTTCGCCGGCCACCAGGGGCCGTTGGAGCCGTTCCGGATCGTACAGGTCGTAGGTGGCCGCCTGGGCGCGGGAACAGAGCCCTCCCCGTCCGACCAGGCTCGCCTTGCGCCCCTCGAGCTTCAGGGGACGGGCGTCGATGGTCTTGACCACGATGCCGCAGGCGTCGGCGCAACCCTGGCAGGCGCTCGCGTACCAGACCTTCGAACCCGGAGTGAACTGCTCGGGCCGGTTGACCTCGGGAACGATCTTTTCCACGGGTCTCGCGCAACCGGCGAACCCCACCGCCGCCGCGCCCGCACCCATGATCTTCAGGAAGTCCCGGCGCGCGGAATCGGAGGGTTCCTCGAGGCGTGCGGGATTCTGGAACTCGTTCAGGCTCGCGGCGGGAACCTCTCCCCTCCGCTGTTCCGGGCTCTTCCATTCGTGGGATGCGTGCGTGTCCGACATGGATTCTCCGCTCAGTAGTGGCAGGTCTGGCAGGTGGTCGGGGCGTTGTGCCGGCCCGTGGCCGTGCTGTCCCGGTGGCAGTTCACGCACCAGCCCATGGTCAGGGGAGCCCATTGCTGGACCACGTTCATGTCCTGGATGGGCCCGTGGCAGGTCTGGCAGACCACTCCCGCCGCCAGGTGCTGCCGGTGGTTGAAGCGCACGAAGTCGGGGAGGTCGTGGACCTTGGTCCATTCCACCGGCGTCCCCGTCTTGTACCAGGACACCAGTTGCTCGAGCTTGGGCCGGTCCTTGGTGGGGATGGCCATGTGGCAGTTCATGCACACGGAGAGGCTCGGGACCACGCCCTTCGCCCCCCGGTCGATCCCGGCGTGGCAGTACAGACAGGGGATCTTGCGGATCCCGGCGTGCAGATGGTGGTTGTAGTCCAGCGGCTGGGCGGGCTGGTATCCCTGGTTCGCGTAGTAGAAGAGGTTGGTGGCCCGGTGCCAGGCGTCGGGGACCACCACGATGTAGGCCGCCAGCACGAAAACCGCGGCGAGGGCGAGGACGCCGGCCAGCGTGGAGGGGGAGCGTTTCTCAAGGGGCATGTCCGAGCCTTTCCCGGGACGAGGCGGAGAGATGTCGCTTTCTGTCGTGCAGGTCGATCTTCACTTGTGGGGCACCCGTGTCGGTTGTGTCCGTTGAACCTATGAATGGATGACTCTGATTCTAAATCTAATAACAGCTTTCGGGACTCAAAGGTCGCCGTGGAGCGACACTACCACTTCCATGTGGGGCGTGTGCGGATACAGATCCATCAGGACAATTCTATCCAGATGGAAGGAATTGGTCAAAAATTGTCTCAGATCCCGGGACAGGGTGTCGTGGGCGCAACTGACGTAGCGAACGGTCCGTGGCCGCAGCGAAACAAGGGCCGAAACAGCCCTGCTCGTCATCCCCTGGCGCGGGGGATCCACCACCACGAGGTCCGGATTTTCGCCTGTCCCCGATCGGATCCGCTCCTCCAGCCAATCCTCCACTCCGCTCTGGTGGTGAACCGCCCGTACCAGGTTCCCCGGGGCGTGCTTCGCGGCCAAAGGGTCGCTCTCCACGGCGTGCACGATGCCGTACCGGTCCTCCAGATGGGCGGCGAACAGCCCGACCCCGGAATAGAGGTCCCAGGCCTCGGCCCCGCGACCTTCGCCGACGACTTCCTCCACCATCCGGGGAAGCATTCCCAGATGGCTCTGGAAGAACCCGTCGACGGAAAAACGCAGGATCTTCCCCCCGACATCGACTTGGGCGGCCTCCCCGGGAGGGTCGTCGGGACCGCGGATCCAGCGGCGACCCTGCCCACCCCAGGCGAAGGCGGATCGACCCCTGCGCTCGGCCAAGGGGTCGGCTCCGCGTCCGGAGAGTTCGGTCCAGACACCCTGCAGTTCCGGTGCGAGCACCGGACATTGGGAAAGTTCCACGGTGCGCCGCGTTCCCGCCGCGAAGAATCCCCAAGGGCGCCCGGGCAGGGAGGGTGGCTGGAACTGGGCGCGGTTGCGGCCGCCCCAGGGCGAATCCGGCGCGGCGATCTCGATTCGGGGCCAGCTTTCCAAACGGGCCAGCCTGCGCAGCGAATCCTCGAGGATGGATCTCTTGGCCTCGAGCTGGGCGGGATAGGACAGATATTGCCAGGAGCACCCGCCGCAGTCGCCGAAATGCGGGCACGCCGGTTCCACGCGGTCGGGAGAGGGATCCAGCACGCGCAGCACGCGACCTTCCAGGAACCGTCCCTTGTCCGCGAGGATCTCGGCCTCCACGGTCTCCCCGGGGGCTGCGCCTTCGACGAACACCACCCGCCCGTCGTCCAGCCTGGCCACCGCGCGACCGCCCGCGGCCATCGAGCGGCAGTTGAGCCTCGCGATCACGGAACCGGGCAGTTGGCCGGGACGAAGGCGCCCTTGTCGACGCGGAGAAGACCCACCGCGGTGTTCGTCCGCTTGACCGGATCCATGCGGAGATCGGCCTGGGCCCCTTCGAACCGGTCCGGCATCTTCGGTTTCAGGGCGACCTCGACCGCATCCCAGCCCAATCCGGCGAGCCTGTCGGGGGAATCGTTCTCCGAAGCGCGCCACCTCTGGACGAAGGCCTTCCACGCCGGCCGGGAGTCGTCGGGGACGTTGTCCGTCACGATGTAGGCGCCGTCCAACCGGCCCGACGTCTCCAGCAGGAACTGCCGGGAGTGCCAGCCGGAGGCTCCGATCCATCGGACCTTCATGCCCATCTGCGAGGCCTGGGCTCCCAGGGCGAGCGCTTCCGAAGGGCTTTCGGAGGGGACGAAGACCACCGGAGAAAGGTTGGCGGTGTCATGACCCCGCCGTCGTTCCAGATCGAGGGTGGTCTGGCGCAGCGACTCCAGCAGCGGGCGGAACTCGGTGGTGCCGGCCTGGTACGACCTCTGCCACGCGACGTGCCCCCCCGTCCGCGGGAATTCCCTGCGGAATCCGTCGGAAACGGCGTCCCCGAACTCGGTCTTCGGCCACAGCAGGAACGCTTCGGGCGACTGCAGGCAATTCCTGGCCAGATCGGCCGCCGCGACGCCCTGCTCCCGGGTGGTGATGTTGATCTGCCAGGCGGAGGGATCCAGGCTCGCCACACCGGGACTCGTGGCGGCGGGGAGGACCATGGGTATCGCGGGTGCGGAACGCGCCATCTCCAAAGCCGCGGCGGAGGCGGTGTTGGACAGGAGCGGTCCCACCAGCGCCCGGGGCTTGGCGACGCGGAGGATCCCGCGGACCAGGAGGGCGGCCTGGATGGGGTCCGTCGGCTCGTCGACCACCAGGAAGCCGACCTTCGCGTCCAACGCGGCCAGCCTGGCCCCTTCCGCGACCCTGCGTCCGATCTGGGCGTAGGATCCGGTCAGGGGCAGGATGGCCACCAGCTGCCCGGGGGACACCGCGGCCGACGCGGCGCGCAGCGTGGTGTCGTCGATCCCGGGCCACAGGTACGGGAGTTCCAGGATCGCGGAGGTGTCCAGGTGTCCCGAACGGATCCAGTCCCGGAGGGCCGCCTTCGCCTGGAGCGCCGCGCCGGAGTCCGGTCCCGCGGCGACCTCCGACAATATCTGGCATCCGCGTTCCTGCTCTCCCTCCAGGAGCAGGGCCCACGACTCCAGGAGGAGCGCCCTGGCCTGGAGGGGGGATCCCGCGAAGACGGACTGGAAGCCCTGCGACGCCTCCAACGCCTCCGGAAGCCGCCCCGAGCGCAGCAGGGCCTCGGCGCGCAGGTAGGCGGCGCCCTCCGAACTGTCCCCGGCGAGG
>Ga0302276_10003672_pt1 | contig 13171 bp, 12 predicted proteins | sample III_Bog_N2_3_FD_198768 | JGI IMG/M metagenome (GOLD analysis project Ga0302276, IMG submission 198768) | Peat permafrost microbial communities from Stordalen Mire near Abisko, Sweden - III_Bog_N2_3 | ecosystem: Environmental > Terrestrial > Soil > Wetlands > Peat | place: Sweden: Abisko... | reverse complement strand
TCGCACACTATTCATCTGGGTGTTCCTCCCTGTTGGCTTTGGTTGTCTGCTCAGCACAGCAACCGCAGCTTACAGGAATGGGGCGCCCTTTTATAATGCGTGGCCCCGGTCTCGGAAACCTCGCCCGACCGCGATTTTCGGGTGGACGGGTGGCCTCGGTCTCGACGCGCCAAAAACCACACCGAGGGTGCCCCCGGTCCCTCGCTCTTAGGGACCGGGGGGACTCCGGACTTCAACTAGCAAGAAGAAGCCCAAGGTGTAGCAGGATCGGTCCCGGCAAACGCCCTTGTCGCCAAAATCATAATCGCCGAATCAGTCCGATGCGACACAGGGAGACCGCAACCTTTCAGGCAGCCTGCAACCACCGGAGTTCTCTCTTACACTGAAGAGAGGAGACGGTTATGAGCGATGGTCGCGAGGAGCGGGAAGAACGTGAGAAGCGCCGCGAGCTGGAAGAACGTGAGGATCGCGAAGACCGGGTCGACCGCAAGCCCGCAGATGAGTGGGAGCCGGAGCGGGTCGACTCCTGAAAGCGCCAGGTGCCCCCAACTCCGAATCTTGGAATCTCACTCGTTTATAAACGCTACCGACTGCAGCGAACTGATCTCGAAGGGCTTGCGGCAACGGACATTGACGCATCCCAGCTTCTCGTCGCGCCGCACCATATAAGACTGCGCCTTGGCAAACTTTGCGCGGTCACGCTCGTCCGCGCCTCGGGGCAGTTGCGCCCGCTTGCGCCTGACCACCCAGGTGACTTTGTATTCGCCCGCTTGCCCGCACTTTGGGCAGGTCAGCGTATGGGTGCGCTGCTCGGTCGTTTCGTTGAAGAAATCCCGCTCTTCCATCGCTCTTCAGCTCTCGATCCCGGCAAAATCCCGCCGTCGGAGTCTCCCGGCACTTTCCCTCCGGAAGAATCTATTCCATACTCATCTTTACGGCAAAGGAACGCAAGCAGGGTGCCATGACGAAACTCAAGCCAGGAAAGTTCTCCGCCTCCAAGGCGGTCAAAGCCAACGCCCGGGAACGCATCGGCCAGCCCAAGCCGGCCCGCGTGATCGACACCGAGCCGCGCACCGGCCGCGCCACCAAACACAAGCCCAAGCTCGAAGAAACTATCCGTCAGGAGGAGTAGCAAAACAATGGCCAAAGCAGTCGGTATCGGTGGTGTTTTCCTGAAGTCGCAGGATCCCAAGGTCCTCTCCGCGTGGTACGCTGCCCATCTTGGGATCAACCAAGGCGATGTGACCTATTTGGTCTTCGACGGGCCAGAGTCGGCCGGGATGACCGTCTTCTCCCACTTCCCCCATGACACACCCTACTTCGGCGATGGGCCCCAGAGCTTCATGGTCAACTTCCGCGTGGACGATCTCGACCAACTGCTGACGCAATTGGCCGCCGCCGGCGTCCGCATCGATCCTCAACGCCAGGAGTTCAGCTACGGACGATTTGCCTGGATCTGGGATCCGGAGGGCAACCGCATCGAGCTCTGGCAACCGTTGCCCTGAGGCTCTCGACTCGACCGCCAAGGCATCGTTTCTGTCTCCGAACAGCTTCCCGCCTCCTCCAGGGCCACAGGCGGGGGGATGGGGGACGGGGGACGGTTTTTCGCCAGATTGAATCAGAAACAGGTCACTTTAGGCAGATTTCTTACCCAGGAAGGGATTTGTCTTACGCTGTCTTACGCGGCGTCTTACTAGTGTCGGACAAATGCCTTACATTCGTAGGGCAGTTGTGAGGCAGCTGTCCCGCAGCCGTCAAACCCACCCCCGGCGCCACACCGCCGTAAGACAGGCATGCGCCGGTTCAGTCGATGGCGGACCCGACTGCCAAATTGGATGGCAAGCGTCTCGTAGCTCTCAGAAATCCTCTGCCGGATCGGCAAGTCACCGAACATCTGGCCTTTGAGCGTAAGACAGTGTAAGACGGCGGTGCGGATCGCCCCAAAACGTCATTCTGGATTTGCTGGTGGTCTATCGATGACAATCCCGGCCTGGGATGCTCGCGCAAACTCCGGTTTCCTCGGAATCTGCGGCTCCCCGGTCGCCTCCTCCTCGCACCACTTCCTCCGAACGTCATTCCCTTCACCGCAGCCTCACCCTAAATGCCCATGATGTATGGGTCGGGGTGACCCCATCTTGCAAGCGCCAGATTGCAAAAGCTCAAGAATAACCTTAGAAATAGCCCGATTTACGGGTGCTGCACGCTGTAGGGGCCGGGGAGCACGGGCTCGGCGGGCTTCTCGGCTGGCTCGGGCGGGCTGGCGGCGGCGGTGCGCTTGTCGAAGATGCGGAACTGTACCACCAGGTCCAGCAGCACAGGAACGGGCTTGCCGTCCTTCACGGCCGGCTGAAAGCTGGCCTTGCGGATGGCCGCGACTGCGTTCTCGTCCAGGCCGAAGCCGATGGGACGTCCGACGGCGATCTCCTGCGCCTTGCCGTCGGGGCCGATTACGGTGTGATAAAGGGCCATGCCGGCCACCCCATTGGCCTGCGCAAACTCATTCGACTCCGGCTCGAATTTCGTCAACAGGAGCGCCTTTTGATCCACCGTATTCTGGCGCAGAATGGCCGGATCTTTGGGCCGGTAGTCGGTTTTGGCCGCCGCGGCTTCATAGTAGAGCCTCCAGAAGTCGGGCATGGCGGCCATCATGCTCTCGTCCAGCCCCAGGGCGAAGATCCTGTCGAGAGCGTCTTTGAGCAGCTTTCTGGCGTGCGCCGGCGAGGTGGTCGTGGTCACGCTCTTGGCGTCGGCTGGACGCTCTGCCTCGGGCGCGGCGGCGATCGAGGACTTCAGTTGATCGGCCTCGCTCAATTCGGTCGGCCCGGCCCCCGGCTGGGCAGGAGTTGCTGCGAGGGCTCCTTGCTTGGCCTTCTTGTCTTTCTCCCTGCCGGCCCTTGGAATCTTCTGTTTCTTGGGTTTCACCACGATCTCCCGGTCGATGGTGATGGTGACCGCTCGCTTCTTAGGGGTGATCCTGACCCGGTCGAAGGCCGTGGATGGATCTTCGGAGGCAAGCTGGCCCACAAAGTGCAGCCCGTAGCGGATGCCTTCCAGCTCCACCTTGTGCCTGGTCAGGCGAACCTTGTTGATCTCAATGGCGCTAAGCGTATAAGAGCCCTGGGCCGAGTGCCCGACGAGGCCGCCGCGCTCGTCGAACTTGAGCGAGTTGTCCAGATAGCCTTCGCGCAGGTAGAGCGCCTTGCCTACCAGCAGTCGCTTGAGCTCTTCATCACTGATGCCGCCGGGCTGGGATGCCTCCGAAGCCTTGGCGGCTTCCGCGGCTGGCGGCGTTTGCGGCCCTGCTGGCGCAGCCTGAGGGGCAACAGGCGCTGCGTTCGTTGTCGAGTCTTTAGGAACCTCTTCGGCCGGGGCGGTCGGCGGTTGGCTCTCGCCCGATTGCGTCGCAGGCTGCTGAGCCGCTTCCGGTTGTGCTGGCTGTGCGGGCTGCTGTGCCCCTGCGGAAAAGGACAACGCCAGCGCCAAAGCCGAGCAGCAAGCCGCAGCGCCAAGCCGGGCCGGGGCAGCCAGAGAAGACAAATAAGACCGGAAGAAAGCCACAAGCATTGAAGGAGACCCTTGATCGACACTTTACCAGAACGCGAGTTCCAGTGACGAAGACAATCGCGAGCAGGCCCTCAGTCCGGCCCGCTCTTTGGTGCTGGAGCGCGCTTGAGCCGCCAGAGAATCCGGCGGAAGATGCCCAGGATGCGACGCGTGTCGTGCGAGCTGAGGCTAAGCCGACGCAGCAGCAGGCGCAGATCGTGACGGTTGGCCGCCTGCATCGTCCTCGGCGAGTATCCGGCCGCAATCATCACCTCCTCAATCAACCCGGCCAGCAGCTCCAGACGGCCGGAGGTCGCGGCAGGATCCGCCGGTTCAGATTGGCAGGCCGAGTCTTCATCTCCGACATCCGGGGAGTCCGAATCGGCATGGGCCTCACGGGCCGCAGAAAAATGCGATCCGGAGGGAGTCGGGGGCTTCAGCCCCAGCACAAAGCCGACAGAATCGACGCCGGCTTTACAGTCTGCGGAAAAACTCATTCGGGCGGTAGGCCGGGGATTCATCCCCGGTATAAGGACAATGCAATCAGCGGTGGCTTTAGCCACTGAGGTATGTTTTTGCGGCGAATCTCCAGAGATCAGGCCTTTTTCCGCAGCCTGTTTAGCCCCGGCCAGAATCTCCAGCCCCAAACTCTCGAGCAAGTCAACGCGCGCGGCCACCTCATAAAGGCAGACCGCCACGGCCTGCCCCAGGTTCATCGAGGGCTGTTCCGGGTCTGTCGGGATCTCGACCAGAACATGGCAATACGAGAGGTCTTCGCGCGTAAGCCCATGCTTCTCCGAGCCGAAGACGAGGGCAACGCGGCCTCCGCTGTCCAGCTCCCGGCTGACCAGGGGCGCCAGCAGCGGCAGAGAAACCACCGGCTGCTCGGGCTTGCGATAGGTCAGCGTTCCTGTCCCGACCACAAGCGTGCAATCGGCCACAGCCTCAGCCAGGCTTGCAATGCTCCTTGCTTTGAGGAGCAGTTCCGGCGCTCCAACGGCCGACCGGGCCTCGCGCCAGTTGGCCTCGAACGGTGCCACCACCGTCAGCCGCTTGAATCCGAAGTTGGCCATAGCCCGCGCCGCCGCCCCAATATTCAGCGGATTCCGCGGCGACACCAGCACCACGTCGAAGCGCTCGCGTTGGCCTTCAGGCAGCAAGCCCATATTGTAGTTTGTCGCTTCGAGAGGGCGCGGAATATCAGTTTGCGAAAAGCTTCACTCGAAGCTCGCTTTGTGTCAGGGCACGACTTCACAGGCTGCGGAAAAACCCATGATTCCAGCCCGGTTTCGTTCCTGAGCCGTTTGTTTTACCCTTTCATGCCGGTTTTGCCGCGGTTTCCTCTCTTCGTTTTGCGTCTGGATGCCGTTTTACCGGCCTCCAGGCACACTTCGGCCCTAACGGGCCAGCACTTCAATCGGAATCAGCCTCCGCATGCGCACAAGGTTATGCGCTACGATGGTCAAACGATAAAACCAATCCACCCGATCCAGTCCGCGCAGCTTCACCTGGCGCAACGGCCGGTCCAGCTTCGACCAGCCGAAAACCCGCTCGATCAGCTTCCGTTTGCGCTGGCTGATGGCGCGGCGCGGGTCGGCCCGCTCGGCTTCGCTCAAGCTGTTTTTGCCCAGGTTGCTGCTCTGTTGCGTGTACTGGCTGAGGTGCGGCGCCACTTCCCGATCCCGCAAGGCCTCGATAAACTTCTCTTCCTGATACAACGTGTCGGCGCCTAGCGTGATCTCCAGTTCCGGATCGCGTTCTTGCTTCGGCCGAACCGTGCGGTCCAGCATGGCCAGCGCCGAGACGCGCTCGGCCGCGTTGCCCGCCTCGGTGGCTTCGGCGGCCATCGCCAAGCCGTTGCGGTTCTCGATCAACGCATGGCCCATATAGGCGGGCACCGACTTGTCGGTCTTGGACTTTTTGTACAGCCGCGCCTCCGGGTCTGTGCTCGATTCCACCTTGTCGCGCAACAGCAACGCGCCTTTGCTGCCCGAACCGGGGCCCCCGGCGACAGGTCTTCGTCGCTGGGGTGGAGAACCGGAGCCGGGCGCCGGTGGATCGCTCTTCTCCTTGAAGCTGCGTGCCGCCGCCCAGGCCGGAATCAGCGTGCCATCCACCGTGAAATGCTCCTCGCTCAACAAGTCGTGCGCGCGCGCCTCAATCAACACCGACTCCAACAACTGCTGGCTGATCGCGCCGGCAATCAGACGCTCGCGATTCTTGGTCAACACCGTCACATCCCAGACAGCGTCGTCCATCTCCAGGCCGACAAACCAGCGGAACAGAAGGTTGTAATTCATCTGCTCCATCAGCTGCCGCTCGCTGCGGATCGACTAAAGAATCATCAACAGCGTGGCCCGCAACAGCCGCTCGGGGGCAATCGAGGGCCGGCCGGTGTCGGAGTACAACTTCTCCAACTCGGCATCCATCCGCTCCAGCGCACGGTCAACCAGTGCGCGAATCTGCCGCGCCGGATGATCGGCCGGAATGCGCTGGGACAAGGTTCAATAGCTGAACATCGCCGCCTGCTTCTGATCGTCTCCACGCATGGTTCTGTGACAATTCAAATCCTGACAAAAATCGGTGACCGCCATCAGGCCTGGAGTTTTTCCGCAGCCTGTTCAGTCGTGCCGCAACGCTTGTCGCAGCTCCTAGGGGGATTTTCCGCAGCCTGTAAAGTCGTTCCCTTTCAAAGCATCGAGTTATTCCAATTCAAAGCATCTATTTATTCGTATTCAAAGCATTGAGCTATTCGTATTCAATGCATCAGATTACTCATATTCAAGCTATCGAATTATTCGGGGTTTTTCCTGACCCTCAGCTTGGCTAATCCGGGTTTTTCAGCAGCCAATAATGGAAGCCATCGACGATGGCCATGAGCGCGGCCTGGTTCAAATCGCCGCTTACTCCCGCGGTTGTCCATGGTTCGTGGCCGTCGGCATTGAAGCTGACGGTAACGCGTACGTGCGCAGCCGTGTCGTGGGCAGAGACGTCAAGAGCGGTGACGCTGAAGGTGCCCAAGCGCATCTGTGCGATTGCCGGGTGCCACTTTTCCAACTCGCGGCGCATGGCCTTGGTCAGTGCATCGACGGGACCCGCCCCCTCGGCTCGCGTTGTTGTTACCGTCGAGTCGCCGATGGACAATAACATCGAGGCCTGCACGTATCTGTTCCCGGTCTCGTCGGATTCATCCAGCACGCGCCAACTCTTGACGCTGAAGCGATCTCGCAGCGTATTCAGCACCTTCATGCAGGCCAGTTTGAAGGAGACCTCACTCACGGTGAAGCCGCCGCCTTCCATCATCGACTGGTTGGCGTCCATCAAGGCCTGGGCCTGCGTGGAATCGAGAGGAATGCCCAGTGTTTCAGAGAGCATCACGATGTTGGCTCTTCCGGATTGACCGTTGACTCCGATGACCGGGCTGGCGCCGACTCGCGCGGGATCGCACCAGAGATAAGCCCCTGGGTTCTTGCGTTCGCTGCTGCCATGCATGCCGGCCCAAGTGCCGAATGCGCCGGGACCGACGATGGGCGTGCCGTGCGGCGGCTCCAGCCCGAAGGCCGAGTAGGCGGAGTTAGCGAGGCTGGTAAGTCCGGTGAGGGACGCGGGAGTTACAAATTCCGCTTCGCCTCTAAGCTGCATACTGCCGATGACGGTGGTGAGATTCACGTTGCCGCAGCGTTCGCCTGTGCCGAGAATGGTGCCTTGAATCTGGGTAGCTCCGGCAAGAATCGCGGCGCGGGCGTTGGCGACTCCCAGGCCGCGGTCGGTGTGGCCGTGAAAGCCGAAGTTAGCGCCGGGATAACTTCGCACCAAGCCCTCGATCACCTGGCCGACTTCGGTTGGATCGGCGCCGCCGGTGGTATCGCAAACCACGATTCGGCTCACCTGCTGGCTGGCGCATTGCGCAACCATCTGATGGAAGTAGTCAAGGCTTAGTTGGCTGAAATCGGCGTCGCAATCGTTTCCGTTTTCACGGCGGCCGCAAGCGGCGTCCATGGCGTGCTCAAGGTCGACGATGACTTCAAGACCGCTGTCTTGCAGGCACTCCACAGTCTCGTAAGCCATCAGCAGGTTTTCTTCCGGCGTGGTTTCGAGGGACTTAAGAACATCCAGCAGACGGGATTTGACGACGATGACAGCGACGGGAACGCGCTGCTTGTGGCTGACCATGAATTGGACGTCGGACCATTGCTGGACCTTTGCGCCGCGGCCGCGCGTTCTGCCGAACAAGGCCAGCTTCATGGTGCTTGTGTTCACTGGATAGAGTGCGGCAGTCAAATCCGAAACGAATTGATTGGCGCCGGCAAAGCCGATCTCGGCATAGTGGACGCCGAATGTGGCCATGTGCTGGAGAAGGCCGACGGCATTGGGCACGGAGATGTCGATGTTCGGCTGCTGCAACCCGTCTCGAAGACTTGTGTCGAAGATCTCGACTCTTACGGCTTCAATTTCCTTCATTTGGTCCTGCATCGGGTGATGAGAATATCCTTGGCGATCGAAATTGGACAAGCATATGGCCGAATTCCCATCATACCTCTTCGGATGAGCAGATTCACGGCGTGGTCTTCGCGTTGGCCGGATGCAGAGTCAATGTATCAGCTCGGGTCTTTTGCGTCGCAAAGGGGAAGCAGGCCGTCCCGTCGATCCTACCCCACGCTGAAGCGCGGGGCTAACCAACACTGCGCCTACGGCGCGGATTTCAGGCTGGCGTGAGCATTGGTATCGCGCGCAGCCAGGCCCCTTTGAGGGGCCACAAAGCATAAAGCCCCCGGCTCTGCCGGGGGATATTTACAGAGGTTGCGGAAAAAGGACGATTCGGACGTTAAAAGCTCGAAAACCATCCCGCAGGGGCTAAAGCCCGCGTTGATTATGCGGCTCTTACGGCACGACTGAAGTCGTGCCCTGACGCTTGCCGGGGCTTCGCAGGGGTTTTTCCGCAGCCTGTAAAGTCGTGCCCTGATACAAAGCCGGTGTTTTAGCCAGAAGAAACAGGTGTTTTAGCTGGTCAGGTTGTAGACCAGGCCGTAGGGATCTTTGATGTAGCATCGCGGAAAATCGGGTTCATTCTTGATGACTTCGCACCCGGTCTTTGTGAGCCGGAGTTTGGCGGCTTCGACGCTGTCTACCGTGACTTCCAGGACCGGGCCCAGAGCCGGGCCGCGCTCGATGAAGAGGTTGATGTGGCGGCCGTGAAGGCTGATCATTTCTGGTTCTTCACCGGTGATCTCGAAGCCGAGATGATCGACGTAAAAGGACGCAGCTTTCTTCGGATCTGGGGCTTGAATAAGAATGTCCTTACCAAAGGTGTTTGCCATGCGCGCTCCCAGGTGTTATTTGAGTCTGTCCGGCGACGAATCGTGAATGGGGCAAGTCTAGCACCGATTTCCGATAGGCCACATTGAATCTGCTCAACTTCGGACGAGATTGGAGCGAAGGGCTATCCGCGTTTCTTTCCGCCGGGTTTGCTGCCGAAGCGCTTGCCGCCGGAAGGTGGGCCGGTGCGTTTGGGGCCGGTTGGTTTGCCCTTGTAGCCGGATTTGGAGAAGCCGCCCGGCTTCCTCCCGGGGCCGGTTTTTCTGTCGGCGCGCGACGTGGAGCTGGAATAAGGCTTGGCCTTGGTGGGGCGGTAATCGGATGCGCCCTCGGTGCGTGGCGTGAAAGGACGGGAAGAACTGGGGCTGGAGCCTGGGGCGGGCCGGGGCGTGAAGGTGCCCGAGCCCTCGTCGCGGCGGAAGGGACGCTTGGCTGGGCCGGCCGAAGAGCGGTCTCCAGACTTGGAGAAACCGGGCTTGGAGAACTTTCCGGGTTTGCTACTGGGCCGTGCGCCGCCTGCGCGGGGCTTGCCGCTGCTGGTGGTGAAGGGACGCGCCAAGCCGCCTTCGCCGCGGAAGGGCTTGGGTGAGCTGGAACGCGGGGAAGAGGCTGGCCTGTCGAAGCTGGGGCGGCCTTGGCCACCGGGACGACTGGGTCTGTTTGGCGTATGGGGCCGGTCTTCGAAGGGGTGGGGCGAATTGGAGCGCGGGGCAACTGAACGAGGCTCGAAGTTGCGCTCCTCAAAAGGACGTGGCCGGTAGGGACGAGCTGGACCCGGCTGTGCAGGGCCTCGTTGATCGGCCTTGATCTCTTCAATGTGGAGATTGGGCGGTCTTACCGGGCCAAGGTCCTCGTCGAAGTCTCGGGTCTCGCGCTTGGGTGCTTCGCGGCGTGGCGGGGCCGAGCGCTGGAAGGCTGGCTTGCCGGTTTTATCAGGGCGCTCGGGCTTCTTCCATGCGGGCTTGTCGAATTTGGGCTTGGCGGTAAAGGGACGGCCGGGGGCGGCTCTGCCCGTTTCCGCCGAGTCGGGCCGTGCATGCGCTTGTCTGTCTTGTGCCGGTCTGTCGTATGCGGGTCTGTCAAAGCTGCGTCCTGAGGGCCGGGCCGAGCCGAAGTTGGCTTGACCGCCGGCGCCTGCCCGGCGAGGTTGTTCGTCTTCGGCGTGGGAGAAGCTCCGAACGGGGTTGGGAGCAGAGGTGCGGCCGGCGGAGGGACGGAAGCCTTCTCCGCCACGGTCTGGACTGCTACGGTTTGGGCGGGCATGGTCCGGGCTGCCACGGTCTGGGCGGAAGGGCTTCTTTACTGCGTTCTTGCTGTAAGTGCCTGTCGGGCGGCTGGGGCGATCTGTGGCAAATGGTTTCTTGGGGCGGAATTCGCTGGGCCGGCTGGGGGCAGCGGAGCCTTCTTCAGGCTGCGTATTCTCGAGCGGCTTGGCCAGGCGCGCTCGGCTGCTTGGCTTGGGAAGGACGGTCGGCAGCTTGCCGGCGTCGGCCAAGTTGCGGCGGCGAATATCTTTGGATTTTGGGGTGCGCAGCTTGCCTTCGGCGGCCTGGCGCAGCAGTTCCAACTCACGGGGTTCGAGTTCGCGCAGGTTGCCCGGCTCCTGGTCGAGAACCAGCGGGCCATAGCCTGTGCGGCGAATCTTTTCGACAAAGTGGCCGACCTCCTCGAACATCTTGCGGAGTTCGCGGTTGCGGCCCTCGATGAGAACCACCTCATACCAGGGATTGTCGCCCTGGCGAACCTGGCGGATGCGCGCTGGAGAGGTGCGCACCTTGGACGAGCCGGGCTTGCCACGCTCAATGGCGACGCCCCCGCGGAGGATGTCGAGTTCGGCTTCGGTGGGCTGGCCGGCTACCTTGACCAGATAAGTCTTTTCCACGCCCGAGGAGGCTTTGGTGAGGCGGTTGGCCAGGTCGCCGTCGTTGGTGACCACAAGCAGCCCTTCGCTCATGTAATCGAGACGGCCGACGGGGTAGAGGCGCTCCTTCATCTTGTCGAAGAACTGCATCACGGTGGGCCGGCCTTCGGGGTCCTTGACCGTGGTGACGAAGCCCCTGGGCTTGTTGAGGATGAAGTAACGCAGCCGTTCGGGGCCCTGGAGCAGCTTGCCGTCGACGCGGATGTGGTCGCGGCCGAGGTCGGCCTTCGTTCCCAGCACCGTGACGACCTTGCCGTTGACCTGAACGCGGCCCTGCTCGATCAGCGCTTCGGCGCTGCGGCGGCTGGCTATTCCGGCGGCGGCGAGAATTTTTTGCAACCGCTCGAGCTTGGCGGGTGGGCGCGGCTTGGGGGTGAACTCGGGTTCGGAGTCGTCCTCGGACTCGCCTTCCGGTTCGGGGCTGTCTTCGGCTTCAATCTCAGTCTCCGATTTCGAATCGGGTTCGGCTTCGAGGGCAGTTGTTGCCTCGCCTTCGGTCACGTCACCGATTGGGTCTTGGATTTCAGTCTTCGGGATCTCAGGTTCGGATGTTGTATCCAGGATTGGTTCGGTTGATTCCGTTGATTCGGTTGGGGCTGATTCAGGCTGGAGCTTAGTTTTCTTCTTCGCCATGGGGAGTTGTCTCGGTTTCTGCCTGCTCTGTAGAGGGAGGCGCAGCAGGAGCGGCCTCATCGGGGGGTGGGGGTTCGTTGCTGACCGCCGTCTCGGCGGTCTCAGTGGATTCAGGAGATTCTGTCTTCGTTTCCAGGCTTTCGGCGGGCGAGTCTTCGAGCTCTTCGCTGGCGGCTTCGTCGAATTCCGGACCCAGGGCCGGGTTCGATCTCTGTTCGGGGTCCTCTCCGGCAGAGGATTCGGGCTCGTCGAGTTCGATTGCTGCCAGCTTCTCGAACTCCTCCATGGAGGGCAGTTCGGAGACGTCTTTGAGGCCGAAGCGGAGCAGGAACTCTCGGGTGGTTTTGTAGAGGATCGGCCGGCCGATGACCGGTTTGCGTCCGGCGGTGGCGATCAGCTTGCGCGCGAGCAGCGAACCGAAGACGCCGGAGGAGTCCACGCCGCGGATTTCATTGACCTCGGGCGCGGTGACGGGCTGCTTGTAGGCGATGACGGCCAGGGTTTCAAGAGCAGGCAGGGAGAGTTTGAGCGCCGGCTTGAGGCTCCTGACGAAGAGCCGGACGGCGTCGTGGCACTCGGGTTTGGTGGCCACGCGGTAGCCGCCGGCGATCTCGCGAATCTCGACGCCGCGGCCATCGGAGGCGCAGGAGGCGATGAGTTCGTCGAGGAGCTGGCGGAGGACGGCTCGGACTTCGCGGTCGCGCTGGCGGGCCTGGCGGCGTGCTTCGGCCTGGGCGTCTTCAGAGGTGTCGGGCTCGACCTCAGCGGGTGCGGGCTCGGATTCCGCTGGAGGGAGGTAGGCAGGGTTGCCGGCTGGACTGGCTTGCTGATTGGCGTCTGGACCGGCCTCAGCAACGGGCCCGGCGTTCGGTGCCGGGCTGGTAACTGGGCTGGTATTTGGGCTGGATTCCGGACTGGTTTCTGAGTTGCTGTTTGGGCTTGCTTCGGGAGGAGGCTCGTCGGCTTGCGCGGCAGGCTCGAGGACGGGTTCTGGCGCGCCGGGTTCAGATGAGGGCGTCGTCGGTGCCACATCGTCGAGATTCTCGGTCAGACCGAGGGGCAAAGTTTGGGCGTCTATTGCGGCTTCGGCGGCCTGTTCCGCAGACGCAGCTTCGTTTTGCGCCTTCCATTCAAGGGCTTCGGCGGCAAAGAGGGCGGCGAGCTGGATCAGGGTGACCGGCTCCTCCGCGGCATAGATGACTGCTTCCAGCTTGGCTTTCAGGCTCATTCTTTATAGGTACCTTAAGTATGGTATCGGATGTGGGGCCCGGCTGCGCGCCGATTGGGGCCGGAAGGGCGAACAAAGCGGCTTTTTTGGCTGAGAACGGGCAGTGGGTGGGTGGCGACGCTCAAGAAGTGGAGCTGGGGTGCAGTTTTCGGTTGGCCGGTCACACTTACAGAATTTTGAAACTGATCTCCCGGTTCCCGATCTGAAGCAGTAGAATCGCACCAAAGACGGAGGTCCCGTCCCATCAGGGTCGTACTGATCGGCACCCGCGCCTTCATCGTGTCCGCTGCGCCAAAATTAGCATTCCACCGGATTGACATCCCTCTGATGGAGTTGATATCAACTACGTGTCGACTGGATAGCGACGCCCTGATCTATCCGCCCTAAAGGAGAATTCTCGCCATGTTTACGCCCAAAGGAAAGTTCGGCTGGTATGAACTCATGACCAGCGATACGAAAGCCGCCGGCAAGTTTTACTCTGACGTAGTGGGCTGGACGACCCAGGAGATGCCCGGTGACGGCCCCCCGTA
>Ga0302276_10003670_pt1 | contig 13172 bp, 10 predicted proteins | sample III_Bog_N2_3_FD_198768 | JGI IMG/M metagenome (GOLD analysis project Ga0302276, IMG submission 198768) | Peat permafrost microbial communities from Stordalen Mire near Abisko, Sweden - III_Bog_N2_3 | ecosystem: Environmental > Terrestrial > Soil > Wetlands > Peat | place: Sweden: Abisko... | reverse complement strand
CGATGATTTTCTGCATTATGGAAGGCTAACCTGCGAAATAATTCAAAAAATCATAGAAGCATTTCTCATCTTTGGCACTGCGGACAGTAGTGAGTTCCCCTTCCGCCCACCACAATGCGCCGTATCGGCGTCTTGCAGCGCGGGCAGGGAAGCCCGGTGCGCAGATAAACACAGTGCTCCAGTTGAAAAAAACCCCGCACCCCATCCACATCAACGTAATCCGAGACCGACGAACCGCCCAGCCGGATGGCGTGCTCCAAAACCGCGCGCAGCTCCAAGCGCAGCCGCTCAAGCTCTCGCGTTGTCAGCCGTCCCGCTCGCCGCCTGGGCCGGATGCCGGCGTGAAACAGGCTCTCGTCGGCATAGATGTTGCCCACCCCGGCCAGCAGCGCCTGGTTCAGCAAGGCGGCCTTGATGCAAAGCTGCCTGCCGCGAAAAAGAGAGGCGAATGCCTCCTTCCCGATGGTGAGCGGCTCCGAGCCTGCTGCGCTGAAGCCAACATCGAGCCGCAGGTCGCGATACTCCAATCGCCCAAATCGCCGTGGGTCTACAAAGCGCACTTCCCTGCCACTGGCCAGCAGCAGCCGGACGTGCGTATGTGGCGCCACAAGACCGTCGGGAGTGGTAACGAGCAGTCTTCCCGTCATGCCAAGATGCACAATCCACTGGGCCGGAGATTCTTGTGTGTGTGAGGGGCCAAGCTCGCAAACAATGTGCTTTCCGGTGCGATGCACACCCAGGAAGATGCGCCCCTCGAGCCCCGCAGCCTGTTGAGCTGGCGGCGTCTTGAACGGTTCCCGGTGTCTGCCGAACCAGGCTTGCACGATTCGATCGCCGCGCACACGCTCGTGGACGCCTCTGGCAATGGTTTCAACCTCAGGCAGCTCGGGCATTGGTCAATTGTAGAGGACTACGGATCACGGGCACAGAGCCAGCTCTCACTGTCTGCGTTCGCCCGATCCGCGAATCCTGCTGGCCTCAAAGCTCACGATCTTCCACTCGCCGCGCACATCCCGCACATAAACGCGGGTATAGCGAAAGCTGCCGGTAAAATCGCCCTCGGCGTTCGTTCCCTGAACCTCGGCAAGAGAGGTGACCACCGCCGTCGTTCCGTAAAAACGCACCTTGCGGTCGGAAATATCGAGTGCCTTGATGTGCGTTCGCCCAGAACGGAGATTGGCCAGTGCCTGCTCTTTGGTTTGCAGGGTGCCAGAGGCGGTGATGGCCATGTAGTCGTCTGCCAGCAAGGAGTCCATCGCCGCGGTGTTTCCGCTCAACACGGCATTTCGCCACGTATCTTCAAGCTGGTCGATCTCGTGGCGGCGTTCGTGCTTCTGCGTTCCGGGCAGCCCCGCATAAAGAGGAGCCACCCACAACGCCTGCATAAGCACTGGGACGAGCATTGCCGCCAGTATCATCCGTCGGTTCTTACGAAGTGGAGCGTTGGTCGAGGCGCCGCGCATAACCGTATCGGATACTAGCCCTCAATGGGCGAACCGGTCAATGTGTTTTCAGAAATCGCTTTCCAATGTCGACCGCCTGCTCCCAAAACCAAACTGAGACCCGTGTTCTTGGGCGCGCCCCGGTTGGATGAAAAGCTCTCAAACGACAGCAACCAGGTTCTCCACGCTCCGCTCCCGCATCTTCTGGTAGAGTCCCCCCACCGCGTGCTTGCTGAAGTGGTCCGACTCGCGGTGTGCTGCCAGGGCCTTCGCGTCCTGGTATTGCTCATAGATAAGTACGGTGTCGGGATCGTCCTCCAGATGATGCGGGATATAGCTCACGCACCCCGGTTCCTGGCGCGAGGCCGACGCCAACTGGCGCAGGGTCTCCGCCACGTCGGCGCGATCTTCCGGAGCAAACTTCAGGCGAACCATAAAACTGACCATAGTTTTTCCATTTCTCTCTTGCCTGAGCCGCCAAGTCTCAGGGCTATTCTCAAGCGGGTTTCTCAAGTTTACGCAAGAACAAGTCGATCCATGAATAAATCTACGCATGAATCTTGTCGAGGGCCTCGGCAAACTCCGGCAGCACGATCGTCTGATTCCGATCCGGTCCCGTCGATACCATCCCGATCCGCGCTCCGCTCTCCCGCTCCTGAAAGCGCAGATAGTTCTGCGCAGCCTGGGGCAGCTTGTCAAACTCCGTGATCCCCTCGGTCGATTCCTTCCAGCCCTTCAGCGTCGTGTACCGCGGCTTGATCTGCTCCAGACCCTGCACATCCGCCGGAATCAAGTCTGTCACCTTGCCTTCGATCTCATACCCGACGCAGATGGGAATCTCGGCGAGCTCGTCCAGAACGTCCAGCTTGGTGATTACCAGCCATTCGGCTCCATTCACCTGGTTTGAGTAACGCAGCAGCGGAATATCCAGCCATCCGCACCGCCGCGGCCTGCCAGTCACTGCTCCATACTCGTTTCCGCGCGCCCGAAGGTGGTCGCCAACCGCGTCCTGCATCTCGGTCGGGAAAGGTCCCTCTCCCACCCGTGTCACATACGCCTTGGTCACAGAGATCACCGTTCCGATCGCAGTCGGGCCCACTCCTGTTCCCGTCGCCGCGCCGCCCGCCGTCGCCGACGACGAGGTCACAAACGGATACGTCCCGTGGTCGATGTCTAGCATCGTCCCCTGCGCGCCCTCGAACATAACGCTCTTGCCCTCGGCCAGAATGTTGTTCAGCAGACGCCCTGTATCCGCCACGAACGGCCTTACCTGCTCCGCCGCCGCCGCATATTCGTCGTACATCTTCGCCGGATCCAGAGCGGCCGTCCCAGTGCCAAACAGCGCCTTCACAATCGCGTTCTTCTCGGCGCACGCAGCCTCGATGTGCGTCTTCAGCAGCTCTGGCCGCAGCAGATCCACCACACGCAACCCGCTCCGCGCCATCTTGTCCTCGTAAGCCGGTCCGATTCCCTTGCTCGTCGTTCCAATCTTCTGCCGGCCCGGAGCACATTCGGCCGCCAGCTCGATCATCCGGTGATACGGCAAGATAACCTGCGCCCGGTTCGACACAAACAGCCGCTCATCCACTGCAACGCCCAGCTTCCGCAGCTTGCCCACCTCGTTCAAGAATGCAAGCGGGTCAAGCACCACGCCGTTGCCGATAATGCCCTTGCATCCAGGGCGCAGCACTCCGCAGGGAATCAGTTGCAACACAAACTTCTGCTCGCCGATGATGACCGTGTGCCCGGCGTTATGCCCGCCGGCGTATCGCGCTACGGCAGCAAACCGCTCGCTCAATACATCGACGATCTTCCCCTTGCCCTCGTCGCCCCATTGGGCGCCCAGCACTACTGCCGTCTTTGCTCGCATGTCGTTCCGTTTCCCTTTAGGCTGTGGTTTTTTGGAGAGAGATGCCCCAGCTCAGCGTCCTTTTCAGAGAAAGCGAACATTGGCGGGGTTGTAGAACAAAGGCGCAGGACATCCCAGCCTGCACCTGATTCGATGATAAACCCTGGCATCACTCAGGCCTGGGCGCCCATTCTTCTACCCGGAAACTGCGATCTGGCCCATCGGCAGTTTTCAAGGATGGCAAAGTGTGCTCCAATGTCATTGATCTAAAAGACAGGGATTGAGGACCACCGGGAAGGCAGGATGTTTGATGGCGGACGCGAACCTGCATGATTCCATCGGAGAGAAACCGGAAGCCGAACCTGAGCGCCTCCGCTACTCGATTGTTGAACCGCCCCCGGAGGGATCCCCCGGCCATTCCGCGCAAGCCAACCCGCAAGATCCAAAAGGCGAGCCGACAGAAGAGGAGCCTGAACGTCTCCGCTACACCGTCATTGAACCGCCCCCGCCCCCCCCGGATGAATTTGCCCGCCCTGAAGTGCGCTATCCCGTCAGCGCGGGCGCGGATGCGAAACAGCACACCCCCAAGCGCGAACCTGCCGTTCCTGCGCCGCCCGCAGGAGATGGGCTCGGCGAACAGATTCGGAAGTTCTCGCAGAATCCGATCAAGGTATATATCGCTGCCGGCGTGGGCCTTGGAATTCTCTTTGGGTGCGTGATTGCAGCCGTCTCCTGGCATTTGGGCAAGGCCGATGGGCCGTACGATTTGGGACCGGTCACATCAAGCGGCTTCGGCTTGAAAGGCCATTTGTACACCAAATGGGATCAGAACCTTCAATACCACCTGACGCTGGCGCCCAGCGATCCGGACCGGCAAGCGGGGTTTGCGCTTGCCGTCTCCCATTCCCCGCGTCCTCTTTCCATCGAAATTCACTTGCAAGACGCTCAAGGCTTCGTCTTGTGCTCCAGAGACATCGTATTGAAATTAGATGCCGCCAGCGCGCCGGCTCTTGCGGCACTCAACCAGCATCCCCAGGCGGGGAGCGCCGATGCGGCCAATGTCTCCGGGAATCCGCCGTCGCAAGGGATGCAGGATCTGTGGGCAGCTCAAGAGGCTGAAAGGGAGCTGGGCAAGGATGTCTTTCAGAATGAAATCGGCCCAGATGGAACGATTGTGGCCATCAACGCTCAAGGCGAGATCCCATGCTCGGAGAAGGCTTATGCAAACACTTCGTCCTGGAGTTTCACGCCCGACTTTCCCTCCCTGGCCGAGCAGGATGAATTGCGCAATGGGCAAGAGGTGCAGGCCAACGGAGGACGTGCTTCTGGCGAAGCCCTTGCCCCCCGCAGGAAGCCTGCCACGGTAGCCGCGCCCAAGCTCTTGCCTTTCTCGATTGAGGGAGACGATGCCATCGTCGACTGGGACGCATCCCGCGGGATCATCGAAACCCGCGAGGGAAAGACCTTCTACTTCGACAAGACGAGCGGAGAAATCGTCAACCCCAGATGGCAGGACTATCCAGTAGGTATCCATTATCGGTGCGACCAGACCTCAACATGCATACTGTCGAACGCCGGCGCGGGTGCACTGCGCGTCAGGCTGGGCAGATAGATCCAGGCCGAGCTTGGTGCGGGGCCCAATTCTTTTCATGCGGCGGTCCTTAATGAGTCGGGGGGCTGCGGGTAGCTGCCTACAGACTACGTTTTGCTTGCCCCATTCGTGGCGGCAAGGGCAATGTCCATGCAATTGCCCGTACTGGCGAAGGGCTCCTTCCAAGACCCTCACCAGCCGTGTCGGCGCTTTAGCCCAATGCAGAGCACTGGGAGATGATCGGAGCAAGTTGCGTGACAACCAACCCAGAAGACTTGGAGTCCTCGGGCCGCGCCTCCACTACGAACCGGAGATTGTCGGTAACCATCGCAACTGCCGTCTTGAGCTCCTTCTCGAATACGGCAACGGACCTTTCCAGCCGCTGTAGGTAGTCCTCGCGTATCCGGTCTGCGTTGCGGCTCAATTCCGCGTCGATGCAGGCCAGCATTCGGCCAAAAATAGCGCGGCGCATGATGGACTTCGGCAGGGCGAAGATCAGCTTGTCGAGATGGTGTTGAAATACGGGCTCCGTGCTATAGCGCAACCGGCTCTCCACCGACAGGGAAGAGGCCACAGCCACCGGCTTGACCGGAACATCGAACAAGTATCCAGCAGCGGCTTGCAAGCGTTCCAATACATTGTTTGTCCGTTCGACAAAACGGTGCGACAACGCCGCCAATTCCATGTGGATGCGCTCGTCTTCCTGCGCCCGCCAGTCTTCAAAAACGGCTTCAACCTCGCTGAGCATGAACTGATCGAGCATCTCCCCAAGCTCTCGACGGTTCTCGCTCGGCTCCTGGCTTCTCAGTTTGTTCAACCGGTTGTGCACCCTCGGGGTAGCTGCGGCGAGGTGATCCTTCAGATCCTTCTCGACGCGGGCCATAAGCGTTGCTGTATCCTCACGCAGCAGATGGCGCAAGTCCTTCGATTCCTGGTCCGCTCTTGCCAGAGCCTCTGCCAGGGCGGATTTCCTCGATGCAATTTCTTCGCCGGTCATGAACTTCGCGCGTTCCCCAACCATGGCCGCAAACTTCAATGTGCGAGCAATCCGCAACAAATCGAGGGCCACCGACTGAAACAGCGTCTGCTCCTTTTCCTCGGCGGCAAAGTGGTTAAGGCGGGCCATGAGCCGATCCATGCCATTGGCTTCTTGGGGCGTCAACTCGATGCGCTCCTTCATTGCCAGCCGGGCTGAGAGCGGAAACACCTCCGGCTTCTTGATGCCGACATGGTTTCGCAGCTCATTCTCCAGGAAGCGAACGACTGCTTCGACTTCGTCGCGTGTAGCGACGTCCGTCTTGTTGATGACGAACAGAAGTTTGGGCACATCCTGGCGAATGCGCCGGAAGAAGTCGGATTCGACGGCGGTGATCGACGGATCGACGGAAAGAACCGCAATGCCGGCATCCACTTCGGCGAGATACTCCTCCGTCGTCGTGGTGTTATGCCTGTGGGTCGAACCGATTCCAGGCGTGTCGATAAGGGCTATGCCCATGGCCAGGAACAGCGAAGGGTAGGAGACCTCAGCGGATGCGACCTGCTTTGTGTTCCCAGGATTGCCGGCTTCCGTAATGTACTCATAGAGGAATTCGACCGCAATCTGCTCGGTCTTACCCGATAGATAGCGAATCTCCGCCGCGGGCGCCGTTCCATAAATGACCCTGGTAATGACGGAAGTCAGGGGTAGAACTCCCGTCGGCAGAATCCTCGCGCCCAGCAGCGCATTGATAAAGGAACTCTTGCCCCGCTTTGTCTGCCCGAGCACCGCCAGGTTGAAGCGATTCTTCCTCAGCTTGTCGGATAGAGCTTCGAGCGACGCGCGCAAGTCCTCTGTCTGGTTGCCTTCAGCAAGCTCGGAAAGCTCATCGATGGAACGCAGAAGCGCCTTGCGCACTAACTGCTGAATGCCAGGCTCGCTGGCCGCGGAGAATGTCATAGCGCACCTCTAAGACCTGTAAGGAGTTTCCCGGTTCTCGCGGAGGTCCAAGAATACCGTACCACGCACTCAATTTAAATCGAGGGCATCTCTTGCCAAAAGTGCAATCGCATGAACGAGATGTACCAAGATTGCAACGAGTTCACGCGGCTTCCCAATTCGGGTTGGCTAATAGTTGACTCGCCTTGGCAAGCAAACTTTCGCTCAGTACTGGAATCGCCGCAGAGGACTTACGGTCTCGAAGTATAACACTTTAGTTGTAGAAATGACTGTGAATGGATTCACAGCATTTCCACATTTTGGGCGGAGGGGCTGCGGTCGAGCCAACAGATTGCGAGAGAAAGAGTCAATTCCGGCTGTCCGCCAGCCACCGCTGCCAACCATCGGATTGCCTTATAGGGAGCGCCTACGTCATTCATCGCATCTGCAGGAATGGCCGCAATCCGCTGCCAGTACAATTGAGCAGTGATGGAACTGGTGCAGATCGAGTCGGCGAGCAAGGCTCCGGCGCCCAAGCCCGAGTGGCTCAAGGCGCGCGCTCCAGTGGGTGAGAACTATCACGGCCTGAAGAGGCTGGCGCGATCGCTGGGGCTCAACACGGTGTGCGAGAGCGCCCACTGCCCCAATATCGGCGAGTGCTGGCATCACAAGACCGCTACCTTCATGATGCTGGGAAATCTATGCACGCGGCGCTGCGGGTTCTGCGCCGTGCCCAAAGGAAGGCCCACACCCATCGACTTCGACGAACCGCGCCGCCTGGCCGAGGCGGTGGCCACCCTTGGCCTGCAATTCGCTGTGATTACCAGTGTGAACCGCGACGACGACCTGGTGGGCGGGGCGCGCGCCTTTGCAATGGTCATCGAAGAGATTCGCCGCCAGGCGCCCGGCTGCCGTGTCGAGGTACTCATCCCCGACTTCCAAGGAAACGAAGAGGCGATACGCACAGTCGTCGACGCGCGGCCCGAGGTGCTGAACCACAACGTCGAATCGGTACCGCGCCTCTACCGCGTGGTGCGCTCCGGGGCCCGATATGCGCGAAGCCTGGAGTTGTTGCGCTCCGCAAATGAGATGCGGCCCGAGGGGCTGACAAAATCCGGCATAATGGTGGGATTGGGCGAGGAGACGGCAGAACTGCTGGAGGTCTTCCGCGATCTGGCGGCGGTCAATTGCGACATCCTGACCATCGGTCAGTACCTGCGCCCCTCACGAGACCACCTGCCCATGGCCCGGCTTTACACGCCGCGCGAGTTTGCCGAGCTAAAGACCGAGGCGCTCAAGATGGGCTTCCGACACGTGGAATCGGGCCCGCTGGTGCGATCGAGCTATCACGCGCATGAACAGGCTGCATCGGCAAGCTCCGCAGCGGTCTAGAAAGATTCTGCGCGTGCTCGAATACCATACTCTGCATGGATGAAATGGCAGGTAGAAGCGGCGTGCACTGCTGGCTCAAGCAACGGCGTCACACGCGAGCCTGGTGAAGTTTGGCCGTACCAGCAGACGCGATGCCGCCCCCCATGCCCAGGACATGCCTTGCCGCAGGGACGGATCAGAGTGATCTGAAATCCGTGGGCGAGGTCAACCCGACGTGGCCGACAGTCCAAAAGGGAAGCGTCTTGAGGGCAGCGGACCTCTCCTCTTGGTCGCAACAAATGAGAAGCGCGTTGCCCGCTTGGTGCGCAATCTGGCTGCCTTCCAAGTGCTGACGGCGCAGTAATCGCGTACCCTTTGCGGCGACACCGGCGGCATCTCGCCCGAGATGACGCCGGAATGCTACCTCTTCTTTTCTTCTTCCTTCTGTGGAGCAGCCGCCTGGTGCTGCTGAGGAGCTGCCTGACGTTGCTGCTGCGGAGCCGCCTGGCGCTGCTGCTGCGGAGCTGCCTGACGCTGCTGCTGTTGCGGGGGAGCTTGGCGCTGCTGTTGTGGAGCAGCTTGGCGTTGTTGTTGTTGCTGCACTGCCTGGCGTTGCTGTTGTTGCTGAGCCGCCTGATGCTGCTGTTGCTGCTGAACGGCCTGCCGTTGTTGCTGTTGCTGGACTGCTTGATGTTGCTGCTGCTGTTGCTGAACAGCCTGATGTTGCTGCTGTTGCTGAACAGCCTGATGTTGCTGCTGTTGTTGAACGGCCTGCCGTTGCTGTTGTTGCTGCTGCTGTTGTGGAGCAGGTTGCCGCTGCTCTTGTTGCTGGACAGCCTGATGCTGTTGCTGTTGATGAACAGCTTGTTGCGGCTGCTGTTGCTGAACGGCCTGACGCTGTTGCTCTTGCTGAGGCGCTTGCCGTTGCTCCTGCTGCTGCGGAACCGCCTGGCGCTGCTGCGCGCCTACCTGATTCCGTGCCTGCAACGCCGCTGGAGCCCTCACGTTGTGATCCGCCGCAAGCGGCTGGCTGACCGCGACGCTGGCTGGACGGCCATGATTGACGCTGGCAAACTGAGCCCGATTGGTGCTGGCCACGCGCTCATTCTGCACCTGCGCCGACATGGGCGCGGCACGAGGCGTACGCAGCGCCGCCAGCTCCGCGGGTCTCGCCCGCACCTGCACTCCGCCCGAGCCGCCATTGAAGCTCACACGAGCTCCGCCCCTGTTGCCGCCGCTCACCGATCGGCTATAGACGTTGCGCTCCACTGAGACGTTCACGTTGTTGACCGATCGGTTGTAGTTGAAGTGGCCCCCACCCCAATAGCCGCCCTGGTAGCCGTAGCCGACATAGCCAAAGCCATAATCCACGCCGCCATAGAAGCCGACGTACTCGCCCCAGTAGCCGCGGTAGAACCGGTAGTGGTTGTGCCAGTAGCCCCAGTAGCCGGGGGTCCACAAAGCGCCCTCGTAGGGAGCCTCGACCCATACGCCCGGCACCCAGTAATAGTCTCCCTGAGACCAGCCCCAGTAGCCGGGCGTCCAGAGGTAGTCGTCGCCGGGCGCCTGCGGCTGATCGTAGTCGGGCAGCGGCGGGGGCGGCTGGTCGGCGGTATACGCCGGCTGTTCGCCATAACCTGAATCCTCCTCAGGCTGATCCGCCGGCTGGCTGTAATTGCCGCCCGCATTGGGTGGCGGAGCGCTCTCTTGGCTGTTGTAACCCACCTGCAAAGGCGCGCTCTGCTGATTGCTATACTGCTGGGGCGCCTGAGCGCTCGAGTCTGCGGAGACCGGGGCCAGGTTGGCCGCCGCCGGGTCCGATGCCGAGTCCTGCGTGCCGTTCTGGCCGGAGTTGGCCGCTACCTGATCTTGATTCGATTTGCATCCAACGGTGCAAAGCATTGTCGCCACAACCAGTAACGGCAACTGACCATATTTGCGCAATAAGTTCATCTCACACTCCAATACGCTTGAAGCCTATCGGAAGCGTCCCACGCCAGGCTGGACTCTTTTGACCATCACCACCCAGGCCTCAATGCCGCGCCCCCGGCGGCAATGACCTGCCCCGGTTGTTGGCCGGCGGCGTAGTCACCGGCTTGCGCTCCACGCGCGGCGGCACGAGCTGCTCGCACAGAGCTGAATCCTGCCCGCGCGCCATTCCCGGCAGCGCGCCCTGCCCGCCGCAAAGCCGCAGCTTCAAGGCGTCAGCCTCTTTGCCGCCCAGCGCCACCGTTCGCTCCAGACCGCTGATCGGATCCAGATCATAGCGGTACACAAAGTCCTCGGGCGGCTTCTGCTTGCCATAGTCGAAGTGGCTCCAGGTAGCCATCAGTTCCCGCCCATTGGGCTCAGCCATGCCCGCGTACACCTGGGTCCAGGCCACGCCCGCCAGCGGATTGGCGCTCCACACCGGCGCAGCCTGCCCGCCGCGCATCCACCGCGCCACCCAGGCATGTTGGGCAACGTCATAGTGAAAAGCCGTGAAATAGGTGTCCGCCGCGCACTCGCTGCAACTGTCGTAGAGAGCAGCTAGCTCCAGCGGCGAACTCTCCGCCAACTTCATCCAGTTCACCAGGCGCAGGTTCACGCCCGTAATCAGCGGCGTAATGCCGTGGTTGGTCAGCGACGTGCTCCACACCGTAAAGGTGTCCGCAGAGGGCAGCGAATCCGGCCCCGCCCGCTGCGTAGTCACCACCAGCGCCGCGTCGTACTGCACGCCGATCTCGCGAATCGAGGTCCACTTCTCAGCCGCCAGCGACCGCGTCACCCAGGCGACGATGTCCTGGTCTTGCGGCGAATGGAAGTTCATCCAGCGGAAAGGGTCCGGCTGCTGGGCAGGCAAGGGAACCGCGAGAGCCAGCAAAGCCAAAAACAAGTAGACAGGTTGCCTGGGGAGGACGGGCCACATGAGTCAAGTGTAGTCGGCCAACCGGATCGCGCGTTCGTGGCATTGGCGGGTACAGGCTATGCAGGCTGCCAAAGGCCTCGACTTCATAGAGCGGCCTCGCCCACATTCTCAGCTTCCGCTGGAGATGTCCATGCCATTGTTCCGGTCATTGAAGTCTTTGAGGGCGAAACGCATGAAGTCGGCAATCCTCTGCTTGAATATTGCGCTATCGAATTGCAGGGAATGCTCGCGGATGGCCTGCGAGGAAAACTCGCTTTCAATGGATTCAAAGTAACAGATTGCCTCCACAAGGCTTGGCAACGATGGCTGCTTGAAGAACACGCCAGTTGGGTTCTCCACATTGGCTTGGCCCGGAAATGCGCCGCGCACAGTTTCGAGTACGCCCCCGGAAGCAAAACCGATCACCGGCCGCCCAAAGCTCTGCGCTTCAACGGGAACGATGCCAAAATCCTCTTCCCCAGGAAAGAGCAGCGCCCTGCAACCAGCGAGGTTCTCGCGCAATACGCTGTCGCTGACCTTGCCGAGGAACTCGATCTTGGGTCCTGCCATTCGCCGAATCGCCCTGAGCTGAGGACCGTCGCCAATCACCTTCAACCGCCTGCCGAGCTCCGTGCATGCTCTGACAGCCAGGTCGAAGCGCTTGTAGTCCACCAGACGCCCGACCGCTAGATAATAGTCGCCCGGCGCCGTGCCAATGCTTCCTGCTGAGGTCTCCACTGGCGGATAGATCACCCGGCTCTCGCGACCGTAGTATTTGCGGATCCGTGAAGCCACGAACTGCGAATTCGCCACAAAATAATCCACTCGGCCCGCCGAGGCATAATCCCATAGCCGCATGTAATGCGCAGCAAGCGAAAAGACGGTACCAACCAGCGGGTTCATTCCCCGTCTGTATTGAGGGTACATTCCCCAGATGTAGCGCATCGGCGAATGACAATAGCAAACGTGGCAGGTCTTCGATGAGGTAATCACTCCCTTGGCGGGTCCCGACTCCGAACTGATCACAAGATCGTAATCGCTGAGATCGAACTGTTCGAGGGCGATTGCCTGCAGGAAAAGAAAGTGCCGATGAAACTTCTTGGCGCCGGGGACTCGCTGCAGGAAGGATGTCTGCAGTTTCCTATTCTGCAGCGTGGGCGCAAGCGTTTCCGGGTTGGCGACCAACGCAAACAGATCCGCCTGCGGAAAAACATCGGCCAGAGCCTCGACCACGCGCTCGCCACCGGCTCGACCCACAAACCAGTAATGAACGATGGCGACGCGAAGGCTCGACAACTGCGCATCGACTGCGGCGGAAGCTTCCATCTATCGGCTACTTTCTTGCGCTGATTATAGCAACTGCGGCGATGTGCCAATCGCGAGACGATCTTTCGCTTTGCCACTTAAAGGAAGGGGGTTTGCGTGGGGCGGATGCTGAGTCGCACAGATCTAAACCCACGCTCACTCCGAACCAGCGACCTGGATCGAATCGCAATTCAGAACTGCATATGCCGCCGAGGTCAAGATGCGTTTGGCCTGCCATCTTGCATGATTTGCAATTCCGCCGGCAATGAGCATTCACTCCCATTCGATGGTTCCCGGCGGCTTCGAGGTAATGTCGTAGACCACCCGGTTAATCCCCCGCACCTCATTCACAATCCGGCTGGAGATGCGTTTCAGTACCTCGTAGGGTAGCGGGGTCCAGTCGGCGGTCATACCGTCTTCAGAATGCACGGCCCGCACCGCCGCTGTGTAAGCATAGGTCCGTTGATCGCCCATCACGCCCACGCTCATCACCGGCAGCAGCACGGCAAAGCTCTGCCAGATCGTCGAATACAGCCCAGCGGCCTTGATTTCGGCAACCACAATCTCGTCGGCTTCCTGGAGCAGCGCCACTCGCTCCGGCGTTACCTCGCCCAGGATGCGCACCGCCAAGCCGGGGCCGGGGAATGGCTGGCGGCCCAGAATGTCGTCCGGCATGCCAAGGTCCCGGCCAATGCGCCGGACCTCATCCTTGAAGAGATCGCGCAGCGGCTCAATGAGCTTCAGCTTCATGCCCAGCGGCAGCCCGCCCACGTTGTGGTGGCTCTTGATGGTCTGGCTGGGGCCCTTCACAC
>Ga0302276_10003666_pt1 | contig 13180 bp, 16 predicted proteins | sample III_Bog_N2_3_FD_198768 | JGI IMG/M metagenome (GOLD analysis project Ga0302276, IMG submission 198768) | Peat permafrost microbial communities from Stordalen Mire near Abisko, Sweden - III_Bog_N2_3 | ecosystem: Environmental > Terrestrial > Soil > Wetlands > Peat | place: Sweden: Abisko... | reverse complement strand
CTTTTATCAGCGGGTTCCGTGCCCCTTCTTGGAGGACGAGTCCTGTTCCATCCACTCCATTCGACCGCTCATCTGCCGCGAGTATCTCGTTTCGTCGTCCCCTGAACACTGCGCTGATCCGGCCAAGTTGCAGGTTGCTCCCATTCGGTTGCCGCTCAACTTCTCTCGTATCCTCAACGCCGTTGGGGCAATGGTCGAAGACGATTCGCGCGGCTGGATTCCGCTCGTCTTCTTGTTTGCCTGGATGAAGAGTGGCGCCCACCCCGGCGATGCAATCAGCGGCACCGGCCCAGCGGTGCTCTATGAATTTGTGAAATGCATGAGTGAGGCTAAGCCGCGCGGCACCACCGATTCGTAGGCTCTCCGAGTAGGTGAAGCAGCGGCGCGTCATGCAAGCCGCTCAAGTGAGGGCGATGCAGCTTCTTCCGCTCTGAGCGGGAGAGGGAACCTCAGTGAGCAATCTTTCGCAACAAGAGTCTTTTCATGTCGGAGACGCTGTTTACATTCCCGGTCGTAGCCAACTGCTGTGAAACATTCTCATTCCAAACATATCCCTGCGAGGCTGCGTTCCAATCCAGTACCACTGGCTCATCTTCGATATCGTGAGGGCTGTTCGCGGAGTAAAGTAGGATAATTCTCGGAGGCCCCCCCGCCTCTCCCGCAAGGAAGCCGACCGCTTCCAGACTGTTGCAATTGAAGACGTCCAACCACCCCATCCCCACAGTTTGGATGAACTGTCGCACGCTCTCGGAGCGGATCAGGAAAACTCCGCACATATCCGAATTTGTAGGGCGCGCTGGTTCCTTGTCGTGCCAGGCATATCGAACCGGCACCATCAGGAGTTTCGCAAAACCGCTTCCCTCGATTGAAAATGCCTGCGCTTCATTGATGCGCACCGGGCCTGCAATCCCCGGCATGCGCACCGGATCCGCGCTGATTTGTGCCGCGTCGATCTCGCCTTTGGTGAGCAACCGCGCCTTGAACTGCGCAGTTGCGGAACTTGCGGTAACGCAAAAGAAAAGAAGGTACAGACCGCATGCGCGGCAAATCATTCTGATCTGCTCCCTAATCATGGCTGCACATCATTGGCTTGCCTGGAGATAGGCAGCGGTCAGCTTGACGTCGTAATTGTTCTCCTTATACTTCGGCCCATTGTAATCAAGCGCAAAGCTCGGCCAATCTTTGCTCCGGATCGACTTAACCAGCGTTGAGTTCGTCTATAGGAAAACCAAAAATCAAACCATGCCGAATAGGACTCGTAAATCTGGCCGTCGATTTGCAAAGGGTTGGCAATTTCATGCTCTTTGCGGCCAATCTCGGACGCTCTGCCTCATTTCGTTAGGTAACTCGCCCTAAGTCGGTACAGGGAAGATTTCAGGGAAACCTAGGGAAGGGTTACAGGAAGGTGTGGCTCATAGAGGTCGGGATCGAGAAACGCACCACGCGATCAGGCTTAGCGTGCCCTGGCGCCTATACGTGTTTATGGCAGGGAACTCGACTGAATCTCGCCAGCTGGTTGGTCGCGAAGAGGCCGCACAGGGGTAGATGGACAACCGATCACCCTTGCGATTCGACGAGCGCAGTAGACTAGAGGCGCTGAGGTGGGATGCGGCGTGACCAAGTCATCCGGTTTCCGAATTCATCGACCAAGGGATTTGTTCCGAAAACCCTCTCCTGCAATTCGGCATGCGACTTCCTACGCTCGCCTGGAGTTGCTGTTCCCATAGCCTCATCTGTTCGGTCACCATCGGTAATGATGACTACACGGTCAGCGATCCGAATGTCGTTATACGGCGTTAGCAGCAGTCGCATGTAGCACTCGAAATCAACACCGTCGATGGGTACGAACACCGCGCTCCGAAAAATACGGGATTTGTCCTGATCGTCCTTGAGAACATGATTCTTGGCGATTATCGGCAGGAGTAACGCTTCCGCGATTCCTTCAACCAGCAAGACACGACCGCCGAAGAGGAGCGCAGACTTTGTTACATCAAGGTAGCGAGCCACTTTCCGGCCTTTAGAATCAGAGAGCGAAAGGGCACTCAGTGGAATGCATCGGGTCGACCGACGGGCCACCGCCTGCAGGGAGGAGGCAGCCTGATCCGATGGATTTGTATCTGGTGCGAAGCCCTCTGTCGGTTCAGAGTGCTCAGGCGCCTCTATTCCGACGGGGGTTGAGTCGGCCTCTATCGCCGTTGCGGTAGCCGTAGACTCATCGTTGGTCGCCTCTGTGATCGCTGAAGAAGCAGCCGAGACTCCGGTTTCGCTGGAGGAGCCGATTTCCGCTGCATTTTTTGGCTTCGCTTGGACAGATCGAAAGAACACAAGTCTCTCACTCGACACCCAAGCGGATAGGTTCGGGGAGTGTGCAGCGACAATAACCTGCAACTGCCCAGCGGGGCCTCGATAGCCCGGCTTAATCTTTCTCGATTTCTCCGCTTGTTCCTCTAAGAAACAAAGAACTGCTGCTTGAAGTTGAGGATGAAGATGTGCCTCCGGTTCTTCCACCAAGAACATGGTCAAATCAGCGCTCTTTACGGATGACAGCGGCGAACTGCTGTCGCGTTTCCTCTCTGTAGCACTTGAGAATGGCCTCCCCGGCAATGGAATCATGGAGGCTGGCCTGAACATCCTCCAAAAGTTGCCGAGTCGTCACCCCGGCCTCTTCGATGGTGCCTTGCATTTGAGTGGCCGCGTAATCCGCAATTTCACGGGTCACGCCGCGGAGCCTGGCCTGTTCCGCCGCCGCATCGTTCAGTCCCCGCGCCACCTTTTCGAGCGCACGGCACGGGCGGGGTACGCGGCAAACGCCCGGCGCGGCGCAGCATCGCTGGCAGACTTGATTGCCTCTGGATCTCGCGCCAGGAGTTTTGCCTTCCGAGATCGCCGGTGCTGGCGGGGCCGGGCTTTTTCCTTCATCCACAAAATTATTTTTGGCCAACAGCCACCAAAACAGCCATTCGCCCAAAATAAAAATGGCAGCCAAGTTGGCCGCCTCGCATCTTGCTGATTTTATCGGCTTTCTGGCTCCTCAGGTAGGACTCGAACCTACAACCCTTCGGTTAACAGCCGAATGCTCTGCCATTGAGCTACTGAGGAGTGTCTGGCGTTGAATTGTCCTTATCTAAGTTACCAGAGCCCGGCAGGTGCGTCAAAAGCCTGGTTTGGCCCCGCCGCTGCACGTCCTCCACCGCCTCAACCCCACACAAATTCGATGGGAATCTCGACCTCGGGATGCAGGCTTTTGTGCACCGGACAGGTGTGGGCGGCCCGTTCAAGTTTCTCCCGATCGATCAGGCTCGGCGAATGGGGCACGTGGATTCTGACGGCCAGCCGCTGGATCCTCCTCGGCGGCGCTGACGTCATTTCCTTTCCGACAGTTGCTGTTGCCCCGGAAATATCAATGTTCAGCGTCCGGGCAGCTATCCCCATAATCGTGAGCATGCAACTGCCAAGTGCCGTTGCGACCAGATCTGTGGGAGAAAAGCTTTCGCCACGCCCCTGATTGTCCTTCGGAGCGTCCGTGTTAAGTTCAGCGCCGGACGGACCGTGAGTTGCCTTGCAGTGAAGCTCTCCTTGATACTCGACTTGAATGTTGACCATGCTTCTCCCGTTGATAATTAGATGAGAGAGAGCCGACGTAGAATCACTTCGACTCGTTCAATCAATCATTACCCAGAGGACAATGATACTTAAACTTCCTGCCGGCCCGTTCCGCGCCTACCTCTTTGACTGCGACGGAACCATCGTCGACTCCATGCCGCTGCACTACGTCGCATGGAAGACCACCCTCGATGAATGGAACTGCCCGTTCCCGGAAAGTCTCTTCTATGAATGGGGTGGCAAGCCCGTCGATGAGATCCTATCAACCCTGAACACCATGCACGGCCTGGCAATGCCCGTGGCCGCCGTTGCCAAGCGCAAAGAAGGTCGCTATTTCGAGCTCTTGCACCAGCTCAAGACGATCCCCGAGGTCGTCGAGCACATCGACCTCCAATACGGCCGCATACCCTTCGCCGTCGTTTCCGGGGGCCGTCGCAACTCGGTCGTCCAATCGCTCACCGTCACCCATCTGATCGACAAGTTCGAGACCATCGTCGGCGCCGAAGACTACCGGAACTCCAAGCCCGCGCCCGATGCATTTCTCCTCGCGGCAGAGCGGCTCGGCGTCGAGCCCAGCGCATGCCTGGTCTTTGAAGATACTGACCTCGGCATCCAGGCAGCAACCGCCGCGGGGATGGCTTCCGTGCGCGTTCCTTCACCCATGGAGCGCCGCGCGGCAGATCTCCGGAACCAATAGAATTCGGACAGCGTAAATTGGAAGCATAGCCCCGGCTCCAGACCTCGAAAGGCTGCCAAACCCGAACATCGCCGAGGAGACCCCGTGTCCGAACCTGCACGCGCACAAGATGCAGTAAATGAGGCAACGCCGAAGACTGCCTGGACAGGCATTCTTCTCGTCTCGCTTACCGCGGCGGCTTTGCACATGGCAACCAACGGCCGCTATGGCTTCCATCGCGACGAGTTGCAGTTCCTCAGCGACGCCCGCCATCTCGACTGGGGATTTGTCGCCTATCCGCCGATGACGCCCTTCCTCGAGCGAATCCTGATGAGCATCTTCGGGCTTTCCCTCGTCGGTCTCCGCCTCTTCTCCGTCATAGCTCAAACAGTGGTAATCATCGTCAGCGGACTCATGGCCCGCGACCTCGGCGGCCGCCCCTTTGCCCAGGTCACCACTGCCCTTGCCGTTGCCCTGTCGCCCCTCCCAATCTTTGAAGCCACCGAATTCCAGTACACATCCTTCGCGTTTCTATGGTGGGTGCTGATCTCATGGTTCACCATCCGCCTTCTCAAAACCGGCAATCCCCGCTGGTGGCTGCCTATCGGTCTGGCCCTTGGCCTTGGCCTGCTCACCAAGTACGCCATCGTCTTTTACATCGCCGGAATCCTCGTTGGCATGGCTTTTACCCCGGCTCGCAAATACTCACTTCATCTCCTATACCTTCCTCCAGCACATCCACACGCGCGATGTCGGTGAGGGCCGCGCCGAAGGGTATTTTAAGTATCAATTCCTAGTTTGCGCCAATGTCTTCGCCGCTCCCGTGTGGCTCATCGGCCTCTACTCCTTCCTGCGCCAGCGCCGCCTACGCATGGCCGCTTTCACGTACATCGTTCCCCTGCTTGTCTTCTGGATCAACAAGGGCCGCTTCTACTATGTCGCCGAAGCCTATCCCATGCTGCTGGCCATGGGATTCGTCACTTCAGAGCGTTGGTTGACCCGCATCCCGCGCTGGTCGCAGTTCGCCATCGAACCTGTCTTCTTCGCGGCATTGTTCTTCGCCGGCGGCTTCTTCTTCGCCGGATGGGTTCCCCTCGCCTCCAGCGGCCCGCTCCGCGATTTCGCCTTCAAACATAGCAGCGACCTGCGCGAAGAGGTTGGCTGGAACGACCTGGTCAGAACTGTTTCCGCCATTCGCGATTCGATGCCCGCCGATCAACGGGCAAATGCTGGCATCCTGGTCGGAAACTATGGCGAACAGGGCGCGATCGAACTCCTCGGCCCGGCGTACGGACTCCCCGCCCCCATCAGCATGACCAACTCGGCCTGGCTCCGCGGCTACCCAACTCCGCAGCCAACAACATTAATCGTCATCGGCTTCTCCCAGAAACAGGCCAACAGCGAATTCACCGGCTGCCGCCTCGCAGGTCACAACGGCAACTCGCTAGGCGTAAAGAACGAAGAAAGCGAATACCACCCAGACATCTTTCTATGTGGACCGCCGCGCCTGCCCTGGCCTGATTTCTGGCTCAGCGAACAGCGCTTCGGCTGAGCGCGCCGCTGCGTATGTGAGCCCTGCCCTGCATCGCGCTAATTCAAAATCACCGCCACCCGATACGAAGTGAACCCAGGCTCAGCCTCCTGCGGCGCACAAGCTCCGACGACTGCGGAGTGATACGTACCAGAGGCAACGCGATCCGCAAGATGGCGGGGAAGAGTCGAGATGTCGGGGTCCTCCCAGACAATGAAAAACGCCGATCGGCTCGTGTCCTTTGAGCCCGTCGCGCAGTAAGCGCGCGCATCGGCGGGGTCTCGAACAATGAACAGCCCGGCAGAACGGATGAGCGCCGCGACAGTGGACTCAACCTGTTCGCGGGTGAGAACTTGAACGGTTCGAGCGTAGTCTGCGACAGCATAGAGAACTCCCCCGCCGGACACCACCGCAATCCCAACGGAATCGACTTGTGGATTAAGCAGGTTGGCGCGATGGCCAGGAGAATCGAGCCAGCCCTGGTGAATCGTCGCAACGTGGGAGCCGAGGGCGACGTTCTCTGCGATCAAGCTGAAGTGTGCGCCTGCATTCTGCGCACGCATCTGAAGTTCGGGCTCGCCGCCATACCGATGTGCAAGGGGCCCTTCGGCCACCATCCGCCGGCAGTGCTCAAGTGCGCCGGCGGCCAGCGCGGCATCCCACCGCAGCGGCCCCACTCCAGCCATCGCCCGAGCCTGATTAGTCATTAAAAATAGCTGCTGCGCGGCTGCTGGAATTGATTCGCCCGTCAGAACCGTCTGCTGGCCCAATCCCGCCAACGCCCCTGGTGCAGCCTGCCCAGTGAGCGCACCGGTCAGAACAACCGCGCAAACCAAAATCGAACGGAAACAGTTCATATTGCCTTCAACCCGACTTGCCGCCCTGAGTCGCTGTATTCTGGCTGTGCTCATGGCAACTGTTGCAACAGTCAGAATCATAGACCGTATCGGGGCTGCGCTCCGTCCGGCACGACGTCAGCCCCTCGCTTGGATCGGCGCAACAATGCTCGCCCTGTTCGTGCTGGGCGGCCTGGCGGCGCCGTGGATTGCCCCACGCAACCCCGCGGCAATCGACCTTGAGCACCGACTCGAAGGTCCTTCATCGAACCATCTGGCTGGCACGGACGAACTGGGGCGCGACACCCTGTCGCGACTCGTCTGGGGTGCGCGCCTGTCGCTCGCCGTCAGCGTCAGCGTAGTGTCCATCTCGTTGGCTCTTGGCCTGGCTATCGGCGGACTTGCCGGCTACCGCGGCGGCTGGATCGACACCGCTCTCACCACCTTTGCCATGAACACGTTTCTCGCCCTCCCCGGAATCCTGCTCGCCATCGCCTTTGCGGCGTTTCTTGGCCCGGGATTCATAAACCTCGTCCTCGCCCTCGCAATTGGCGGTTGGGCGGGCTATGCCCGTCTGGTTCGTGCCCAGGTCATGGCCGTCCGCGAAAAAGAATTTGTTGAGGCAGCGCGTGCGCTCGGCGCGGGTGGGATGCGAATCTTCTTTCGCCACATTCTCCCCAACATCGTCCAGCCCGTAATGGTGCAGGCGGCCATCGGCATGGCAGGCGTCATCCTCGCCGAAGCAACGCTCTCATTTCTGGGTCTCGGCATTCCGCCTCCCGCGCCGAGTTGGGGCTCAATGCTCAACGACGCTCGTTCCCACCTCTTCGACTCGCCACACCTCGTACTCGCGCCGGCGATAGCAGTTGCAGCGGCTGTCCTCGGCTTTAACTTCGTAGGCGACGCTCTCCGCGACCGCCTCGATCCCAGGACGCGACTGGAACTTGGGCTCTGATGAGCTCCGACTTCCCAAAAAGCGTGTAGCCGGATCCAACACACCAGAGCAACATCCGTGCGGTGTTCTTGCCGCTGCGTCACTTCGCTGGCCTTTTGCCCCCCCCAGCTACTCTCACCGAATCACCCTGTCTAAAATGGTCCTCGCCAGCCGAACACAATCGATCACCACCGACACTACCCGAGGAGACGGTCGACTTATGTCGTCACGCGCCAGACGCACCGCCGCGATGATCGATGCGCAGATGGCCAGCGTCGATGCGAAGCGGTCTCTTGTCCTCCGCTCCTCCTCATACGCATTCGCCCGCTTCATCTCGCCCATGCACCCAGTATAGGCGAATAAATAGCGAAGATTTCAACACCCCACCCGCCCGCGCCTCGTCTGCTCCCTGTTCCGCGCTCCCCAGGCCCAAGCCTCAGCCAAAGACCCTAATCCCGGTCCTCTGACAGCAAACTCTGCCCCTCGCTCGAAGCCAGCCGAACCACGCGATCCACCGCATACGGCGCGGAATGACGACTGCTGTGGTAGTGCCGCACCTGCAGTTCGCCCAGCAGGCCAATCGCCAGCATTTGGATGCCGGCAACCATCAGCACTGCGCCAATCACAAAGATCGGCCCATGCTCATCCATCATGTTCATGTGCGGGTTCAGCAACTTCAGGCAAAGCAAAACTGCGGAAATCGCGCTCCCCGTGATGATTCCCATCATCCCCAGGCCGCCAAAAAAGTGCAGCGGCCGGCTCATGTACCGCAGCAGAAACCGAATCGTCAGCAGATCAAAGAAGACCCGGAAGGTCCGCCCGATGCCGTAGTGGCTCTTGCCCCGCTCGCGGTTCACGTTGCGAATTGGTACCTCGCAGATCGAAGCGCCATACCAGCTGGCCAGCGCCGGAATAAACCGGTGCATCTCGCCGTACAACGGAATGTTCTGGATCACTTCCCTGCGGTATGCCTTGAACGTGGTGCCAAAGTCGTGAATGTCCACGCCGCTCAGCTTCGCCATCATCCAGTTGGCGCAGCGCGATGGAAGTCGCCGCATCATAAGACTGTCGATCCGTTCCTTGCGCCAGCCTGAGACCACATCGTAGCCCTCTTCGAGCTTCTCCAGGAAGGCGGGAATATCGTTGGGATCATGCTGCAGGTCGCCATCCATCGCCAGCACAAACGCGCCCCGCGCATGATCGAACCCCGCCGCAAGCGCCGAAGTCTGCCCGAAGTTGCGCCGCAGCTTCACCACCATCACCCGGCTATCCACCGCCGCAATCTCTTCCAGCAGCTTGTAGGTCCGGTCGCTCGAGCCGTCATCCACCAGAACCAGCTCAAACGGTTCGCTCACCTGCTCCATTACCTGCTTCAGGCGCGCATACAGTGCGGTGACGTTTTCTTCCTCATTGTGGAACGGGACCACAATCGAATACTTGGCCATCGTGTGTGTATAGATGCGGTTCGCTCTCAAAAGGGTTACCTTTCTTGTGGAAAACTGGGCCCCGCGCTCCACCCCGCGCAAAACCGATCCCTGCCCCGACAAGACTCCACCTGAAATGAAAAGATCCTTATCGGTCCAGTTCGTCGAGCATGCCCTGCATCTCGCTCATGGCGTGACGGTTGCCGGCCCGCGTCGCGCAGCCGATTCCCGCCTTCAGCCTTTCGATCGCCTCAGCGTTCCGGCCCGCCTTCGCCAGCGTCTGCGCCGCCATAAAGTACCCCGCGGTGTAGTCCGCATCGTTCGTTAGCAGCGTCTCGAACTCCTCGAGCGCCGCCGCGGTCTCTCCCCGCCCGGCCAATTCCATCGCTACGCCGTAACGCGCAAAGCTGTTTTTGGGGTCAACGGCAAGAATCTCCCGCAACCCCGCAATCTTGTCTACCAAGCAAACCTCTGCATTTCGTTATGGTTGGCGGCTCCACTGTACCAAAGCCCATTTGCACATTTCGCCGGGATTCACGAAACTGGAATAGGGTCCTGGCTCGCCTTTTGCCATTGTACCGTCTGCGCTGATTTCAGGCCCGCGCACCACCCGTTTCGAAAGGGAAATGCAAAATGGCTTCAGCAGCCGCCCATCCAGAATTTCGCACCGTCGCCAGCACTCAGTCCGAGATGACTGAGATCATCCTGCCCAACGACACCAACACCCTCGGCAATCTTCTCGGCGGCCGGCTCATGCACTTCATCGATCTCACCGGCGCCATGGCCGCTTATCGCCACTCGCGCACCCACGTCGTCACCGCTGCCATGGACCACATCGACTTCGTCCGCCCTGTCCACCTGGGCGATCTCGTCACTCTCCGCTCCAGCGTCAACCGCGCCTTTTCCACCTCAATGGAGGTAGGCGTCAAAGCCTGGGCTGAGAATACCCGCACCGGCGAGCGCGTCCACGTCGCCAGCGCCTACCTGGTCTTTGTCGCAATCGACTCGGAAGGCAACCGCCAGCGCGTTCCTGAAGTCCGTCCCGAGACCGCCGACGAGATTCGCCGCTTTGAGGGCGCGCTCCGCCGCCGCCAGAATCGCGAGGCCGAGGCCGCCCAGCGCAAGCAGGCCAAAATCGAATCCCGCGCCCAACACCAGCCCTGATGTCACTGTTCACTAATCACTAATCACTAATCACTAATCTCCGCCAACTGAACAAGGAGCTACACAGACAATGGCCCACGCCCCCAATATGCCCACCCCCCTCGCCATCCCCGGCGTCTCCAAGATCGTTGCCATAGGTTCCGGCAAGGGCGGAGTCGGAAAGACCACCGTCGCCGTCAACCTCGCCATCGCCCTCTCGCGCCTCGGTCAGCGCGTCGGCCTCATCGACGCGGACATCTACGGCCCCAACGTCCCGCTCATGATGGGCTCCGCCCAGCAGCCCACCGTCGGCCCCGGCAACATCATCATCCCCAACCTCACCCACGGAATCAAGACCATCTCCATCGGCTACATCTCGCCCGGCGACAAGCCCCTCGTCATGCGCGGACCCATGCTCCACCAGATCATCCGCCAGTTCCTCCAACAGGTCGACTGGGGCGAACTCGACTACCTCATCATCGATCTGCCTCCCGGCACCGGCGACGTCGTCATCTCCCTCGTCCAAACCGTCCCGCTCACCGGCGCGGTCGTCGTCTCCACGCCATCCGACGTCAGCCTCCAGGACGCACGCAAGGCCCTCGAGATGTTTGCCCAGGTCAACGTCCCTGTCCTCGGCATCGTCGAAAACATGAGCCACTTTACCTGCCCGCATTGCCAGAAAGAGATCGACATCTTCTCTCGTGGCGGCGCGGAACACACCGCCAGGCAATACAACCTTCCCTTCCTCGGCTCCGTCGAGCTAATCCCCTCCATCCGCGAAGGCGGCGACCGCGGCCTTCCCGTCACACTAGCCGGACCCAAGAGCCCACAAGCCGCAGCCTTCTACGACATCGCAGAAAAACTGATGATCCAGGCAGAAGCCGCCGCCGCCGCCGCCTCCAACGTAATCGAAATCAGTTAGAGGAGTCCTTGCGAAGATCCGCACGTTTCCGTAATGTCGGGCGAGCTTCACAGCAATTGAGATTGGCGCTTGCCTTGTAACAGGGCACGACTTTAGTCCTGCCGCAAATGCTGCAAAAACGCGAGCGGGCTTTAGCCCCTGCGGAATCAGATTTGTGGGCAGAAAGCCCAATCGCAAAGAGGTGTGCCAATGGCGTTCTCATTCGCTGATTTGGGATTTTGGCGCGTTGCGGTTGTAGCTTTGATTCTCGAATTGGCACACGGACTACTAGAGAATCACTGGCCAGGAATCCGGGGGTCGCAACTTGGACCGCGACCGCTCGGAGCTATTTTGTTCATGTTTGCCGAGGCTATTGCGGTTGGGATTGCAGTCGCGACGGCGATCGGAACAATAAGAAAATTGCTAATGCTCCACGTGCACGCGGTTGGGAAAATCTCCGCTGTCGTGGTGATGGCTCTCGGCATCGTAGGCGTCTTTTTGCTTGTCTGGCAGAGCTAGCGTACTTCCTGGAGTATTGCCTACTCGCAAGGTGCGAGAAGCTAAAACCATGACCACTCCCATCACAATCCGCCCCGCCCAACCCGCCGACTTCCCCCAATGGAAGCTCCTCTGGGACGGATACAACGCCTTCTACGGCCGCTCCGGTCCAACAGCCCTTCCCGACGAAACCACCCGTCTCACCTGGGCCCGCTTCTTCGACGACTACGAGCCGATGCACGCCCTGGTCGCTGAGCGCGATGGCCAACTCCTCGGCCTCGTCCACTACATCTTCCACCGCTCCACCAACGTGCCCACCTCCAACTGCTACCTCCAGGATCTCTTCACTCTTGAGTCCGCTCGCGGCCGGGGCATCGGTCGTGCCCTCATCGAAGAGGTCTATCGCCGTGCCGATGCCGCGCATTGCGCTCGTGTTTACTGGCTCACCCATGAGTCCAACACCACCGCTCGCGCCCTCTACGACAAAGTCGCCGAAAACTCCGGCTTCCTCGTCTACCGAAAGAACCTTCCCCTGTAAAAGTGCCTTCCATCCCCTGCTCGGTGTAGACTTATCCGGGATTTTGATCGGAAGGAATCGTCCGCGGATTCCGCTACCAAACATGAATGTAACCCTCCAGAAAGAAGGAGACTTCCCTGATGAACAGAAAGATGATCCTTGGCGCAGTAGTACTCTGCGCATTCCTCGCAACTTCCACCTTTGCTCTTTCGCAGCATGACGAGCAAAAAGATCACGGCAAGGCACAAACCAAAACAACCACCACCCGCACCACCACCGTCCAAAAGCAGGCCTATGGCAGTGCTTACCATGGCGGTGTCCGCCCCGACGGCCCCACCAATGGCGGCGTCCATCACAGTGGTGTTCCGCAACAGGAAGGCCAGGTCCGCGCCGGCTTCGTTCAGTCCCGCGCCGGCAACTGGAAGTCCGAACATCAGACCTGGACACAGCGCGGAGGCTACAACGGCTATCGCATCCCCGATGCGCGCTTCCGCCTCTACTTCGGCCACGACCACTTCTTCCGCATCGGCGGACTCCCAATGGTCTTCGTCGGCGGCATGCCCCGCTTTCAATACGACGGCTTCTGGTTCACACTTATGGACCCGTGGCCCGAAGATTGGGCCGGCGACTGGTACGACTCCGACGATGTCTACGTTGACTACGACGGCGACGGCTACTACCTTTACAACCGCAACTATCCCGGCGTCCGCCTCGCACTCACCGTCAGCTTCTAACCCGCTTCAGGCTTGCTCTCAACACGCAATGCAAAGGGGGACCATCAGGCCCCCCTTTGCTTTGTCCATCAATTGCCGTTCTGCCTAGCGCCAGCGCCCTTCGATCAGGATCCACTCCCCATGCCGGTGAACCCAACGGTGCTTCTCCCAACGAGCATGCTCGTGTGGCGGACGCTCCCAGTGGCCCTGCGTCCAAACATATCGGCCGCCTTCATAGCGATGGTAGCCATCAATCCATACATAGCCTCGCTCTGGGGGATTGCCGCGGACTTCAATCACTGGAGCCGGCGGCCCAATACGAATCCTGACCTGCGCAAGCGACGCCACAGGACAAAACGTGACTGCAAACAGAACCGCCAGTGCAATCTTCTTCAACATGGTTG
>Ga0302276_10003646_pt1 | contig 13225 bp, 10 predicted proteins | sample III_Bog_N2_3_FD_198768 | JGI IMG/M metagenome (GOLD analysis project Ga0302276, IMG submission 198768) | Peat permafrost microbial communities from Stordalen Mire near Abisko, Sweden - III_Bog_N2_3 | ecosystem: Environmental > Terrestrial > Soil > Wetlands > Peat | place: Sweden: Abisko... | reverse complement strand
CCCGGCGGCGATGCCGTGCTTTGCGGCGGCGGCCGCGATTTTATCGAGCGCCCGCTGATAGGTGTCGCACGCGTAGTCGAGCGGCACCCCCAGCTCGATCGACAGGTCGGACGGGCCGATCAGCAGGACATCGACACCCGGCACCGAGGCGATGGCATCGAGATTCTCAAGCGCCTGGTTGGTCTCGATCATCGGCACGATAAGAAGCTCGTTGTTAACGGCATCCATATAATCGCGGTAATTCTTGAACTCACCCCACTCACCGCGTACTCCGGCGTTGCTGCGGTTGCCAAGGGGAAAATAATGGCAGGCGCGCACGGCGGCCTCTGCCTCGCCTCGGGTGTTCACCATCGGAACAATAAGGCCGCGCGCCCCGGCATCGAGCGCGAAGCAAATCTGATAGGCCTGGTTTGCGGCGACGCGCACCACCGGCGCCGTCTGCTTGCCGCGCATCGCCTGGATCGGCGGCTGAAGCTGCTTGATCTCCCAAGCCGAGTGCTGGGTGTCGAACAGCAGGAAGTCGAACCCGGCATCGGCCAGGAGCGACACGTCCACGTTCGGCGCTCCGGCAGTCCCGACAACGGTTCTACCCGACTTGATGGCGTCTTTGATGGCGTTCATTTGGTGTCGTTTCCTCTCACACTATCTCTGGTGCCCGCTCGACCGACGCGACGGTGACGGGCGCATCGGCGCGGCATTATCGCACATTGACGAAGCGGCGCAGCCTGCAGGTTGTCCCCATCGGGGTCGCCTCGACAATCGGTCAGTGCCGCCAGTCCGCGTTCCACCCGCTCCTTAGCTGGCAGCGCCTTCGCACCTTCCTCGCTGGAAGGCAAGGTGCGGACCCTCCCCATGGCCAATCCGGCTACGAGGAGACCGAAATGGGACACTCGGCGTTCGACCCGGCAATCCGGGAAAGGCAGCCGTGGAACGCCGGACGCATGGTTGGCGCAAAGCCTGCACTCAAGCCGCAGCCGGTTTGGGCGATTCGGTTCTGGCTCGACCGAGAACGGCGTCTTCGCGACCGGGCGCTTTTCGACCTGGCCACCGACAGCCAGCCCCCGCCGTTGACGCGACCCCGCCCGCCGCACAAACTCCCGCGTCGTTCCTCCGAAGGCCTTCCCGCATGGCGCTCAGCCGTTCCACCCGTGTCAACATCCTGATTGGCAACGGGCACTTCCTCTCGCATTTCTACGTCATCTGCCTGCCGCCTTTGTTCCTTTCCTGGCAGAGCACCTTCCAGGTCAGCTTCGCCGAACTCGGCCTGACCGTGGCGCTGATGTCCGGCACCACCGCGCTGCTGCAAACACCCGTCGGCTTCCTGGTGGACCGCTACGGCGCCCGCCCCTTCCTGGTTGGCGGCACCTTGCTGATGTCGCTGTCGATCGCCGCCATGGGCCTCGCCACCGCGTTCTGGCAGATCCCGGCGTTGGCGATCCTGTCTGGCATGGGCAACTCGGTCGTGCATCCGTCCGACTACGCGATTCTGTCCGGATCGGTGGACAAAGAACGCATGGGACGAGCCTTCGCGTTGCACACCTTCAGCGGGAACCTCGGCGGGTCACTGGCGCCGCCGGTAATTGCGCTGCTGACCGTCTCGATCGGCTGGCGACAGGCGCTGATGCTGGTCGGTCTGTTGGGCGTGCCCGTCGTGGTCTCGATCCTGCTGCAATCCGGCATCCTGAAGGACCAGGTGCGCGTGCATGCGAAAACCGGCGGCACCAGCCTGTCCGGCCGGGAGTTGCTGACCAACCGCACCATGCTGCTGTTCTTCGCCTTCTTCATGCTGGGATCGATGGCCGGCGGCGGCGTACAGTCCTGGCTGGTCACCGTGCTGCACACGGTGAAGGGTCTGGACCTCAAGGTCGCCTCGACCGCCCTGACCACTTACATGGTGGGCGGCACCGCCGGCGTACTGGTCGGCGGCTGGTTCGCCGATCGCCACAAGCGCCACATCCTGCCCTTCGCGGTCACCCTGACGACCACCTCGGCCCTGGTGATCCTCGCGGTGAACTGGCTGCCGCCGCTGGGCCTTGCGGTGCTGGGCTTCACCTTCGTCTCCGGCCTCGCTTTGGGTGCCAGCCGCACCCCGCGCGACGTGATGCTGAAGGACGCGGCACCCCCAGGCCAGATCGGCAAGGTCTTCGGCTTCGTCAGCGCCGGCCTGCCGCTGGGTGGCGCCATCACCCCGGTGCCATTCGGCTTCCTGATCGATCGCGGCCACCCCGAACTGGTGCTGGTCCTGGTCGCCGTCCTGCTGCTGCTCAGCCTGTTCTGCGCCGGCACCGCTCGGGTGTCGTCACGCGCCGAGGCCACACCGATCGCCGCGGAATGACCCGCCTCAGTCGTTATCGCCAACCGGTTCGGGCGGCGCCAGGGCCTGGCGGATCACCCGGCTGAGATCGGCTCGCCGGAACGGCTTGTTCAGGATCGGCACTTCGCGGTCCGGCGGCACCGTTCCGGGGGCGGCGTTCCGGTATCCCGAGGTCAGCACGACCCGAACCGACGGCCAGCGTTCCGGCACAATGCGCGCCAGGTCATAGCCGCCGATATCGCCGGGCATCACGATGTCGCTGAACACCAGATCGACCCGGGTGCCGGATTCGAGCGCGTTCAGAGCGGCTCTGCCATCCTCCATCTCGATCGTGCGGTATCCCAGAGCGACCAGGTGGCGGGCCGCGGCGGCGCGCAGCCTGGCATTATCCTCCACGACCATCACGCATTCGCCCTGTCCGTAACCGGTCGCCGCATCGACTGGCTGAGCCGCGGTCTCGGCCACGGGGTCCGCTCTGGGCAAAAAGAGCCGGATCCGGGTCCCCTGTCCCAGCGTGCTGTCGATCGTGACCTGCCCGCCAGACTGTTTGGCGAAGCCAAACACCATGCTGAGACCGAGTCCCGACCCCTTGCCGACGGGCTTCGTGGTGAAAAACGGTTCAAAGGCCTGGCTCAGCACCTCCGGCGTCATCCCGCTGCCGGTGTCCTCGACCGTGACCACGGCGTAGTCGCCCGGTGGCAATTCGCCTGGCCGGTCCAGGTGCAGATTGGCGGTGGAAATCGTCAGCGTGCCGCCATCCGGCATCGCATCGCGCGCGTTGGTCGCCAGATTGGTGATGGCGGCCTCGAACTGAGCCTGATCGACGAAGACCGGCCACGCCTGTTCGGCCAGCCGGGTTTCCACCCGCATTGTCTCCTCCAGCGCGCGCGCCGGCAGCCGGACCGCGTCCCGCACGAGGTCGTTGATGTTGGCGTGAGCGGGTTGCAGCGGCTGTCGGCGCCCGAAAGCCAGCAATTGCTGGGTCAGTTGCGCGCCGTGCGACAGCGCCTCCAGGCAGGCGCGCGACAACTCGGCGGCGGCCGGATTGTCCTGCAGCAGAGCACCGAGCAATTCCAGGTTCAGGATCGCCACGCCGAGCAGGTTATTGAAGTCGTGCGCGACGCCGCCGGTCAGACGCCCGACCGCCTCCAGTTTCTGGGACTGGCGCAACCGTTCCTCGGCGCGCAGGGCCTGGGTGACGTCATGTGTCACGATCACGGCGCCGCGATACGCGCCCTGCTCGTCGAACAGCGGGTTGGCGGAACAATTGACATCGATCACGACGCCGTCCCGGCGAAGCCGCTTTGTCTGCAGGTCACGAACCACCTCGCCGCGTTGCAGTCTGGCCCGCATTTCGCTGGGCGGACAGGGCGCGCCGGTCGGGGCGACTTCGTCGCCATAGCGCCGGCCGATGACCTCTGCCGCGCTGTAGCCCGTCATCAGTTCGGCTGATGCATTCCATTGGGTGGTGAGACCGTCGGCGGACAAGGTGGCAATGGCCAGCGGGGCGGCCGACAGGGTGGCTTCCAGGGTTTCGGCCGCAGCGCGGAGCCGCCGTTCCGCATTGTCGCGTTCGCGCGACCGCGCTTCCAGCAAGTCGGCGGCCTGCTGCAGCGCCTGAGCGACAGCATCCGCCTCCGCGATCTCCAGCGGCGCTATGACCACGCGATCGCCGCGGCCAAGCGCCGCAGCCGGGGCGACCAGCGCATTGACCGATCGGGTCACGCGGAGCGCAATCCGCCGCGCGGTGATGCCGCAGACGGCGAGCAGCACGGCGAGCACCGCGGCCTGGAACGTGATGAAGGGCCATATCTGGCTGGTGAACACCCGGTCGGGCACAAGGATGCCGACCGTCCAGCCGGACAGGCTGGAGCGGGTGTAGGCCCCGGTTGCCATATCGCCTTCGTAAAGCGGCTTATGAACAATGCCCTCGTTGGCCTCGCCGCCGAAGGGGGCGCCGGTCTTATTGACCGCGTGCCCGATATAGCGGCCGGGATCCCGTGTCCGGGCGACCATCACGTTGGCGGAATCGATCACGTTCGCGACCCATTCGGGCGGCAACCGCTCCTGCTGCAACAGAGCGGTGAAGCGGTCCGCGAGCACGGTAATGGCCAGGTCGTAAATCACCGTGTCGCCTTGCCGCACCGGCATATCGAGGCTGATCATGGACCGCCCGGACAGCACCCCGGCATACAGGTTGCTGATCGCGGGCTTGCCGGTATCGAAGACGGCGCGGACTCCCAGGCCGATTTCGCGGGTCGGCAAATCGCTGCCCCAGGGTCGGATCGTGTTGAGCAACTGCTGACCGTTCCGGTCAGCCACGATGACGTTGGTGTTCGGATAGGTTGAGCGCACCGCCTGGGCCTGTTGATAGAACGCGCCGAGTTCACCGTCCCGCAAAGCAGGCGATACCGACAGCAACCGCAGGGCGTCCTGGAGGCCGGTCAGTTCGCGGTCGATCGCGATGGACAGGGCTCGGGAGGTGTCCTGCATGTGGCGCAGCAAGGCGGAGCGCTGGTCCACATAGGTGGTGCGGATCCAATACAGGCCGCCCAGCAGCACCGGCGCCAGGCAGGCCAGGACCATCAGTCCCAATTGAACCTGGACCGACTTCCCGCGGAAGCGCCGCCACCCGGGTCGGGGCACTTCACGCTTCCCGGGGTCCTCGGGTGGCATCACGCGCCGCCTGTCTGGCTGGAGGCTGAACGGTTCCTGCCCTGGCATCGTCTGTTTCCCGATTGACCGGGTTGCGCCACTGCAGCGGGACCTTGCCGCATGTTGGCCGGAACGAAGCGACGCCCGGACCGGCCGGCCCGGTCAGCGGTCCATCAAAGCGCCGCGGCTTGTTCCCGAACCGCGGCGTCCCCGGCGGCGGCGTTCAGGGTCTTGTGCAGGAAACCGGTGCGCGCCTGGGCGCCTGCCATCATGAACGACGCATCCTGGCCGGACAAGATAAAACGCGCGCCCATCTGGATGTAACGCGGCATGATGGCTTCATTGTAGATTCCCGCCATCCCCGGGAATTTTCCACTCTTTTCGCAGGCGGCAATCATCTTCGTGTAGCAGTCGGCCAGGCGGTCGCTGCCGAAGTCGCCGTGGATGCCCATTTCGGCACACAAATCATTCGACCCGATCAGCAGCACGTCCACACCGGGAACCGCGGCGATTTCATCCGCATTGGCGATCGCGGTGGGCGTTTCCAGCATCACCACAGTCAGGTTGGACGCATTCAGCGCCGCCGCGGCCTGGCCGCTGGAGGCACTGCGCAGGCTGTAATGCGGCCCGATCCCGCCCATGCTGCGGTGGCCAACCGGGGGATATTTCAGCCTCTCCACCACTTCCCGAGCCTCGGCCGCGGTATCGACGTGTGGCATGACGATGCCCAGCGCACCATTGTCCAGCGCGCGCGTGGCGATCGAATATTGTCCGTTCGGCACCCGCGCGATCGGCGCGATGCCGGCATCGAGCGCGGCCGCCGAGATCTGCGCGCAGGCTTCCAGCGACATGACCCCGTGCTCCATGTCCAGGAACAGCCAGTCGAAGCCAGCGACGGCCATCGCCTTGGCGATCTCGACGCTGCGGGTCATGCGGATGCCGACGCCAAGGGAAAGCGCGCCCTGTTCAAGCTTTTCGCGGGCGACGTTGCGGACGGTCATGGCAGGTTTCCTTGTTGGTCTTGTGGGTTGTTCGGACAGGCGGCATGGCAACGAGATCGGCCGCTCAGGCATAGCAGCCGATCGCCGTCGCCACGACCCGGTTCAGCGCCGCCAGATCCATTTTGTGGTCGGTCTCGTTGCTCACCGCCACAGTCAACCGCTGCCGCCGCAGAATGAAGATCCGCTGGTCCGACGCACCCGAGGCCCAGGCCGCATCGTCCGGCAAATCCGGGAAGGTCCGGTCCAGGTTGGTGCGGAAGCACGCCGCATAGCTGGTGCCGGTGTGCGTCGCGGTCAGCGCGTAATCGACCCACCCCTTCGGCAACAGCCGCTCCCCGTTCCACATCCCGTCCTGCAAATACAGCACGCCCAGTTTGGCATAATCGCGCAACGTCGCGTAACCCGCGCCGGATGCAATCAGGTTCCCGGCAACGTCAGCCGAGTGCTGGTAGCTCGCCATCCCCAGCCGGTCCGCCAGCAGCCCGTACACGGTCTGGTAGTATGGCAGCCCCCGGCGCGCGATCTGGTCGCGGATGACCGATCCCAGCACGTTCATGCCGCTGTTGACGTAGCGGAATACCGAACCCGGCACGGTCGCGACCACCGACCGCTGCGCCGCCTCGAACGCGTCGCAGCCGTCCTGATACACCGCGCTGTTCTCGAACCCGATGGTGATCCGCCCGTCGTCATGCCGTACCGGAAACCCCAGCCCCGACCGCATGCGCAGCAAATGGTCCAGCGTAATCAGCGAATGGATGGCACGCGGATCAGACCAAAACGGCGCCGGTGCTCTGTCGTGCACCGATCGCAGCCACCCGTCATGGACCAATCGCCCGATCACCGTGCATGTAACCGCTTTCGTCATCGACCAGCTCGGCGTTGCCCGGTCCGGCGCCCCGAAGGCGCTGTAGCGTTCGTGCAGCACCCGATCGGGGGTCGCGATCAGCACGCCATAGGCACCGGGCGAGCTGGCAAAAAACGCATCCAATGCGCCTGCCAGTTCCGGCGGTGCGGGCGGCGGACGATCGACCATCTCGCCCCGAGGCCAGGCCTGCCCCGCACCCGCCAAGTCCCGATGCACCGGCCTGGGGTCGAACCCCGGCACCGGGTGCTCACCCAGCAGGATCGTGCCATAGCCGGGGCGGCTCAGCGCCGACCCGACGATCGGCCCCGGCAGGTCGGGATCGGTCCAACGCACGGTGACCCGCCGGTCCACGGGATCGGCCTCGACCGAGAGCTGCCCTGCCCGCACTGCCGCCGACAAGACCGCCTGCCGGTCCTCCGCCTCGGGCCGGGCGCCCAGGCCCGCTGGCGGCACGGCCGCACGCCAGCGGAAATGCCGGTCGGCGGTGGCCCGATCCAGGCCGGAGACGAACAGCATGTCGCCATACCGCTTCGCCGCGAAGTTCACCGTCCGCTGCCGCAGCGCGCGGTCGGAGGCATCGCAGACCACCGGGTCCACCGGCCCATCGCCAAACGGATGGGGGGTGCGGTCGAAGATTGGCTCGACCGGGGCCGCGGCGCGGGTCACTGCGCCGCTACCAAGGACCGCGGTGCCGCGTCGAAGAACCGGTTCTTCATGCCCTTCTGGTTCTCATACAGCGAGCCCTGCCGCGCGGCCGGCGGCAAGGGCAACCGGACCGGGACGTGTTCCAGCCGCGGCTCGCGCGGTGCGCCGGCGACCATCAACTGGTTGAACTTGTCGATCCCGCCGGGGAAGCCCAGCAGCGGCCAGGCGTCGGCGGCGCGGAACTGAAACAGCAGCAACCGCCGGTCGTTGTCGGAAACATTCGGCGCCGAACCATGCACCGCCCGCACATGATGGATGGTGATGGACCCGGCCCGCCCCGTGAGTGGTATGGCAGATGTGTAGTCAACTTCGGCTTTCGTTGGGTCCATTGCGCCGCAGAAGATCCCCTCGGCGTGATGGTCGTGGATCGGGCCGCGGTGGCTGCCGGGGATGATCATCAGCGGGCCGTTTTCCATCGCCATGTCGTCGAACATGACACCGACCGCGGCCAGGTCGTCGTTGGTGTGCGGGTAGAAGGCCCAGTCCTGGTGCCATTCCACCGGCGCGCCGAAGCCGGCGCATTTCAGGTTCAGCTTGGCGGTGTCGAAGCGGATGTCCGGCCCCCACAGATCCTGCAATGCCGCAACGATCTTCGGGTGATGCCGCAGCGCGGCATAGGCCGGATCGTGCAGATGGGCGGCCTTGATGCGGCGGACCCGCGGGTGATCCGCCGTGTGGCTGTCTTCCAGGTCATAGACGTCAGTGTGGCCGGTCAGGCCCCGAGCACGTTGCACGAAGCCATCGGTGACCGCGCGCAGGCGTTGAATGTCCTCGGCGGTCAGGATGTCCGGCACGACGATCGCGCCGATCTCGTTGTATTCCTGGATCTGAGATTGGGTCAGCATGGCGCCCTCCGCACTATTGGACGCATCGTAGCACCGGACGCCGCGATGGCCATACCGGGCGGGTCGGCGCCGGTTGCGCGCGGCCCGCCAAAATGCTCCACATCCCGAAGGTAAACCAATCGCGCGGCGCAAGAACGCGGCGAAGGGGGGGGCAGCGGTATGAACGAACCAATCCAATCGGACGCCTTGATGCGTGCCAACCCGGTCCGCGCCAGGCTGCTGGCTGGGGGCACCGCCTACGGCCTGATGGCCTTCGAGTTCTTCACCCCCGGACTGATGGCGGTCCTGGCCGCGGCGGGCGCGGAATTCGTCGTGCTGGACATGGAGCATAGCGGCATCGGCATCGACACCATCCGCCAGCAGGTCGCCGCGTCGCGCGGTCTCGACATCGTGCCGATCGTCCGCGTGCCCGGCTGCCACTACCACCTGATCGCGCCGGTGCTGGATGCCGGGGCGATGGGGATCATGGTGCCGATGCTGGAAACCGTGGAGCAGGCCCGCCAGATCGCCGCCTGGTGCCGCTATCGCCCGCAAGGGGTGCGCGGCCTGGCCTTCGACATCGCCCATGACGACTTCCGGTCCGGCGATGTGATCCGCAAGATGCAACAGGCCAATGCGCGCACCCTGGTCATTCCGCTGATCGAAACCGCCACCGGCATCGCCAATGTGGACGACATCATGGCGGTGGAGGGCATCGATATCGGCTGGCTGGGTCATTTCGATCTGACCAACTCGATGGGCATCACCGGCGCCTTCGATCATCCCGATTTCAACCGCGCGGTCGACCGGCTGGTGGCCGCGTGCCGCCGAAACGACAAGCCGCCGGGCATCCTGGCGGGATCGGTCGCGATGGCGGAGTCGTTCCGCGCACGCGGGTTCCGCTGCATCGGTTACGGAACGGATATCAGCCTGCTGCGCGACAGTCTGCGCGACGGGATCGCTCGGCTGCGTCAAACCCAAGGGGAGGTACCATGAAAAAGCTGATGATGGCGGCTCTGGCACTGCTGTTTTGCATCGGGGCGGTGCAGGCGCAGACGTTGGACCGTATCCTCAAGGACAAGAAGATCCGCGTGGCCGTGGAGGTGGATTCGCCGCCCTTCGGCGTGCTCGACAGCGCCGGCGAACCGGATGGGCTGGAGATCGCCGCGGTCCGGCAACTCGCGAAAGATCTCGGTGTGACCTTGGAGATGGTGCAGGTGACGGCGCCCGCGCGCATTCCGGCGGTGCTGGCGGGGCGGGCGGATGTGGCGATCGCGTCGCTGAGCATGACGTTGGACCGCGCGAAAACCGTTGCGTTTGCCAATCCGCATGGCGCGCTGACGATTGTGATCGCGGCGCCGGCGGGGACGAAGATTGCGTCCGCCGCCGATCTGTCGGGCAAGCGGATCGGGCTGACTCGCGGCACCTTGGAGGAAGCGACGGTTCCCAAGATCGCGCCGAAAGACTGCGAGATCGTGTTCTTCGACGACATTTCGGTCACGATCCAGGCATTGGTGTCCGGGCAAGTGGACGGCGCTGGCATGTCGGGCTTCGCCGCCAAGGCAATCGCCGACAAGAACCCCGCCAAACAGCTCGAAAGCAAGTTCACCGTGACCACCGCCTATTACGCCGCGGTGGTGCGGCCGGGCGATTGGGACCTGCTGCACTGGATCAACACCTGGGTGTTCCTGCACAAGCGCGACGGGTTCCTCGCCGGCATTTACGAGAAATACACTGGCCTGAAACTGCCCGACCTGCCGACCATGTGACGTGCACTACGTCTTCCAGTTCGGCATCGTTTACGACAACCTGCCGCTTCTGCTGCATGGCGCGCTGCTGACGATCCGGCTGTCGGCGCTCGCCATGCTGTTCGGCGCCGTGGTCGGCGTCCTTGGCGCAGCCGTTTCGACGTCGAGTTCGCGCTGGGCGCGTGGCATCGTGCGGGCTTATGTGGAGGTCATCCGCAACACGCCCTTCCTGGTGCAGCTCTTTATCATCTACTTTTCGCTGCCGGCGATCGGCTTGCGGTTTCGCGCCGATCAGGCGGCCTTGCTTGGAATGACCATCAACCTCGGCGCCTATGCCACCGAAATCATCCGCGGCGGCATTGAATCTATTCCCGCGGGACAAATTGAAGCCGGTCGCGCACTGGGCCTGCGGCGGTGGCACATTTTTCGTTTCATCGTGCTGCTGCCGGCCTTGCGCGTCGTCTATCCCGCGCTCGTCAGCCAGTTCATTCTGCTCATGCTGGGGTCCAGCGTGATTTCCTCGATTTCCGCCGAGGACCTGACAGCCGTCACCAACAGCTTGCAATCCACCACGTTCCGGTCCTTCGAGTTCTATTTCGCGGCAACCGCGATCTACTTTGTCATGGCGCTGGGCTTTCGGCTGGTGCTGGACGGGCTCGGCTGGTTGCTGTTCCAGCGACGCACCGCGTCATGAGCCGTGGTTTCGGCTGGACCGAGTTCCTGTTCGTTCTGACCGGGCTGCGCTGGACCATTCTGCTGTCACTGGCCGCAATGGCCGGTGGCAGCCTTCTGGGCCTGCTGGTCGCCATCCTCCGGACCGCACCGATCCGCCCGCTGCGCTGGGTGGCGAGGGGTTTTATTGAAGTGCTGCAAGGCACGCCTGTGCTGATGCAGTTGTTCCTGACCTATTATGGCCTGGCCATCGTGCTCGATCTGCGGATCGATCCCTGGCCGGCGGTGGTGCTCGCACTGACTCTGAACGCCGCAGCCTTTCTGGGCGAGATCTGGCGCGGCTCGATCGAGGCGATTCCCCGTACCCAGTGGGAAGCCGCACAATCGCTGGCTTTGCGGTATCCGCAACAACTTATGCTGGTGATCCTGCCGCAGGCCTTGCGCATCTCGGTGCCCGCGACCGTGGGGTTCCTGGTGCAACTGATCAAATCCACGGCAATCGCATCACTCATCGGCTTCGTGGAACTGACGCGCGCCGGGCAATTAATGACAAGCGTCACATTTGAGCCGATGACGATCTATCCTGTGGTGGCCATGCTGTATTTCATCATTTGCTGGCCGCTGTCACTGGCCAGCGGCATGCTGGAACGGAAGATGGGCCGGACTTCGCGGGTTACAGACCCACGATCTTGACTCCGGCAGACCGAACCCCACGTCAGGCTGGCCTGGCTATCCAACAATCGGCGCGGAGCAAGCGATGAGCACTGCGGGCACCCCCTCCGACGGCCTCATCAACAAAGGCATCATCGCGACCCGGGCGTCCGAACCTGCCGCCGGGCATGCCGGCAAAACATTCATCGTGACCGGCCTCCATCGTTCAGGGACCAGTATGGTGGCGTCCATCCTGCAATACGTGGGCATCTTCATGGGTACCGAGATCAACGATATGACCTTTGAAGATGAGACGTTCTGGAAGATTCTCGACCCATTGGACCGAAACGGGTTGCAGCGGCTCATCCACGAACGCAATACGACTTATGGCACATGGGGATTCAAGTACCCGATGCTCTGTGCCGCGCTCGGGCCCGCTGACATGGCGCTGTTCAACAATCCGCATATCATCGTCCCGTTCCGGGACTCGGTGTCGGTATCGGTGAGAACGCAACTCTCCGAATACCAGGCGCCGATGCGCGCCCTGCGGCAGGCCGTCAACGAGCAAGCCGAGCTGACGGCATTTGTCGAACAATTGCGCTGCCCCTCGCTGCTGCTGAGCTATGAAAAATCGCTGATCTTTCCGGGTGACTTCGTCGATGCCATGATGGCGTTTTGCGGATTGCCGCAAAGCCCCGTGCTCCGCGAGCGGCTGATCCGCCTGATCGAACCCAACCGCCCAGCCTATATCGCCGGTATCAGACGCACCTACGAAGGCCTTATCGAGGGTGTCGTCAATGGAACCCTGTATGGCTGGTGCCGATTGACCGGTACGTCCGATCCGGTCGCGCTGGAACTCTTTGCGGACGATCGACCGGTCCTGTGTTTTGTCGCCGACCTGTTCCGCCAGGATCTGCTGGACGCCCGGATCGGCGGCGGCAACCACGGATTCTCGCTCGATCTCAACAAGCTTGGCCTACGATCGGACGCCGTTCTACGCATCAAAGTCGCCACTCACGGGATAGAACTGGAACAACGCGCTAACCGGTCCCCGCCCGGTTCAATGTGATATCGCCTCCAGTTCCAGGTTGCTGGTGCGCGGTCCGAAGATGCCGATCGACAGCACCACCATCAGCATGGCGAAAGCGATCAGGCCAAACACGCCCGTGGTGCCGTTAAAGTTGGCGAAAAAGAAACCGATGATGAAGCTGGCGAACACCGTGCTGATGCGGCTGAACGCATAGGTGAAGCCGACCGCGCGCGCCCGCACCCGGGTCGGGAACAGTTCCGACTGGTAGCTGTGGAACGAATACGACATCACATTGTTCGACAGCGTGATCAGCACACCGAACAGGATCAGCAGCGGCATCGACGATTGCTGCGAGAATGCCACACCGAACACCCCGACGCAGATCGCCGCGCCGACCAACTGCCACTTGCGCTCGAACCTGTCGGCGAAACTCATGGCCAGCAACGGGCCAAACGGATTGGCGCAGGCCACGATGAAGGCATATTGCAGGCTGGCGCCCAGATTGATGCCCACCTGCTTGGCAATCAGCGTCGGCACCCAGGCGGCAAACCCGTAGTAGCCGAACGTCTGGAAAAACTGAAACACCATCAGCATGATCGTGCGCGTCCGGTAGGCCGGCTGCCAGATTTCGCCGAAGGTGCCGTGCGCCGTCAGGTCGTCCACGTTATGCGCGGCTGGCGCCGGCAGGTCGGCGCCAGCCAGATCGGCGCGAACCCGACCCTCGATTTGCGTGGTGATCACATCGGCCTCGGCCAGACGG